>Ga0255773_10000511_pt1 | contig 41439 bp, 33 predicted proteins | sample 011ome_17_FD_179971 | JGI IMG/M metagenome (GOLD analysis project Ga0255773, IMG submission 179971) | Coastal salt marsh microbial communities from the Groves Creek Marsh, Skidaway Island, Georgia - 011502XT metaG (version 2) | ecosystem: Environmental > Aquatic > Marine > Intertidal zone >... | reverse complement strand
ATGGTATTCGACAATACTATATTGCATTAGATGAACAATATAAACAAGATACAATTATGGATTTATATCAATTTATGAATATTGGACAAGGAATTATATATTGTAATAAGAAATATAAAGCCGATGAATTAAAAGATGTATTAGAAGGAAAAGATTTTAGTGCTTCTGTGCTTCATGGAGACATGATGCAGAAAGAACGTGAACAAGTTATGGAAAAATTCAGAACAGGCAATACGCGTATTTTAATTACTACCGATATTATGGCACGAGGTATTGATGTTCAACAAGTATCAATTGTGATTAATTATGATATGCCCAAATATCCGCAAACGTACATTCATCGTATTGGACGAAGTGGACGTTTTGGCCGTAAAGGATGTGCTGTCAATTTTGTAACACGTAAAGAGAAAAATATATTACAGTTTATTCAGAAATTATATTCCACTACAATACATGAATTCCCGGCAAATGTATCCGAAGTATTTAATAATGTTTAACGAAAAATAAAATATAACAATATAACAAAATATCTAATATGAAAAATTTTTGGAAAGTAACGTGTTGACTATTTTTATGTAATTATTTTATATAATTTCATTTTTTCAATAAAATTATATGTTTATTAAATAGAATGAACCTTATTTTCCTATTTTTTCTATGTTTGTTCTGTATAGTATTTTTTATGATAATAAATCAATTATGTAAATCAATTATTAACATAGAAAAATTTCAGAATATGATTATTTTTTTATCAAAAGAACAATTAAATGATATTTTACTAAAAAATGAAGATAATTATTATCAACGATTTTTTGATTTAGATTTAAAAGCACGTAAAATTAATTCTATTAAAGATTACCAATCCTATATTCAACAATCTGTTGGTAATGGTGATACATCTATAAAAGAAAAGGTATTGAAGGGAATACAAAAAGCAAATACATTTTTTGATCATGTAGATTTTGAATACTTTCATGGAAAAAAAATAAATCAAATTCCGTGGAAAATTGGTTTTGTTCAAAATAAATTATATGAAAATGGATTACCTCATACTCGTAAAGATATTATTATTTTGAATCAGGAAAATGTAAAACATTCTAGCTTACATAATTTAATTAAAACATTAATTCATGAAAAAATTCATGTTTATCAGAAAATATATCCAAATGATGTAAAAAAATATATTCAACTTAAGAAATTTAAAAAAATAAAAAGACGCGAGTCATTTGATCAAATTCGGGCCAATCCTGATCTAGATGATTATATTTATCAAGATGAATTTTATAATACATATAAAGCTTTGTACAATAAACACCCGTCATCCATCGAAGATATTACCTATTATCCACGAAATAATCAATCTTATGAACACCCAAATGAAAAAATGGCAATTGATATTGAATATATGTATAAAGGATAATCAAGTTTTTTTGGCAATTAAATTTTATAATTATTATGTAGTTATGAAATTATTTTTAATTCATACTGAATGGTCGGATGAATGTATAATAGACAGTAAGACAAATCAAATTGTCCGAAAAAATAAAGGAAAAGATAAGGGTAATTTTATAGAAAAAAATAATAAAACGATTGAAATTTATTGGATAAAATGGAAAAAATTTGAAGTATATAAGAAAATAAATGATTTATATATAATAGAAAGTTTTTACGATGAATATAAATTAGAAAATAAAAGTATTCAAGAATTTACGATAATTCATGATGAATGGTATGATAATTGTTTATTTATAAAAGAAATAAATATGCTTTTTCAAAAAAATAAATTAATCGAAAGTGGTTACTTTCAAATGTTGGATAATCATTTGCTTCAAATTGAATGGAAAAATTGGAATATAGAATATTATATTTTTGCGCAAAATAAATATTATAGTTTAAAAAATATTCAAACAAAAATTAGTAAAAGTGAAATTATTTATGAAAAAGATAATGATTTAAAAAATAATCAAGAATTAATAAAAAGCGAATATAATGAAACTATAGATGATTATACAAAGATTAATACAATTCAAAATACTAAAGTCAAGACGAATGTAATAAATAAAAATAGAGAAGTAATTAATCAAGATAGATTTATTCGAACAAAAAATGATTTGTACATAGATAATTCATTTCTTGAAAATAAAAAAAATTATCATAATACGTTTCGCTTTGTAAATAATAAATATTATTCATTAGCCTTTATTGAAAAAAATAATGTTCCTACACAAAAGTATTCTATATATGATAATATTATTCAAAAAAAAAGAGCATCTACGTTAATTAATATAGAATTATTAAAAAATTGGAATAAAAAAAATAAAACACAAAAAATTTCAAAGCAAAAATTAACATTATTTGAAAATTTAGATGTATACAATCCGAATTATATTAATTTACTTAATTTTTCAAAATTTAAAAGGCATTATCTATATGATCATGAAAAATTTATATCAAATTATTTTACTTTTCAGTTACCTTTTGTCCTAAATGTTCATCGTAATAATGAAAATAATCAATTAAAAAATAATATAGAAAATAATATAGAAAAAAACATAAAAAATAAAAAAATTGTCACCATTGCAGAATGGGGATATCCTCCTTTTGGTGGCGGAGAAAATTGGCTATTAAATATGAATAAATTATTTTCAAATAATGGTTATGAAAATTACTTTTTATGTTTTAGTGATCCTTTTTTAAATCAAACTTTTCAAGATTTTTCATTGGTCGATTTAGAATATGTAAAAATAATTCAAATGCCAAAAAATATTTTGGATATAATTAAATTATTACTCTATATTAATCCTTTATTTATTAATCATCAAGGAGTAAATCGATTATATTTTATGAAAATAGCAAATATTTTACAAATTCCTTTTTTAACGGGGTTTTGCTTTTGGAATAATATTTTAGATAATCCACATGCTAATATTGATATTTTAAATAATGATTCTTTACAAAAAGATGAATCTTTTCATATAATTCATGAACGTTCATATTGTTATGCAAGTTCTCAATTTGTGAATGATATTATTGATAAATTTTTTAATACTTCTCTAGATGTAATTGAAACGATTAGTTTAAAAGATGACTACTATATAAAAGATCAACAAAATAATGAACAAGTATATGTGACACTCATAAATTGTCATTTTAATAAAGGAGGTTTTTTATTAGAAATGCTTTGTAATGAATTAGATATACAAATACCAATATTAATTATTTACACGGAACATGACCATTTATTAAGTAAATCAAAAATAATACAAATGATTGATCAAAGAAATAAACGTGCTAAGGAAAAAAATGTAAAATATTTAAATATATTTTTATCTAAAAAACAAGAAATAAAAAATATTTATGAAAAAACAAAAATATTACTCATTCCTTCTTTATGTGATGAAACATTTTGTAGAGTTGGTTATGAAGGTATGATGAATAATATTCCCATCATTAGTACAAAGCAAGGGAATCTAAAATATTTATTAAATGATTATGCTCTCTTTTTAAAAGATGATGTATCTACTTGGCAGAAAGAAATTGAAAAATTATATTTTTTAAATGATAATGCATTTGCTTCATTTACAAATAAAAATTTAGATAAAAAAATGAAACAAATTGAATTATTTATACAGCAAAATAAAAAAAATAAATCATTGGAAAAAGATGAAGAAAAAAAGTGTAATGCTAATAATTCAATTCAAACACAATCATCCAAATTTATTCAATTTATCAGACAATATGAAGAAAATATTAATCAGTCCCTATTAAATATCATAGGAACTATAGAAAATAATCTTACTCAATCAAAATATAAATTTGAAGAAAAACATGTCGGTATAATTATCCCATGGGCAGATCAAGGATTAGGAATACAAGGTCGTAGCTATTATTTATCTCTACAAGAAATTGGATTTATTCCCTATATTTTTAGTTTTCGACCTTATCATGCAAAAGAAAAAAATAATAGACTTCAAAATAAAAAAGAAGAATGGGATTTTTCAAATGTTTATTATAGCCAACATAATCGTGAAGAAATTACATATGATGAAATAATAGATTTTGTTTATTCAAATAAAATAAAAAAAATAATTTTTATTGAATGTACTTTTGAAAATATATTTAAGATTGCAGCATTATTAAAAATTATTGGCATTGAAATTTATTTAATTGTAAATATTGAATGTATTCAAATTACTGAATTAAATTATCATTACTTGTTTGATAAAATATTATGCAATAATTTTAATTCATATTATTTATTAAATGATTTAATGCATAAAAAAAAGAATAATATACATTTACTTAATTTTCACTTGGAAGAAAATTACTTTTATCAAATGAAAAAAGAAATAAAAAGAGAATTTACAAATAAACAAATAAATAATAAAAATGAAAATAAAGAAATAACAAATAATAAAAATGAAAATAAAGAAATAAATTCATTATCTTTTGTTTGTATTGGAGGTCTAAATTCAATTTCTCGAAAAAATATTGATAAAATTATTGAATTATTTTATACATTTTTTAATGATTATTATACTGAATTATCTCCAGGTGGATTTAATGAAGAATTTCTCAATGAAAATAACTTTTCAAAAATTGACATTTCATTATATATTTATATTCAAGGCGTTGAAATTCCCGAAATTTTAAATCAATATAAACATCCCAAAATTCATATAAAAATTGATCAATTATCTCATCATGATCTATTATATAATTTAAGTGTGCATGATATTTTTATTCATTTGGGTTGTCAAGAAGGATTAGGGCTCGGATTTTATGAATCATTATACTGTGGAGTACCAATTTTAACATTAGATTGGACACCCAATAATGAGATAATAAAAGATCAAAAGAATGGCTGGTTAATTCCATGTGATTATGATAATATTTATGAAAATGAAAAATCCATAATATATCGAGGAAAATTTATAAAAGAGGAAATGCAAAAAAAACTGTATTCATTGTTTCAAAATCAGGAAGAAACATATAATATTATTAATCAAACAATTCGAAATCGTATTAAACTGATGAATGAAAATAAAAAAAATTTTCATTATCATTTTGAAAGAATTTTATCGACCGCTCCATACTTTGATTAATGGAAGCTGTTCTAATTTATTTTCTTTTTGATCTTCAATATAATTTTCAAAATTATAACCCCAGTGTATATAATGGTGAATAATACCATATAATGATTTTTGTTCATATAATTCTTGATATTCATAAGAACAAAGAACGGAAAAAATACGTTCAAAATTCATTCTTTTAGGTCGTGTGTCAATATCTTCTATAAATAATGACATATCATATTTACGAAATATGATATCTATAAAATAATAATGAACAATTGTTTGAACACCAAAGCAACCATACCATTTTTTTTCATGATAAAAATCAATTAATTTTTGATTATTTAATAAAGATAATAATTTTAATTCTTCTTTTTCATCATTCCAATCATGTGTAAAATGCCAAAAATAATATATAGGTTTATCCATTGTATCAAAAGATATTTTCTGATTTATAAATGTTCCATCATGAATAATAATTGCTTTTTCACACAGTTTATTATGAAATATATAATAATAAGGTAAAATTTCTCCCCTTTTACGAAATTCAGAATAAATAACGCTAACATTTGAATAAGATTCTTCTTTTTCGTCAATATAATTTAAATCACTATTATCGTCAATTATGATAATTGGATAATCATAATATTTACGAATATGTTGGATATTTGTTTTCCAAAGTAAATTAGTTTGAACGCTATTTACATGTCGTAACATAATAAAAGCAATTTTATGCATTTTATGAGAATTTAGAGATATTGTAGAAGATGAAGATGAAGGTAGAATAATAGAATCTATTTCTTTTTTATTTGCTTGATCTTCAACACTTATCTTTTTTAAACTTTGGGCTTCTTCTTTAAAAGTAAGATTTTGATAATTTTTTTTATTTTGAATATGATATTCATTTATCATTTTTAAAATATTTTTTTTATTATTTTGAATATGTATTGTTATATCTTCTATGGAAAAATTATGATATATATTTTTCATTAAAATATCATAATTTTTTAAAGATTGAATAACTTTTGTCTTTAAATTAGATAAATTGTAAAACATACATTGTTTTTGAAAATATGCATCTTTTTCATATTTTTCATCAATAAATAATATACAATTATTAAATATATAATGTAAATATTTTAATTTATGAAACAATACATCAACAACAATTATAAATTTATAAGTATATAATTCTTCTATTTCTTGTTCCTCATAATTTAAATGAATGCATTTTATATCTATATTTTTTTCTCTTAATTCATGAAGTATTCCATTTATTTTTTTCTTTTGATTTTCATTTTGTAATGAATAATCATCAATAATTAAGCATATTTCTTTTGTTTTATAATATTGGATAAGTTCATTTGGATTAACAAAATAAGGAAATACATAATCTCTTTTATTTTTATTTTTATTTTTTTCAGAATCATTATCTATTTTATTAAATAAATATTCATTATCTTGATATGAAAAAAGATGCATAGAGGGCCATTTTTTTTTATAATATACTTGTGTTGAAGAATCCAGTGTCAAATTGATAATATATAACGGTATATTCATTTTTTCTGATAATATAGTAAATAATGATTCATCCATGAAATCAAAAAAGAAAAATATAGAGTTTAACATATGTTCATTTATGAACTTTAATATATATTCGCGCCAATATTCTTTATTTTGTTCGCATAATTCTTCAATAAAAACAATATTAAAATTAGGAAATTGATATAATATATTATTTACATATCGTTTATAAAATAAAAAATATTCTTTATAAATAAATATTTTACCTGGAATATTATTATTTAAAGGCATATATTGTTTATTGTTTAAATTTTTTTTCATTAATTTAAACAATATATGAATATAATTATATTAAATTTTACATTAAATTGGGTTTACCGTTTATACTTTGATTATATCGAAGGAATTATCTTTTTTCTTGAAAATAAAATGAATAATTATCAGATAAAAGTTATTTCTGAATTATTTGAAATTAATTATATTGAAAAAAAAGAAGATGAAAATAATAATGAAAATAATGATGATCATCCTAATCAATCATCTACTTTTCTAAAACGTTCCGATTTAATAAAAAAAATATTAACTTATGAAAATGAATATGATAAGCTTATTTTAATGGGAGATATTGGATTTATTGATGAACTTTTACCAATATTTACCAAGCATGATAAATTATATTTTTTAAATATTGAACAATTAAGTCATGATTCATATTATACCTATTTCCGTAATTTACCTAGTTATTTACAAATTATTGATTATAGTGAAGAAAATATTCCTTATTACCAACAAATTTATAAAAAAGCTTTATTATTTCCACCTTATTTTTCAGGATTATTACAATATCCTAAAAATATAGACATATTAACTACTGAAAATAATGAATATCGAAAACATATTATTTCTAAAATACAAAATTATTTATTACAGAATATCAATAATAATTCTTCTTATATTTTTCAGAGCTTAGATAATGTTTATGGTAAAGAACGTGATATATTATATAACCGTTCTAAAATTTATATTAATATACATTGTTCTGAAAAACATAGTACAATGGAATTAATACGAATTATCAATTTATTATGTAATAAAGTGATTGTAATTACCCAAAAATCGATATGTAGTGAGTTATTATTTATTAATGATTATTTACTTATTTGTAATGAAGATGATGATTTAGGATCTTATGTGGATTATGTTTTAAAAAATTATGATGAAATATATCATAATTTATTTGTTAGAGAAAATAGCTTTGTTAAAATAGAATATGAGAACTATATTCAGGAAAAAATGAAATTATTTTTAGAAAATAAGTAGATTAAAAATAATAATATTCATAATATTCATAAAATATTATTTTTCTTCTTCATTCTTTTCCAAGTATGCTTCTATTTTTTCTCCCCAATGTTTCCACTGCATGTGACCCATTGCTTTTTGATATCCATTGAGTCGCACTTGATCATATTTTTCTTGCTGATCTAAAATGGATTCTATTTCATTTAAAATATTTGTTTCTTCATTGATAAAAACATAATCATTTTTGGATAATACATGAGTATAATCTGAATTTGTCATTAATAATCCTTGACATCCTAATATTTGAGGAACACGTTCAGAAAAATATTCTTGTGTTGATGGCGAAGTATGTAATTCGTTCACTAAGGGATGAATAGATAAATTAATTTTAGAATTACTGAAAACTTTATAACATTCATTATAAGAAATAAATCTTTGATAACAATCCGGATATTTTTCACGGAAATTCTCAGGTCCATAAATGTGAAATTTAAATTTATCACGATGTTCATATAAAAGATTTACTATTTTATATCGAGGAATATTCGTACTTTGATCAGGAAATTCTTCTTGATAATCATACATATTTGTACATATAATACTTATATCGCATTCATAAGTTGGATCTTTAAAATAATAGGATATAGATGGTTCAAATCCAGGGGGATTATAAGTTATTGGAATTTGTTTTTGCGTAAAATAATGGACTTCTTTTTCAAAGCATGTAAATATCATATCCATTTTTGAGAAAACTTCTTCTTTATTCGTTAAACGATCTTTCCATACATTGGAATGATAAGTTTCATAGGAAAATAAAAAAGGATCCCAATTAAAATAAATATGTTGTAAATGTGGTAGATACATTTTTTGAAAACTAGCAGAAGTAATTGAATTATTCCACCATAAGCAAATATTTATATTATTTTTAGTAAGAAATTCATGAAAAATTTCTTCTATATTTTCTACTTTATCTAAAACATAATTTAAGTAAGGGAAAAAATATATAGTATAGTTTTTTAACCATTGAGATGCATATAAGAATCCATCTGCTAAATGACAATATCCAATAATTAATAAATTTTTAGTCATTATTATTTATAAACTATTACTTTATTTTTAAATAATGAACTAGTTGTTTTAATATATATATGAATTGATAATACTGTATATTATATTATATTATATTATATTATATCATATCATATCATATCATATTATATTATATTATATTATATTATATTATATTATATCATATCATATATATATATATATATTGTAATATTCATATAAGAATGATAATATTATTTAATACAATTTGAATATAAGTTAATTTAATTTACTATCTATTTAAAATGAATGAAATAAAAATATGTATTAAAATAAAAATATAATATAGAAGACTATGAATTATTTTTATGAAGATTTCTTCTTTACTTTACTATTATGTTTTACAGTAAATTTTTTTTTACATAAAATATCAATTCATGAACATTTTTTAGGACCATTAGGATTTAATATTGTCCGCTCTTTAATTTGTGGTTCATTAGCAACAAATTCCTATCATAACTATAAGTTAGTTATGAATGATATTTGCTTGGTAAATAATTATGAACTATTTCAAAATTATCATTATAAATTTTTTAATTATTTTATTATTGACATTTTTATTATGTTTTACCAAAAATATTGTAAAATTGTTCCCTATATTCGAATGGATTTATTATTTCATCATTTTTTAGCCATTTTTGTTTTATTAATTATTCAAAAACAGGAAATGTATTCTCTTTCCGTATTAATTGGATTAAGTGAAGGAATGTCGCTTGTTTCAGGATTTAAACTATTATCCAATTATTTTGAAAATAAAAAATTCACCAAAATTTTTATTTATTATCGATTACTTTATTGTATAGTTGTTCGAATGTTTTTTTTATGGCCTTCTTTATTTTTTCTTTATTTAAATATGACAAGTCAATGTGAAAAATTTAAAAATAAAAGAAATATATTTATGATTCTAAGTTTTATTGGTATAATTATGTTCACTGAGTCAAAATGGATATATAAAGGAAAAAAAGAACTATTTAAAATTTAAGTACATATTATAAATACATAATTTGATGCCATGAAATAACTTGGAATAGAATAAAAAGAATTTCATTTCAATTATTAAATTTTAGAATTAATAATTGAATATAAGTATGAAAAATTAATATAATTTAATAGTATATAGTAACTATGGATTATTTATTAGCTGCTGGATTAATTGGAATGGGTTATATATTTCAACAGAAAAAAAATAATCATCAAATTAATAAAAAATTAATAAAAAAAATACCTAAAAATCAAATACCTAGTTCAACAAATGTATATACATCGAAAAGAGCCTATAATATTTGGCAAGATGAACAAAAAAAAGCAAATGTGTTATTAGAAAAATCAAAGTATCCACAAGATACAAATATTATTACGCCTGGTCCTCCTTATCCAATAATCTATAATAAAGTAGATTATAGTGAAGATCAATTACCAGTAGAATTTAATAAAGATCAAACTTTTGAAAATATCTTAGTTGATGAATTAGGAGATAATAAAAATATACAAGTTAATAATTCAGTAAATAATAAAAGTGTTCCGGAAACGGGTGGTTTTCATGGCATATCATTAACTGGGAACCCAATTGAACCAAATTCATTTACACATAATAATATGCAGCCATTTTTTGGCGGTGGTGTTAAACAAAATTTAGATGAATTTTCAACACGAGGTACTTTTGAAAATTTTACTGGAACCAATGATAATTATCAAAAAAAACAAGAACAAACGCCATTATTTCAACCTCAAAAAAATATGTCTAACGTATATGGGGCGCAGAATTTAGATGGATATATGTTAGATCGTTATTATGTATCAAATACACGAGAAAATGAAACTCCAATTGAAAAAGTATATGTTGGTCCCGGATTAAATCAAGGGTATACAAATGAACCTTCAGGTGGTTTTCAACAAGCAGATACACGTGATTATGTTTTACCCAAAACAACCGATGAAATTCGTGTAAAAACAAATCCTAAAATTAGTTATTATGGTCGTGTAAATAGTGGACAGAAAATTGCAAAACCCGGGAAAATTGGTACTGTTTATAAAAATCAACCCGATACTTTTTATGTACAACAACCTGATCGTTATTTTACAACTACTGGTCAAATTGTTGCTCCAGAACAACGTCCTTGTATTGTCACAAAATATACAAATCGTAAAACAACAGAGTTAAAAACACGCAAAGGAGGTGCTGCTCCAACACGTGGTACAGTTGCTCAAGTTCGATCAAAATATAAAGTATCTAATAAAGTGACGTATAAATATGATGATCCGATTGATTCCAATAAAGCGGGGCAATGGAGTATTTTGGACATGTTTACTGGAAATAAAAATCAACGCCCAGACGATTATGGTAAAAAATCAATTAAATTGCGAAATAATAAGAAATTACCGAGTAATAATAAGAATTTTGTCATGAATTATCAATCACAGCAAAAATCAACTCCTGCTCGTTCTACACAAAAAGTAAAAACACCAAAGAAATATCATACTATTAATAATAAACGTGAAAAGGGTAACTTTCAAGGTTCAACCAAGGGTGTCGTTTATGATCCAAATAATATTGCACGTGCAACCATTAAAGAAACAAATATTGATAATAATTTCCGTTCCAATGTTGGTGTCGATACACGTGGAAATGTAGTTTACGATCCCAACGATATTGCTCGAACTACAATTAAAGAAACGAATATTGATAATAATTTCCGTTCGAATGTTGGTGTTGATACACGTGGTAATGTAGTTTATGATCCAAATGATATTGCTCGAACAACAATCAAAGAAACAAATATTGATAATAATTACCAATCGAATGTTGGTGTTGATACACGTGGTAATGTAGTTTATGATCCAAATGATATTGCACGAACAACAATTAAGGAAACCAATATTGATAATAATTTCCGTTCGAATGTTGGCGTAGATACACGTGGTAATGTTGTTTATAATCCAAACAGTATTGCTCGAACAACCATTAAAGAAACAAATATTGATAATAATCATTTAGGAAATACTAGTTCAAGCGCTAATAAATCTTATATTCGAAATAAAAATAAAGCTAAGAAAACGGTGAAACAAACAACAATGCTAAAGGATGCTATTGGTTTAGCGACAGAAGTGCGAAATGATGGACATACAACTAATGATATACAAGTTCCTGGAACACAACGTCAATCTACGAGTGTGGATTATGTAGGTGCTGGGGATGGACCTGATTTAGGTGCTTATGAGGTGACGGATGTAGAAGCTAAGCATACTTTAAAACAAGAAACAAGTGATATTGAATACACTGGAAATGCTGGTAATTCAGGAACAAATGATGCTCCCATGTCTTACGAAGATATTTATAATGCTGAAATTAATGCTATTCGTGGGACAATAGATAAAGGGTTTACACCTGGTCCAGGAGGTCCAAGTAAGATTGTAGGTGGAAATGATATTCATGCAACTACAAGTAAATTAAATGAAACTCAAAATGAATATTTAGTAGAACGGGGTGTGCAAAGTGATAAAGTTTATAATTCTATTCCTCAAATTACAGAAGTTAATGTGACTACACGAAAAGATATTGCTCCAAATGAACCATTATCAGATCGTATTAATCCAGAAATGATTAAAGCTTTTAAAGAAAATCCATATACACAATCATTAAAAAGTTGGGCATAAAAATAAATATAAAGAAGTTAAGAAAAATGAAGAAATGAAAATACAAAAGAAAATACAAATAAAAATACAAATGAAAATACAAATGAAAACACAAATGAAAACGAAGTAATTTTATTTCTAATAAATTAATATTTTTTACAAGAATATTTAAATCATTTATAAAATTTAAATATTATTAAATAGTATATGTATAATTTAGGAAATGCATCGCCGGTTGTAAATCCCGGTTATTATGATGTACCTATTGAAAATCAATATTCCAACCCAGTTCGAGGTGGTAATGAAAGAAGAGTAAGTAATTATAATTTTAATACGGTTGTTGGAGATACTATAAATGACAATGATGATAATTATGAAGTGAGTGCTATGTCCACTACGCCTTCGCCATCTTTATATGTAGAACAAAATGCACCTATGGCTGGATATGAATATGGAAATAATTTAGGATTATATAATCATGTTTTACCTCAAAAACGCCAATTTTATAGAAAACAAGTTCCAGGAGGTTATGTACCTCCACAAGTAGTGGAAGGATTTGAAAATTCTATTGAAAATTATCAAGGGATGGAACAACCACATCGACAATTACAAAATCGTGTACAACGAAGAAGAAGTAATAATCCTGTACAAAATGGAATGATTCGAAGTGGAGGAGCAGGAGGTGTTCGTCCTTCCAGGACAATGATACGCGCTCCTAGACAATCTATAAGTGTCAATGCTGATGGAGCTCGACGAGATGGAGAACGCACAGTAGGTTATCAACAATTAGCTAGAAATCAGCAAATTTCTCAGCATCGAAGACAACCTCGACGACACCATTTTCCTCGTCGTCATTACGGAAGAAGACCTCGTCATCATCCTGGTTATTATTATGACGATTATATTCCTGTAGATTATATTAATATTGGTTCTATTCCAAATATTGCTGGTTTTTATGATAATATGGAAGATGATGTTGATAACTACGAAGATGATTTATATGATGATATAGACATGGATGATGAAGAAGTAAATATTAAGGAATTACAAAATGTGAAAATAGAAAATATTAAGGAAATGAATAACAATGACAATGATGAAATAAATACTTCGGATAATCAAGAGGATTCGGAATCGATAAATACTTCTGAATCTTCTAAGAAAAAAAATAAGAAAAATAAAAAGATGAAATCAAACCCAATTTACTTGGTCATCTTTTTATTAATTATATTGATTATTATATTACTTTTCTTTATTGTAAAAAATAAAAAACGTGTGCGCTTTTAAATAACATAGGAAGTCCATTCTTTTATTTTATTCATGTATTGTATAGGTAGTGGAACACTTTCTCCATAACATATATTTTTTACATATAATTTGTGAATACATTCATATGTATTTCCAACAATAATTTTTAAATAAATTAAATAAAAAAGAAATAAAGAACAGGAAAAATAAATATCTTCGACTCCATAAGTATTATTTTTGACTAATAAATAAGGTATTAACTTAGTAAGTGTAAAGATAATCAAGAAAGATATAATGTAATAAATATTCACTTGATTATATATCATGGTAATTAAAATAACGAAAGAAACAATAATTGCAATATATAATACTAGTTTAGGATTATAAGGAAATAAATTAAAGGAATATAAAAAAAACCAGATTATAATCCATGTCGTAAAAAATTTATCAATCTTAGACATAATATTATTAATATATATTAATTTATTACGCATGAACTTGGTATATAAAAAATATATTAAAAATTAAATTATATAAATTATATAAATAATTTAAATTTTAATATATTTAAATTTTAATATATTTAAATTTTAATATATTTAAATTTTAATATATTTAAATTTTATTTCATTTCCAATTTAAAAATATATCTTCTATTATAATATATAACATGCACACGTTTTCTTTTTGTCTTTTAACTTTTTCTCTTACAGCTACTTTAGCTCGTTCAACTCTTATTGAACGATTTAATCAATGGAAAGATCAATTTCAGATCATTGTTCACGATGATGCTCATCACGATTCTATTTTCCGCAAATGGATAGATAATGATAAATACATTGATAATCATAATTTTAATAATGCAACTTATACTTTAGGACATAATCAATTTTCTGGAATGAATTCCGAAGAATTCAGTTCTTATCTTGGATTTAGTGGATACGTTCCTATGAGCAGTCATCTAAGAAGTCATTCGAAATTAATGGGTTCTACTCCTTCTTCGGTTAACTGGGTCGAAAAAGGTGCTGTCACACCTGTTAAGAATCAAGGTCAATGTGGTTCTTGTTGGAGTTTTTCCACTACAGGTGCTCTCGAAGGTGCATACTATATTAAAAATGGTAAATTACCATCTTTTTCTGAACAACAACTTGTTGATTGTGATAATTTCCAACATGGTGGAAAAGATCATGGATGCAACGGTGGTTTAATGGATAATGCTTTTAATTGGATTAGTAAAAATGGTGGTTTATGTACTGAAGAAGAATATCCCTATGTTTCTGGAACTACTAAAACTGCAGGCTCTTGTGAAACTTCTTGTGCGTTGGTTGATGATAGTAAAATACATAGTCATGTAGATGTACCTAAAAGTTCGGATAGTAGTATGATGGAAGCAGTTGCCCAACAACCTGTATCAGTTGCTATTGAAGCTGACCAAAAAGATTTTCAACTTTATCAATCGGGTGTATTTACTGGAAGTTGTGGGACTACATTAGATCATGGTGTTCTGGTCGTAGGTTATGGAACAATGGATGGTGATGATTATTATTTAATTAAAAATTCATGGGGAAATACTTGGGGTACTAATGGATATATATACATTGGACGAGGTGATCAGTTTAATAATGGGAATGGTCAATGTGGTGTATTAATGCAGGCAAGTTACCCAGTACTTTAATGCTAATATCTTTATATATACAATAGTATAAATATCATTCTATTTAATATTATATTTAAATAGAAGTAAATTAATAATAATTTAAAATTATTTTTTTATGTTTTTTCGCATAGAATTATTAATTTTATTTTTCATTGTTTGATATAATTTTTCGTAAATAGGAAATAAAGGTGATTCTTCATTATGTTTAGAATTACGTTCTTTTACTACAAAAGAACTATAATCTAATTTTTTATTTAAAAATTTATTTAATCGTTCTTTTTTATTATTTATTTCATTAAAATCTAAAAATAAAATGGGTATATTTGTTTCTGCGTTAATCCAATTATTAAATTGATATTCTAATCCAAAAAAATCTCTGTTATGCTTTAATGTTATTTTTGAAAAATTTTCAAATGTTGCTTCTTGGCGATTTTTAAAATTACATGGATTTCCTAGTTTTTTCATTTGAGAAAAATGCCACTTTCTTCTATAATGAGATTTCACAGCATAGTAAGGATGATTGTATAAAAATATAATTTTTTTTACTTTTTTATTTTTATTATGAGGTTCTTGTAATACTTTATTCATATGATTTAAACTATGAACATGTTTTAAATCATCTCTATCCCGAAATTCATTAATAGAAATATTATTTTTCATTAAAAAATCCATAAAATAACTTTGACCATTGCCTCCACCACCAATTACGAAAATCATATTTATACTTACTATAAATATTAAAAAATATAAATATTTAATTAATATTAAAATATAAATTACTATTTTTCACATTTTATGACATTTAATTAATTATTTAGAAAACAACTTTTTCCATTGATGTTTTAAATATTCCCAATTATTTACACCACATTCGTCTAATTTATGATTACTTGAACTGAAATAGGTCTTTAAACGAATAAATAAATAAGCAGTGATACCTGATAATACTGCTCCTAATAAAAATTCTTCTCCTTCTTGGGCTATGGCGGTAAAAAAAGTAATTATTAGTATAATACCAATGTTTTGTAGTTCAATTACATTAAATGTTAAAAAGATAGCAACAATAAAACAAAAAATAATAAATAAAAATATATTATCCATACTTGTGTATTTATTATAGTATTTAATTAAAACTTGATGAAAATGAGAAATATTTTTCTGATTGGAATGAAAGAAATAAGGTTGTATGAATAATCTATAGATAATTAATATACATACAATAATAATTAATATATTTAAAATTAGTATTTTTAATCGATGATCACAAACTTCTGCTTTGATAACAATAGTTTGTTCTTTTGTATTTTTAGAAATTATTTTTTTAGAAATTTTTTTTTTAACTTCATTCGTTACTTCTTCTTCTTCCATAAAAATAGATTAGATTTATTTTATAATAAATTTAAACTAGTAATTAAAAATTCATAGAAAATTCATGAAAAATAGAAAAACAGTGCATTTTTCAATAACTATTATTTATAACATAATTTTTATTTTTGTGAAGATCCATTAATTAACCAAGAACTTGATTGTATTTTATCTCCAAAACCATCGCACAATTCTATATTTCTTTCTTGACAAACAGGACCCTCGGGAATAGTTAAATTATTTTGATCACCTCCGTTACAGAAATAATCAGGTTTTGGTTCTACTGTACGTAATGTTTCACAAACTGTGCGATCTTGGTCAATAGAGGGTATTACATAATCAACACACTTTAATTCTTGGATAATTTTAATACGTTCAACCATTGACATGAATGCTTTTCCTTTTTTTAAAGTTGCTTGATGATCATTATTCACAATGACCATTAATTTTGTTCCTTTTTCCTTGGATAGTTTAAAATATTCAATATGACCCACATGAATAGGATCAAAATATCCACTTACACAAACTATTTTTTCTTGCTGATCCATTTTATTATAATTTATATAATATAATAAAATTCTATAAATAACAAATTAAAATTAATAAATTAAAATTTTAAATTTTAAATTTGAAATTTGAAATTTAAAATGATATTTCTAATTATGAATGATTGGAGTCAATTTTTTATAGATGAAGATAATAAAAGTGAAAAAACAGATAATATAAATAAACAATTAAAGAAAAAAATATATTTTATTAATAAAAATTCTTATTTATATCAAAATGAAGATAAAAAAATACAAAGAAAAAGATTTGATCAAATTTTAAAATTATATAAAAAAAGTAAACCTTATTTTATTGATCAAATATATTTAAAAAATTTATATGGAAATTTTTTATTAAAGAATGATATACAAGGACAATTAAATCAAGAAGAATACATTATTGATTTATATGAATTGGTATATGAGAAAAAAATATCCAAATCCAACTTGGAAAAAATTTTTTTAGGAAGAAAGTGTGTATCCATCTATCAAAAAATAAAAGATAAAATAGGATTTTATCGCATACTCAGAGTTTATCACCAACATTTCACTAAAAATAATGATCCTTATTCTTTATTTATGAGAAATAATACAATTCATGGTTATACAAACCGTTTATATTGGAATGAAAAATTAAATGAATATAAAACATATGGTGTTTTAAATAATTATTATAGTAAGTTACCAATAAAAATATAAATATTATTTTTATAGAAATAAAGTAAAAAATATATAGAATAATGTTTTTATAATATATTATAATTGTTTTAAAAATGAAGAATAAAAAGAATACATTAGAAAAAGAGAAGAAAAGAATGATTATTATAGGTAGTGGATGGGCTGCATCTTCTTTTTTAAAATATTTAGATTCAAGTCATATTTCTAAGAATTATGAAGTTATTGTGGTTTCGCCATCAAATTTATTCTTATATACACCATTATTAATTAATAGTATTTTTAATTCGACTACATTAACATTACCAATTTCTGAATTAAATTCTTTTCCAATTAAATATATCAACAATAAGGTTTCAGACATTGATTTTCAAAAAAATAAAATATTTTTAGAAAAAAAGGAAGGAAATGAAGGGGATTTATTATCTTCAAATTTAGATTATGATTATTTAATATTAGCTCATGGGAGTATTGTAAATACTTTTCAAATAGAAGGGATCAAAGAAAATTGTTATTGTATAAAAGAAGAAAAAGATTCTCTTAAAATAAAAGAACAATTGAATTTATTATTTAATTCAGATGATAATAGCAACTATCCCAAGAATATTGCTGTAATTGGTACAAGTTTTGCTGGAGTAGAACTGATTGGTGAATTTATTGATAAAATTCATCAAAAAGATAAACAGAATCAAAAGTATAAACTATACGCAATTGATGGTTTAAAAGTTCCTCTTGCTGAATCTAACAGTTTTATTCAAAAATATATAGTGGATTTGTGGAGAAAAAATAATGTAAATTTATATATGGATCAATTTGTGACAAAAGTAGATTCTGATCATATACATACAACTAAAAATAAAATACCTTATGATATTGCTTTTTGGTGCGGAGGAGTAAAAGCATCTTCTTTTACTGATAAAATTAATAAATCTTTAGGAATCAAATATTTACAAGGTATTAGTGTAAATCAATTTCTTCAAGTAAAAAATATTGATCAAAAAAATGTATATGCTATTGGTGATTGTAGTTTTACAAGGTTAGCACCAACAGCACAAGTTGCATATCAAGAAGGAAAATATCTTGCTTCTTTATTTAATCATCATTTCGATCCTGATAAAATGAAACCTTTTCAATATAAACATAAAGGACAAATAGCAAATATCGGGCAAAAAAAAGGGATTTACTTTTCAGGAAAAACATATTTTCACGGGAATTTAACTAAATATTTAAATAATTTTATACATATTTATAATGCAATTCATTACAAACAATCCATAATGCTAGGAAAACATTTTATAGATCCTAAAAATAAACCATAACACTATATAAAGAAATAATCGCAATAATAGATAACTATTATTAATAGTGTAGTCTATTATCATAGAATAATTATTAGTGTTTATAGTAAAATATAATGAATACTGAAGTAGAATTTAATTCAGATTTTTTTGACAATGCTTCTATGCTTTGGAAACAAAATAAGAAATATATAGGAAATGGTGTTTATGCTTATTTATGTGAAGGAGTCTTTAAAAATAAAAAATGCTGTTTCCGAAAAGCATGTAAAGAATCATTAATGGATGTATGGGCACCTCAGCGTTTATGTAAACTACATTATCAAAGTTATCAAAAAGATTTAATAAATAGTAAAAAAATACGAGAAAATAAAGAGAAAAAAGAAAATATACAAAATAAAGAAAAAAATATTGAAAATAATTTACCAAAGAATCAAAATAAAGAATGTAAAACAAGTATTTGTAGACAATATGATCTACGGAAAAAAAATAATAAAAGAAAACGTGATTATTTATATGATGATGAAGATTTAGATGATAAATAGATTATAAATATTATTTATTCAATTTTAATTTATATAAAAATTGAATATATTAAAATATAATTAAAAATTGAATAATATATATTATTTAAAATGAAATACATAAAAATATAAAACGAATTAAATATAAATTTATTATATATAATAATCTAATATGAAATCATTATTTATTTTTCGAAGAGATTTTCGATTAGAAGATAATACTGGATTGCTTCGATGTATTCAAGATTCTTCGGAAGTATTTTTAGTTTTTATTTTTACACCACAACAAGTATCTAAAAATGATTACTTCTCATCAAATTCCTTTCAATTCTTAATAGAATCATTGGAATGTTTAGGAAAAGAAATAGAAAAATATAGTGGTAAATTACATTATTATTATGGGAATAATGTTTCAATATTAGAGCAAATTAAAAAGATGTATTCTTTTGAAAAAGTATATAGTAATCAGGATTTTACACCTTATGCACTTCATCGCGATGAAGAAATGAAAAAATATTTGGAAAAAAATGATCAAGAATTAATATTAGTGGAAGATTATTTACTTGCTCCAATTGGAACTTTTTGTAAAAAAGATGGTAGTCCTTATCAGAAATACACACCATTTTGGAAAAATAGTTGGAATTTTTCTATTCGTAATGTAAATCATGAAGAACCTTGGAAAAAAAGGAAAAATCTATTTGTTTCTAAAAATCATTCTTCGATTAAATTAAAAGATATGCTAACTTATTATTCATTCAATGTGCAAAATATGGTCAAAGGAGGTCGGAAATATGCATTAAAAATAGTAGATCATATTCAAAGTTTTAAAAATTATGAGGAATTTCGTAATGATTTAACCTATAAAACAACACATTTATCTTCTTATATAAAATATGGCAATGTGTCTATTCGTGAAATTTATCATTTATTTTCTAAAAAATTTGGAAAAAAATGTACTTTAAATTCTCAATTAGTCTGGCGTGAATTTTATTTTTATATTGGATATTATTTTCCAAGAGTATTGAATGGAAAAAGTTTAAAAGAGAAATATGATGGCATTAAATGGGAAAATAATAAAAAATATATTGAATCTTGGAAAAAAGGTCAAACTGGATATCCTGTGGTAGATGCTGCTATGCGACAATTAAATACCATAGGTTTTATGCATAATCGAGGTCGATTGATTACCAGTGCTGTTTTGATTAAAATATTAAAATGTGACTGGAGAATAGGTGAAAAATATTTTGCACAACAATTAATTGATTATGATCCACTAGTAAATAATGGAAATTGGCAATGGTCGAGTGGAAGTGGTGCTGATTCTCAGCCTTATTTCCGTATATTTAATCCATGGACGCAAAGTAAAAAATTTGATCCAGATTGTGTTTATATCAAACAATGGGTACCTGAATTAAAAGATGTTCCATCTAAGCAAATTCATGAATGGTATAAGTATTGTAATGATCATCCAACCGTATCCTATCCAGATCCTATTAATAATTATGAAGAAGCTCGGGAAGAAATAAAAGAAATTTATAAAAAAGGTATTTATGATGATTAATATTATTATTTATGATGATTAATATTATTATTTATGATGATTAATATTATTATTTATGATGATTAATATTATTATTTATGATGATTAATATTATTATTTATGATGATTAATATTATTATTTATGATGATTCTTCTTGGTTATAAATTGAATTATTGTCTTGTTCAGCATCTATGATATTAAAAATATTTTCATATAAATGATTCGGCAAAGGATAATTATTTTGGTTTTGAGATTGAGATTCTTCATTTTGAACAGATGAATGATTAGATTCACGACGTGTTCTTTGACGTCCATATTCACGAATATCATAACGACATACTGGACACTTCGTATTTTCCTGAAACCAATTATCTAATTCATTTTTTGAAAATAAATGTCTACAATGTTTTATTCTATAGATAACATCATTTGATTGAAATGGTCGTAATGTTATCGGACAAGTTGTATTGATAGGATTTTCCATATCTTCATAAGATCCTAATTCCGTGGCTAATGTTATTTGTTCATATGAGGGGCGAACTATTACAGGATTTAAAAAATCTGATTCATATTGATTAAAAAATTGATAGGGTCGAAATTGTTGAAGACGAATGGGAGAAGTGGAAGCAAAAGTGGTCCGTGATGTTTGAGAATGACGGGAATTATTTCTATTGATATCCGAAAAATGCGTATATTGTTGATCAAATAAAGAAGAAAGATGATTTAAATTACGTAATATTTCTATATAGGAATTATTAGATGAATTATTATTACTATGGTGACGTTGATGTGATGAATTATTTTGATTTAGAAGACTCGTTAACAATATATTATCTAATGTACGATATAATTGTTGTTCTCTAGTTTGTTGATTTTGATGGAATCGTTCATCTAATGATGATGTAGATAGAGAAGGTGTTGCACTTTCATTAGTTGATCTATTAAATATTTCTTCTTCTAATAATTTTCCAAGAATTTCTTCATTACTTTTCATTAATGATAAAATAGAATTAATTTGTGTATTTGTATTTGATACATTTTCTAAATATGAATCAATAAGTTGTGTTCTTCGATACGATCTTCGTGATGTGGTAGAAGAAGATTCAGAGGTAGACATATACTTTAGGATTCTATTTTTATATTTTTTATAATATAATTTATCTTTACATTTTTTTACATTTTTTTACATTTTTTACATTTTTCTACATTTTTTACATTTTTCTACATTTTTTACTTTTTTCTACATTTTTTACATTTTTTACATTTTTCTACATTTTTTACATTTTTTACATTTTTCTAGATTATTATAAGAATTTTTATTAAGATATATAATTTTTTTTGTTACATGTTACTATGAATATAATTGATACAATAAAATTATATTATGGAAATTATATTAAAGAAAAAAAACTTCTTATTTATTCGTATTTTATTACTCTAATTATATTTTCTATTGTAGAAGCATTTGGTATTTCTTATTTATTAAATAAAATTAATCCTTCCAAAAAAGACATTAAATATTTTTATTATTTAATCATTTATTTTATTATCATAATTATTCTTAATCATATTATCAATACATTAACAAATTACATATCCTCGGATGCTACTGAAAATTCTAGAACTTATTTTCTGCAAGCCATTATTAATAAATATTCATCTTCTTATAAAGATATTAAAATTGGTGATGTAATTAACCGAATTATGAATTCCACATTAGAAATGAAATTCTTTCTTTTGGAATTAGGTACACAAACGATTCCCCAAATTATTGTGATGTTTTCTATTGTAGGGATTATATTTTTTTATATAAATAAAGGATTAGCTTTGGTATTATTTACTTGTTTACTAGTTTCTTTTTTAGTAATTTATTGGAAAGGAAATAAAATTATTCAATTAAAAGCAAATCAAGAAGAACAATTTTATGGAGTTATGGATGATTTAAATAATAAATATACTAATTTATTAAATACATATATTAATAATGAAAATGAAAATGAAAAAAGAAAAATTAAACAAAAACAAGAAACTTATGGGAAAATATGTAAACAAGCCCAATATCAAAATATATGTTTATCTACCTATTTATATAGTATATTAGCTATTTCTATCATTATATGTATGTATATGTATATTCACGGCAAAGTATTTAATTCAAAATTACTTTTTATAGTTATTATCTATTTTATTATTTATTTTATGACTTTCTTCAAAATTTTACGTATGGTTTTATCTTGTTATGGTGTCTCTTTAGGTAGCTATGATTTTTTAAAAGAATTAATTTCACATCAAGAAAAACAAAAATATAATCAAATTCAATCCGGGTCTATTCATATTATGAATTTATCTTTTGGATATAATCAAAAGAAAATTTTAAATAATGTAAATTTAAAAGTAAAAAATAAAGAAAAAATAGCTTTAATTGGAAAATCAGGATCTGGAAAAACAACTTTATCCAAATTATTAATTAATCTTCATCCATATGAAGGAAATATTTTTATAGATAATAAAAATATAAAACAAATAAATAACGCAACCTTACGTAATAATATTATTTATATCAATCAAAGAACTGTATTATTTGAAAAATCAGTAATAGAAAATATGATGTATGGAAACAATTATTCAAAGAATGATGTGATACACTTTTTAAATAAATATGATTTAACAACTATTTTTGATAATTTACCAAATGATATAAATGAAACTGTGCGTGTAAATGGTGGTAATTTATCTTTAGGTATGCAGAAAATTATTATATTAGTTCGTGGTATTTTAAAATCAAAGAATGCTTATATATTAATTATTGATGAACCATTAGCTAGCTTAGATCAGAAAACAATTGTTAAAGTATTACGCATGATTAAAAATGAATGTAAATCAAAAACATTATTAATTATTACACATGATAAAGAAATTTATCCTATTGTAGATCGAATTGTGGATTTAAATGACATAAATCATAAATAAATTACAAGAAATTTATTTTTAAATTAATAGTAAAATAATAAATTTCTAGTAATTTCTTATTTTTTAAAACTCTATTTTAAAATTAATTATTTTAAAATATTGAATAAGAATATGGATATCTTTCTTTTATTTCCCACCCAATTATTTAAATCATGGAAATTATTAAAAGATAAGCATGTTTATTTAATAGAAGATCCAATCTTTTTTACTGATTATAAATATCATAAACTGAAACTAGCTTACCATCGTGCAACAATGAAATATTATTATCAATATTTAAAAAAGAAGCATATTAAGGTAGATTACATTGATTTTCTGGATATTTCACCTGATTTTTATCAAAAATTAGCATCCCAGCAAATTTATTCTACAAGATCAGTTAAAAATACTCATAAAATAGAAATTTATCAAACTTTTGATCATAAATTACAAAAAAAATTAAATTCTTATTTTAAAAAATGTAATTTTATTATATATAATAGTCCAAATTTTCTAGTTTCTTTAGAATTTATTCGTGAAAATAAAGATAAATTTTATAAAAATGGTTCTTATAATCATGCAGAATTTTATAAACTGCAACGAAAACGTTTGGATATTTTAATTGATCCAAATGGAAGTCCAACTGGTGGTAAATGGACATTTGATGAGGAAAATCGAGAAAAAATTCCTGAAAATGAATCTATACCCAAAATGATTCAATTGTTACCAAACCGAGAATTAATAAAAATCAAAGAAGAAGCAAAAGAATATGTTCTTACACATTTTTCTAAGAATTATGGATCATTGGAAAATTTTAATTATCCCATTACACATCAAGAAACAAAAACATGGTTACATTATTTTTGTACTCAAAAATTTAAGAAATTTGGGGTTTATGAAGATGCTGAAACAATGCGAGACCCTTATTTATTTCATAGTGTATTAAGTCCAATGATGAATATTGGATTAATTACTGATAAAGAAGTATTAAATTATGTAAAAAAATATGAAAAAAAAGTACCTATATCTTCTTATGAAGGATTTATTCGTCAAATCATTGGATGGCGTAATTATGTATTAACTATTTATTTAGAAGAAAAACCTGGTTCTTTGAATATAAATTTTATGAAACATACCAATAAAATGAAAGAAGATTATATCTGGTCTAAAAAAGAAACAGGTATCCTTCCATTTGATTATATTATTAAGAAAATAAATGATCATGCTTATGCACATCATATTGAAAGACTTATGTATGTGGGTAATTTATTATTTTTACTGCAAATAAATCCTAAATATGTATTCCGCTACTTTATGGAATGGACCATTGACGCGTATGATTGGGTGATGGTACCTAATGTATATTGTATGTCACAATATGCCGACGGCGGATTGATGATGAAGAAGCCTTACTTTTCATCTTATAATTATATATTGAAAATGAGTGATTATAAAAAAGGGGAGTGGTGTAATGAATGGTATTATTTATATTATAATTTAATTAATAGGCATCAACATTATTTTAAAAAAATATATGGTACTTCTCAATTAGTAAAACATTGGGAAAATAAACCAAAAAAAGAAAAAGACGAAATTAAGAAAAATGCAAAAAAAATCATAAAAAAATTATGTGTCTAATTGAAAGTAATATATTATTTTTATTTTCGTATTAAAATATAAATTGTTGTAATAGCCATTAATAAAATTAAAATAAAAATTACGGATGTAATAATAATATAAGGATACATTCTTTCAAATAAATAAGTTAAACTAGGCTCCACTAAATGTGTATTCAGTTTTTCTTTAATTTCTTTCCGTGATACTTCTTGTAATAACATATCAATAATTTGATTACATAAATCGGACTTCAATTCCATGTTTATAAAACAGATTATTTTTATGTAAATAAAACTAATTTTCAGTATAATTATAAAATATATTGTTTAATAACTTTATTTAAAACTAGACTATTATATTAAATTAATCATAAAATGAATTTGAATATATTAGATAATATACTTTATGAAAAAAAAACAAATAACTTTTATAATTTAAAAAATAAACGATCTAATAAAGCTATTAAAATTAATTTGAAGAAAGTATTATTACCATTTGGTCTTGATCAAGAATATGATCATTATTATTTAAAATTTGAATTAAATGAGAATAATAGTAATCATACTGATTTTTTAGATTTTATAAGAAAATTAGAAGAAAAAATAAAATTAGATTTTCAATGTAATGATGAAGATTTTAAACCCTTGTTAAAAAAGAGAGATGATAAACAAGAGCTACTTGTATGCCGTCTAAAGCAATTTAAGAAAAATATTCAATTACAAATTAAATTTCAAGATGAAAAAAATAACTATTTAAAAACGGCTTTTGATTTACCAAAACAATCATTCATGGATATAGAAATAGAATTGAATAATTTATGGGATTTTCGAAAACAAAGTAGTGACAATAACAAATTAGGCTTGTTAATATATGTATCTAAGGTATATGTATATGCTTAAGAAATTGCGTTTTGAATTTAAAAATAAATTATTATTTTAATGTATTAAAATGGAATATTCATTAGAGACATCAAGTTCTATGAATAATCAATTTAAATTTTCAGACTTACTATTTCATTTTGATTATAAAAATCATTTTGTACATTGTCACTATGGAAATAATAGTCAATATCAATTTCAAACATCTTTACTAAAAGTATTAAAACCGCTACATATTTCAAGCAATAAAAAAAATAAACAATCTAATAAATATATTATTATTGAAATTAATCCTGATAATGAAATACCTGCTTATAATTTATCGGAAAGTGAAATAGAAAATAATTATTTAATGGTTATTGTTAACAAACTACATGAAATTTCTCAAGAAAATATTCAGAAAAATAGTATCCAATGGTTTAATATTGAATTAGATGATTTTGATTTAGATATGAAAGTTAAGCGACCGATTGATCAACAAAAAAATATTCAATTTATTAAAATTTTAATTCATAATAATGAAGAACTACTTCAAAAAATAGAAAAATTAGAAAAAAATACATATATATCTATGGATATTCGATTTAATGGATTACGTATTTGCAGCGATCATTTGATGGAAGAATGGGAGCTAATGGATTTTACAAGTCAAGAAGATAAAGAACTACAATTAAGTGAGTATATAGAAAATAAAATGGACGTATCTAATTTACTACCATTAATTATAAACGAAAATAATTCTTATGAAAAAAATATAGAAATGAATATAGAAAAAAAGAAAGATAATCATGAAGAAGACTCTTTGGAAAAATTTCAAGATTCTGCATTAAATGAAGAAAACCAATATTCAGAAAATCAAGAAAATAATATAAATGATCTAAGGGAAAATAATTTAAAAGAATTAAATTCTAGTGAAATAAATATAGAAAATAATACTGGTCAAGATTATCATAAAGAAAAAGATACTTTAGAGGAAAATAAAGATAATGAAAAAAATAATGATATAGAAAATAAAGGATTAGATGTAGAAACATCTATTAGTTTAATTGAAGATTCATCATCTTTTAAGGAAAATTTAAATATGGATGAACATTTAGAAAATAATGTGAACATTAATGAAGAAATAGAATATGAAGATATAATTCAAGAAGTGGAAAATCAAGAAAATAGTAATTTAAAAATGGAAAATCAAAAAAAAGAGAAGGAGGGGGGGAAAAATACAAATTCAAAAAATACTAATTCAAATTCAAAAAATACTAATTCAAAAAATACTAATTCAAAAAATACAAAAATAAAGAAACAGGAAGACTATGTTGAGAAAAAATCAGATATTATACAAATCAGAAAAAATAAATATATAAAAAAGAAGAAAAAGATCATAATTTGGTGATTTTATTATTTAATTTATTTTTAAAAAATTATTTATGTAATAATTTTATAAATTTTTTTGTTTGTATTAATTATAATATGGAAAATAATTCTGGTGCTGGAAGTATCTTAAAAACAATTATAATCTTAATTATAATATTTGGAATTGGATATTTTATTTATCACCTTTATAATAAAAATATTCAGACTAACACCGACTCCGGAGAAAATATGCCCATGAATATGAAAGAAAACATGACAACTAATGATATGGAAGAAGAACACTCTTCTCACATGATGCATTCAGAAGATGCTGAACATCAAGATTCAGAAATGGAGAATATGCAAAATGTAAATGAACACTTTACACAAGGTGAAAATTCTATGGATTATTATAGTATGGATAAAAAATTTGAAAATCAACGCAATGAAACAAATTTTCCCAAAGAACAATTAACTGCTGAAGAATTATTGCCTTCAGATAATTCTACTTTATGGGCTCAAGTAAATCCTGCTGGAGAAGGTTCTTTAAAAGATAGAAATTTCTTACAATCTGGATATCATATTGGTATTAATACTGTTGGTCAAACTTTACGTAATGCTAACCAACAATTACGTTCTGAACCTCCTAATCCACAAGTTAAAGTATCTCCATGGCTTCAAAGTACTATTGAACCTGATGTGGGTAGAAAACCTATGGAAATAGGTGGTTGTGCTTAAATTTAACCCTATTTATTTTATTTCATAATACAACATGAGTAATTACTATTTTATGAAAAAAATTTTCATAAAATATGAAAATATAATTAATATTTTATACTATTTAGATTAAAAAATAATTTTGATTTAATAATTTTTTTTGGGTTACATGGTGTAAACATAAATTATTATCATTTATTTTTTATAATAATCATTTTAGAAATATATAATAATGTAAATTATTATATATTAATGATTCCTTAAATAATAATAATAATTATTCAATGAATTGTTCTTATTTATTTGATATAAAATCAAAAAAATTTAAAAAAGTTAATCACTTGCGTTAGAGAACCATTTGCCTTCTCTGACTTCAGCAGCAATGGGTTTTAAGTATCTTTGGGGCATTTGAGCACCAGATACGGCACCAACTTGATTAACTACAGAAGCTAATGCACCTTTGATACCTGTTAAATCGAATACACCTTGAATAAAGGCAATAACAATACCGATTAGAAGTTGAAGGATGACGAATCCAACATATAATTCCCATAATCTTAAATCACCAACTTTTCTGTCTAAATATAAAGAACCTCCGTTTGCCATTTTATTATATTAATAATATAGAAAAAAATTTTGCAATAAATCTAAAAATTATTCGGAAATTAAATGGATTAAAATTTCAAAATTGCTTATTTTAAATTTCCTAGTTTTTTATTTTTATTTTTTCTAATTTTTAATAATTTCTAAGATTTTAAAATTCATTAATTTTCTAATTTTCTTAATTTAAATTCTTAAATTTAAATTCAGAATGATGTAAATAATCTTATTTATTTTTCAATAAATATATTTCATTTTCTAATTTATTAACTCTTTCTTCTAATACTTTTAAATATTTATTCTTTAAAAATTGATCATTTAATATCATCTCTTCACAATCAAAGAAAATTTCCTTAGATTTAATATGAAATTTTTCTATATTATATTTTTCATTTATTTTATTCCCAATACCAATACAATTTTCTTCTACATTTTCTGAAAAATAAGAAATAGCATTTTTTCCTAATGTGCTTCCATAAAAAGCCATACTATTGGAATCAAATGTTTTTGCCTGATTTCCTATAGAAATAGAGTTATCTTTATAACATATTCCTCCACCAATACTCAAAGAATTATTTTTCAAACAATGACTTTGTTCACCAATACATAAAGATTTTAAAAATATAAGGCTATCATTATGTTCTTTATTAATTTTCATTACATCATTTTGGTCCCATTTAATATTTACATTTATTTGTCCAGGTTCTCCTTTTTCACCCTTGGTGCCTTGTTGCCCTTGAGGCCCTTTTGGTAATGTGTTTTCAGTATTTAATTCATAAACATGCTTTCCATTTTGTAAAGTAAATTTTAATTTATGATCAGGTTCAATATTAATTTTTCTCACAATAGTCAAATCTCCTTTATCACCTTGTGGACCTTGAGGACCTCTTGGACCTATAAGACCTTTAATATTTAATTTTGTTGAAGTAATTAATTCTTGAAAATAATATAATTCAATTTCATTTTTTTCTTTATTGTATTTCATTTCGAAGTTATTTTTATCCAATGAGGATTTATTTATTTTCTTCTCTAAATTCTCTAATAAATCTTGATGAAGAGAAGAAGAAGAATGATCTTTTTCCAATTGATTCATTTTATGGTTTAATTTAGAAGAAATATTACCCATTGTTTGATTGAAAATTTCTGTTAATAATTTTACTTTTTCTTCAAAATTCACATTCACTTTTTTAAATATATTATTTTCCATGGAATGGATACGTTTTTCATTTTCTAGAATGGTTTCTTTGATTTGTTCAAGTTCCTTTAAAACTTGTTTACTTTCTTCTAAATATTCATAAACTTGATTTAAATCACTTTTAATTTTCTTTGATATTTTATGGTAGGTATTTTCTTCTTTAAAAAATATTTTTAGAAAATCTTCTATTTTATTATTTAATTCCACATTATTATTTTGTATTTGTTTATTGACATTGTCATAAATTTGACTATGTAAAGTTTGATTGACATCTTCTTTTAATTTCTTTTCAAAATGTACAAAAAATAATTCGATTTTTTCTTGAATAATTGAATCAAAATTATTTATTTGAGAAGATGATTGATAATCAATTTGTTTATAAACATCGTTCTTAATTGTTTTTAATGAGGTATCTACTTTTTCCTGAATTTTTGTTTCTAATTCTTTCTGAACTTCTTTTTGCATTTCTTTCTTTTTTTCTTCAATAATTTTATTAGCTTTTTTCTCACATTGAATAATAATATTATGTTTTTCATGTTTATGATAAATATCAATTAAATATAGAATTTGATCATTAATTAAATTTTCAAAATATTTATTTAAAATTTCAAATGTTTTTTCTTTTTTCTTATCTTCATTTTCAAAATATTGCTTAGCAAAAGTATCATTTAAATTTTTAATAAATCGATTAATATCATTCAAAATCTCTTTTTGATAATAAATATCAATGTATTCTAATAAAAAAGTAGACTTATTAATTAAAAATAAAAAATTCAAATCGTTGGATTTAAGTTTATCCATGAATACTAATACTAATAGATATAATTTTATGATAATTTAATAAAATTATAAATTAAATAATTTAAAAATTTAATAGATAGAATAAATATATTTAATTTTAAATATAGTTATAATAAATGACAAAAGAAGATATAATCTATGGAAGAAAAACATGGGGTCCAATTTTATGGCATTTATACCATACATTTGCCATTCATTTAGTCACTAAAAAAGACGTGGAATATTTTGCCCTGTTGAATAATTGCTTTGGATATGTATTACCATGTGAAGAATGTAAAATACATTACAATTTTATTACTGAAAAAATTTATACATTTGATGATACAATGAATCCTAAAGATGCTTTTTATTATACATATAAAATTCATGAAATGGTCAATGAATCTTTAGATAAAAATAATATACCTTATGAAAAAGCTTATCAAATTCATAAGCCTATTCAAAATGAAGAATGTTTATTTATTGTCAAAACAATATATCATAATTTAGAATATCGACAATTATCACTCTTTGAGTTCGATAAAATTATACATTTTTTTATTGCTTTTTGTGAAATTTATCCAGATCCTATTATTCGAAAGCATTTAAAAAAACTCGTAAATTCTACAGTATTTCAAGAAGGTCGTCGTCCTTTAAAATTTAAACAATTTATATTTGAACATTTTTTAACTTTATCTATTTCATCATATTAATTTAGTTTGTTGTATATTTTTATAAATTCATATTAATAAAATAGCGTAAATTTTCAATGGAGACTTCGTAAGGATATTCTCTAAGTATTCCTTTAGAATCAATATATTTTATTGTTGGTATTTGTTCTATTTTTAATTTTTGTGCTAGTTTATCATTCTTATTTTTTACATCTTCAATATTGACTGCACCAATTGGAAAAATATATAAATTATCTTGTGCTAAATTTATAAACTCCGAAGATAATTCAACACAATGTTTACACCAAGGAGCATAAAAAATAATTATGCCTTTATAATTATCATTATCATTATTATTATCAAAAAACTTATTTTTTACTTGAATAGAAGATTTCTTTATTTGAAAATCTTTATATTTCAATTCTATAATTCCAGTTTCTTCACCATAAATATTTTTAAAATTTATTAAATTGTTTTTATTCATATTATTTATATATATTAATAATATATATTATGGATAAGAATAATTCTTATTTAATCATTTCCATTATTTTAGGATTTTTGATTACTTTATTTTATATTCATCAGTTTGATATAGTATTTTTAGGAAATTTTATTCTTATTTCTTTCATTATTTACATTCTCTTTTATTTTTTAGGAAATAAAGAAGCAGTAAATAAAGAAATGTTTCAAAATGCTGAAAATAATGAAGAAATTGATTTTGAAGAAGGTAAAGATTATAAAGAACAGAAATTTTATCTATATGTTTTAAATAATGGTAATAAAGAATATTTAACAAAGGATCATAGTACTGATAAAATTATATTAGGTAATGATACATCAAATGCTTTATTATTTGATAATCAATTTAGTAAAGATAAAAAATATTACCATGTTTTAAATGCACCTCCTCATCAATCTATTCGATTTTTTGGAGAAGTTGATTTTTATAGCACAATAGATGAAAATACCACACCTGATACTATTTATAACCAATTATTGCCGAATGATGGCAGTAATACTATTGAAGGAAATAATGAAAAAATAGGCTCTTATTATATATATCCTGATAATTCAGAACTTAAGGAAATCTATAAAGAATTCTTACCTTCCGAAAGACTCGAAGAAGAAGTAGATTATGAAGAAGGCACAGATTATGAAGAAGAAACACATATGTTTGACGAAGAAGAAGCAATTCCACACATGCAAGAATCAGAATATATGGATGAAGAAATCATGAAAGAAGAAACATTTACTGAACAAATGGAAGAACAAGAAGAGCATATTCGTCAAGCCCAAGAAATGGAAGAATTACAAGAAGAAATGACACATCATATGGAAGAAGAAGAAGAAATGCGTGATCAAATACGTAAGAAAACAAAGGATAAAGGAGTATTGGATAAAATTATGGAAAATATTAATAATATTAAAACAGGAATCAATAGTGGTATAGGATTAGGTATTTCTCCTGTAAATATTAATTTATCATGCGGAGGGAATGGACCATCACATGGAGGAGGTAATGGACATGTTCCACAGAAACCACTATCTCCTAAAAAATGCACAAGTGGAAATTCTTCCCGCATTTATAATAATGCAGACTGGATTTATAACAAGCCTTATTGGAAAAACCAAGATGAATCTTATAATTATAATGATAATGAAGAAAGTCAAAAACTAGAACCATGTTCAAAAGATCCTAATAGTGGTGATTATTTACTTCCTTGTATTCAGCCTGAAGCAAATAAAATTCCACAAACACTAAATAATTTAATGAATTCTAAGAAACCAAAGCAAGGAGAAGTTTGTCCATTGGAAGTAAATATGCCTTGGTCGAATTATAAAACAGGCGATGATAAAGAAAGTGACAATTTACTGGAAGGATATAGTTTTTAAATAAATAAAATTATTAAATAATATTTAATATAAATTATAAATAATATTTAATATAAATTATAAATATTATTTTACTTTAGAAAAACAAAATATAAACGATTAAATAAGTATATATTTATATTAAAAATTCATGAATAGCAATTTATTTTACATAAAGATATTTTTATAAAAAAGATAATCATCTTTAATTTACAGAAATTTAATCAAAATCAAATTATGATTTCATTTATTAAAATAAATTAACTTCTAATATTTAGATTAAAATAAATATTTTTTATTTATATATTTTATAGATAAATGAATTCAAATACATTTACCCTTTTTTTATTTATACTAATTATTATTTGTGCAATTTACTATTTAGTCATGATTAACAATAAAGAAAATTCTTGTATTGAAAAATTCAGTCAAACCAATTCATTATCTACCATGTATCAACAAACCATCGATGATAATGAATTTCAACATAAATATAGAAAAAATGAATATAACCAATATTATAAAGAAGAAAATGGATCCTTTACGGAATCATTATTAGAAAGTATGTGGAATGGAAATTGGAATGATGGTGAAAACCCGCCTTCTGTATTTGCTTCTTTTCTTGAATTGAATGATCAAATTATTTTTAGTTTATCAAAGCAATCTTTTCCATTAGTAGATGAGAATATTGGTGCAAATACTGAGAATGAAAAATGTTTAAACAATACTTTTGTTGGTATAGGTCATTTAAATAGTAAAAAAAATATGTTTGTCCTTAAGAAAATTTTATGTAAATTAGACGATAGTACAGATAAAATTTTTATTAACAATTTAAATCTAAACGTCGATGAATTAATAGGTACTGCAACATTAGATGGAATTACTTTAAAAGATGGTAATAATGAACATAATTTAATTCTAAATATTAAAAAAAGTTTGCATGAATATGATAATTATTCTTCTTATTTACAATTATCATCTTTTGTCAATCCCATTCCTGTTCTAAAAAGTGATTTTGATGCAGATTTAGATGTTTGTGCAAATTCTACTTTTGATGATCATGATCGAGGTTCTTTACAAAGATGTTATATAAAGAATAATGGATTAGCCATTCCTCCCAATGATGGTTTTAATACTTATGGTACAGGATGTAGTCTTCCCGGTCAAATTTCGCAAGAATCTTATACAGATACTGAAGGAAATACAAAATCATATCCTGTTTGTGCCAGCGATACTAAAGAAACATGTTGGATATCTGAAACTAATAGAAATAGTGTTGGTAGTTTTACAGAATGTGATACACAATTTGAGATTAATCGTAAATTTAGTACAGGTCTTACACAAGGATTTACAAATTCTTTAGGCTGTGACTATTTACAAAATTTTAATCAAGGAATGTATAATTGTTGTATACTTTTATATGTCAATGATCTACATAGTGTAGAATCATTAAGTTATGAATATTTTGGACAAGGTGGTGGTAAAAGTAATTTAACCATGCAGAATGATATTTCATCTATAATTATAGAACCTTTGTTAAAGAAATATAAAGGCTATATTACTGGTTCAAATACAGATAATAGTCAATTACAACAAGCCTTAAGTTTAACGAATTGTTTTTCTACAAAGGATAGTATTACTACCTATTCAGAGTTATTACAAAATTGTAAAACAACATTAATTACTGAATTTGAATCTAAATCGAACGATAATCAGTCGATGAAAAATGTTAAAAATTATAAACTACCCATGGTATGGAGTATTAATAAAGTGTCAAATGCCAATTATACCCCTTGTACTTTTTCCATTAGTAGTTCTAAGTTATATACGAAAGAAAGTCAATGGCAAAAATTTGCTGAATTTGATCCTAACCACAATAAAACGAAAATGAGCCTATATGAAGGAGGAACAAATCAAGTCATTAATTTAGAAAATGCAACTATTTTAACAGAATCTAAAGACTCTACATCAAGTAGTTCTGGTATAAATACAAATCATATTTTAGTTTCTGGAAATTTAAAAACATCCAACCCTAAGAAATTTTTAATTCCAAGTAAAGTAAAAAGTGGATTTTATCATGATTCATCTATTATTAATCTTAAAAATTCTCCCAATGATAATGGTAAATGGATTATGTTTGGTTTTCATTTGATGAATATACAAAATTTAAAAAAAACATTAGAAGCAATTCAAGCAAAATTATAATTAAAAAAATTTAAAAAAATTTATAAAATAAAAATATGCAAAAGAAATTTAAGATTATTTATTTGAAATTCTTTTTATTTTTTTCATAGTTTATAGTATAGTTATTATGAAAAATATCACTTTATTTATTTTATTATTATGTATTATTTTTATTTACGGAATTATTTTTTCCATTAAAAATAGACAAACAAAAATTATTGTTGAAAATTTTCAAGAGCAAGAGAAAAATTTTATGAATCATACATTAAAAGAATTAAATAAAATTTCGGAAAAAAATATTTATCAATCTCGTATGAAAACATTCACCACTGGTTTTTGGACAACGAATGAATCTTATATGAATGGCACTAATGTACAAAATACAATGTATATTACTTTAGATGATGATGCTAACCGTTATGTGACAATTTTTAATAAAAAATATCCTATTAATTTTGTTGGTAATGGTGTTATTATTACAGGTACTGTTGATGGATCCAACTTATTAATTAATTTTAAGAAATTTACAGATAATAATGATATGAAACAACCTTTTACTCAAATTACTGGATTACCACGTGGTGTTATTTATGTACAAGGTGATAATGAACAAGTTTTTTTGACTTACAAATTATTAAACGACACACAATTAGATGAAAATCAAAATGAATTAAAACGTATTATTGAAAATAAAATATTTACTTATGAACCCCCAGTACTTAATTATGATATAAAAACCTATAAAATACTAACAACAAATTATCGTTATCCTGATAATATGATTACTTTTACTAATAGTGCAATACCACTAAAAAATATAGCAAAAAGACGTATTGATAAAATTAAAAATAATATGGGTGGTAAATTTATGTTTGCTTATAAACGTATGTATATGGGCACTAATGGCGAAGTCGTTCATACACAACTCAGTCAACGTTATTCATTGCCAGCTTTTAATTCGAAAGGTCTGCATAATCAAATAAAAATTGGAAAAGCACAAGAAGAATTATTACTAAATGGAATTACCAATAGTTTCCAATTATTTGGAACATTGGTCTATTACTTTTATATTATAAAAGATACACAAACATTTTCACTGGGTAATCAGCCAAAAATTACTAGTCATGATCAGTGTACTAAAGAAGGAGGAAACGCATATAACTATTGTAAATCAAGTGGTGTTCATTATTGTTGTGGTGCTTGTAATGGAGTAGCTACATGTGGTTCAAATGGAGGGTTAAAGTATTGTGCTTGTGAATCATTGAATGATATGAGTAAAAATAAGCTACAATTATCGGGTGGTATTGAAAGTGCTTTTTCTGATACTATTCGTTATCCTAATTTATCAGAGGTGGTCAATAGTTCATCTAATGAATATGGAGCATGGCCTTTATTTTTTCCAACGGATGATTTAAATAAAACATACACATTCACTGTATGGAATCAAAATTTAGTAGTGTAATCAATTGTCATCATAAAAATAATTATTATTATAAAAATAATTATTATTATAAGAATTTTTAAATAACTTTTTTCTTTCAAAAATATATCTTATTTATTATTAGATATATGGATAAATTAATTTTATTATTTATCATTTTATTAATCATTCTATTTTTCATTTACTTGTATATTCAACAGATCCGACAAGTAAAAGAGAAAGAAGGATTCTTAAATCCAAAAAGAAAGAAAGAATCCATTATTTCATCAAATGATACAGATTCTAGTTCTTCTTATGAAAGTAAAAATAATCTTATTGAAAATGGTAATTTCCAATATGGAAAGCAAACACCTAATTTTGTAAATCAAAATGGATATAACAAAATAATATCCTTAGAAAATCCAGATAAATCTACTTTTGTTTTAGAACAACGTAATGATCAAGCTGAAACTTTATATGAAATTCGCGCTCCATCTGAAATAAATAGTGCTTACTTATTTTATTTTTGGATTCAATTAGATCCGCAAAGTTCCATCGAAGCTATGAATATAGAAAAATATATTCAAATTCGAATTCCCCAAAGTGATTTTAACAATTATTTACCTAAAATTACTTATAATATTATTAAAACTGTGTCTATAGGTAATCAAACGTCTAAGAAAAACGCATGGTATTTATTTAAAGTTCAATTTCATACCCAAAAAAATATTCAAGAACAAATGTATATTTCCTTTATTTTAAACCAAGCCAATCGCAATATTAAATATGTATATTTAACTGGATTATCTTTATATCGTGTTTTAAATGATGCCCAAAATTTTATTTTTAATAAAAAATTAATTTGTTACGCAGATGCTTCAACTTATGAAAGTCATAATACCATATTCCGTGACCTAAGTGGACAAGGAAATGACTTATATTTTTCAAATATTCCTTCCGGAAGCATGGCTAACGGATATATTGAACTAGATAATACAAAAATTATGGGATTCTCAGGCAATAAAATTAATAATGAAGCATTTACCATATTTATGATGATTAATCAACAAAATGATATGCCTAAAGTAAATTCCATTATAGAACAATCTTTTGACAATGATGTATCAATACCAAATAATAAAATTAATTCTCAAAAAAATACCAATATTTATGAAAAAATACTCTTGAGTTTCCCTGGAAATAATAAGTATTCCTTTGAAATTGCTATTTATGAAGATTATTTATATGTTTTAAATGATAAAGTAAAAGTAAAATCTTCGGAAAAACTTAATTATTATAATAAAGCTTCCTTATGCATTATCTACGAAAATGGTACATTAAATATTTTTAATGATGGGATGAATATATTGAGTACAACCATAGATAAAATCTATTTTAACAGTGATCGATTTTCCATCAATAAAAATAAAAATATTGATATGTATCTCTATGCATTCTTAATTTATAATAAAGTCGTTTCTTCTTCTGAATTAAGGGAAGTTCGCGATTATTTTATTACCAATCAGAACAAACAATCTTCTAAATTACCTAATATATTAGATCATAGCTTTGATAACGTTTTTCAGCAAACAAATAATCCAAATCCATTGATAAAACCTTTTGAAGATTTAAATATGAATGAACAAGTATATATTGACGGATTTCAGAATAAATGTAATAATCAAAGTAATGCACTTAAAAATGTATGCATTGATAATTGTAATAATTTATGTAAACAATATTTGACAGGTGAAAATCCTAGTTTAGAAAAATATACCAAATGTATTGAAAATTGTAAATATGTATTACCTGAATGTAATACTTATTGTGCAGATGAAAAAAATAAATCATCATTATATTGTCGTGAAGAAGAAGATCCAAATAAAATTATTTGTCCTCGGGTTTATAAGAAAAATGGTAATTATTATGTTTATATTCCTCCCAATAGTTATTATTCCAATGTATTTACTGGTACAAAATCATTTGGATCGAATATAGATAAAGCACGTTATATTTATTCTCAGAATTTTCCAAAATGTTTACTTCCTGATGAATTATATAGAAAAAAAAGAAATCAAGGGGATGATTCTTCTTCCAAAAATGATAATTGTCCTTACACAATTAATGAATTAAATCCTTGTAATATTAGTCAATGCGTGGATGTAAATTGGAATGTAGATGATTATCATAAATTAAAAATGAATGATAAATGTAAAAAAGCAGTGTCTAATTATTGTCATTTACATTATGACTATGATGAAAATTGTATGTGCTGGGATCCTAAATATAAAAATGATGAAAAATGTATAAAACTAAGAAAGTTTTTTGAAAATCCAAAAGACTATTGTTTACCCGGAAGTTATAATATTGAAGAACATCCCGATTTTAAAAAATATATTAAGAAAGATAAAATACCATGTTGGGGATGTACTATTAAAAATTAATTTTTATTTTTTTATGAATATTTTTATATATATTTTATATATAGAGATGAATGATATTTTAATATGGTTTCTCATTTTTCTAATAGTATTAATTATGTTAGGAGTATATTTAAGTCAAAATACTCCTTTGAATTTAAATGAAAAAGAAAATATATTAAAAAAAAAAATAATAGAAAATTTTAATCCTTCTGTTTCATCTTCAACCCAACAAACAAAGGGAGCATCTCAATTATATAAATGGGGATTGCCTCAAAATCAACCTCCATCGCCTAAAAAGGAATGTAAGCAACCCGATACTATTCCTCCTTTTACACCTTTCCCAATTCCTAAATCAGAAGAATGTAAAAAAGATCCATGTGATGATGAAGAAAAACATGCACAATATCCTTCTTGTTATAGTAGTGATATTACAAAAAATAAAGATATTGATAAATATGTTTTAAAAAGTAGTATTCCTCCCTGTCCGGATGTAAGTAAATATGCTACTAAAAATATGATCCAATCTTGTCCTGATATCAATAAATATATTTTGAAGAGTGAAATTCCTGCTTGTCCAAAAGTAGATATGTCTCAATACATACTCAAAAGTGAAATAAAATCTTGCCCTAAATGTCCAGTTTGTCCCGTATGCCCTATTTGTCCAGTTTGCCCCCCTGCTAAAAAATGTAAAACTATTCGTAATTATAAGATTATTGATCATCCTGATTTTAAAAATTACATCAATAAAAAAGATATTGATGATTATTGTGAGTATGGAAAAAAGAAATCAAAAGAAGAAATTGAACGTGAAGAATTAAAAAAAAAGTGTAAGATTATTCAAGAAGAAATGCAGGAAGAGATGAATAATAATATACCAAATAATCAAGATGATTATGATAAAATGATTGACGATCGATTTAATAAAAAAAAAGTAAAACCATTTAGTAATCCAGAAGGTGTTTATGCTGGTGATAGTTTATTTGCGTCTATTTAACTATTTTTAAATCTTTACTTTAACTATATATGTATTTGTATTGATATATATATATGTAAATAATGTATATATGATTAATAATATATATATATATGTAAATATTGTATATATGATTAAATATATATATATATGTAAATAATGTATATATGATTAATAATATATATATCAATACAAATATATATAAAATATAAAAATAAAAATAAAAATATAAAAATATAAAAATAAAAATATAAAAATAAAAATATAAAAATAAAAATAAAAATATAAAAATAAAAATATAAAAAATATAAAATTTAAA
>Ga0255773_10000507_pt1 | contig 41635 bp, 33 predicted proteins | sample 011ome_17_FD_179971 | JGI IMG/M metagenome (GOLD analysis project Ga0255773, IMG submission 179971) | Coastal salt marsh microbial communities from the Groves Creek Marsh, Skidaway Island, Georgia - 011502XT metaG (version 2) | ecosystem: Environmental > Aquatic > Marine > Intertidal zone >... | reverse complement strand
ATCAAGAAGAGTCATACAGCTGAGTATTTAAAAAAAGAACTAACTTAGTTAAATGCATAGGAAAAATTTAAAAGGTTGGAATGAAGTTAAAACAAACGATTCTTGGTCTGTTTTTAAAATCATGGGAGAGTTTGTTGATGGATTTGAAAACTTAAGTAAAATTGGACCATGTGTATCAATATTTGGTTCGGCAAGAACTAAACCAGATCACCCACATTATATATTAACAACCGAGATAGCAAAAAAAATAGTGGAATTGGGTTTTGGTATTATAACTGGTGGTGGACCAGGAATCATGGAGGCAGCCAATAAAGGTGCCAAAGAAGCTTCTGGCCCCTCAGTTGGTTTGTGTATAGAGCTTCCTTTTGAACAAAAAATAAATAATTACATTGACGACGATAAATCATTAGATTTTGATTATTTCTTTGTTAGAAAAGTAATGTTTATGAAATATGCTCAAGCTTTTGTGGTAATGCCAGGAGGTTTTGGAACTTTAGATGAATTATTCGAAGCTTTAACATTAATACAAACAAAAAAGGCAGAAAAATTTCCTGTAATTTTAGTTGGCAAATCTTTTTGGACTGGATGTATTGATTGGATTAAAGAAAAGCTACTAAATACAAATAAATACATTTCAAATATTGATCTAGATTTATTTTCAATAGTTGATAGTTCAGATGAAGTAGTTGAAATACTTAATAAGTTTTATGATAAAAAAGGATTTAAGCCTAACTTTTAATATTTTAAAACTTTAACATTAAATGAAGAAATTCTTCTTTATTTCTCTTTTTTTAATATTCCAATTTGTATTTGCGCAAGAAAGTGAATATAACATTGTAGCTAATATAGATCCCTCAAATAGATTAATTAAGATAGAACAGGAAATTATTTTTTTTAATAGTTCAAAAAAGAACGTAGATAAAATATTTTTAAATGATTGGCCACACTCCTACTCTACTGCCGACTCACAATTTGGTAATAGACTTTCTGAAGATTTTAAACTAAATTTTCAAAGATCAACTAAAAATCAACGAGGTTTCACAAATATAATTTCTGTTTTTCAAGAAGATGATGAACTTTCTTACAATAGAATAAAAAATCAAATTGATATAATTAAAATTGACTTAAATAAACCATTAAAATCTAATGAAAAAACTTCAATAAAAATTAAATACGAAATTAGAATTCCTATTTCAGACTTCAATGGTTATGGGATTGATAGAGACAAAAATATTGTTTTGTCTGAGTGGTTTTTAACATTATCAAAAATAAAAAACAATAGTTGGGTAAAAGAAAGTAATTTAGATCTAGATGATATTTCATTAGATCCCTCATACTTTACTTTTAATATATCGATTCCAGAAAATTATAATTTAATAAGTGATATATATTTTGAAAATGAATATTCAAATAACAATGTAAAAAACCTAATATCTTCTAAAGAATTAAAAATTCATAATTCAATTATTTTAAGAAAGAAAAATAATTTTAAAAATTATAAGATCAACAATACAATTATTGTGACTGATTTATACAAAGAAAATATTACTAAATCAAATTCAGTTGTAAATAAATTGATAAAGTTTATTGATGATAAATCAGGCAATAAAATATTAGGAACTAATAATCTCAGCAAAAATATTGATTTCAACTCTATTCTTGAAAACACTTTCAACTTTGTAGAAGATAGATTTGGAGAATATCCATTAAAAAAATTAGTTCTCTCAGATTTTAATTTAAAAAAACATCCAATTTATGGTTTTAATAATATTCCTGATCTATTTAACCCTTTTGAAAAAAGTTTTACTCTAGAGATTAACGTTCTTAAACAAATCATTCAACAGTATATTAATAATTCTTTTCCAATCCATAAACGAGTTGATTACTGGGAATATAAAGGCATAGAAACATTTCTATTAATTGATTATATAAATAATAATTATCCTAATAAAAAGTTGATTGGAAAGTTTTCTGAACTGTCTTTTTTAAAAAATAGAGAATACTCAAAATATAAATTCAAGGAGCAGTTTAGGTTATTTGATAATATAATTTCAAGTAGAAATATAAACCAACCGATCAAAACTCCACTTGATTCCTTAACAAGAGTGAATTATAAAATTATCAATCCCTACAAATCAGGACTCGCATTAGACATGCTTAATGACTTTTTAGGAAATAATAAAATTGTCGATAATATTCATGAATTTTCAAAAACAAATAAACTCAAAAGTTATAGCAATAAAACGTTGTTAGAAATCATTAATAAAAATCATGGATTACAATGGTTTAACGATTTTTTGAAATACGATGGTAATATTGACTTATTTGTAAAAAAAATCAAATCATCAAAAAAATCAACTCAATTTCTTATTTCAAATTCAACAAATTTAAAAATCCCAATAAAACTATCATTAACTCATAATGATAAATCAAGTAGCTTTTGGTTAAATTTTAAAGGAAAAGATACGATTATTGAAACCAAAATTAATTCTAAAATAAAAATCAATCCAAACAAATATTTTTCTGAAAGTAATTTTTCAAATAATATTTCATCAACAGAAAGATTTAGAAAAAAATTAAAATTTGTCCTTTTTAATGATTTTGATAAAGAACAAACGATAAAAGTAAATTACATACCATTATTTAACTATAATCTTTATGATGGATTAATGCCTGGAGTATCATTTTCTAACAGTTCAATAATAAGAAAACCATTTATTTACAAAATTGTCCCTTACTATTCAACGAAACAAAATGAAATTTTAGGTAAAGTAAATTTTAGATATACTAATTACAATCAAAATAAAAATAATGATCTTTTTAGTACAGACTATTTTTTTGGTGCCTCAACTTTTCATTATAAAGACGATCTATCTTACAATACTTTTTTTCCCTCTGTTTTACTAACATTTAGAGATAAAAATTTAAGATCCAATTCACGACAGTTTTTAAGTTTTAGATACGTGAGTATTTTTAGAGAAGAAAACTCGTATTTCTCAGAATATCCAAATTATAATATTTTTAACATCAAATATGTTACTTCAAATTCTACAGTAGAAAAGGCGTTTAATATAAAAACAGATTTACAAATAAATAAAAAGTTTATAAAGTCCTCTGTTACATTGAATTATAGAAATTTTTATAAAGATAATAGACAATATAATTTAAGATTTTTTGCTGGAAAATTTATTTCAAATAAAACAAGTGATGATTATTTTAGTTTTTCTACATATAGAGCTAGAGATTATTTGTTTAGTGCAAATCTTTTAGGTAGGTCTGAGAACACAGGTTTTTACAGTCAGCAATATATTGGTTCAGAGGGTGGATTTAAATCTAAAATAAATACACCTTATGCCAATGATTATATAGTAGCTTTAAATGGAGGTATTACAATTTGGCAATGGATTGAGGCATATGGAGGAATAGCATTTATTAAAAATTCAAATAAACGAATGCAATTTGATTATGAGTCTGGAATAAGATTAAATATTTTGACTGATTATTTTGAGCTTTTTCTTCCTGTCTACTCATCTATTGGTAATGAGTTAAATCAAGAAAATTATTTAAGTAAAGTAAGGTTTAGAATCTCTTTTGATCCCAAAACCTTGTCTAGTTTAATTTCTAGAAGATGGTTCTAGATTTAAAATAGGATTCAAGGTCTTTTTTTTTTAAATTTGCAATCCAAAATTTCCTTATGGAAAGTAACATAGACCTTAACAAAGAAATATCGTTTGAAACTTTCAAAAAACAAGTTTTAGATGATTATAAAATGATCGTTACAAGTAGGGAAGCAAGTTTACTTGGTCGTAGAGAAGTTTTAAGCGGAAAAGCTAAATTTGGTATTTTTGGAGATGGCAAAGAACTTCCCCAAATTGCTTTGTCTAAAGTTTTTCAAAATGGTGATTACAGATCTGGTTATTATCGTGACCAAACATTCATGATGGCAATTGGAGAATTAAGTGTTAAACAACTTTTCTCTGGTTTATATGCAAATAATGATATAAATGAGGAACCAATGTCTGCTGGACGTCAAATGGGAGCACATTTTAATACACCTTTTTTAAACAAAGATGGATCTTGGAAAGATCTTATAAACCTCAAAAATTCAAGTTCTGATATTTCATGTACGGGATCACAAATGCCTAGATTGCTTGGATTAGCTCAAGCATCAAAACTTTATCGAAAACTTAATGTAAAAAACTCTGAAAAATTTTCAAAAAACGGTAATGAAATTGCATGGGGAACTATCGGGAATGCAAGCACGAGCGAGGGTCTTTTTTTTGAAGTTCTCAATGCCGCTGGTGTTCATCAAGTGCCAATGGTAATTAGTATATGGGACGATAGTTATGGTATTTCTGTTGAAAACAAAGATCAAACCATCAAAGAAAGTATTTCTGAGGCTTTGTCAGGATTCAAAAGGAATGAACAATCCAATGGTTTTGAAATATTAAAAGTTAAAGGTTGGGATTATCCAAATCTTATAACAACATATCAAAAAGCAAGTGATATAGCAAGAGATAAACATATTCCTGTAATTATTCATGTAGTTGAATTAACCCAACCTATTGGTCATTCAACATCTGGTTCTCATGAAAGATACAAGTCAAAAGAAAGATTGGATTGGGAAAATAAATTTGATTGTAATCTGAAAATGAGGCAATGGATTTTAGAAAATGGAATCTCAGATAATCAAGAATTATTGAAAATCGAAGCTAACTGTAAAGATTTTGTAAAAAATTCAAAGAAAGATGCTTGGGAAACTTATATACAACCTATTTCACAATTAAAAGTTGAGTATTTAAAAGTTTTAGATTCTTTGGCTAAAAAATATAAAAATAAATCATTAGATAGTTTCAAGGATCAATTAATTAGAATTAAAGAGCCAAACAAAAAAGATATTTTATCTAATGCCAGAAAAGTTCTTAGACATTTACATGGTGAAAGCTGTAATTTAATCAATGATTTAAAAGATTGGGTAAAATCATTTATAAAAGATCAAAATGAAGTATATGGATCTAAATTATACAATGAATATAAAACTAGCCATAAAAATGTTGAAAGAATTGATCCAATTTTTCTTGACTCTAAAAAAGTGGACGGACGAATTGTTTTAAGAAACAATTTTGATAAACTACTTAATAAGTACGATAATTTAATAATTTTTGGTGAAGACTCTGGTAAAATTGGTGATGTAAATCAAGGACTAGAGGGATTGCAGGATAAATATGGTTCTGAAAGGGTTTCAGATCGAGGAATAAGAGAAGCATCTATAATTGGAGAAGGAATTGGTTTAGCTTTAAGAGGTTTTAGACCAATTGCAGAAATACAGTATTTAGACTATGTTTTGTATGCTCTACAAATTTTAAGTGACGATCTGGCAACTTTACATTACAGAACTTTTGGCAGACAAATTGCTCCACTAATAATTAGAACAAGAGGTCATCGTTTAGAGGGAATCTGGCATTCAGGTTCACCAATGAGTGCTTTATTATCAACATTGAGAGGGATTAATATACTAGTTCCTAGAAATATGGTTCAGGCTGCTGGAATGTATAATACCTTACTTAAATGTGAAGAGCCTGCAATTTTAATTGAATCACTAAACGGATATAGATTAAAGGAAAATGAACCTGAAAATCTTTCTGAATATACTGTTCTTTTGGGTCATTCGGAATATATAAAAAAAGGTAGTGATATCACTATTGTTTCTTATGGCTCAACTTTAAGATTAGCTGAAAAAGCTTGTGAAGAGCTTTCTGATTTAAACATACAATGTGAGTTGATTGATATACAAACATTAATTCCATTTGATTTAAACAATCTTATTACTGATAGTTTAAAAAAAACAAATAAGTTGTTAATTGTTGATGAAGACCTTCCTGGTGGAGCATCATCATATATATTAAATAAAATATTTCAAGACAAAAATGGTTATGAATTTCTAGATTCTAAACCAGTTACACTTACATCCAAAGAACATAGACCTGCATATGGGACTGATGGAGATTATTTTTCAAAACCATCAACGGATGATATTGTTGAGTTAGCATATAAAATCATGAATGAATACGACCCAGGAAAATATCCCGATTTGATCTAAGATATAATTTCAACAATCAGCTGATCTAACAATCTTTGGTTAGTTGAATTGCTCGAGTTAAAACCCTTACTTTTGAGATCTGTGTCTTTAATTAATGAAATTATTTTTGAAATTTTTTTCATTGGATAAAGAACAGAAGCCTTCTGATATTCACTAACAAAAAATTTATTAATACCAAGGGTATTAGAAATATTACTTTCAGATTTATTTTTAATACTATGTAATTGGAAGATTTGGATAAAATAATTAAAAATTGAGCCTAGAACATATGTAACGGGATAAGTTTTTTGATTGTTATTAAAATAATCACTAATCTGGAGAGCTTTTTTTAAATTTTTACTTCCAATAGCTTTTCTTAATTCGAAAACATTAAAATCTTTACTAATTCCTACATTATGTTCAATTAATTCTGGGTTTATAAAATTATCTTTTGGGCTTAATAGCGATAATTTCTCAAGCTGATTATTAATCATTTTTAAATCACAACCTAAATGCTCGACTAACATTTGAGCAGCTTTAAAATCTATTTTATATCCTTTTTCTTTTAGATTATTATTTATCCATGATGATAATTGATTTTCATAAGGTTTTTTTGACTCTAATATTAAACCATATTTTTTAATTGATTTATATATTTTTTTTCTTTTGTCAATTGATTTATACTTAAAGTTTATAACAAGGATAGTAGTTAACATTGGATTTAACATGTAACTATCTAAATTATCTAATTTTGATGATAAGTCTTGAGCCTCTTTAATGATTACTAACTGATACTTACTCATCATGGGAAACCGTTTACATACAGAAATAATTTCACCAACATTAGTATCTTTTCCATATAAAACAGTTTGATTAAAACTTCTTTCATCATTATTTAGAACCTTTTGTTCTAAAAGATTAGTTATTAAGTCTATGTAATACGTTTCCTCACCCATCAAAAAATATACAGGTGAAAAAACATTATTATTTATTTTTGAAATTATACTATTTATTTCTTGTAAATTCATTTAATAATATGATCAAATTAAATTTTCCTGAGTTTGAATTTAAACTAAAAAAAATTGAATCTAAAACTTTTATTTTTGATTTTGTAAGAAAAAGATATTTTTTATTAACACCAGAGGAATGGGTCAGACAACATGTTTTGCATTTTTTAGTTTCAAATAAAATTCCTAAAACTCATATTGCTGTTGAAAAAAAAATTACAATTAATAATTTAAACAAAAGATTTGATGTAGTTGTATTTGATAGGAATTATAATCCTTTAATGATTGTAGAGTGTAAATCACCATCCGTTAAAATCAATCAAGATGTATTTGATCAGATCTCTATATACAATCTAAAAATAAGATCTAAATTCTTAATGATTACCAATGGTTTAAATAATTTATATTTTAAAATAGACGAAAAAAATAAATCACATATTTTTGTCAAAGAATTTCCTCTTTTATGAAAATAGCCATTGTAATACTTAATTGGAATGGAATAAATCTCTTGAAAGAATTTTTTCCCAGTGTTTACAACAATTCTAATGAACACTCAGTTTATCTAATTGATAATAATTCCAATGATGGATCCGTTGATTTTATTAGAGATAATTACCCAAAAGTTAAAGTGATCTTAAATTCTAAAAATTATAGTTATGCTAAAGGCTATAATGAGGGACTTAAACATGTTAATGAAGATGTTTATTGTTTACTAAACAATGATGTTGAAGTAACAAGAGGATGGTTAAATCCAATTTTAGATGAATTTAAAAAAGATAAATCTTTGGTAGTATGTCAACCAAAAATATTGGATTACAAGGCTAAACAAATGTTTGAATATGCTGGTGCAGCTGGAGGATATATAGATTTTTTTGGATATCCGTATTGCAGAGGAAGAATATTCAATGAAGTAGAAAAGGATATTGGACAATATGATAATAATAAACAGATTTTTTGGGCATCTGGAGCTTGCTTTTTTATCAAAAAAGAAATATTTCACAAATTAAACGGCTTTGATATTAATTTTGTAAATCATATGGAGGAGATCGACTTATGTTGGAGAATTACTAATCTAAACCCTAATTATATAAAGAAATTTATATACCAAAGCAAAGTATATCATTTAGGTGGAGGTTCTCTAAATTATGATGATCCTAAAAAATTATTTTTTAATATTCGAAACCACAGATATATGTTGCAAAAAAATCTGAATTTTGGATTAAAGAAAATTCTAATACTATTAATAACACTATTCATAAATTTATTTATTGCACTTAAATATTTAATATTATTAAAGTTTAATCACTTTTATTTTGTTTTAAAAGCATTGTTTTCTAAAAATTATTCAAATTTTAAATATGAAAATCTTAAAATGGTTGACAAAAAAAATATTTCAAAAAAAATTAATAAACATTTCCAAGTAACATCTATTTTATTTGACTATTTAATCCTTAGAAGAAGAAAATTTTCAGAGTTAAATAAGAGTTAAATAAATTTTATAATGTAATTATTTTCTTAAATTTGAATTAAAGAAAATTTAAAATGTCATGAAAAAAATTCTATTATCCCTACTTACCATATCCTTTTTATTTACATCATGTATTTCAAAAAAAGAATATGCAGCTCTTGAAGCAACAAATAAACAAAATAAGGACCTTCTCAATACTGCCACTGTGAAACTTAATGCATGTATTGAAGAAAAAGCCAATGCTGATGCTACTTTACAAACATTAAAAGACCAAGTAGCATTTCTAAAAGCTAATAATCAAGATTTGATTAACAATATGGGTAACTTAACAACTCTTTCTCAAAAAGGTGCTGAAAATTTAGAGAAATCTCTTGAAAGCATGAAAGAAAAAGACCTAACAATCAAGACCATGAGAGATGCAGTAACCAGAAGAGATTCTGTAACATTAGCTCTTGTTACAAGTTTGAAAGGTACATTCATAGATATTAATGATAAAGACATTGAGGTTAATGTTGAAAAAGGTGTAGTTTTCATTTCGATTTCTGATAAATTATTATTTAACAGTGGAAGTTATGTAGTTTCTGAAAGAGCCAAAGAGGTACTTGGAAAAGTTGCAAAAGTTGTTCTTGACAAACCTGAGATAGAGTTTTTAGTAGAGGGACATACTGATAATCAATCAATCCAAAATGAAGTATTGTTAGATAATTGGGATTTAAGTGTTAAACGAGCTACTTCAGTAGTTAGAGTCCTCCAAAATGACTTTGGCGTTCAGCCTGAAAGAATGACTGCTGCTGGAAGAAGTTATTATATCCCTGTAGCTGATAATGATACCGCAGAAAACAGAGCTAAAAACAGAAGAACAAGAATTGTTGTGCTTCCTAAACTTGATCAATTTTATGATTTAATCGAACAGGGAATGCAAGCTGCAGCTGGAAACTAATTTTTAACAATTTATAAATGTAAAAAAACACAACTTTAAGTTGTGTTTTTTTTTATTTGTTATTTTCTCTTTGATTAACGATTTAATAGTCGACATTTGCAAGCAAATTTGAATAAGTGAGTGATTTTAAAAATTTAGGTATTGATAAGAATATTATTAATTCTATTTCAGAATTAGGCTTTAAAACTCCTACCCCTATACAAGAAAAAGCTATTCCATTAGTATTAAATAGTAAAACTGACTTAGTTGCTCTTGCACAAACTGGAACAGGTAAAACAGCAGCTTTTGGTCTTCCTAGTATTCAACAGATTGTCCTTACCAATAAAAACATTCAAACTATAGTTTTATGTCCAACTAGAGAATTATGTATTCAAATTTCTAAAGATTTAATTTCATACTCAAAATTTTATAAAGGAATAAAAATTATTCCTGTTTATGGGGGAACAAGTATTGAAAATCAAATTAAATCTATTAAAAAAGGTGCTCATATTATTGTTGGAACCCCTGGAAGAACCAAAGATTTAATAAAAAGAAAAATATTAAACTTTAATTCTGTTGATAGAGTTATTTTGGATGAAGCTGATGAAATGTTAAGTATGGGTTTTAAAGAAGATTTAGATTTTATTCTTGATACAACTAATCAAAATAGACAAACTCTACTATTCTCAGCTACTATGTCAAAAGAAGTGAGAAGTATTTCTAAAAAATTCATGAATGAAGCTCAGGAAATAGCTGTTGAAAAACTCAATTCAGGATCAAAAAATGTTGAACATCATATTTATTCTGTTAGCTCTAAAGATAAATATTCAACTTTAAAAAGAATTGCCGATTTTAATCCAGACATATATGGCATTGTATTTTGCAGAACTAGAAGAGAAACAAAAGATATTTCAAAAAAGTTTATTAAAGACGGATATAATGCAGATGCTATTCATGGAGACTTAAGTCAATCTCAAAGAGATGATGTTATGACTAGGTTTAGAGATTCAGCCTTACAAATGTTAATAGCTACAGATGTTGCTGCCAGAGGTTTAGATGTAAATAACCTAACTCACGTAATAAATTATTCTCTTCCTGACGATCCAGAGGTTTACACTCACAGAAGTGGAAGGACAGGACGTGCAGGAAATAAAGGAATTTCTGTAGTGATCTCTAATTCAAGAGAAGGAAGAAAAATAAAAAGCATAGAAAATAAATCACAAATTAAATTTATCAAAAAAGAAGTTCCTTCGGGAAAAGATATTTGTTCAAAACAACTTTTAAAATTGATTGAAAAAATTGAAAAGGTGAAAGTAGATGAACAACAAATATCACCCTTTCTTCCTGAAATTTATGAAAAATTGAGCTGGCTTTCAAGAGAAGATTTGATAAAACACTTTGTTTCAGCGGAATTTAATCGTTTTCTTGATTATTATAAAAAAAGTGATGATATTAAAAATATCAGTGAAAGTAAATCTAAAGATTTTAATGGTAAAAGAAGCTCAAGGTCTTTCGAAATATTATCTATTAACGTCGGAAGAAAACATGGGATAACGCCAATTGAATTAATTTCTTTATTAAATAGAATAACTAAATCAAATGATATTGAGATAGGCAGTATTGATATAAGACAATCCTACACAGTTTTTGAAATAGATAATGTAATTGTAAAATCATTAATTAAATCTTCATCTAGTTTAGATTACAATGGAATTGGATTGAATATTAAAAAATCTAAAGAGAAAATTGAAAAAAAATATTCAAGAGAAAATAAAAAAAATAGTTCACGAAGACCTAAAGAATCAGATAATTATCCCAGAAGATCTAGGTCAAAAAGAAAAGGTAAAGAAAAAAACAAAGGAAAAAGAAGATCTAAGAGATAACCTTTTGATATTTGGCAAACTTTAAAAGAATTTTTTTTATCCCACATGTATTAAAACTTACTTCTGCTTTTTTATCTCCACCACTACCCTCAGTTTGAACTACTTCACCTTTCCCAAATCTTTCATGTAATATAAAATCACCTTTGTTAACATCTGTGTATGTAACCGAGTTGTTATCATAATTCCTAACAGGTTTTAAAGTTTTTTTTCTTTCAGGCACTTTAAATCTCAATTTATTGTTGGGTATTTTTTTATTGTATGTTTGTTTTGATATGGAGCTATTAAATTTTACAAACTCTGAATCGATCTCACTAATAAATCTACTTGGCTCACAATCATTAAGTTTTCCCCATCTGTAACGTGTTTTTGAATATGTTATGGTTACTTTTTTCATTGCTCTTGTGAGAGCTACGTAAAATAAACGTCTTTCTTCCTCAAGGTCTGATCTAGTAGCTGAACTCAGTGCCGATGGAAATAAATCTTCTTCAAGTCCGACGATATAAACATTAGGAAATTCTAAGCCTTTAGCTAAGTGTATAGTCATTAATGAAACTCTAGGTTTGGAACTATCAATTTCTTTGTCTAAGTCTGTTATCAGTGCTACATCTTCAAGAAATTCAGTCAGAGAACCTTTTGAATCCACTACTTCTTTCTGTGCATCAATAAAATCTTGTACAGCATTAATCAATTCTTCAATATTTTCGACTCTACTAATTGCTTCAGGGGTACCTTCATTTTTTAATAAGTTAACTATTCCTATTCTTTTTAATACTTCATTTAAAATTTCTAAACAATTCAAACTTTCATTTAAAATTTGAAAATTCTTTATCATATTTAAAAAATCTAAAAGCTTTTGTTTTGTACCAGCATTTATTTTTATAAAATCATCAGAAATATTTTCTAAAGTTTCATATAATGAGAGATCATTCTCGTTCGAATAAATTTGTAATTTTTCTAATGTAGTTTGTCCAATTCCTCTAGCTGGATAATTTATTATTCTTTTCATACTTTCCTCGTCATGAGGATTAATTATTAACCTTAAATACGCAAGAATATCTTTAATTTCTTTTCTTTGATAAAAAGATAAACCCCCAAATATTTGAAAGGGAATATTCTTTCTTCTTAATGCATCTTCAATTGATCTTGACTGAGCATTAGTTCTATACAACACTGCAAATTGATCATTTTGTAGTTGATGATTAAATTTTGATTCAAAAATCGAAGATGCTATAAACCTTCCTTCATCTGAATCAGTTAAAGATTCATTCACTTCAATTTTTTCTCCCAATTCATTTTCAGTCCAAATATTTTTTTCGAGTTTGTTTAAATTCTTGCTAATTACAGAATTTGCTGCATTTACTATATTTTGAGTAGAACGATAGTTTTGCTCTAATCTATAAACAGATGAATTTGGATAATCTTTTTGAAAAGAGAGTATATTTTCAATGTTAGCTCCTCTAAAGCCGTATATACTTTGAGCGTCATCACCTACTACACAAATATTTTCAAACTTGTCAGCAAGTGATTTAACTATTAAATACTGAGAATGATTAGTGTCCTGATATTCATCAACATGAATATATTTAAATCTTTGTTGATATTTATTAAGAACCTCAGGAAATCTATTTAATAATTCATTAGTTTTTAAAAGAAGATCATCAAAATCCATTGCAGACGCTTTAAAACATCTGTTTACATATGTTTGATAAATTTTACCAAACATTGGTTTTCTGGTTTCTTTATCTTGTTGAATTAGTTCAGAATTGTTTAAATAAGCGTTGACCGTTACTAAATTATTTTTTAAGGAGGAAATTCTATTTCTTATATTTCTGAATTTGTAAAGATCTTTATCCAATTTTAATTCTTTAATGATTGATGAAATAAGTCTTTCAGAATCTTGTGTATCATATATTGAGAAATTTGAGCTATAACCTAAATATTCTGCTTCTGATCTAAGAATTCTGGCAAATATTGAATGGAATGTACCCATCCATAGTGATTTGGCTTTAGAATCTCCAACAATGGATGCAATCCTTTCTTTCATTTCTCTAGCAGCTTTATTAGTAAAAGTCAATGCAAGAATTGAAAAAGGATCAACACCTTTTTCCATAAGATAAGCTATCCTATATGTTAAAACTCTAGTTTTTCCAGAACCTGCACCAGCAATTACCATAATTGGCCCATTTTTATGTACTGTTGGAAGTTTTTGGGAGTCGTTTAATTGACTTAAATAGTCTTTCAAAAGTGAAAATTATTTTCTTAATTAATTGCAAATATTTACCTTATAAAGTTAATGAATTATATTAGTGTTGTGAAAGAAAATTTTCTAAATACCCCTATAGATTATTTAAAAGGTGTTGGTCCAAACAGATCTGAAATTTTAAAAAAAGAATTTCAAATATTTACATTTAAGGATTTACTATATTTTTTCCCTTTTCGTTACATAGATAGAACTAAATTTTATAAAATTAATGAGATTGAAAAATCAAGTTCTGATATTCAAATCATAGGAAAGTTTATAGATTTAAAATATCATAATAACTCAAAAAGTAATAGATTAATAGGTGTTTTTTCAGACGGTTTTAATAAAATTGAAATAGTATGGTTTAGGGCTACTAAATGGATTGAAAAATCGATAGAACTAAATCAAGATTATGTACTGTATGGAAAACCTAACTGGTACTTAAATTCATTTTCAATTGCTCATCCTGAATTAGATTTGCTTAGAAATTTTAAGAAAAAAGTTAGATCAGGTTTATTACCAATATATAGTTCTAATGAAAGAATATTATCAAAAGGAATAACAAACAAATTCTTCAGAGAAATTATTTCAAATTTAATAGTCATTTCAAATAATAAAATAAATGAAAATTTAAACAAAAGAATTAATGAAAAATATAATCTTGTAACAAAATATCAGGCTTTAAAAAACATTCATTTTCCCGAATCTCAAAAATTATTATCAAACTCGGAATTTAGATTAAAATATGAGGAATTCTTTTTTTTACAGTTAAATTTTTTATTATCAAATTCTTACAATAAATCAAGATTTAAAGGATTTAATTTTTCCAAAGTTGGTAATTCATTTAATTCTTTTTATAAAAAAAAATTAACCTTTGAATTGACTAATGCTCAAAAAAGAGTTATTCGAGAAATTAGAAAAGATTTTTCTTCAAAAGTTCAAATGAATAGACTTTTACAAGGTGATGTAGGATCAGGAAAAACGATAGTTGCCTTACTTACTTCTTTAATAGCTGTTGATAACAATTTTCAGGTTTGTTTTATGGCTCCCACTGAAATCTTAGCTCAACAACATTACAATAGTTTATCAAATTCTCTTGAAAATATTAATGTTAATGTTAAGATTTTAACAGGATCTACAAAGAAAAAAGATAGATTGCAATTGTTCTCAGAACTTGAAAATGGTAAAATTGATATTCTTGTTGGAACTCATGCTGTTTTGGAGGATAATGTAAGGTTCATAAATTTAGGATATGTTATTATAGATGAACAACATAAGTTTGGTGTTGCACAAAGATCTAAACTGTGGAAAAAAAATATTATACCACCTCATATTTTAGTAATGACTGCAACACCAATTCCAAGAACTCTTGCAATGAGTGTTTACGGAGATTTAGATATATCTGTAATAGATGAATTACCACCTGGAAGAAAACCAGTGAAAACAGTTCATAGAACAGATAAGAATAGATTAGAGGTTTTTAAATTTCTAAAAGATGAAATTACTAAGGGCCGTCAGGCTTACATTGTCTACCCTTTAATTGAAGAATCAAATAAGCTTGACTATAAAGATCTTATGGATGGTTATGAAAGTATTTCTAGAGATTTTCCTAGAGATTTATATCAAATAAGTATTTTACATGGTAGGATGAAATCTGATGATAAAGTTTTTGAAATGAATAGGTTTAAAACTGGTAAAACCCAGATTATGATTTCAACAACTGTAATTGAAGTTGGTGTAAATATTCCTAATGCTTCAGTTATGATAATAGAAAGTTCCGAAAAATTTGGATTGTCACAACTACATCAACTGAGAGGAAGGGTTGGAAGAGGTTCAGAAAATTCTTATTGTATATTAATGTCTTCAAATAAACTCAGTGCAGATGCAAAAAAAAGAATAAAAACTATGACATCAACAAATGATGGTTTTAAAGTTGCAGAGGTCGATATGGATATAAGAGGTCCTGGTAATTTATTAGGAACTCAACAAAGTGGTTTATTGAATTTTAAAATTGGTAATATAATTCAGGACAAGGAAATTTTAGAATATGCAAATAAGGATGTTAAAAATATTTTGTCAAAAGACCCTAAGTTATTAAGTATTGAAAATAAATTAATTAGAAATGAATTTAATTCAATAAAGACTAATAGTGTTTTATGGAAACATATAAGTTAAGATATGTTTAAAAATAAACTTACATAGTTGTATCTTTGAAAAAAATATTATTGATGAATATATCCTTTAATTGGCTTTCTGAATTTTTAAAACATGATTTAAATATTGATGATATTTCAGAAATTTTAACAGATATAGGTCTTGAAGTTGAGGGAATTACTAATTATCAAGAAATTGAGGGCGGATTGAAGGGATTGGTTGTTGGAAAAGTTATCAGTTGTGATAAACACCCAAATGCTGACAGATTAAAGTTAACTAAAGTAGATATAGGTTCTGAAATACTTCAGATTGTTTGTGGAGCTCCAAACGTTGATATAAATCAAAAGGTTGTTGTAGCTACTGTGGGTACAACCTTATTTCCCTTAAATAATGATCCCTTTAAGATTACCAAAAGTAAAATTCGCGGTGAAATTAGTCAGGGTATGATTTGTGCTGAAGATGAAATAGGAATAGGAAATTCACATGATGGAATAATAATTTTAGAAAAGAAAGCAAAAAAAGGAACTAAGATTTCAGAGTTATATAACATTTACACTGATAAAATCATAAATATTGGCCTCACTCCTAATAGATCTGATGCAATGAGTCATGCTGGAGTTGCTAGAGATCTTCGAGCTGCTTTGATGCATAAAGGCACAAAACTTGAGTTAATAACACCTTCAATATCCTCTTTTCATGTTAACTCTAGAACACGAAAAGTTAATATAAATGTTGAAAATGCATCCTTATGCCCTAGATTTATGGGGGTTTGTATTGACAATATTAATGTTAAAGATTCTCCTAAATGGTTGCAAAACAAATTAATGTCAATTGGAATTAGTCCTATTAATAATATTGTTGATATCACAAATTATGTTTTACATGAAATTGGTCAACCATTACATGCATACGATTTGGATAAAATTTCATCAAAAAAAATTAATGTTAAAAATTTAAAAGAAAATACAGAGTTTGTTTCATTGGATGGTGAGTTAAGAAAGTTGTCTAAAACAGATTTAATGGTTTGTGATGATGAAACTCCGATGTGCCTAGCTGGGGTTTTTGGAGGTTCAGATCATGGAATTTCAAATGATACTTCATCAATTTTTTTAGAAAGTGCATATTTTGATCCTGTTTCAATTAGAAAATCAGCAAAAAGACATTCATTAAGTACAGATGCTTCTTTCAGATTTGAAAGAGGGATTTGTATTGAAACAACAGAATATGCTTTAAAAAGAGCTGCAACTTTAATTTGTGAAATTTGTAATGGGACTGTTTCAAGTGATATTATAGATGAATATCCGAACAAACCAGAAGAAGTTTCAATACTATTAAACTTTGATAAAACAAATAAATTGATTGGACAAGAGATTCCAAGAGAAGAAATCAAATCAATTTTAACTTCACTCGATTTTAAGATAAATAATATTACAGAAACTGGTGTTGGAATTACTGTTCCTCAATACAGGCACGATGTAACCAGAGAATGTGATGTGGTTGAAGAAATTTTAAGAATTTATGGATACAATGAAATTTCATTGTCTAATAAATTATCAATACCTGTAAGTCAAGAAAATTTAAACTTAAGTTATTCAACAGAGTCAATTATTTCAAATTTATTAACACCGCATGGGTTTAACGAGGTGATGAATAATTCATTAACAAATAATAAATTAAATATTTCTAAAAGAAGAGAAATAACAATAATTAATTCTATTAGTTCTGACATATCTCAATTAAGAACTACAATGTTAGATACGATGTTAAAAACATTGAAATTTAATTTAAATAGAAAGAATTCTAATAATAAATTCTTTGAATTTGGAAAAATATATGAATACAACGAAGACGATTTAAATAAAGAATCTAGAAGGTTAGGTATATTATTTTATGGTGATTTGTACAAAGATAATTGGAACAAAACAGAAAATAAAGAACCTTATTTTATTCTTAAAAATTTAGTTCTAAATATTTTTAAAAAACTTTCTATAGAAATTTCAGAAATGCCTATTTCATATGATGGTTTTGAAAAAGCACTTGGGTTATTTAACGAAAAGGAAAAAATAGGAATTATTGGGAATATAAATAATGAATTTAAATCTAAGTACGAATTAAAGAAACAAGTTTATTATGCATCACTGGATATGGATTTAATTTTAAAATTGATAAATATAAATTTTAAAAAATATTCTACACTATCAAAATTTCCCTCTGTTAAAAGAGAATTAAATTTTTTATTAGATTCAGATATAAACTTCTCATCAATAGAAAATTTAATTCTAAAAAAATCAAATATTAAAAACTTAGATAGTATGAGTTTGTCAGATGTTTATCAAGACAAAAAATTACCTGATGGAAAAAAATCATACACCCTTAGTTTTAATCTTTCAGACAAAACAAAAACTCTTTCAGAAAAAGAAATCAGTTCAACTATGAATAAAATTCAAACTAAAATTGAAACTGAATACAAGGCCCAATTAAGATCATAATTTTATGTCAGATCAATGTTTAGTTTTTGAAGGTTCTTTTATAGAAATCAAAAGAATTGAAACAGAATTAAAATACAATGGCATTAACCCTATTATTATAAATAAAAGGGAATCCGCACTCCTTTCAGGTTTTGGGTTTAATCCACATGAAAAGATTAAAATATATGTTTTTAAAGATCAATTTGAAAATGCAAAAGATATTTTAAAGGAATTAAATATATAATTTGTTTCTTAACTCTTTAATTTTAGGATCAGCAATATAATTATCAAATGATGTTAATCTGTCGATTATTCCGTTAGGAGTCAACTCAATTACCCTATTACCTACTGATTTGGCGAATTCAAAGTCATGAGTGCTTAAAATAACTGTGCCCTTAAATTTCTTTATTGAATTGTTAAGAGCTGTTATAGATTCAAGATCTAGGTGACTAGTAGGTTCATCAAACATAAGAACATTAGATCTAAGCATCATCATTCTTGATAACATACATCTAACCTTTTCACCTCCTGAGAGAACATCACAATTTTTTAGAGCTTCTTCACCACTAAAAATCATTTTACCTAAAAAGCCTCTTATGAAAACTTCTTCTCTTTCCTCATCATTTTTAGCCCATTGTCTAAGCCAATCAACCAACGAGATTTTTTTATTAAAAAATGAATTATTGTCCAATGGTAAATATGATTGGCTGGTTGTAATTCCCCAATTAAATTTTCCTTTATCAGCTTTAATATTATTGTTTAATATTTCATATAGAGCAGTAGTTGCTTTTGTATCTTTTGAATATAAAACAACCTTATCACCCTTATTTAAATTAAAACTTATATTATCAAATAATTTACCTGTTGAGTCTGAATGACTTAAATTTTCAATACTAAGAATTTGATCCCCAGCTTCTCTTTCAGATGTAAATATTATTGCAGGATATCTTCGTGAAGAAGGCTTAATATCCTCTATTTTAAGATTATCTAACATTTTTTTTCTAGATGTCGCTTGTTTAGATTTTGAAGCGTTAGCGCTGAATCTGGCAATAAAGTCCTCTAGTTCCTTTTTCTTTTCTTCTGCTTTTTTATTTTGTTGAGTTTTTTGACGTAATGCCAATTGACTTGATTCATACCAAAAAGTGTAGTTTCCTGAGAAATGATTAATTTTTCCAAAATCTATATCAGAAATATGTGTACAAACTGAATCCAAAAAATGCCTGTCATGAGAAACAACTATTACAGTATTTTCGTAGTTTGAAATAAAATTTTCTAACCATTTGATAGTTTCAAAATCTAAATCGTTTGTTGGCTCATCCATTATCAATACATCAGGATTACCAAATAATGACTGAGCCAGTAAAACTTTTACCTTTTGAACTCCATCGAGTTCACTCATTAAATTATAATGCAATTCTTCTTTAATATCTAAATTAGAAAGTAAAGCTGCTGCAGAGCTTTCAGCGTTCCATCCATCCATTTCTTCATATTCAAGTTGAAGCACACCTACCCTATCACTATCAGCATCAGAAAAATCAGGTTTAGCATAAATCTGATCCATTTCTTGTTTAATTTTAAAAAGTTCTTTATTTCCCATTATAACTGTCTCAAGAACTTGTTTTTCGTCAAATGCAAAATGGTTTTGTTCCAGGACCGACATTCTTTTTCCGGGTTCAAGAGAAACATGTCCAGAATTTGGTTCTATGTTTTTAGAAAGGATCTTTAAAAAAGTTGACTTACCTGCACCATTTGCTCCAATAATACCATAACAATTACCTTTTACAAAGGACGTATTAACTTCATCAAACAAAATTCTTTTTCCAAACTGAACAGATAGATTAGAGACGTTTAACATAATAAAAATTTTTGCAAATTTAATAAAATCAGAGTTATGAATATTCTATTTATTTATTTAAATTAAACACAATATAATTGGTTATAATAAATGAAAAAGATCATCTTTAATTTATTTATTTTTTTACTTTTTTGCTCATGTGATAATAAACAAAAAACTGTTTTTGTTGGAAAAATAATAAAACCAACAAATGACGAAATACAATTGCTTAAAGATGAGGAATTAATTAATAAAATATCTATTAATGATGATGGCACCTTCAAAACATACGTAAATTTAAAAAAAGACGGTCTATATAACTTTTTTCTTCAACCGGAATTTCAATATTTAATTATTAACAAAGGTGATAGTTTAGTTTTGCGCTTAAATTCACTTGACTTTGATGAATCTTTAGTTTTTACCGGAAAAGGATCTGAAAAAAACAATTACTTAATAAACCTTTTTTTACAAAGTGAAATAGAGGAATCTTTTATTAGAGAAAAATACTTTTCTAGAAAATTAGTTTTCAGAAATACTATTGATTCTTTAATAAATAAAAAAAGAAAAGAACTAAATGTTTTTAAATCTAATGTGAAAATTAACAAGACTACTGAACTTATTCTCGAGAATGCAATGATACTTCCTTTATTAACTCACATAGAAAAGTATATTTTAGGAAACAAAAGACTTCACAACGATAACATTATCTACTTTGATAATTACAGGAATGATATTAATTACAATATTGATGACCTCTCACATTTTAAACCTTATTTGGATTACATTACAATTAAATCAATAAATCAATCATTTGGCATTAATCAGGGTTTTGATTATTCTCTTAATTTTAATTTAAATAGATTAAAATTTATAGATAATAATGTTTTTAATAGCACAATAAAAAATAAGCTTCTTAGATTTATAGCTTATGAGTATTTATTGGAGGAAAGACTATTAATTAATATAGACTCTTTTATACATGAATTTGAAAAGATTTCTACAAATACAAAAACCAATAATGAAATAAAAGAATTATATAATAACATAGTTGCTTTACAAATTGGTAAAAAAATTCCAAATATTAGTTTAATAGAAAGAAGTGGAAATATTAAGGAAATAGTTAGTATTAAAAATTCCAAAAACATATTCACTTTTTGGTCTTATGACCAGAACGCTCATCAACTTAATTTGTTCAATAAAATTCAATTATATGCAAAAGATAACTTGGATTATAATTTTTACCTTATAAATATTAATAAGGATTTTGATAAATGGAAGTTTAATATTTTAAATCAGTTTCCGCAACAAAACATAAAAAATTATCAAACAATGAACTTTGAAAACATGAGTAAAAGAATGGTTTTAAATAACTTGAATAAAGTTATAATTACCAATAATGGGATCATTAAAGAAATAGTAAATATTACAGATTTAGAATTATTTTTAAAAAACAACTAATTTCCTTTTTTATAATCAGCTAAGAATTTTTCTAATCCAATATCAGTTAGTGGATGTTTCAATAGACCCTTTATTGAAGAAAGTGGACCTGTCATTACATCTGCACCAATTTTTGCACAATCAATGATATGCATTGTATGTCTTACAGAAGCTGCTAAAATTTGTGTTTCAAAGGCATAATTATCGTAAACATTAGCTATTTCTGAAATTAGATTTAATCCATCTGTTGATACATCATCAAGTCTACCAATAAATGGAGAAACGTAAGTAGCACCAGCCTTAGCAGCAATTAATGCCTGACCAACAGAAAAAACTAATGTGCAATTAGTTTTTATTCCCTTCTTTGAAAAATATTTTAAAGCTTTAACACCATCAAGAATCATTGGTATTTTAACAACTATTTGAGAATGAAGGTTAGATAAAGCTTCACCTTCTTTGATCATTCCTTCAAAATCAGTTGAGATTATCTCTGCAGAAACATCCCCGTCAACAATTTCACAAATTTTAACATAGTGATTTAATATATTATCTTTTCCAGTTATTCCCTCTTTGGCCATTAAGGATGGATTAGTGGTCACACCATCTAAAACTCCTAAGTCCTGAGCTTCTTTAATTTGATCAAGATTTGCAGTATCTATAAAAAATTTCATATGCTAGTTTTTACTATATTTTAAAAGTATTTTTTCAAATAACCTGTCTGGTAAGATGAATTTTAAAATTATTGAAAATTTTTGAATAAATTGGCCAACCTTATAATGAATTTTTGGATTTTTAGAATTAATTATTTTATAAATTAAATGTGAAATAATTTCAGGGTTTTCAGCGTTTTTTACATGCTCGTTAGCTGATTGCATTGATCTTTCATATTCATTTTTGTATAGAGATTCTTTACTAACACTTGCATCAATTCTCCTTGATACTATATCTGTTTTAAAATCACCGGGGGCAATATTAACAACTTTAATATTAAATTTTTTTAATTCCATACTCAGTACTTCTCCAACAATTTCTAATGAGCTTTTAGTTGAACAGTAAATTCCTCTGTAAGGAATACCAAAATAGCCTAAAACTGAGGTTATATTAATAATCAAACCTTTATGATTTTTTCTCATATGAGGAATGCAAGCTTTAATAATACTAATAGGACCAAATAGATTAGTTTGGAATGCTGATTTAATTTCTAATTCAGTTGTCTCTTCAATTGGACCAGTAATTCCAATTCCAGCATTATTTATAAGAATGTCTATTTTATTTTCTTTTTTAACTATAAATTCAACTGTTTTTTTAATTTGTTCATTTGAGTTAATATCACATTTTAATAGTGAAAATTCATTAATATCATATTTGTCTGGATTTCTACAAGTACCATAAACAGTAAAGCCTTGTTTAGTCAAGAACAATGAAACATTCTTACCAATACCTGAAGATGCACCTGTAATTAAAACAACTTTTGACATAATTAAAAAAGGGCAAGCTAATTACATCACACCGCTACGACCATCGACCCTTGCTGCGTTCCCACCCTGGGGGATTAAATGGGAGCTGGTTGTGTAAGACTTGCCCATAACAAATATAAATATGTTTTGGTAATATTTATTTATAAATAGAATTAATAACTAAATTTGATTAATCATATTAGTAATGAACATAAGAAATATATCAATTTTCATAATTTTTACACTTCTATCTTGTGGTTCGAACCCTAAAGTAGATTTCAAGTTAAATATTATTTCTAAATCAGATTTTTTAAAAAATGGGGATCAGATCGAATTCTCCGTTATTAATGTTAATAATGAAGACTTATCTAATTTAGAATTTACTATTGAAAATAATATTATATCAAGTCCATATATATTAAACAATAAATTGGGGGTAAATACACTTAACGCATCATTTTATTTTAAAGAAAAAAAATATACTGTAAAAAAAGATTTTAATATATATTCCTCAATTAAACCAAGTCTGTACACATATAATATTATTAATGAATATAATCACGACATAAATTCATACACACAAGGACTTGAGTTTGACAGCAAAGGTGTTTTATATGAAGGGACAGGACAATATGGTTCGTCTACACTTCAAAAATATAATTACAAAACAGGAAGAAATTTAAATAAAATTTTTCTTGATAAATCATACTTTGGAGAAGGTATTACTATTTTAAATAACAAAGTCTTTCAACTGACATGGAAAAGTAAAATTGGATTTATATATAATCTTGATGATTTTAAATTAATAAATTCATTTAATTACAATATAAGTTCTGAGGGATGGGGATTATGCAACGACGGAAATATTTTATATAAATCTGATGGAACTGAAAAAATATGGAAACTTAATCCTGAATCATTGGAGGAAATGGATTACATAAGTGTAGTTACAAATAATAAAATAATTAATAAAATTAATGAGCTTGAGTGGCATAACAATAAAATTTATGCAAACACATATCAATTTAATAAAGAAGTAGGATTAATTATTGAACCAACAAATGGTCAGGTTGAGGGTGTAATCGATTTTACTGGATTGAAAGAAAAGGTTAAAAATCACCCTAAACTAGATGTTCTTAATGGAATTGCGTATAATAAAATAACTAATACCTTTTTTGTAACAGGTAAAAATTGGAATAAACTGTTTGAAATTGAAATTATAAAGAAAAATTAGTTAAAAAGAGACCTTCCATGCATCAGCTCATTCACCTTTTTCTTAACATCAGCCAAAACTTTAACATTATTATTGTTTGTTATTACTTCATCGATTAATTCAACAATATAAATCATATCATTCTCTTTAAGTCCTCTTGTAGTTATGGCGGGTGTACCAAACCTTATACCAGAGGTTACAAAGGGTGATTTATCATCAAATGGAACCATATTTTTATTTGCTGTAATATCAGCTTTTACCAGTGCAAGCTCAGCATCTTTACCGGAAATGTTTTTATTTCTTAAATCAATTAACATCATATGATTATCTGTACCTCCTGAAATTATTTTATAATTTCTTTTAATAAACTCTTTTGCCATAGATTTTGCGTTTTGTCTAACCTGTACCATGTAAGACATAAACTCATCGGTTAATGCTTCTCCAAATGCAATTGCTTTTCCAGCAATTACATGTTCAAGTGGACCTCCTTGATTTCCTGGAAAAACAGCCATATCTAAAAGTGATGACATTTTTTTTAAGGAACCATTTTTTAGTTTTATTCCAAAGGGATTATCAAAATCATTTCCCATTAAGATTAGTCCTCCTCTAGGTCCTCTAAGTGTTTTATGAGTCGTTGTTGTAACAACATGACAATGAGGAATTGGATCATTTAATATACCTTTTGCTATTAAACCTGAGGGATGTGATATATCTGCTAATAAAAAAGCTCCTATCGAGTCTGCTATTTCTCTAAATTTTTTAAAATCCATATCACGGGAGTATGCTGAAGCTCCTGCTATTATCATTTTAGGATTTTCTCTCTTTGCAATATCAAAAATATTGTCATAATCTAATTCACCAGTAATTTCATTAACACCATAAAAAACAGGATTATATAACCTACCGCTAAAATTTACTGGAGACCCATGTGTTAAATGACCCCCATGGGATAAGTCAAAGCCTAAAATTTTATCACCAGGATTTAAAAAAGCATGGTACACTGCAGTGTTAGCTTGAGATCCAGAATGAGGTTGTACATTAGCATAATCTGCTCCAAAAAGTTCTTTTGCTCTGTTAATTGCAATTGATTCTATATCGTCAACAACTTCACAACCTCCATAATATCTTTTACCAGGATAACCTTCAGCGTATTTATTAGTTAAAACAGAACCAGTTGCACTCATTACGTCAGGACTTGTGAAATTTTCAGATGCTATTAATTCAATTCCATTAAGTTGCCTATTTTCTTCTCTTGAAATTAAATCAAATATCTGTTCAGTGTTTGTCATTTATTTTTTTTTCAAAAATAATAAGCAATAATTAAATCACTCAAAAAAATTTCTATAATTATTAATAAAGAATTAACAATTTGTTAAAGTAAATCTTTAAAATTTATATCAGAATGTGAAGCACTGTATATAAGAGACTTGTTTTTGACCAGCAAAAGTTGTGGTGATTCGTGATTTATTTGAAATAGAGTGGATATTTGATTTGAGATTTCTCTTTCTTTTATTACATTAATCAAAAAGAATTTATCAATTCCACATTTATCAGAATATTGAAATTCAAATTTTTTCAAAACAATTTTGCTAATTATACATCTTGGAGAGTGTTTAAAAATAACACAGTTTGATTTAAATAATTCAGAATTGCTTAAATTTTCAATTGTCAACCAATTAATTTTAGACATATTTAAATATACTTGTAAATTTGTATAGTGAATAAAAAAGTAAATATATTAAATAAAAAAGCAAAATTTGAGTATCAATTACTTGATCAATATAATGCCGGGATAGTTTTAACTGGAACTGAAATAAAATCAATTCGGCTAGGTAAAGCTTCAATTACAGAAAGTTTTTGTGAGTTCAATGAAAACAATGAATTGTTTATTATAAATATGTTTATTCATGAATATGAATTTGGTAATCATTTTAATCATAAAACTAAATCCCAAAGGAAGCTACTTTTAAATAAGCAAGAATTAAAAAAACTTCAGAAAGAAGTAAAAAACTCTGGTTTAACAATAATCCCACTAAAATTGTTTATAAATGACAATGGGTATGCTAAAATTTTAATATCTCTTGCTAAAGGAAAAAAACTATATGATAAAAGACAAGTTTTAAAAGATAGAGAAAACAAAAGGCAGTTAGATAGAATTAAAAAAAATAATAAGTAATAATACTATTTTTAATAAAAAATTAAATATGATTAAAGCAGGTGTAGTGGGTGTTGGTCACCTAGGATCCATTCATTTAAAACTTTTAATAGAATCTCCTTATTTTGATGTTGTAGGATGTTTTGATAATAATTCAAAAATTAAAGACTCTCTGAAACTTGATGTACAATTTTTTGAAAATATCAATAATTTAATTGATAAATGTGAATGTATTTTTATTTGTTCTGTTACACCTACTCATTTCAAAATAGCCAAATTGTGCTTGGAGAAAAATAAACATGTTTTTATAGAAAAACCTATTACTAACAAAGTTGATCAAGCAGAAATTCTTGTTAATATAATTAAAGAAAAAGATCTTATTGGTCAAGTCGGGCATGTTGAAAGATTTAACCCTGCGTTTACTTCAGTCTACGATACTATAAATGACCCAAAGTTCATAGAATGTCATAGGTTGGCTCAATTTAACCCTAGAGGGAATGATGTCTCTGTTGTTTTAGACTTAATGATTCATGATATTGATGTTGTCTTAAAAATAGTTAACTCTGAGGTTAAAAAAGTAGATGCAAACGGTGTATGTGTTATAAGCAATACACCTGACATAACAAATGCAAGAGTTGAATTTAACAATGGTTGTGTAGCTAATTTTACTGCAAGTAGAATTTCTTTAAAAAATATGAGAAAATCAAGGTTTTTTCAAAATGATGCTTACATTGCTGTTGATTTTTTTGAGAAGAAAAGTGAGGTTGTCAAAATATCTAATTTTAAAGGAGATGACAACTATGCTATGTTAATTGAAAATGCCGAAGGAATAAAAAAACAAATCTATTACACTAATCCTGAACCAAAATCTGTTAATGCAATTGTAGAGGAACATAATGATTTTGCCCATTCTATTAAAAAAAATTCAAAACCTATGGTTTCATTTGAAGATGGCTTAAAAGCCCTAAAATTAGCTACTCAAATAATAGATAAAGCCAATGAAAATTCATAAGAACTTAGATGCTATTTTTAACAGCATTCCCAATAACGTAAAACTTGTAGCAGTAAGTAAAACTAAACCAATAAATCAAATAAAACTTGCCTACGATTTTGGTCAAAAAGATTTTGGAGAAAATAAAGTTCAGGAACTTATAAACAAGTACAATTCTTTAAATAAAGACATTAAATGGCATATGATTGGTCATTTGCAAAGGAATAAAGTAAAATTTATTGTTCCTTTTATTCATTTGATTCATAGTGTCGATAGTTATAGATTGTTAAAAGAAATAAATAAACAAGGTTTTAAATGTAATAGATTAATTAATGTTCTAATACAAATTGACATTTCTAACGATAATTCAAAATTTGGATTTAGTTATAGTGAATTTGAAGAATTAGTGAATAAAAATGAATTAAATTCTTTTAAAAATGTCTGTGTTAAGGGATTTATGGGAATGGCTAGTTTTACTGATAATCAAAAAAAAATTGGATTAGAGTTCAAATCCTTAAATAATTTTTATTTAAAATACAAATCCTCTCTAAAACTTGATACACTTTCAATGGGCATGAGTGGAGATTATAAAATTGCATTAGAACACAATAGCAACATGATTAGGCTTGGAAGTAGTATTTTTGGAAGTAGATAAATAATATATTTTGTATTCAATAATTGACGTAGAAACTACTGGAGGAAAATTCAATCACGAAGGAATAACTGAAGTTGCTATATATAAATTCGATGGTGTTAAAATTATTGATCAATTTATAAGTCTTATCAACCCTGAAATACCAATTCAACCTTTTGTTCAACAATTAACTGGTATCACTGACAAAATGGTTGAAAAAGCACCTAAATTTTTTCAAGTTGCAAAACGTATTTTAGAAATAACTGACAATTCAATTTTTGTTGCCCACAATTCATCTTTTGACTACAGAATGATAAAAATTGAATTTGAAAGATTAGGGTATGAATTTGATCTTCCTCAGTTATGTACTGTTATGTTATCAAAAAAACTTATTCCAGGAATTAAATCATATAAACTAGGAAATTTAGTTAAAAGTTTAGGGATTCCTATTTCAAATAGACACAGAGCATCAGGCGATGCATTAGCAACAGTGGAACTATTTAAGCTATTACTTTTAAAAGATTCAAAAAAAGAAATTTTGACTAAACTTATTCTTTATAAAGAAAGATCAAATAAAAGTAAATGGTTTGAAATTCTTAATAAACTTCCAAATGAAACTGGAGTATATTATTTATACAATTTTGATGGTAAATTAATTTATATTGGAAAAAGTAAAAACATAAAGAACAGAGTTAATCAACATTTAATTGGAAAATCAAATAAATCACTTAATATTCAGCTTGAAATTTCTGATGTTTCATTTGAAAAAACAGGAAGTGAACTCATAGCTCTTCTAAAAGAAAATAACGAGATAAAAAAACACAAACCAAAGTTTAATAAAAAATTAAAGACTGTCATCAAAAAATTTGCACTAGAAGTTTGTGATAATAAGAGTGGAAATAAATTTTTAAGAATAGTTCACTATTCAGATGATCAAAATTATTTAGAATGCTATTCTTCTTTAAAAATAGCTAATAGAAGACTTGAAAAATTAAATAAAATTTATGGAATAAATGGTATTTCTAAAAAAGATGATTCACTTATCACAATTTTAATTAATGATTTAAATTATAAACATCAAAACATGCTAATAATTGGTAAAGGAAGAAATGTTAATGAAAAAAGTGTAATAATGATAAAAGATTACAAGTATTTAGGATATGGGTTTTTCAACTTAAATCATCAAATAAACAATTTAGAGATATTGGAGTCACTTCTTATTAAAAACGAATACGTTGAAAATTCTAAAGAACTCATATTAAATTATTTAAGAAAAAATAATTGTGATAAAATAATTGATTTAGATTTAAAGAATTGAAAAAAAAATTAATTACAATTTCAGGACCAACTGCATCTGGTAAAACTTCTTTAAGTTTAAAATTAGCTGAACACCTAAACTGTTCTATAATTTCATGTGATTCCAGACAATTTTACAGAGAAATGTCTATTGGTACTGCTGTTCCTTTAAAAAATGAATTAAAAAAAATTGATCACTATTGTATTCAACATAAATCAATTAAAGAATCCTACACAATTGGAGATTTTAAAGACGAAGCACATAAAATATTAAAGAAACTTTTTGAGAATAACGATTTTGTTATAATGACAGGTGGATCTGGCTTGTATATGGATTCCGTAGTAAGTGGTTTGGATGATTTTCCAAAAATTGATCCTGTGATAAGGGAAGGTTTAAATAAAAATCTCAAATCTAAAGGTATAATTTATCTTCAAAAGAAGTTAAAAGAATTAGATCCAAAATATTATTCCATAGTTGATTTAAATAATCACAGAAGAATTATTAGAGCTCTAGAGGTATGTATTTCAGAAAAACAACCATATTCAAATTTTCTTAATAAAAAAAACAATACAAGCAATAAATTTAGAACCGTTAATTTATCAATCGAAACCAACCGAGATGATCTTTACAAAAAAATTAATTCTAGAGTTGATCAAATGATTGAAGATGGATTAGTTGAAGAAGTTAATTCTCTTTACAAATACAAGGATCTTAATCCATTAAACACCGTTGGTTACAAAGAAATTTTTGATTTCATTGATGGAAAATCAACTTTAATTGAAGCTATTGATAAAATAAAACAGAATACCAGAAGGTATGCAAAAAGACAATTAACTTGGCTTAAAAAAAGAAAATTAATATGGGTAAATAAAAATATTAAGATTGAGGAATTAAAAAATATTATTCTTTCAAGTAATTAGAAATATTCATGTAAATTCTTTTATCAATTTCGTTCAGTTCCTCCTTAACAAATTTTTCTCCTGTAATTCTTTCATACAACTCAATATACCTTTCAGAAACACTATTTACATAGTCATCCGACATATGTGGAATTTTTTGTCCTTCTTTTCCTTGAAAACCTTCAGAAATTAACCATTGTCTTACAAATTCTTTTGACAATTGTTTTTGTGGTAATTTAGAATTTTGTAATTTCTTATATGAATCTAAATAAAAATATCTTGAGGAATCGGGAGTGTGAATCTCATCAATTACAACAATTTCTCCTTTAGAGTTTTTTCCAAACTCATATTTAGTATCAACTAAAATTAATCCTTGACTTTCAGCAATCCTCCCTCCTTCTTTAAAGAGTTTTCTTGTATAATCTTCTAAAATTAGATATTCAGACTCAGAAACGATTTTTTGAGAAATAATTTCATTTCTTGAAATATCTTCATCATGTGATCCATTTTCTGCTTTTGTTGTAGGAGTAATTATAGGATTTGGAAATTTATCATTTTCGTTCATACCATCTGGCATTTTAACTCCACAAATACTCCTTTTTCCAGATTTATAGAGTCTAGCTGCATGACCAGATAAATAGCCCCGAATAACCATTTCAACTTTAAATGGTGTACAAGAATCTCCAATTGATACATTTGGATCAGGTGTTGAAATAAGCCAATTTGGAACAATGTGAGAAGTTGCATTTAACATCTTACATGCAATCTGATTTAAAATTTGTCCTTTGTATGGAATTCCTCTAGGCAAAACAACATCGAATGCTGATAATCTGTCAGTTGCAATCATGATTAATATTTTATCATCAATATTATAAACTTCTCTAACTTTTCCAGAATATTTAGATTTTTGATTGTCAAAATTATAATTGGTCTTTGTTAAAGTATTCATAATTTTTAATTTGTATGTTCTGAATTTTTATACGCTTCTATAATTCTCTTGACTACTTGGTGTCTAATAACATCAGAATCATCTAAATAAATCATTTTAATTCCATCTACATTCTTTAGTATAAGATTAGCTTCTTTAAGACCAGAAATAACTCTTCTAGGTAAATCAATTTGACCAGGATCACCATTAATCATAAATTTTGCATTATTCCCCATTCTTGTTAAAAACATTTTCATTTGATTATGAGTTGTGTTTTGGCCTTCATCAAGTATAACAAACGCATTATCTAAAGTTCTTCCTCTCATGTATGCAAGAGGAGCTATTTCAATAATACCTCTTTTTAAATAATCATCTAATTTTTCAATAGCAATCATTTCTTTTAAAGCATCATAAAGAGGTTGCATATACGGATCTAATTTATCTTTCATATCACCAGGAAGAAAACCTAGACTTTCACCTGCTTCAACTGCTGGCCTAGTTAAAATAATTTTCTTTACTGTTTTATCCTTTAAAGCTTTGACTGCAACAGCTATTCCAGTGTAGGTTTTTCCAGTTCCAGCAGGACCAATCGCAAACACCATATCATTATTTTCAAAAGCATCAACTATCTTTATCTGGTTGATTGTATGGGCTTTAATTTTTTTCTTACCAACTCCATAAAGAATAACTTTACCGTGCATTGAAGAAATTAGCTCATCTCCATGCCCAGACATTATAGCATTAATAGTTTTGTCATTAATACTGTCATTATCTTTCATTATCATGATAAGAGAGTCTAACCTAATTCTTAATTGTATTATTAGAGAATCTTCTCCATTGGCAACTAACCTATCCCCTTTCGCAATTATTTTAAGTTTTGGAAAATTATTCTTAATAACTTTTAAAACGTCATAATTTTTTTTATCAAAAAAATCAACAGGATGTATATCCTTAATAAAATATTCAAGTTTTTTCAATATTACTTAGGTATTTGTAAATGGCATATTGTAAATTTATATAAATTTTAGCCTCTAAATTTAATTTTATATTAACAAAGTGAGTGTAATAACGTTGATAACAGATTTTGGAACTAAAGATCATTATGTTGGTTCTGTTAAAGGTGCACTTTATAGTGAGCTAAATGACCTGAGAATTGTAGATATTTCCCACTCAATTTCCCCTTTTAACATTATCGAAGCTGCATATATTATTGAGAACAGTTACAAGAATTTTCCAATTGGATCAATCCATATAATTGGAGTTGATTCAGAAAAAACACCTGAACAAAACCATCTTGTTATTAAACTAGATGGACACTACTTTATATGTGCTGATAATGGTATTTTATCTTTATTGACTACAAAAATTAAACCTGAAAAAATTATAAATATTAACGTTCATAATGAATTTCCCTCAACATTTTCTGTATTAGATATTTTTGTAAAAATTGCTGCACATATTTACAGAGGAGGATCAATTGACTTAGTTGGAAGTAAAATTGAAAAATTAAAGGAACTTTACAACATTAATCCAATTTTAAACGAAAAAACAAATGAAATAATCGGTAATGTTATATATGTTGACAACTATGAAAATGTAGTTACTAACATTACAAAAAAAATATTTCAGGATTTTGGAAAATCTAGAAATTTTGAGATTAATGCAAGAAATTATAAATTCAAACAAATTGTTAAATCTTATTCAGAAGCCATTAGATTTGACATAAATAAAGAGTCACGAAAAGAAATTGGAAAAAAAATTGCTCTTTTTAATAAATCAGACTACTTAGAACTATCAATATATAAAAGTAACCCACTTTCATCAGGCGGTGCTTCAAGTTTGTTTGGCTTAAATTATAGAGATATTATTATCATAAAATTTGATTAAAACTGTTAATAAAATTGTTTTATTTTAATGTAAGATTCTAATATATTTAAAGAATATTATTTAAACATGAAATTTATAACATCAAGCTCATTATTATTAAAGAATATTCAAACATTAGGTGGAATATTAAATACTAATAATACTCTTCCGATTCTAGACTATTTTTTATTTGAAATTTCTGAATCTAATCTCAAAATTACTGCTTCTGATTTAGAAACAACTCTGAGTGCTGATATTCAAATACAATCTGATAACAATGGTTCAATTGCCGTTCCTGCAAAATTATTAATAGATACTTTAAAAACATTTCCTGAACAACCTTTGACATTTAGTGTGTTAGAAAACAATACTATTGAAATTAGCTCAAATCATGGAAAATATGCACTTGCTTATGCTAAAGGAGATGAGTTTCCTAAAACACTTCCAATCACTGACCCGTCTAATTCAACAATTTCCTCAAAAGTTCTATATGAAGCAATTAATACTACGATTTTCGCTTCAGGAAATGATGATTTAAGACCTGTTATGAGTGGAGTTTTTTTTCAATTCTCAAATCAAAACTTAACTTTTGTAGCAACAGATGCTCATAAACTAGTTAGATATGTAAGAAATGATTATAAAACCGAAAATGTAGTTGAATTTATTATGCCTAAAAAACCTCTAAACGTACTTAAAGGAATTTTAGCTTCCGATGAATACGATGTAAAAATTGAATTTAATGATAGTAATGCAAAATTTGTTTTTTCAAATTTATCACTTACTTGCAGATTAATAGATGGAAAATATCCTAACTACGAAGCTGTCATTCCAAAAGAAAATCCAAATGTTTTAACAATAGATAGATCTCTATTTTTAAACTCTACAAAAAGGGTTAGTATTTTTTCTAATAAAACCACTCATCAAATTAGATTAAAAATAAATGGAAATGAATTAATAATATCCGCGGAAGATTTAGATTATAGCAATAAGGCCGAAGAAAGATTAATTTGTAATTACAATGGTGACGATATGCAGATAGGTTTTAATTCAAGGTTTTTAATTGAAATGCTTTCAAATATTAACTCTGAACAAGTTAAATTAGAGTTGTCATTACCAAATAGAGCAGGGATTTTAACTCCTCTTGAGCTGGAATCACAATCGGAAGAGATTACAATGCTGGTAATGCCTGTTATGCTTAATAATTAAAGGTAATAGTCTGTTCTAATAAAGTGTGATTTTTTTGAATCAATCATTTCTCTAAGTATATTTTTGTTGAGTTCATTGTCTTTTGAAGCAACAAATGTTCTGATTGAAAAAGATCTTAAAGCATCATGAACACTTAAAGTAGCTACAGCAGAATCTTTTCTTCCTGTAAAAGGATAAATATCTGGACCTCTTTGACAAGCACTATTTAAATTAACTCTACAAACAAGATTTACCATGGAGTCAATTATTGGTCCTAAAGTATCTACATCCTTACCAAAAATACTGACCTGTTGACCGTAGTTTGATTCAGACATATCTTTAATAGGAGTGGAAATATCAGTAAATGAAATTACAGGAATTACAGGACCAAATTGTTCTTCCTTATAAACATCCATATCTTTATTTACAGGATATAAAACAGCTGGAAAAACAAAGTTCTTCTGCTTATCACCGCCTCTTTTGTTTACTATACTTGCACCTTTTCTTTTAGCGTCATCTATAAGATTTGATATATAATCTGGTTTTGCAGGTTCAGGTAAAGGGGTTAACAAAGTATTATCCCATGGAAGTCCTAATTTAAGTTCGTCAACAGCTTTAGAGAATTTTTTTAAAAATTCATCTTTAATATCCTCATGAACATATAATATTTTTAGTGCAGTACATCTTTGACCATTGAAAGACAGGGTACCAGAAATGCATTCATTTACAGTTAAATCAATATCTGCATCTTTTAAAATAATCCCTGGATTTTTTGCTTCAAGTCCTAAAACTAAACGTAATCTACTCTTTTGCGGGTGTAAATCCTGTAATGAAATTGCTGATGAGCTGTGACCAATTAATGCTAAAACATCAATCTTTCCGGTTTTCATAATTGGAGTTGCAATCTCTCTTCCTCTTCCAAACACAATATTGACAACACCTGGTGGAAATGAAGATTTAAAAGCTTCTAATAATGGAGCAATCAATAAAACTCCATGCTTGGCAGGTTTAAATATGGTTGTATTACCCATTATAATTGCAGGTATTAATAAAGCAAAAGTTTCATTTAATGGGTAATTATAGGGACCTAAACATAAAACTACACCTAAGGGGCCTCTTCTAATCAAAGCTCTTACACCTGATTTATTTTGAAATGTAGCTCCTTTTCTGTCAATTACCTTATACTCTTGAATTGTATCGTTTATGTACTCAACTGTTCTATCAAATTCTTTTCTGGAATCATTAAGATTTTTTCCGATCTCCCACATTAACAACTTAACTATCTCCTCTCTTTTTGTAATCATTTTTTTTACAAAAGATTCCATACAGTTTATTCTTTCATAAACTTTCATTGTTGGCCAATCACCTTGTCCATAATTGAAAGCATCATGTGCTGCGTTTAGAGCTTTTAAAGCATATTCACCTGACATTTCTGGCGTGTAACCAATTAAATCAGGTTCTTTTTCATCAGAATCACATAATAAAGTTGAATAAACATTAGTTTGTTTACCATTCCAAGAGTTAATTTCTCCATTAATTAAATAGTCAGTGTGATTGATTTTTTCTTTGAGTTGAAACTCTTCTGGTATTTGGTTCATATGAAAGTATTATACAATTTTTTTCATAGCAGTCATGGAGGATCTAAGTTTCTTTCCAACGACTTCAACAGGATGATTCCTTATTATTTCATTAACTTTTATTAATGTTGTATTATCTATCTTTTCTGAAATTACAAAATTTGTACCAATATGTTTTGATTCAATTTTTTTGAAAAAATCTATCAAAAGTGGTTTGCATGCATGATCGAATAAATAACAACCATATTCTGCTGTATCGGAAATAATTCTATTCATTTCAAATAATTTCTTTTTAGCAATTAAGTTAGCGATTAATGGAGTTTCATGTAAAGATTCATAATAGGCAGATTCATCTATAATGCCAGAGCTAGTCATTGTTTCAAAAGCTAACTCTACCCCTGCTCTAATAAAAGAAACCATTAAAAGACCTTTGTCAAAAAACTCTTGTTCAGTAATTTCATCTTCGCAGGGTTCTGTTTTCTCAAAAGAAGTCTCACCAGTTAATTTTCTCCAATTTAACAAGTTAAAATCGTCGTTCTTCCAATCTTCCATCATTGTTGATGAAAAATGACCAGACATAATATCGTCCATATGTTTTTCAAAAAGAGGTCTCATAATATCTTTGAGTTCCTCCGAAAGTTTAAAAGCCTCAATTTTAGCAGAGTTATTTAACCTATCCATCATGTTTGTAATTCCTCCATGTTTCAAGGCTTCAGTTATAGTTTCCCAACCATATTGAATTAACTTAGATGCATATCCTGGATCAATTCCGTTTTCAAGCATTTTGTTGAATGAAAGAATTGATCCTGTTTGAAGAACACCACATAAAATAGTTTGTTCGCCCATTAAATCTGATTTAACTTCAGCCACAAAAGATGATTCAAGAACCCCTGCTCTATTTCCACCAGTTGCAACGGCATATGCTTTTGCTATATCCAGACCTATATTTAAAGGATCATTATCAGGATGGACTGCAATAAGAGTTGGAACACCAAAACCTCTTTTGTATTCCTCTCTGACCTCTGAGCCAGGGCATTTTGGAGCTACCATAATAACAGTAATATCATTTCTAATTTTCATACCCTCCTCTACAATATTAAAACCATGAGAGTATGACAAAATCGAATTTTTCTTCATTAAAGGCATTAGCTTATTGACTACAGAGGTATGATTTTTATCTGGAGTTAGATTTAAAACCATATCTGAGTTGGGAACAAGCTCTTCAAAAGTTCCAACTTTAAAATTATTTGTTGTAGCGTTTATAAATGATTCTCGTTTTTGAGTTATTGCTTCTTGCCTTAATGCAAATGATATATCTAATCCGGAATCTCTCATATTTAAACCCTGATTTAAACCCTGAGCTCCACATCCAACAATAAGAATTTTCTTACCTTTTAAAGCAGAGACACCATCATTGAATTCATTAGGATCCATAAAACGACATTTACCTAATTGATCTATTTTTTGACTTAAAGTCAACTGATTAAAATAATTTTTCATAATTTATTTATCTGTGTTTAATCCAAGTAAATTGGAAATATTCATCGGTTCTTTTGATACTGATATTCTACCTGATCTTACAAATTGTAATAATCCATAAGGTTCTAGTTCTTTGTATAGTTTTTCTGTTTCTTCTCTCCAGCCAGTTTTTTCAATAACAAAATAATCAGGTGAAACAGTTACAATATTGGCTTGACTTTTCTTTATAATTTTTTGAATATGTTTTTCACTAAAAAGAGATTTTGATTTTACTTTATAAAGTGCTGTTTCTAAATAAATAGTTTCTTCGTTCTTGTGGTAAAAAGATGAAATAACCTCAATTTGTTTATTTATTTGTTTGATAATTCTTTGAATCATGATCTCAGAGACATTAACAACAATAACGAATCTGAAAATATTCTCAATTTCTGATTGAGATGTAGTTAAACTTTCAATATTTATATGTCTTTTTAAAAAAATAGCAGAAATTCTATTTAATAAGCCAATATTATTTTCAGAGTAAATAGAAACGGTAAAAGTACTTATTTTATCACTCATTATTCAAGTCTTATATCAGAAACGGAAGCTCCGGTTGGAATCATAGGAAAAACATTATCTTCCTTTTCAACTTTAACCTCAAGAAAATACGGCTTTTTTGATTCAATCATTTTTTTTACAGCTAAAGTTAGTTCACTTCTTTTAGAAACTTTATTGGCCTCAATATTATAACCTTTTGCAATCATAACAAAGTCTGGGTTAATAAGTTCAGTTGATGCATATCTTTTTTCAAAAAACATTTGTTGCCATTGCCTAACCATTCCTAAAAAATCATTGTTCAAAACAACAATTTTTACTGCACTTCCCGTTTGAAAAATAGTTCCCAATTCTTGAATTGTCATTTGATAACCACCGTCACCTATAACTGCAACAACTTCTCTTTCAGGTGCGCCCATTTTTGCACCCAGTGCTGCAGGAAGTGCAAATCCCATAGTTCCTAAACCACCAGATGTTACGTTTGATTTTGAGTCATTAAATTTTGCATATCTGCAAGCAACCATTTGATGTTGACCTACGTCTGTAACAATCACAGCATTTCCATCAGTTGCGACATTAATTTCTTTAATAACCTCTGCCATTGTAAGTCCAATTTTTGTTGGATTAATTTCATTGTGAATTACTTTATCGTATTCAATTTTATAATAATCAGAAAAAGTTTTTAACCATTTATCATGAGTATTATTATTTACGAGTTTTGTTAGTTTAGGAAGTGTTGATTTGACATCACCCAAAAGTGCAATATCACATTTAACATTTTTATCAATTTCAGCAGGATCAATTTCTAAATGAATAATCTTAGCCTGTTTGGCATAAGTATTTAAATTTCCTGTAACCCTATCATCAAATCTCATACCCACGGCAATTAAAAGATCACATTCATTAGTTAATACATTTGGTCCATAATTTCCATGCATTCCAACCATACCCACGTTTAGGTAATGATCAGTAGGTAGTGCAGAAAGACCAAGGATAGTCCATGCAGATGGAATTCCGGTTTTTTCAATAAATTTTTTAAATTCCGATTCAGCATTCCCAAGAATTACACCTTGACCAAAAACAATAAAAGGTTTTTTTGAATCATTAATCATTTCTGAAGCTTTATCATATAGGTCATCTGAACATGTAGAAATTGGATTGTAGCTTCTAATTGAATTACATTTTTGATAATTATAATTGAATAATTCGAACTGGGCATCTTTAGTGATATCTATAAGAACTGGGCCGGGTCTTCCTGATTTTGCAATATAAAATGCTTTAGCAAGTACTTTAGGAATATCTTCTGCTTTAGTTACTTGACAATTCCATTTTGTAACAGGGGTGGATATACCGATGATATCGGTTTCTTGAAAAGCATCTGAACCTAACAAGTGAGAAGCAACTTGACCAGTAATACAGACCATTGGAGTAGAATCGATTTGAGCATCAGCAATTCCGGTAACTAAATTTGTTGCACCCGGACCTGATGTTGCCATAACAACTCCAACTTTTCCAGAAACTCTTGAAAATCCTTGAGCTGCGTGGGTCGCACCCTGCTCATGCCTAGTCAAAACATGATTTAATTTATCTTGAAATTTATACAACTCATCATAGATCGGCATAATTGCTCCACCAGGATATCCATATATAAGATCAACACCCTCTTCAATTAAAGATCTAATAACCGCTTCAGCTCCAGAAATTTTATTAATACTATTCATTAATAATCAGTTACACATCCATTGGATGCATTAGAAACGTTTTTACAATATTTATACAATATACCACTATTGAATTTTAAATTTGGTTTAATCCAATTTGATTTTCTATTAATTAAATCCTTTTCAGAAATATTAACATCGATAGTATTGTTAACAGCATCAATTGTTATGCTATCACCATCTTCAATTAAAGCAATATTTCCCCCATCTTGAGCTTCAGGACAAATATGTCCTACAACAAAACCATGAGTACCACCAGAAAATCTTCCATCTGTTATTAAAGCAACATCTTTACCTAAACCGCATCCCATTATAGCAGATGTTGGTTTTAACATTTCAGGCATGCCAGGTCCACCCTTTGGACCAACATATCTAATAACAACAACATTACCCTTTTTTACCTTACCTTCTTTTATTCCCTTGTTAGCATCATTTTCAGAGTCAAAGACAATTGCTTTTCCAGTAAACACCAAACCTTCTTTTCCAGTGATTTTAGCAACAGAGCCTTCTGAAGCTATATTTCCATAAAGAATTCTTATGTGGCCTGAACTTTTAATAGGATTGGATAATGGATTAATAATCTCTTGATCATTATTTAAAGATTTTATATCAGTCAAATTTTCTGAGATAGTTTTTCCTGTAACAGTCATACAATCTCCATTAAGTAAATTATTTTCTAGCATATACTTCATTACTGCAGGTATTCCTCCAACATTATGAAGATCCTCCATTAAAAATTTACCACTAGGTTTCAAATCAGCTAAAAAGGGTGTGGAATCAGAAATTCTTTTAAAATCATTAATTGTGAAATTAATCTTTGCACTTTTTGCAATTGCTAGAATATGTAAAACAGCATTTGTTGAACCACCTAAAACCGTAATTAATCTAACAGCATTTTCAATCGATTCTTTGGTAAGAATATCGAGAGGTTTTAAATCTAACTTAAGTAGGTTATGAATTGCGTCACCAATTTTAGAACATTCATCTGTTTTATCGTTACTGGTAGCTGGATTTGATGAATTGAATGGAAGAGCCATACCCATAGCCTCAATTGCAGAGGACATAGTATTGGCAGTGTACATACCACCACATGCACCGGCACCAGGACATGCATTTTTTATAATATTTGAAAATTCATTTTCATCAATTTTTCCAGCAACTCTTTCACCCCAGGCTTCAAAGGCTGAAACAACATCAAGCTTTTTTCCATTATGACACCCTGGAGCTATAGTTCCTCCATACACTAAAATTGAGGGACGATTTAGTCTTAACATTGACATCAGTGCTCCAGGCATATTTTTATCACAGCCTACAACAGTAATTAATGCATCATAAGCCATTGCTTGAACTACTGTTTCTATAGAATCAGCAATAATATCTCTTGAGGGAAGAGAGTATCTCATTCCTTGGGTACCCATTGATATACCATCACTTACCCCAATTGTATTGAAGATCAAGCCAACTAAATCAGATTTTACAATGCTATGTTTAATTTTTTTTGCAAGATCATTTAAATGCATATTACAAGGATTTCCTTCATAACCAGTACTAGCAACACCAACAAAAGGTTTATATAAATCGTTAGAATTAAGTCCTATTGCGTGAAGCATGGCTTTAGCAGCCGGTTGTGTTGGATCTTGAGTTACTACCCTACTGTATTTATTTAAAATCATTTACTAAAAAAAAAACCCCTAATACACAGAATAGGAGTAAAATATTAATTTATAAAATTAAACAAAAAAATAAATAATATTATTGATATGATATATTATTCATATTTTTATCAAAATCACAATTTTAATATTGAATTAAAGACAATTTTTATGGATAACTCATTAAAATCTATTATAGACAATCAAAAAAATTATTTTTCTTCAAAAAAAACGATAGATATTGAATCCAGGATTAAATCTTTAAAAAAACTTTTAAAGGAAATTAAAATTAATGAAAAAGAGATAGAATACGCTCTTTTTAGTGATTTAGGAAAATCAAAAGGTGAAAGTTATTTAACAGAAATTAACTTTGTTTATACTGAAATTAATATTGCCTTAAAAAACATAAAAAAATGGGCAAAAAGAAAAACCATTAAATCTACATTAATTAATTTTCCTTCCTCAGACTACATTATTCCTGAACCATATGGGATAACCCTTCACATATCTCCTTGGAATTATCCTTTTCAATTGTCGATTGCACCATTAATTGGAG
>Ga0255773_10000499_pt1 | contig 42044 bp, 52 predicted proteins | sample 011ome_17_FD_179971 | JGI IMG/M metagenome (GOLD analysis project Ga0255773, IMG submission 179971) | Coastal salt marsh microbial communities from the Groves Creek Marsh, Skidaway Island, Georgia - 011502XT metaG (version 2) | ecosystem: Environmental > Aquatic > Marine > Intertidal zone >... | reverse complement strand
GTACTTTCCTCTCACAGGAGGACTGTTTGAGATCAAATTTGTACAACATCAGGATCCTTTCTATCAACTAGGTAAACTATACGTTTACAAATTACAGGTTGAATTGTTCCAGTACAGCAGTGAACGAATTGATACAGGCATTAAAGATGTTGATGAATTCGAGTCACTAAAATCATTCACCACAAACACAACTCGTTCCAAGTATGGAGCAGTTACTACAATCACTGTAACTAATGGTGGTTCTGGATATACATCTGTGCCTGAAGTACAATTATTATCATCTAGTGGCTACGGTGCTTCTGCGACAGCAGTTGTTACTGATGGAATCATTACTGCAGTAAATGTCACTGCTGGTGGGCAACAATATAGCACACCACCTGTCGTTACCTTTGTCGGAGGCGATGGGGTAGGTGCTCAAGCTACTTGTACGATCGAAGTTGATATTGATAAAGTCGAAAGTTATGGTGATAACATGTCTTTCGATGAAGAAGCCAAGGACATTTTGTTTAATGAGTCTAATCCCTTCGGAGAAGTTTAATGCTTAATGGTAACGTTCACTATCATGGAATAATTAGAAAGTCTATCGTTGCATTCGGTAAACTTTTTAGTAACATCTACATTGATAGAAAAGAAGGTGACTCTGTAACAGGAACTACAGCACAGCGTCTAAAAGTTCCACTAGCGTATGCACCTAAAGAAAAATGGCTAGTTCGTTTAGAGCAAGATCCAAATCTTGATCAGCACACATACACTTCTTTACCAAGAATGTCGTTCGAAATTATTGGATACAGTTATGATCCAATGAGAAAAACCAACAGAATGTCTCAGATTGAGTGTGGTGATGGTACGCTGAATAAGAAAACTATGTTTTCACCAGTACCGTACAACCTAGACATTTCTCTTTATGTTATTACAAAGACCCAAGAAGATGGTCTACAGATTATTGAACAGATTTTACCAACGTTCACTCCTGAATATACGTTAACTGTTAATGCTATCCCAGAAATGAATATCAAACTGGACACACCAATTATTCTAAATAGTGTTGCAGTTACTGATGAATACGATGGTGACTTTAACATGAGACGTTTTGTGACGCATACCCTAACTTTCACTATGAAGGTTAACATGTTTGGTCCAGTATCGAATCAGGGTATTATTGATCAAGTTACTGCTAAAATTGGCGAGAATGAAGACTTGTCTAATCCAAACAGAACGTATGTCGCAACTGGTGATACTACCACAGCAACAGTAGCGAGTGAAAATTGGGAATCTGAGTTTTAATGGCTGAAATTTATAATTCGAATAGCAACCTAAAAGCTGCTGGTGTACAAGTTGAATTCACCCAAGAGAACGTTCAAGAGTATTTGAAGTGTTCTCAAGATCCTATTTACTTTATACGTAATTATTGTTATATCGTAACACTTGATCATGGTCTACAGAAATTTGATCTGTACCCATGTCAGGTTAATAAAATTAACGTCATCCACAATAACCGTAGAGTTATTCTTATGGAAGGACGCCAGCAAGGTAAGACAACTACCTCTGCTGCATATATTCTTTGGTACACAATATTCCAAGCAAATAAAACTGTAGCAATTCTAGCTAACAAAGCAACAGCAGCAAGAGAAGTTCTGTCTCGTTATCAACAGATGTACGAACTATTGCCACTATGGATGCAAGCTGGTGTTACTACATGGAACAAGGGTGATATTGAATTAGAAAATGGTAGCAAAGTATTTACTGCAGCTACCTCAGCATCAGGCATTCGTGGTAAATCTGTAAACATGCTATATGTTGACGAAGCTGCGATTATTCCAAACACAGTTGCCGAAGAATTCTTCACGTCTGTTTATCCTACCATTTCTGCTGGTCAAACAACAAAGATTCTTTTGAGTTCTACCCCACTTGGGTACAACCACTTCTGGAAGTTTTGGAACGATGCTGAAAAGGGTCGTAATGGTTTTATACCACTATTCATTCCATATTCAGATATTCCTGGACGTGATGAAGCATGGGCAGAAGAACAGAAAGCGATGCTCGGCGAATTGAAATTCAACCAAGAGGTTTTGTGTAATTTCCTTGGTTCATCGCTAACATTGATTCGTTCTGATGTTATCGCAAGATTGAGCGTAGATGTCCCAATCTACGAAAAAGATGGTTTAGACGTATACGATAAACCAGATTCTGGTCACATTTATACCATAGTTGCTGACGTAGCTAATGGCGTAGGTGGTGACTACTCCGCATTTGTTGTTATTGATATTACCGAAGTGCCTTATAAATTAGTCGCTAAGTATAGAAACAACAATATTAGTCCCCTGCTTTACCCGAACATTATATACAAAGTGGCAATGGACTACAACCAAGCATTTGTTCTTGTCGAAACTAACGTTAGCGAACAAGTTGCGCATATTCTATACACTGAATTAGAATATGAAAACATCATTTTTGTAAATAGAAGCACTTCTGGACAAGTAGTTTCTGGTGGTTTCGGAGGAGGTAAAACTCAACTGGGTGTGACTACGGACAAAAAAGTTAAAAGAATTGGGTGTCATAACTTTAAGTCTTTAGTCGAAGAAAATAAACTACTAATAAGTGACGCAGATACTATCTCTGAAATCTCAACATTTATTGAGATGAAGGGGTCTTACTCTGCAGATGATGGATATCATGACGATTTGGTTATGCCATTGGTGCTGTTTAGTTGGCTAACAACCAACAGTTATTTTAAGGAACTAAATAATGTTAACCTACGGGAAATGATGTACGAGAAACAAATTACAGCTATCGAAAATGAATTGACACCGTTCGGCTTTTATGACGATGGGGGCGAAGAAGCTGCGCCATTAAATTTCTAAAAAGCCAAAAAACATAAATAAAATGTAGACATAAGGTTGTCTAGGTAAAACTTATTAACAAGGAGAACAACAATGCCGTTTCAATTATCTCCAGGCGTTGCAGTCGTAGAAAAAGATTTCTCGTCAATCGTTCCAGCAGTTTCAACATCTGTGGGTGCGTTTGCGGGCGAGTTTAACTGGGGTCCAGTAATGGAGCCTTCTACGGTATCTTCAGAGAATGTGCTCGTTCAAAGATTCGGTAAGCCGAATGCCTCGACAGCGGTCTCTTTCTTTACAGCTGCAAATTTCCTGTCATACACTAATAACTTGCTACTCACTCGAGTAGAAACCGCTGGCATGAAAAATGCTGTGGCAACAAAAACAGGTGGTCTTTCCGCTGTTACTGTTACCGCTGGTGGTTCTGGTTTTGACTCGCTTGGTGCTGCTCCTGCAGTTACTGTGAGTGCTCCAGATGTTGCTGGTGGTATTCAAGCAGTCTGTACTGCAAACATTTCTGGTGGTGAAATCACTGCTATCGCCTTGACATCAGGTGGTACTGGTTACACTTCTCCAACAGTTACAATTACTGCTGCAGCTGGCGACTCAGGTACTGGTGCTACTGCTACTGTTACTGAAGTGTCTGGTGTTATCACTGGTATCACTATCACAGACGGTGGTTCTGGTTATCAAGCTACCCCAACTGTTACAATTTCTGACCCAGACGGTAACGGTGCTGCAATCGGTGCTATCACTGTTGGTGGTTCATCTATCTCTAGCATCACAGTTGACACTGCTGGTACTGGTTACATCACTGCTCCAACAGTAACTGTTACTGTTCCTGCAGGTGGTTCTGCTCCTTCACTAGATGTTTCAATCGCTGTTGGCGGTGTTTTGATTCGCAATGGCGAACATTACATTACTGCTTTCGGTGCTGGTGCTGGTGTTGTTGGCGAGTGGGCTGCAAAATACGCTGGTGTAATGGGTGACTCACTTCGTGTAGAAATGGCTGATGCTAAAAACTACGCAACATGGGCATACAAAGCTGAATTTGATTCTGCTCCAGGAACTTCTACATACGCTGCCTCTGTTGGTGGCATGAATGATGAAATGCACATTATCGTTATTGACGAAGATGGTGCTTTCACTGGTGCTGCTGGTACAGTTATCGAAAAATTCGCTTTTGTCTCAAAGGCAAATGATGCCAAACGTTCTGACGGAACTAACAACTTCTACCGTGATGTTGTGAATGGTCGTTCAGATTACATCTGGTGGATGGATCATACAACAAACATGGCTACCACAATTGGTGGTGCTGCTCCTGCAGCTGGTGTTGTTGGTGCTGCTCTTGGTGCTGATGCTTCAAGCAAGTTCCTAGATTTGAACGCTGTTATCTCTTCCTCACTATCTGGTGGTGTTAACGCTTTCGGTGCTTCTGATGCTGAAAAAATTGCTGCCTTTAACTTGTTTGTTAATGCAGAACAATATGACGTTAGTTTGATCATGGCTGGTAAAGCATCAGCTACTGTTGCTGCTCACGTTATCCAAAACATCGCTGAAGTAAGACTTGATTGTATCGCTTGTGTATCCCCAGAAGACAATTCAACTGGTGAAGTTATCCAAGGTTCAACTTCTACTCAAATCACAGCAATCAATACTTACCGTGATGCACTACCAAGTTCTTCATACGGTGTTATCGATTCTGGTTACAAGTATCAATACGATCGCTACAACGATACCTATCGTTGGATCCCATTGAATGCTGACGTTGCTGGTCTATGTGCTCGTACTGACTACACTAACGATCCTTGGTTCTCACCAAGTGGTTTGAATCGTGGTCAAATCAAGAGTGTCGTTAAACTAGCTGTAAACCCAAGCAAAACACAACGTGATGAGTTGTACAAAAATGGTGTTAACCCTGTTGTTTCATTCCCTGGAGAGGGCACAGTTCTCTTTGGTGATAAGACAATGTTGGCTAAACCTTCTGCGTTCGACAGAATCAACGTTCGTCGTTTGTTCATCGTTATGGAAAAAGCTGTGGCTACTGCTGCTAAATTCCAGTTGTTTGAATTTAACGACAGTTTCACACGTGCTCAGTTCCGCAACTTAGTAGAACCATTCTTGCGTGATGTTCAGGGTCGTCGTGGTATCATTGACTTCCGTGTTAAGTGTGATGAAACAAACAATACAGGTGAAATCATTGATCGTAACGAATTCGTGGCTGACATCTTTGTCAAACCAAACCGTTCTATCAACTTTATCACTCTAAACTTTATTGCTGCTCGTTCTGCTATTAACTTTAGCGAGATCGGTGGCTAAGAGCATAAATAGATAAGAACAGACAAGGAGACTTAAATGGCTAATATTAGTGATTTCAAAGCACAGATGATTGGTGGCGGTGCACGTCCCAATCAGTTCCGTGTTACATTAGCGTTTCCATCATATGTTACACTAGGACAGGTTGCTGGCGCAAGAGGACAATTCCTCTGTAAAGCTGCTCAGCTACCTGCTTCCACGATCGAAGTACTTCCAGTGCTTTATCGTGGTCGTCCTGTGAACTTTGCTGGCGAACGTACTTTCCAACCGTGGACTGTGTCAGTTTATAACGACACAACGTTTGGCATCCGCAATGCTCTTGAGCAGTGGCAGTCAGGCATCCAAAACTACAACACAACAGATGGTCGTGTTAACCCTTCAGATTATCAAGTAGATCTATTGGTTGAGCAGCTTGATCGTAACGGTGCTACTATTAAACAGTATACCTTTATCGATGCTATGCCTACCAATATCGGTGCAATTGCTCTTGACTATGAGCAGCAAAATGCTATCGAACAATTTGATGTCGAATTTACCTTTAACTACTTTACGTCTAATACTGGCGCATCTGCTGGCTTCGGTATCAATGTTTCTATTGATACTCCAGTAGGTACTTTCCCAGTAGGCGCATAAGTAGATTATAAGATATTATAGGGATACATAATGGAAATATTTGGTTTTGAAATATCTCGGAAAAAGGAAAAGGTGCTACCCTCAGTTGTAGCACCTGATTCTTCCGATGGCTCGACCGTAGTATCCTCTGGCGTAAATGCTGGGGGCTATTATGGCGCAGTCATGGATCTTGAAGGCATCGTTAAAAACGAAAATGACCTTCTGAGGAGATATCGTGAAGTTGCTCAATACAGTGACTGTGACGGTGCTATTGAAGATATTGTTAATGAAGCAATCATTGCTCATGAAAAAGACAAATCTGTTGAGATTGTTTTAGATGACGTAAAAGTTTCAGACAATATTAAGAAAAAGATTCAAGAAGAATACGAACACGTTCTTAAAGTCTTGAAGTTCGAAGATCGTGGACATGAGTTATTCCGTAACTGGTATGTTGATGGTCGTTTATACTTCCATGTTCTGATTGATCAGAATAATGTAAAAGGTGGTATTGTCGAGCTAAGACAAATTGATCCACGAAAAATTCGTAAGATCAAAAACGTTAAAAAAGAAAAGAATGCAAAGGGTGTTGAAGTTGTAAAGAGTGTTGAAGAATACTACTTGTACAATGATAAAGGTATTACGGAAAATACCACCCAAGGCATCAAGTTATCTACCGATTCTGTTATTCACATCCCTTCTGGTGTGATTGATCAGAATACAGGTATGGTGTTATCATATCTACACAAGGCAATCAAGCCTGTCAATCAGTTAAAAATGATTGAAGATTCACTGGTCATCTATCGAATTAGTCGTGCACCAGAGCGTAGAATCTTTTATGTGGATGTCGGTAACTTACCTAAATTGAAGGCAGAGCAGTATGTAACTGACATCATGAACAAGTTCCGTAACAAGATTGTTTATGATGCTACTACTGGTGAAGTCCGAGACGATCGTCGCCATCTATCAATGATGGAAGACTTCTGGATGCCAAGACGTGAAGGTGGTAAAGGTACAGAAATTACTACACTTCCTGGAGGTCAAAACCTTGGTGAGATCCAAGACATTGAATACTTCCAACAGAAATTGTATCATTCATTGAACGTTCCTATTAGTAGACTCCAGCAACAGCAAGGTTTCTCAATCGGTCGTTCTAATGAAATTAGTCGTGATGAAGTTAAGTTTAATAAGTTTATTGTTAGACTACGTAAGAAGTTTGCTAAATTGTTTGCCCATGCATTGCGTGTACAGCTAGTAGCAAAGAATATTATCAAAGAAGAAGAATGGGATGATCTTAGTACGTTCATGCGGTTTGACTTCTTAGAAGATAATCACTACGCTGAACTAAAAGACAGCGAGATTCTTACACAAAGACTTCAGTTACTACAATCAGTCGAGCCTTACATTGGTAAATACTATTCAATGGATTGGGTAAGAAAGAACATCTTACAGATGCCAGAAGAGCTAATTGACGAGATCGAGAAACAGATCGAAGGCGAACTAGAAGATCACGTTGCTAATCGTGAGTTTGATGGGACAATGGCAGGTGTTACGCAAACAGCGCAACAGACCTATCTGCAGCAAAATGCTCCAGCGGAAACGCAGGAAGCACCAACAAGTACAGGAGATAATAAAGAATGAGTACAGTAAATGATTTAGTAGACGCTATGGTATCAGGTGATGCCGTCAACACAGAAACCGCATTTGCCGCAGCGATGGCAGAGAAGTTGAGTGTTAAGTTGGACGCAATGCGCCAAGAAGTAGCACAAAATATGTTTAAACCTGCTATTGCAGAAGACTATGAAGAAACTGATCTTGAAGAAAACTACTTAAACAAAGATGGTACTGGTCGATCCAAAGAAGGATACCATGATGCTGGAATGTTTGACAAAGCAACTGCTGACAAACATGCTAAGACTCATAATGGCACCGTTCACCAAGATGCGAGTGGTAAACATTTGGTTAAACTTCCAAAACCGAAACAAGAAGAAACTGCAGAATAAAATGAACTTTAGTCAGTTTTCAAAACAAGTATACGGAGACCATACATACTGTTATGGTCATCGTGTCACTATGTCTGAAGGTTTTATCTATATTGATGGTGCCAAAACTGACTTCACAGAATTAGAAGAAGCAAGAAAATACATTAAGCAAGAGAATATTTCGAACAATCTTGAAGAAGAAATATCGAAACAAATATACGAAGAACTATCTGATACAAAAATAGCTAGTATTATCAAAGAAAAGCATAAAATAAAAGTAACAAATACACTTATCGAAAACTATAAGACACTTGCTTCTTCTAATGCCTTCACAATTGATCCAGTAGTTATCGAAATTAGAAAACTAAATAATATTGACACTCTTGTAGAAAATAAGATGCACTTCAGTTTAGACGATTCGTCTGTCATTGCTATTAGCGAGGACTCTATAGATAAGCTAAATAAACTGAAAGATAAAGAAGTATTAGTTGCTTTTATGAAAGAGTCTGTCGACAACTTTATAAAAGTCATAGAAATTTTAGAGGACTGAGATGGCTAAAACGGTATTGAAAAAAACGCATCAAGAGGCAGTGGTTAAACTGTCAGATGCTGGCACATATGCTATTGATCTTGCTGCTGATATTACAGCAGCTGGTCAGGTACTTACACCTTCTGGTACACCAAAGGCAAATATCGTTGGCTTTCATGTTATCGCTTCTACTGGTGCTACTATCGTTGTTTCCAGAAATAGCGTAAAGGTATTAACCCTTGCTGGTCCAATTGTGGATGCTGCACAATTCAATGATATGGGTTTTACGGATAACGTAGAAAATGACTCAGACATTGATGTAGTTATTACTGGTGATGCACAACTTTATCTCGTATTACGTAAAGTAGATGGCTTCTCAACTACTGTTGAGATTGAACAGTTTAGCGTATACGACAATCCTGCAGTAGCTGGGAGCTAACAAATGAAACTTATTAAAGAAGTTTTTGACGCCAATACACTTATTGTCGAAGAAAAAAACGGTAAGAAACAACACTTCATCGAAGGTGTGTTTCTTCAAGCAGAATTAAAAAACCGTAACGGTCGTATGTATCCAGAGCAAACAATGGATAAAGAAGTGAACCGTTACATTAAAGAATATGTCGAGCGTAATCGTGCATATGGTGAGTTGGGTCATCCTGACACACCAACGATCAATCTTGATCGTGTGAGCCACATGATCGTTAGCCTTCGTAAAGAAGGAACTAACTACATCGGCAAGGCAAAGATTCTAGATACTCCAATGGGTAATATCGCTAAAGGTTTACTTGATGGCGGTGCCAACCTTGGTGTTTCTAGTAGAGCGATGGGATCCCTGAAGACTGGTCAGAATGGGATTCAGATCGTACAAGATGACTTTATGTTGTCTACCGCTGCAGATATTGTAGCAGATCCATCTGCCCCTGATGCCTATGTTGAGGGTATTATGGAAGGTAAGGAGTGGATTTTTGTTGATGGAAAGTTTGTGGAAAAACATATTGAGGAAACGAGATCTTTTATCAAGAAGGCGTCCTCTAGGCAATTAGAGGAGGCGAAAATCGTCGCTTTCCAAAATTTTCTGAGTAAAATCAGATAAATTATAAATAATAGTTACATAAGAACTATCCAGTTTACAGGAGATAACAATGTCAATTGAACAAAGAATTGCTGAGTTGCTCGAAGAATCTAAAAAGCAGGGGCTGGCAGAAAATGTCGAAGCTGTGGCTGAAGAAGAAATCGAAACAATTTCAGAAGATACAAACGAAGAAGAAGCAGCTGAAGAAGTAGAAGCTACTGATGAAGTAGTTGCTGACGATGCTGAAGAACTCGAAGAAGGTATTGGCGATGTAGCACAAAAAGCCGTCAATGTCGTTAAGAAGGTTGCTGGCGTAGCAACTGGTGCTGTTGGTACAGTTACTGGTGCTATGGACGGTGCTGTTAAAGGTGCTCGTAAAAACTATCAAGCCACTGCTGAAAGCAAGAAGGCTATGAAAGAAGATATCGATGCATTGGTTAACGGTGAAGACCTTTCAGAAGAATTCAAAGCGAAAGCTGAAACAATTTTTGAAGCAGCAGTAATGACTCGTGTAAACGAAGAAATTGCTCGCATCGAAGAAGAATTCGAAACACGCCTCAATGAGGAAGTTGCGAAGAATGTAGAGGGTCTTGTTGAACAGGTTGATGGATATCTCGGTTATGTTGCCGAGCAGTGGATTGCACAGAATGAATTAGCCCTTGAGCGTGGTATGAAGTCTGAAATTCTTGAGAATTTCGTAGGTGGCTTGAAGAGTCTTTTCGAAGAGCATTATATTGATGTTCCAGAAGAGCGTTTCGATGTTCTTGGTGAAATGGAATCCAAGATCGAAGAACTCGAAGAAAAATTTAATGAGCAAGTTGCCGTTAATGTAAAGATGAAGAAAGTAATTGACGAAGCGACTCGTAAAGAAGTCGTTGCTGATCTATCAGAAGGTCTCTCTGCCACTGAGCGTGAGAAATTCGTAGGTCTAGTCGAAGAAATTTCTTTTGACAGTGCTGAAACTTTCAAGAGTAAAGTACAGACAATCCGTGAAAATTACTTCACGAACAAGAGCAAAACTGACTCAATCGTTGAATCAGTAGTAACAGATGAGCCTGTAGAATCGTTGACAGAAGAGGTTGTTCACACTCCTCAGATGAAAGCGTATCTATCAGTCCTTTCACACAAGCAATAAAGGAAAACTAAAATGTCACGTAATGACCTAGTAAAAAAGTGGGCACCGATCCTCGAACATGAGGGTGCTCCAAAGATTGCGGATCAATACCGCAGAGAAGTAACAGCCGTTCTTTTGGAAAACCAAGAGCGTGAAATGGCTAAACAAGCTGGTATCTTGCACGAAGCTGCTCCAACCAACGCTGGCGGTACTGGTATCGCTCTCGGTGGCGACGCTGGCGCTAACACAGGTACTGTTGCTGGTTACGATCCAATCCTAATCAGCCTCGTTCGTCGTGCAATGCCACAGCTTATCGCTTATGACATCGCTGGCGTTCAGCCAATGACCCAACCTACTGGCTTGATCTTCGCAATGAAGTCACGCTACGGTGCACAGAACGGTGCTGAAGCATTGTTCAACGAAGCCGATACCGATTTCTCTGGTACAGGCACTCACGCTGGTTCTAACCCAGCAGCTGGCACAGACACTACTGGCACTGGTATGACTACCGCTGCTGCTGAGCGTCTAGGTCAAGGCGGTACTGGTGACGGTACTTTCGGTGCGATGGCTTTCTCAATCGAGAAGACCAGCGTAACTGCTCAGACTCGTGCGTTGAAAGCTGAGTACTCAATCGAATTGGCACAGGACATGAAAGCTGTTCATGGTCTTGACGCTGAAGGCGAATTGAGCAACATTCTTTCTTCTGAGATCCTCGGTGAGATCAACCGTGAAGTTGTTCGTACCGTTTATCGCACTGCTAAGCCTGGAGCACAAGTTGGTACAGCTACTGTTGGTACTTTCGACTTGGACGTTGACTCAAACGGTCGTTGGTCTGTTGAGAAATTCAAAGGTCTATTGTTCCAAATCGAGCGTGAAGCAAACGCTATCGGTCAATTGACACGTCGTGGTCGTGGTAACTTCATCATCTGTTCAGCTGATGTTGCTTCCGCTCTAGCCATGGCTGGTGTTCTTGACTACGCTCCTGCATTGAGCACTGGCTTGAATGTTGACGACACTTCTACTACTTTCGCTGGCGTATTGAACGGCAAGTACAAAGTGTATGTTGATCCATATTCAGCTAACGTCTCAGCTGACCAGTACTTCACAGTTGGTTACAAAGGCACTTCTGCTTTTGACGCTGGCTTGTTCTACTGCCCATACGTACCACTCCAGTTGGTTCGTGCTGTAGATCCTAACAGCTTCCAGCCAAAAATTGGCTTTAAGACTCGTTACGGTCTAGTTGCTAACCCATTCGTTTCACTAGACGGTTCAGGCGGTCTAACTTCAAACGAAAACTACTACTACCGTAGAGTTAAAGTTACGAACTTGATGTAAGTCATAAGAAGTGGGGACTAAGTATCCCCACCGCTTAGACTGACAATAGTCAGGTCTACTTTTAGAGGGGTCTTCGGATCCCTCTTTTTTTATTCCTAAATAGTATGTAACAAACGTTAATGGAATCTGAATATGGCAACGACAATCTCATGCCCAATACCATCAGACATCAATCCACTCTCACCGAATGGGTTTAGGTTTGAAATAACAAAACTGCCAGAAGTAACCTATTTTTGCCAGCAGGTAAATCTTCCTGGAATTATGTTGGGTGCACCTGAGTTAGCTAACCCCTTTAGATTAGAGCCAGTTCCTGGAGAATCTATCACATATGATCAGCTATCAGTACAGTTTCTTATTGATACCTCTATGGCAAACTATCGAGCAATCTACAACTGGATGATCGCTTTAGGTTTCCCACAAGACTATGAACAATATAAAGATCTAGTTGGCAATGATCAAACATCATCTTACCTAGAACTTTCAAAGAACTATTCTCAAGCAACGCTACAGATCCTAGATAATTTAAATAGTCCTGTTGCTACAATTCAATTTCAAGACTTGTTTCCAATCTCGCTAGAGTCATTGGTTCTTGCTTCTTCAAATACAGATGTTAACTACATGGTCGGTAATGCAACATTCCGCTATGGGTACTATAAATTCTTAGACTAAATAGATGATACGGTGTCACTAGACACCACAACGTGAGGTAAATTATGGACATTAATGAAATTCAAGATATGTGGGCAACCGATTGTGAAATTGACGACAATTATCTCGGTGAGCATTCTACCACAACACCCAAACTCCACGCAAAATATCTTCGTCTATTGATGAACGTAAAGCTGAAGCACACAAAACTTCAGTCGGATCATAACATTCTGCGTAAGAATAAGTTTCGTTACTACCGTGGTGAAATGTCACGTGATGAATTACAGAATCTAGGATGGGAGCAGTGGCAAGGAGTAAAACCTTTGAAGAACGAAATGGATGAGTTCTTACATGGGGATACTGAACTAAATACCATTAAAGTCAGAATAGAATATCTCGAGGCAATGATATATTGTTTGGAGTCTATCATGACACAGCTGAAAGCAAGAGACTGGCAAATCAAAACAGCTGTTGAATGGAAGAAATTTCTAGCAGGAATGTAATAAGTGAAGATTCGTATTGAAAAACTAGATGAGGTTTATGTTCGAGTATTTGGTGATGCCAGCATTGAACAGGAACTTTGTGACTTCTTCACCTATGAATATCCTGGAGCTAGATTTACTCCACAGTATAAAGCGAGGTTATGGGATGGTAAGGTAAGATTATACGATCCATTGCGCAAAACCTTGTATGTCGGTCTTGTAGACTATGTCAAAGAATTTGCTAAAAGGAACGATTATGAATTATCAGTATCTAATCAACTCGCCGTACAAAGTGCAATCAATGACGATGACTTACGACAATGGGTTGACGATCTCAATCCACAGTCGAGAAATGAGCCAATCACCGTACGAGACTACCAGTTCGATGCAATCTCTACTGCAATTAACAAAAAAAGAACTCTCTTACTATCGCCGACTGCGTCGGGGAAATCCCTAATCATCTACTCATCTATAAGGTGGTTGCTTGAGCAAGATAAGAAATGTATCATTGTTGTTCCAACAACATCTCTAGTTGAACAACTATACGCTGACTTCCAAGACTACTCAACTGCAAATGGATGGGATGTTGGAAAGAACTGCCAGAAACTATACAGTGGTTTCACAAGAGATTTTACCAAGAATGTTTTAATCACAACATGGCAGTCAGTATATAAGCAACCAAAGTCTTGGTTCAAACAGTTTAATGCTATTGTGGGCGATGAGGCGCATCAATTCAAAGCAAAGTCCTTGACTGATGTTATGGCTAAACTTGACCACATTGATTATAGAATAGGAACTACTGGAACAATAGATAACAAGAAGGTTCATCGGTTAACACTTGAAGGAATTTTTGGTCCAGTACATCGTGTTACTACCACAAAAGAACTAATGGACAGTGGTAGACTTGCACAGTTAAAAATAACTTGCGTCATCTTAAAGTATCCTGAACAAATCCGAAAGGAAATGAAGAATACCCAATATCAAGATGAAATGGCTTGGATCGTTGGTAACGATAAAAGAAATAATTTTATTCGCAACCTTGCAGTCAAGAGTGAGGGTAATACGCTAGTGTTGTTCCAGTTTGTTGAAAAACATGGTAAAATTTTACACGATTTGATTAAAGAAAAAGTCCATGAGAATCGCAAAGTATTTTTCGTTTATGGTGGCACCCAAACATCTGATCGAGAGGCAATTAGGCATATCTGCGAGGGGGAGGAAGATGCTATCATTATTGCATCGTTCGGGACTTTCTCGACTGGGATTAATATACCGTCAATTGAGAACGTTATTTTTGCGTCCCCTTCTAAAAGTAAGATACGCAATTTGCAGAGTATTGGGCGTGGATTGAGACTGAAGAATGGTAAGACGTCTTGTAATCTATATGATCTTGCTGATGATTTGCATTGGAAGTCGTGGAAGAACCACACTCTAAATCATGCAGCTGAACGTTACAAAACTTACGCTGAAGAACAATTTAGATTAAAAATTGTAGAAGTGGATTTATCTTGAAAAATGAAAACTCAGAGTACGTTGTATTAAAGTTGTCAACTGGAGAACAGGTCATGGCATTGAAGATAGCCGAGACTGAAGAAGTTACAACTGTTTTGTACCCTATGCTTATAAACATGTTAATGCAAAAAGCATCAGAGGATACAGTGACGTCAAGATTCACAGCGATGCCATTGTGTCAATTCTCTGACCATGCTGAATATGAATTAAAGAATAAATTTATTGTATATGAACTTCCGCTAAGTAATGATATGATTACTCATTTTAGAAAACTTGTCGTGCGTTCTGCTGAAGAAGGTGATGCATCTCTGGGTGATTGGGAGGATGAATCCTATGAAGAAGACGAAGAAGAGTATGTCGCTGTATCTGAAGAGGTTAGAAAGAAATATCACTAAGTAACAATCTATCTCATCATCAACCCTAACTCCGCTATTATGCCCCATCGTCAAGCATTTGTCAACAGCTAGGGTTGCAATGTTGCAATTTAGTTGGTTGTCTTTTTGAATGAAGTGTTGTATAATACATGTATGAATTGAAATAGGAAGATTTAATTTAATGGCGCACTATGTAGATAATAAAAAGTTTTTGGAAGCGATTGTTGAGTACCGATCGAAAGTCACAGAAGCTAAACTGAAAGACAAACCCAAACCGATAGTGAGTAACTATATCGGAGAGTGTATCCTAAAGATTGCTACACACCTGTCGTACAAACCAAATTTTATTAACTACAGTTATCGTGAAGAAATGATCTCGGACGGTATTGAAAACTGTCTCCAGTATATTGATAACTTTGACCCAGCTAAATCTAATAATCCATTCGCCTATTTCACTCAGATTATCTACTATGCGTTCTTGCGTAGAATCCAAAAAGAAAAGAAACAAACTTACATCAAAGGTAAGATGATTCAAGAACTTCCTATGGAGTTGTTTGACGTACAGGATGGTGAAGATTCTAACCTGTTCCACAACACATACATGGAACATATGCAGTCCAATCACCAAGTTGACGATTTCTTTGAACGTAAACGTGAACAACGTGCTGCAGCGAAAAAAGCAAAATCTAACCATGTATCTCTTGAAGACTTTATTGACACCGATGATGATCCTTCGGATGATATGGAGAACTTAGACGATTCGGAGAACTAAATTGAAAGTTGCCATTATCACCGACCAGCATTTTGGTGCACGTAACGACAGCGTTGCGTTTCTTGACTTCTACGAGAAATTTTACGAAAACACATTCTTTCCTGCTCTTGATGCAAGTGGTGTTGATACGCTGCTTGTGTTAGGAGACACTTTTGATCGCAGAAAGTATATGAACTTTTATGCGCTGGATCGTGCAAAGAAAATGTGGTTTGATAAGTTGGAAGAGCGTGGTATTAAGATCTACATGATCGCAGGCAATCATGATACCTACTTTAAAAACACCAATGAAGTAAACTCTCCAGAATTACTACTGCGTGAATACGGTAACATCGAGATCCTATCTGAAGCATCAACCCTTGACATCAATGGTTATGAAATTTGTTTCGTTCCATGGATCTGCGCTGACAACTATACACGAACATTGGAAGTGATGGAAAATTCTACATCCACTATCTGTATGGGACACTTCGAGATTGAAGGTTTTGTTATGCATCGTGGACAAGTATCAGCAGAAGGTATCTCGAAAAATATCTTCAAGAAATTTGATATGGTATTCAGTGGTCACTATCACCACAAGTCTGACGATGGGCAGATTTACTATCTCGGAAACCCATACGAGATGACGTGGAATGACTATGATGATCCACGAGGTTTTCACTTCTTTGATCTAGAAACACGAAAATTAGAGTTTGTTGAAAATCCCTACAAGATGTTTAAGCGTGTTGTCTATGACGACAAAGAGCAAGAACCTGTAGATCTAGACACACTTAGTTTGGAAGATTCTATCGTTAAGGTTGTAGTTCTCAATAAAACTGACTACTATAAATTTGACAAATTCGTTCATAAGTTGTATACTCTAGGTTGTCACGACATTAAAATTGTTGAAGACTTATCAGAATTTGATAATGGTGAACTGCAGGACGAATCTATCAATCTTGAAGATACGTTAAGCGTTCTTTCTAATTACATTGACTCAGTAGAAACTGATGTTGATAAGGAAGCTGTGAAAACATATATGCGTGGACTCTACACAGAAGCCATCAATCTTGAGGTTGTTTAATGATAATTTTTAATTCGGTATCGTGGAAGAATTTTCTTTCCACAGGCAACGCACAGACAACTGTAAAACTAGATCGTTCCACAACCACTCTTATTGTTGGTAAGAACGGTGAGGGTAAATCCACCATTCTAGATGCGCTTTGTTTTGCTCTGTTCGGTAAGCCATTCCGAAACGTTAAGAAGAATCAGCTAATCAACTCTATCAATCAAAAGAACTGTATGGTTACTGTTGAGTTTACCATCGGCAGAAACAAATATGTTATCGAACGTGGTATCAAACCAAACGTTTTTAACATAATGCAGAACGGTGAATTGATCAATCAAGACGCTGCTGTTAAAGACTACCAGAAGGTGCTGGAACAACAGATCTTAAAGCTGAACTACAAAACATTCACACAGGTTGTTATCCTTGGTTCTGCTTCATTTGTTCCATTCATGCAACTTTCTCCGCTGCAGAGACGTGATGTTATTGAAGACATCCTAGACATTCGTATCTTCAGCACGATGAATCAGTTATTGAAAGAGCGTGGTAGTGCTACCAAAGATGCTATCATTCGTGTAGAGTCTGAAATCTCTAACGCAAAAACCAAAGTTGATTCTCAACAAACACTTATTCAGACTATCTCCAAAGCAAAGACTGATTCAATTAAAGTTGTTGAAAGTAAGATCAAACAGAACACAGCACTTATTGAAGAAACGCAAGCAGAGATTGATGTGTTGTTAGAGGATATTAAAACTCTAACAGAGAGTGTGACTGGTAAGGGTGCTATCGAAGATGAGTTGCGTATTGCTTCAGGCGCACAAAACATCTTAGAAGAGAAACAAAATCGGTGTGCTGAGCATATCGAATTTTATCAAAAGAACGATTCTTGTCCAACATGTAGTCAAGAACTTGATCTGTCATTCAAACAGAACAAGGTTAATGAACTTGAAAACGAGATCAAAGAATTCAATACCAAATCAGGTAATCTACAGAATAAACTTACTACCCTTCGTGAAGACTTGGCTGCACTAGCTGCAATTCAAAAGCAGATCACTGATAAAAACATTGAGTTATCTACCAAGAATCAGACTGTAACAATTGTCAATAAACAAATTAAAGAACTTGAAAACGAGATTAATAAAACTAAATCAGAAACAACTGATATTGACATTGAAAAGAATAAACTGAAAGAATTGGCAGAATTGGCATTACAGAAAATTGCCTCTAAAAAGACATTAATTGCAGAACGAAATATGGAAGAAATTAGTTCTCAATTGTTAAAAGATACAGGAATTAAAACGGCTATCATTCGGGAATACCTTCCTGTAATGAATAAGTTAATTAATAAATATCTACAATCTATGGATGCTTATATCCATTTTGAATTAGACGAATCGTTTAATGAGATTGTTAAGTCACGATTCCGTGATGAGTTTACCTACGCTAGTTTCTCAGAAGGAGAAAAGATGCGTATTGATTTGTCCATTCTTTTCACTTGGCGACAGATCGCTAAGATGAAAAACTCTGTTAACACTAACTTACTAATTCTTGATGAGATCTTTGATTCTTCTCTGGATTCCGCTGGAACAGATTACTTCTTAAATCTAATGGGATCTCTTGGAGAGAATACAAATATCTTTGTAATAAGTCACAAGGGTGATCAGCTATTTGATAAATTCCGATCTGTGATTAAGTTTGAGAAGCAGCATGATTTCTCCACGATAGCGTCTGGCTAACCCTTTGCAATAAAAAATAAAATTTTTTGAAAAAAGTTGTTGACTTTTTCTAAGAAGTGTTGTATAATACATCTACAAACGTTGGAGATATATTATGACTGTTATTGCTTCTGATCTTTCTGCGAAACTACTGGCTACAGAAAACGTTACTGTAGTTCGGTCTAACGTTTCGACAGCATCCTTTGATGTAAAATCCCGTGTTCTTACCCTTCCTATGTGGAAAGATATGTCTCCAGAGATTGAAGACATGTTGATCGCACACGAGGTAGGGCATGCGCTTTATACTGACAATGATCAGTACAGCGCACCAATCAAACAAAACCCTTCTTTGCGTGGCTACATGAACGTCCTCGAAGATGTTCGTATTGAAAAGTTAATCAAGCGCAAATATCCTGGACTTCGTCGCCGTATGGCTGAAGGCTATCGCCAAATCAACGAAAAGAATTTCTTTGACGTGGACGGTAATGTCAACGAACAAATTCTTATTGACAGAATCAATTTGTGGTTCAAAGTAGGATTGTCCAGCAAAGTTACTTTCGACTCTGATGAGCGTAACTTTATCCAACGTGCTGAACGTCTTGAGACTATTCCAGAAGTTGTCAAACTTGCTAACGATATTTTTGCTTGGGCTAAAGCAAAGCGTGATGCAGAGCGTGAAGAACAAGAAGAACTATTGCGTATCGCTATCGAGAATGGTGAAATGGAAGAGGATGCTCAAGAAGAAGATTATGATGATGCGGATTCTGAAATGTATGAAGACGACACAGAATATGATGACTCATACGACCAGACTGAAGATGATTTTGGATCTGGGACTACCCCAGCCCCTGATAACAAAAACCATTTAGATGAAGGTACTATCGACAGAGATTCCACTCCTGAAACATTTGCACCTTTGGATTCATATAATGAGTTAGATGAAGAATCTGATTACACCAAAGATTCTTTAGAAGCAAAAACTCAGAAAGCGATGGACGCACGTCTTGAAGAAGCAGCTGATATGAATACCCAATACATCAACTGGGAATTCGGTGAGTATTATATCTCTCCTGTCGTTTCTTATAAAAATGTTATTAACGAAACTGATCTTGAGAAATTCCGCTCTGGATATGACGAGATGAATGAGAAAGTTGATGCTGAGTATGATCAATTCATTCGTGATTCTCAAAATGTAGTCAACTACATGGTTAAAGAGTTTGAGATGAAGAAGTCTGCACAGCTATTCAAACGTGCACAGACTTCAAAGTCAGGATCTTTGAACATGGGTAAAATCTATGGTTATAAAATCAAAGACGATCTGTTCAAACGAATCACTATCCTTCCTGAAGGTAAGAACCACGCTATGATGATTCTTGTGGACTGGTCAGGTTCTATGGATCGCATTATTAGGGACACACTATCGCAGGTCATTAACCTTGCTATGTTCTGCAACCGTGCCAAGATTCCATACAAAGTCTTAGCATTTACCAATGGATACCGTAATATGTCCCATGCTGAAAACATTGGTTTAGAGAAATACAAAGCTGCGTACGAAAAGTATTCTGCACAGCGTGAGAAAGATTATAATAAAGACGCTGGCACTGCTCCCTATATTAATGTGTCCTCTTTCGACTTCAATATGTTGGAACTGTTGTCAAGTAAGATGACTAGCAGCGAATTCAATACCATGACACGCAGATTGAAAGACTGGAGATTTTTCATGAACCGTGGATATGGTCTTGCTCAAACACCTCTGAATGAAGCACTGGCTTGGGTTTATACATACATGGGTGACTTTATCAAAGAAACATCTGCAGAGAAAGTTTCATTGATTACCCTTTCTGATGGTGCAGGTTCGAACCTGCATACTGAAAATGGTAGTTTGCATAACAGAAATTATGTTGATGGTGTGGCATACAAATGTCGCCACTTCATCACTGATCGTACTACCCAAAAAACATATGAAATGACTAACGATTCATATGCTCAGACAATCATGTTGAACAAGATGATCAAGGATCGTTGGGGTGTTACCACTATGGGTTATTACATCGTTGAATCAAATCGTAGTTCTATTCGAGATGGTTTTATGGTCAATAAAAACCTGAGTTGGGCTGATACTTGGAAGGCAGATAAAGAACTGACCAATGTTCGTGCTTCATTCAAGGACAAAGGGTACTATTCGCTCACAGGTACTGGACGAGACGAATTCTTTCTGGTTCCACGAAACAAACAGAAGATCACTATCGAAGAATTGAATGCAACTTCTGATATGACCTCTACTAGACTTGCAAGAAACTTCTCCAAGTTTCTGAATACGAAGAAAACCTCTCGTGTTCTTCTGACACGATTCGTTGATTTAATTGCGTAAAAGTGAAAAAAGTTGTTGACTTTTTGTAAAAACTGATGTATAATACATCTACAAACTTGAAATGGAGTCTATATTATGGCAAAGCGTGATACTCAATTCGTTACAGATTTTGAAACTAAGATGTATGAGATGTTTCCTGATCTGAAATCTTCTGGTCGTGTCAGTCGTCCACAACTTGTGGAAGTGATGGGTGCGATGAACACCACCAAATATCCTTTGTGGCTGATGGCTAACAAAGTTGGGCGTGGCTTGTATGCTATTGATGGTGGTGCTGCTGTCGTCGGCAACCTTGCCCTAAAACAAGAACCTGTTAGTGAGTCATTTATTGTGGATTATTCAGACACTAAAGCATTGATCCCTGCTGTGGATAAAAACTTTGTACCTTTCGGTAACTACAAAGATCTTGAGAACATTATTAAGTCTAAGATCTTCTACCCTGCCTACATCAGTGGTCCAACTGGTAATGGTAAATCAACCATGATCGAACAAATCTGCGCAAAGCAGAAGCGTCCTCTGATTCGTGTTAACCTCAACATGATGACAGATGAAGAACAACTCATCGGCTCGAAGACTTTGGTGGATGGAAACATTCAAGTGGTCGAAGGTCCAGTTCTTATCGCAATGCGTACTGGTACAACCCTCCTTCTGGACGAGATTGATGCTGGCTCTGCGAACACTCTCTTGTGTCTGCAGCCTATCCTTGAAGGTAAGCCATACTATTTCAAACTCAACAACGAGATGATTGTTCCTGCAGCTGGTTTCAACATCATCGCTACAGCGAACACCAAAGGTAAAGGTTCTGACGATGGTCGTTACATCGGTACAAACGTACTGAACGAAGCATTCTTGGAACGATTCGCTGTTACGTTTGATCAGGAATATCCTGGATCTCGTACTGAGATCAAGATCGTCCAGAACCTTATGTCTCACTACGATTGTTTGGATGTAGAGTATTCAGAGACACTTGTAAAGTGGGCTGAAGCGATTCGCAAAACGTTCGATGATGGTGGCGTGGATGAAACTATCACTACTCGGCGTCTGACTCATATCGTTCGTGCATACTCCATCTTCCGAGAAAAGACTAAAGCTGTTGAACTCTGCTGCAATCGTTTCGATACATCGACTAAGCAAGCATTTATGTCTCTGTACGATGCTGTAGCAAACCCTGCAGCGACTCCTGAAGAGTCGTATAACGAAATCCCTGCTGCAGAACCTGAAGTTGAGGAGAATAACATACCATATTAAGGGTTATTCCTCTGTAGAGTCGTAAGTTGTTGATTTTACAGAGGAAAATACTTGAAAAAAGATGCAAATAGTTGTTGACTTTTTGGATTTTATGGTGTATAATACATCTACAAACTTGAAATGGAGAATACATTATGTTGAAATTTGATACCCTGTCTCGTGCCCAGAAGCGTTTTGTGATTGCTGTCATTGAGCATAGCCCACAATACAAAACTGATCCTACCATCACGCTGAAAGAATGCGCTGCGATTTATTACGAATTGCGTGACCAGCGAGAAGGTAAGAAGGGTGAAAAGATTGGTTACCCTAACTGGTTGTTCGCTAAGAACAAGATCGCTCGAGGTCAGTACCAGTTGCCAATTCCCTCAGAAGCTGAACTCTCATCGTTCGCTCGAGACGAGACAATTCGTTCTAACCCTGTTAAAGCAGCAAAGGCTAAGGTTGCTTCCCTTGCTGCAAAGACCATCGTGACTGTAGATCCTGAAGAAAATCGTCTTCAGAAAATCATTGATGAGTCTTTGGAAGTCGAAGATTACGACTTCAACAATGACTTCAGCGACATCTGTCGTGAAGCTGGAATTGATGTAGGCGTGGATACTTCCAACTACTATTAATTCTGTTTAACCAGAGGGTGTTGAGCCATCCCACCCTCTGGATTTTTTTGTTATGATGGCATATCATGGAGATATTATATGAGTAAAACTGAATCGAAAACTGACAAGCTACTGACGGCATTTAAATCTGGTCGTATCCTTACGGCTAAACAAATTGCTAGCACGTATTCTCTAAAGAATCCGCATGAAGCAGTTCGTACACTACGTAACGCTGGCTTTGCGATCTACGGTAATGACGCTAAACTATCAGACGGTTCTGTCGTGACCAAGTATCGCTTGGGTCAACCATCACGTAAGATGGTCGCAGCAGCTGCAGCCCTCTTTGGTGCAGACGTCTTCTCTCGTTAATTAGAGAGAAATTGGTGAGAGGGGGAATTCTTTCCCCCTCCTCTTTTATCATTAGGAGAGTATATGACAATAGACTACAAATATAGTGAAGATTCTTTGATTAAGGAACTTCAAGAATATGTTGATTCAACTTATGGCGAACATTATTCGCAAAATAATATTCAGACAACTGAGTTTATTATCGATAGTGGTCACGGCATGGGTTTCTGTCTAGGAAATGTTATCAAGTATACTCAACGTTATGGTAAGAAAGAAGGGTTTAATCGTAAAGATCTATTGAAGGTCTTACATTATGCCTTGATCGCATTACATACACATGATCAAGATCATAACAAGTAGGAGTAATATATGATTGGAGTTGGTGATGGTGTTCCACAAACAAATTTTCTGTACCGTGTTCGCACAGATGGTAAAGATATCTGTTATGTGGACGAAACAAACGGTGGAGAAAATCCCTTTGAGTGGAAAGAACTCTCGACAGCAGATATCTTTTCTGGTAAACGTGTCGTAGTATTCTCACTTCCAGGCGCATTCACACCAACATGTTCGACTTTTCAGGTTCCTGGATTCGAACAAAATTATGACAAGATGAAATCCTTAGGTGTTGATGAGGTATACGTTATTTCTGTTAACGATACATTCGTTATGCGCCAGTGGATGATCCATCAAAAGGTTAAGAACATCAAGTTTATCCCTGATGGTTCTGGTAAGTTTACTGCTGGAATGGGTGCTTTGGTAGCAAAAGATAACTTGGGTTTCGGTGTTCGATCATGGCGTTATGCTATGGTGGTCAACGATGGAATTATTGAATATATGGGTGCAGAGGATGGAATCATGAACAATTGTGAGACAGATCCATATGTAAACTCTACCCCTGAAAAAGTTCTTGAATATCTTGAGAACGCTTGACATACAATGTAATATGATGTATAATACATCTACAAAATTGAAAAGGGTAAATTATGAAACTATCTAAAGAAACACTCGCTCTCTTTAAGAACTTTGCTGGAATCAACTCCAACATTCTTCTCAAAGAAGGTAATAAACTTTCAACCATCTCTGCACAAAAGAACATCATGGCTGATGCTACTGTCGGTGAATCATTCCCTGACTTTGGTATCTACGACTTGAATGAATTCCTTGGTGCGATGTCGCTGTTCGATGATCCTGAACTAACTTTCCAAGAGAAGTATGTTACGATTCAAGAAGGTTCAAACAGCATCAAGTACTTTGCAGCAGATCCTTCTGTCCTTACCGTTCCTCAAAAGTCGATCACATTCCCTGAGTCTGACATTGACTTTACGATGACTGCTTCTATGTTAGGTATGATTCATAAAACTGCTTCTGTCCTACGTGCATCAGATGTAGCAGTTGTTGGCGACGGTAGCGTTATGAGTATTGTTGTCGGTGACAAAAAGAATGCCACTGGTAACTCTTACAGCGCAGATGTAGGCGCAACCGATAAGACGTTCAAAGTGAACTTGAAAGTAGAGAACTTGAAGATGCTTCCTGGAGACTATCAGGTAAGTTTGTCCTCTCGTAAAATCTCTCGCATTCAATCAGCTTCGAGCGATCTGGTTTACTACGTTGCCGTGGAAGCAGACTCCACTTTTTAATCTTGGATGTAAGGCGTGGTAAGGTTCGGTGAGTACACTGAAGACTACGCAGCCAAGAGTCCTGAGCATGACCGAAAACTGCTCTCTTATTTTATATTATGACTGGAGAATGCTATGATTGAAAAACGTGATGAACAGTTTTTGTGGGTAGAAAAGTATCGTCCACAAAAGATTGATGATTGTATCCTTCCTGATAGCATGAAGGAAACATTTCGTCAGTATGTTAAACAAGGAGAACTGCCGACTTTGTTGTTGTCTGGCACTGCTGGTGTCGGTAAAACTACTGTAGCAAAGGCACTGTGTAATGAAGTTGGTGCTGAGTATATCGTAGTGAATGGTTCTGAAGAGGGTCGTTCGATTGACGTTCTTCGTACCACCATCAAAGGATTTGCTACTAGCGTATCATTGACTGATGCCAAAAAAGTAGTTATCATTGATGAAGCTGACTACATGAACCCACAATCGGTTCAACCTGCTTTGCGTAACTTTATTGAGGAATACTCAAACAACTGTCGGTTTATCTTTACCTGTAACTTTAAGAACCGTATCATTGATCCACTTCACAGTCGTTGTTCTGTGATTGAATTCAAGATTGATGGTGCTGAGAAACAAAAGGTTGCTGGACAGTTTTTCAAGAGAGTTACTCAAATCCTCACACAAGAGGGTGTTGAATTTGATCCTAAAGTAGTCGCAGAACTTATCACTAAGTTCTTCCCAGATTATCGTCGTATGTTAAATGAACTTCAACGATACTCTGTTACTGGTAAGATCGACTCTGCGATCCTTGTGAACCTTTCTGAAGAATCATACAAGTCTCTTCTGCGTGACTTGAAAGATAAAAACTTCGGAGAGGTTCGTAAGTGGGTTGCCAAAAACAGCGACATGGAATCTACGGAGTTGTTTCGTCACCTGTACGATACTTCTTCAGGTGCCATGGAACCTGCTAGCATTCCACAAATGGTGCTCATCTTAGCTGACTATCAATATAAATCTGCGTTCGTTGCTGACCAAGAACTAAATACTATGGCAGCACTGACTGAGATTATGGCGCAATGTAGGTTTAAATGATGACACCTTTTGATTTTTTAAATGCTATCAATATGACGAAAGAGGATCTGTTCAAAGATCCTCAAGCTGAAAAAGATTATAATGCGTTTATTGTTAATCGTGGCTTGTCTTATTTTCCAGATACAATTCTTCTGGCTAATGAGATGAACGTAAGGCATGAACTACCTTCTAGTCTCCAATTTTCTTTTTTGCTAAATAGTGCTACAAAGCGTAAAAGATTCAGCAAATGGCATAAGAAAGATGCCTTCACTGATGATTTGAAACTTATCATGGAATATTATAAATACTCCAGTGAGAAAGCGAAACGTGCACTGGATGTTTTGACGTCCGAGCAAATACAAATAATTAGAGACAAATTATATAAAGGTGGAAAATAAAATGAGCGTTGAAATGATTTACTATGACTGGACACCAGAGTCCATGTTAGAGATTACGCTGCCTGAGCCAGATAACTTTCTTAAAGTACGAGAAACGTTAACACGTATTGGCATCGCTTCCAGAAAAGAACAAAAACTTTATCAATCTTGCCATATTTTACATAAGCAAGGTAGGTACTTTATCGTCCACTTTAAAGAGTTGTTTGCTCTTGACGGTAAAGAATCGAATATCACTTCTGGTGATATTGAGCGCAGAAATGCTATCGCTGGATTGCTTGGCGATTGGGAACTACTAAGTATTGTTACTCCTACCCAAGCTGAACAGAAGGCATCTTTGTCTCAAATTAAGGTGGTCTCTTACAAAGAAAAAGACCAGTGGGAACTTGTTCCAAAATATAACATAGGAAAGAAAAAATGATTAAACTTGAATTGACCGTAGAGGAAGCAAATACTATTCTTCGTGTGCTAGGTAAGCACCCATTTGAGGATGTTGTGTTACTCATTAACAAAATTAAACAGCAGGGCGAGCCACAGGTTGCTGCGATTGCAGAAGCTGAGGCAAAAGAGGCTCCTGCGGAGACTAAGTAATACTGAGGGTGATGCCTTAACACATCCGTGCGAGTCAACGGTTAGCTCGTTCCAATACCGCTCAAGGTGGACTTGCCTCTGGCTCCCCTCCGATCTGCGAGATTTCGAAGAAAGGAGAAGCATATGTGGACAAAACCTGTAGCAACAGAAATGCGTTTTGGCTTTGAAGTTACGATGTACGTAATGAATAAGTAGTAAGGAATTTGATGTGTGATTACTTTCATCGTACGTAAGGAGGTGATCCAGTTCTTGTTTCGTGTTTTTAACCCAAGTTCGTAACGACATCAAATCTGGTTGGTAGTCCAGTCAAAACTACCACCCCAATTTTCCCACTACCTTGGGAACCGTTTGACGCTACGGTATAAGGCGTTAAACCAGCAGCCTTGGCTCTGGCTAAACAAACCAAGGATTCCCATGCCTTCGGGGTGGTGTATAACTAAAACTCGCTTAATAGGAGAAACTAAATGCTAATGTACGCAAACATGGCTATTGATGCCATTCAAAATGCCAAATCATCTTGGCTCTCGACATTCGTCAAAGACGAAACTGTCAAAACTCCCCTACAAAATTTCGTAGACGCACAAACTGCTTTCACTAAGCAAGTCGCTAAGACTGCTTGGGAAGTAACTGGTGCAGCAGCGGAAGCTACTGTGGATAAAATGTTCACAAAGAGTAAAGGAGAGTAATATGACATATCTAAAACCATTTCAGGATTCTTTCAAAGACTTTGATAAGTTCTATGTTGGCTTTGATGACGTCTTAAATCGCATGACTAAAATTCATGACGAAGTTGCAAAGAACATCCCAAATTACCCTCCATACAACATCAAGAAAACTGACGAGAATACCTACGTCATCGAGATGGCTGTTGCTGGATTCGGTAAAACAGATATCACAATCGAAACTGAAGGTGACAAACTTGTCATCAAAGGTAACACCGATGCCAAAGAAGAAGAAACTAATATTCTATTCCAAGGCTTGGCGTTCCGTCCATTCACTCGCATGTTTACACTCAATGATCAAGTTGAGGTAAAGAATGCTGAGATGATCAATGGACTATTAAAAGTCTCTCTAGAACGTATCATTCCAGAGGACAAAAAGCCTAAAAAAATCGAAATCGCTTAATGTGACAACGATTTAATAAACTAAGAGAAAACCCTACCTTTCACAAGAAGGTAGGGTTCAATTACGTGTGTCTAAAAGACTAAAGAAAGAGAAGTAAAATGAACCGATTAATTGAAATGATGGAGAGAGTGAAAGAACAAATAGCTGATTACCGTAACATTCAAAAGACTGTTGAACAACTATCAAAGCTGACTGATAAGGAACTGCGAGATATTGGTATTGGTCGTAATGATATTTACGAAATCGCAAAAGGAAACACAGCAGTTTATAGGAGAGTAGTGTAATGGAATCGCTCGCACAAATGTATTGGGAAGTTACTTGTAACTTCTGTATCAAAGTCCGCAATGTAATGGCAAGAGTTTTTGAAAAAATTATCTCAGTATTTGAGACTATGGGTCGTGCTCGTGCTGCTGCTCAGTTGGCAAACATGGGATATCATAAAGAAGCGAAAGCACTTATGTTGAACCATAAAAATAAGTAATACCCCCATAAAAAATTTCAGTGTAAAAAGTTGTTGAAAAACTTGAAAATATTACTAAATAAGCGTATACTAATACACAAGAGTTGAGGCTCTTTTAGTATATCTTTTAACTCCTCGTGATGAGGACACTTTCCCTTGGAGGGATTTATGAAAAATTTATTCGCTTATTCAACAATTGCATTGGGTATTACCCTTTTTACTTTTGGTCCAGCACACGCATTCTTCGATGATGGTAACGGCAACCACGCAGGTGGTGCTACTACTAAGATGAACAGTGATGCAAAGGGTCGTGGTGTTGCAACCTTTAATATGAACTTCTCTGCTTCTGCTAATACTGAAGCAAACTTCGATGCTGATGGCAACGCTGACATGCAGAACATGTTCTCTGGCGAGAATCGTGACTACTACTATCGTCCAGTAAACTAATCTCACTGGAGAGAGAGAAACAAGGGAGACTTCGGTCTCCCTTTTCTTTTGTAATAAATACCTTTTTGCTTGACATGTAACAAATATTCATGTATAATAGAACTTAGTAAATACCCATGCAAGTGTGCATTCCCTCTTAGCTCAGTTGGTAGAGCAACAGACTGTTAATCTGTGGGTCGGTGGTTCGAGCCCACCAGAGGGAGCCAAAATTGCCGATGTGGCTCAACGGTAGAGCAACTGATTTGTAATCAGTAGGTTGGAGGTTCGAATCCTTTCATCGGCACCATTTTATAGGAGGCGGTATGTTAGAATGTTTGATCGTAGGAGATAGCATCGCAGTAGGAGTTAGTCAAGTACGAAAAGAATGTGCGGCAATCGTTAAGAGCGGAATCAATTCCAAAGTATGGAACGAACGTCATCTCAATAGCCTAAAACCTGCTCGCACGTTGGTTATCAGTTTAGGTGCTAACGACTACAAAGGCATCAAGACAGAAGAGAACATTCGTATGCTACGGACAGTAGCCAAAGCAGATCAAGTGTTTTGGTTACTGCCCAGCGGTAAACTAAAACCCGCACAGGTAGAAGCAGTGAAACGTGTTGCTGAAGAATTTGGAGATGTGGTTATCTCCAGACCAGAAACTGATATAAGTCCTGATGGCGTCCATCCGACTTATAAGGGTTACAAGAAATTGGCAGCACAAACTAATGGTACTTTGGAGAAGTAGGAAAATTGGTAACCCCAGTGGACTGTAAATCCACCGCCTCTGGCATTGTGTGTTCGAGTCACACCTTCTCCACCAGTTTATATCGGAGATTAGCGCAGTCTGGTAGCGCATCTGCTTTGGGAGCAGAGGGTCGTAGGTTCGAATCCTACATCTCCGACCAACATAAATATTGATTATGGATGACGTACAAATAACCCCAGACATGATTGTTTTTCCGCAAACGCTGCATGGTCAGTGGTTAGTGAACGTTTCTATTTACGAGAACATACAAATTCTCATCATGGCACAAAACAGATACAGTGGGACATTGATAACAAGAGTTTTCTATAACCCAACTGATGCTGCTGAATTTATCGAACTAATTGGAGATTATAATGAGTGAAGTAAAAGTATATAAAATGATCAGTGGAGAAGAGGTTATTGGTAATCAGATTACTGAAACCGACACACATTACACTGTAGATAAACCTGCATCAATTATGATGACAGATCAGGGTAACGGTAAAGTTGGTGTTGGAATCGCACCATTTATGCCCTATGCTGAAGGAGAAAAGGTTGATATCAATCGCCTAGCTGTAGCTGCATCGGCTACTCCAGCTAGTGAGATGCTCAATGAATACAATCGTATCTTTGGGAGCGGTCTCATCGTCCCTCCAAAGGGGATCCTGAAGGGTTAACCCCCAGTTTCTAGCCCCACGAATCTCCCCTGTAAGTTGTTGAATTTACAGGGGATTTTTATTGCATAAAGTTGTTGACTTTTTCAGAAAAGTGTTGTATAATAACTTACAAACTTGAAAAAGAGATTGATTATGGACTATGAAACCCTCGCAAAAGCTGTCTCAAAAATGACCCTACAGGATCTAGGGGCATTCGCTGAAACCCTGTACAAAAATAACTCTAGCCATTCGGCTGTCCTCTCCAGAGAACTAGAGATTCTGGAGATGGATGAGCACTACGCTAACAATGAAATTAGTGCTTGACTTTTTTCAATAGTTGTTGTATAATGTATGTATGAATGAGGTGATTGATATGACTCTTACAGAAAAACTCGCTACTATTCCTGGACTTACTCAAGATCTGGAGCATTGGGCATCATATGAAGTCTACACTGCAGAAGATCTCGAGAGGTATCTTTTGGAGACAACCATCTGGGACATGTACAAAGAAGTGCATGGCATCCGTCCTCGTTTTATGGACATGAGTTCTATGTCTATCAAAGAATTGGAAGCTGAAATTGATTCGCTCGATAAGCAGTTGACAGAAGTTATTGCACGTGAAAAAGCTGCGCAAGCTGAAGCGATCACTGCGTTCGAAAAGCATGTTGTCAATACTATCTGTATGGGTGCAGGTAATCGTGAGACAGCACTGCGCTGGATCATGGATGGTAGCGAAGCTGGTGGAGATTGGGAATACTTCTCTTACCTGCATGGGTTGCCATATTCTTACTTCAAGACTATGCAGGTGGCTGCATGAAACTTATACTAGAAACTACCAAATGGGATTCTCCAAATCAAAAGAATCATGTTTACCTTGTAGATGATAGTATGTATAAAATGGTCGGTTATATCAAGAATGGTTCTCCTAAGATGACGATCTTCTCGAAGCCGATGACATTCGATAAACGTAGACGTACCTTCAAAACTATCAAAACAAATCTGGAGTTTGTTAATGAAAAAGTACATACTGGTTGATGCTATTTCATCTTTTCGTATTCGGTATGCGGTATCAGTTCCTGCAGACTTTGATGATGCAAAAGCAAAAGAATGGGCAGGTGACAGTGTTACCTGTGAAGATGTTGAAGAATTTTCTCAAGAACACATCGGTGAACAAATTTCATCTATGCGTATCCTGAGTGAAGAAGAACTGCTTGCGCAGTTTGATGAAGATAATGATTATCTTCGACCATGGAGCAATGAATTAAAACTCCAAAACGTTTATGATCTTGATAAAGATGGTAATAATGTAAAAAAGGAAATGTAATGGAAACTAAAACAATTGTGGTACGTGCAGTATCAAATGGGTTTGTTGTTGAAACTCAACACCCATCCGATGGCGATCAGGAGATGGTATTTCAAAAATACTTTCAAGTGATGCGCTTTATCAAAGAATTCCTAAAGGATGAGGGATAATATATGTTCATGTTCGATGTTGAGACTCTGTCTACTGAATCGACTACAGTAATTCTGTCTGCGGCAATTATTTACTTTGACCCAACAGAGCAACCAGACTACCAAAAATTATTGGACGATGCCTGCTTTGTTAAGTTAAATGCTAAAGATCAGATACAGAGACTCGATCGAACAGTATCAAAAGATACTTTAAATTGGTGGAAAGATCAACACCAATATGCTCGTGCAGTTTCTTTTGATTCGAACAAAGATGAAGATATCCCTGCCGAACTAGCCGTGGAAATTCTACAACGATATGTAGATAAGTATGATCCTAACCATGAACATACGATCTGGGCTAGGGGATCTCTTGATCAGATGTCTATTGATAGTCTTACAAATAAACTTGGCTTGCAACCAATTATGCCGTATAATAAGTGGCGTGACGTGAGAACAGCTATTGATTGCTTCACTGGATCAACTAATGGTTATTGTAATGTTGATCATCCTACCTTTCTACGTGAAGATGTGATCAAACACCATCCTGTGCACGATTGCGCTTTGGATGCTATGATGTTAATGTATGGGACTGCTTAATGGAATTTTATACTTCGGTACAGCCTGTTGGCGATAAGATCTTTGTTCGTGGTTATGAAAACGGCAAACCGTATCGCCGTAAGATTGACTTTTATCCAACACTTTATGTTAACTCAAAAGATCAAGTCTCATCTAAGTGGCGTACCTTAGAGAATAATATTGTTGATGAGGTTCGTCCTGGAACTATCAAAGAGACACGAGACTTCGTTAAACGATATAGTGATGTGTCTGGGTTTGACATCTATGGTCAAACTAACTATGCGTATCAGTATATCAGCGATAACTATCCAGAGGAAATTCGATTTGATATGGATCACATCAAAGTGTTCACTATCGATATTGAAACTTCAACTGAACATGGTTTCCCTGATATTAAATCTGCTAACGAAGAAGTTCTTCTGATCACAGTTAAGGATCTTGCCACTAAGAATGTAACTACGTTTGGTTACTCTCCAACTGGTGATTTGCATAACAACAATCGTGATAATGTAGATTATCGTGCATTCACTTCTGAGTTATCAATGCTCAAGGAATTCATGATCTGGTGGCAGGAAAACTATCCAGACATTATCACTGGTTGGAATACTGACTTCTTTGACGTTCCTTACCTTGTCCGCAGGGTTGATCGTGAACTTGGTGAATCGTTCTCTAAGAAATTCTCACCATGGGGTTATATCAATGAGCGTAAGACTTTCATTAAAGGTAGTGAAGAAATCCACTACACAATTATGGGTATTGCTCAGCTAGATTATCTCCAGCTGTATCAAAAGTATACATACTCAAAGCAAGAATCCTATCGACTGGATTACATCGCTGAACAGGAACTTGGCTCTAACAAACTACAGAATCCTGGATCTACGTTCAAAGAATTCTACACCCAACACTGGGACAAGTTTGTTGACTATAACATTCGTGACGTAGAGTTGGTTGATCAACTAGAAGATAAGATGCGTCTGATTGAACTTCATCTTACGATGGCGTACAACGCTGGCATCAATTATGAAGATGTTTTCTCTCAGGTTCGTATGTGGGACACTATCATCTACAACCACCTACGTAAGAAGAATATTGTTATCCCTCAAAAGAGCGACTCACATAAAGATGCTCAGTTCGAAGGTGCGTATGTTAAAGATCCATTGGTCGGTAAACATAACTGGGTTGCTTCTTTTGACTTGAACTCTCTGTATCCTCACTTGATTATGCAGTACAACATCTCGCCAGAGACTCTGACTAGCGAGAAGATTTCATGTACTGTGGATAAGTTATTGAACCGTGAAGTTGATACATCATATGCCCATCGCAGAGACTTATCGTTGACTGCCAATGGTTGGTGCTACACGAAAGAGTTTCAAGGATTCATGCCTGAGTTGATGAACCAGATGTATGTGAACCGTTCGAAATTCAAGAAACAGATGTTGAAAGTCGAACAGGAATATCAGCACGATAAAAGTAAGGTTCAACTACTCAAAGAAATCTCTCGTTTGAATAACCTGCAGATGGCTATGAAGATTGCGTTGAACTCTGCTTATGGTGCGATGGGTAACCAATACTTCCGCTACTTTGATCTGCGTATGGCTGAAGGTATTACGACTTCTGGTCAGTTATCCATTCGTTGGATGGCAAACAAATTAAACGCATTCATGAATAAGACACTTAAGACTGAGGGTCAAGACTTTGTGATTGCGATTGACACTGACTCAATCTATCTTACTCTCGAATCATTGATCGAAAAAGTTTGTCCTGAGAAAAGTACTGAGGACAAGATCAAATACATGGACAAGATCTGCGAAGATATCTTCCAGCCATTTATTGATTCTGGCTATCAGGAACTAGCTGAATACATGAATGCGTATTCGCAGAAGATGGTTATGAAGCGAGAAGTTTTGGCTGACACAGCTATCTGGACTGCCAAGAAACGTTATGTTATGAACGTCCATAACTCTGAGGGTGTGCAGTATGCAAAACCAAAAGTAAAGGTTATGGGTTTGGAGATGGTTAAGTCATCCACTCCAGCAGTTATTCGTGATAAGTTGCGTGATGCTATCCCAGTTATTTTGAGCGGAGATAAATCTAAGTTACATGACTTTGTGGATTCTTTCCGACAGCAATTTTTGAAATTGCCAGTAGATGCGATTGCTTTCCCTCGTTCTGTTGGAGACATTAAGAAGTATTCAGGTTCTCCAATTTACACAAAGGGTACTCCTATCCATATTAGGGGTGCGTTATTGTTCAACCATCACGTTAAGAGAATTGGTCTAGAAAATAAGTATCAACCAATTCGTTCTGGTGATAAAATTAAATTTGTGTATGTTAAAAAGCCAAACCCTTTTCAGGAGGATATTATTGCGTTTCCTTCTGAACTCCCCAAAGAGTTTGAACTTACCTCATACATAGACTATGACAAACAGTTTGAAAAAACATTCATTGATGCTATTCAAATTGTTATTGAACCTCTTGGGTGGAGAGCGCAAGAGGAAGCTAACCTAGAGGAGTTTTTCGGATAATGTATTGGCTATTACAAAATTATATGTCGGTGAAGGTGCTTGATAATTTTCTAAATGATGAAGATATCGCACGACTAGAAAAGAATGCTGAGGCATTTGAACTGGAGCAGGGTGGAGCAGCGCAGGGTGATACTGAAGAAGTATATCGTTCTTCTGACATCAAATGGCTACATGCAAATGAAGACACACGATGGTTATATGAAAAACTTGCTAACTTTGTCGTTCCTGCTAACATGTCAGGGTTTGGTAAACAATTATACTTTATTGAACCTCTACAGTATTCAATCTACAATTCAGAAGAGAATGGGCACTACAAAGCACATTACGATGATAAAGATTTTATGGGTGGATATCGTAGGAAACTTTCTTTCACAATTCAACTATCAGACGAAGAGGATTATGAGGGTGGAGATCTTTCTATCTTCTGTCCTGAGAAACGAAGTGTGAAAAAAACTAAAGGGACTATTGCTCTATTTGACGCAGATTTATTGCACGAAGTTGAGCCAGTCACTAAGGGTACACGAAAAGCATTAGTAGGATGGTTTGTTGGACCAAATGTCTAACTTGTCTTGTAGTGTTTTATGCTGTATACTAATATGTATTAATAAGGAGAAGTAAATGCGTGTATTAAAATTTTATGCTGATTGGTGTGGTCCATGCAAAGCGTTGAGTGCGACCCTAGAAGGAATGGGCGATCTTCCAGATATCGAGAATATTGATATTGATACGAACAACGAAACTGCCATCAAGTATGGTGTGCGTAGTGTTCCAACTCTTATCATGGTATCAGAAGATGGCACAGAGATGAAACGACAGACAGGCGCATTACCTGCTGGCGAACTACAGAAATGGATGGTTGGATAATGAGTATTCTTGAGAAACTTAAAAAGAATAGCACCATTAAGGATACTGCTATTCTGAAGGACAGTAAGTTCTTCACGAAGAAGGATATGATTCCTACTTCAATTCCGATCATCAACGTTGCGTTGTCTGGTCGTTTTGATGGTGGTCTTACTCCAGGTCTTACTATGTGGGCTGGACCATCCAAACACTTCAAAACTGCCTTCAGTCTACTGATGGCAAAATCTTATCTGGACAAATATGAAGATGCTGTTCTTTTATTCTACGATAGCGAGTTTGGTACTCCACAGTCTTATTTTGACTCATTCGGTATTGATACCTCTCGTGTTCTTCATACTCCTATTACCGATGTAGAACAACTGAAGTTCGACATCATGCAACAGATGGATCAGATTGAGCGTGGTGAACATGTCATTATTGTTATTGACTCTATTGGTAACTTGGCTTCAAAGAAAGAAGTAGAAGATGCCATGAATGCTAAAGCAGTTGCAGATATGTCTCGTGCGAAACAGATGAAGTCTCTGTTCCGTATGGTCACGCCACATCTGTCTCTGAAAGACATTCCAATGGTAGTAGTTAACCACACATACAAAGAAATCGGTTTGTTCCCGAAAGATATTGTTGGTGGTGGTACTGGTTCATATTATTCAGCTGACAACATTTTTATTCTTGGTCGTCAGCAAGACAAAGAAGGAGCAGACATTGTCGGTTATAACTTTATCATCAACGTTGAAAAATCTCGCTATGTACGTGAGAAGTCGAAGATTCCTGTTAGTGTTCGGTTTGATGGGGGTATATCTAAGTGGTCTGGTCTCCTTGATCTGGCTATTGAGTCAGGTCATGTAGTTAAACCATCTAATGGCTGGTACTCAAAGGTGGATGTAGAAACTGGAGAAGTGGAAGATAAAAAGTATCGCATCAAAGATACAGACACTAAAGAATTCTGGATGCCTATTATCGCACAAAAGAGTTTTTACACCTTTGTCAAAGACAAGTATGCTATCGCTACAAGTCAGATTATCAAGGATGAAGATATTTCTGAACAGATCGAAGCACTGGATGTGTTAGATGACTTACCGAGTTCGTGATGACCAGATAAATGGTTTCGATGTCGTTGAGTTGACATTGGAACCATATTGTGGTATAATCTATACTTACGGTGGAGTTCGTCTCATTGAAGATGCAGACGTTCTCCGAGTAAAGTTTGACTATGATGTTCACCACAATCCAACTAATGAAGACACCAACAATCAGGACTTCAGGAATTACATTGGTGACATTCTAGTCGAACTACTCAATGGTGGCTTGATGCAAAACAATTTGACATATACTGGTGGGACTGAATGAGAATAGAACAAACGATTTTAAGTAATTTGATTGAGGATGAGACGTATTGCAGGAAAGTAATACCATTCATTAAACCAGAATACTTTACTGATAGAAAGGAACAAGTATTATCAGAAGAAATCGTTAAGTTCTTTGAGAAATATAATAAACCATTAACCAAAGAGATACTGTCTATTGAAATCGGAAACCGTAAGGATCTGAATGATAAAGAAGTAGCTGAGATTGGCACGTTTATTGACAATCTAAACTATGTAAAACCTACCAGTGAAGAGTGGATGGTTTCTTCCACAGAGAAGTTTTGTAAAGACAAAGCAGTCTACAATGCTATTCTTCAGTCTATTTCTATTATTGATGGTAGAAATAAAACATACCAACAAGATGCCATCCCAACTATTCTGAGTGAAGCGTTGGGCGTATCATTTGACAATCATGTTGGTCACGATTACATCAATGACTTTGAAAGTCGTTATGAGTTTTATCATCGTGTTGAAGAAAAGATTCCATTCGATCTAGATCTATTCAATAAGATCACAAAGGGTGGTTTATCACGCAAAACATTGAACATTGTTCTTGCTGGTACTGGTGTTGGTAAGTCTTTGTTTATGTGTCACGTTGCTGGTGGTGCATTGAAACAAGGGCAGAACGTTTTGTATATCACCATGGAGATGGCTGAGGAGAGAATTGCTGAACGTATTGATGCTAACCTCATGAATCTTTCTATGGATGAGTTAAAGGTTATCGACAAAGACATCTTCCAACGTAGGTTAGAAAAGATCAGAGCAAAGACTCAGGGTAATCTTATTGTCAAAGAATATCCAACCGCAGGGGCGCATGCTGGTCACTTCCGAGCATTGCTAGAAGAATTGAAAGTCAAACGAGATTTCAAACCAGATATTATTATGATTGACTATCTGAATATCTGTTCTTCACAACGTATGAAGCAAGGCGCAAATATCAATTCTTATACATATGTTAAGGCAATTGCAGAAGAACTACGTGGACTAGCTGTTGAGTATAATGTTCCGATTGTTTCAGCTACACAAACTACTCGTTCTGGTTTCGCAAACTCGGATCCAGGACTTGAAGATACCTCTGAATCATTTGGACTACCTGCCACTGCTGACTTTATGTTTGCTTTGGTGTCTAATGAAGAGTTGCAAGAACTGAATCAAATCATTGTCAAGCAACTTAAAAACAGGTATAATGATCCTAGTTACTACAAAAGATTCGTTATTGGTGTTGATAGATCTAAGATGAAACTATATGATGTTGAACCTTCTGCACAAACTGATCTTTCTGATACTGGACAGACAAAACCAGTTTCGACCAGATCAAGTGCCGAGAAAGAAAGCATACATAATGATACCTTTAGCGAATTTAAGTTTTAAAGAAAGAGGAAAGAAATGGTAAAAGTAATCGTAGCAGACAAAAAGTACGATGCGGAACACCGTCTTGGTCAGTTCCTAGATGAAAGTGATTACGATCATCTCATTGATTATGATTGTGATGTATATGCTCCACCAGAGTATGGTGAAGATCCCCATGATGAGAGACGTATTGTTCTGAAGTTCCGTAAGAACTACTTCTCAAAAGAGCAACAAGACCAAGCGTATATTGGTCTGCGTGAAGCTGCTGTTGAAACCCAAAACCGTGGACTAGCAGCTGGACCACGTGAAGGTAAATTGGGTAATCGTGAGTGGGTAACTGCAGAAGAATTTGATATTATCGACTACTTCTTGAAACCCACCGAGAATATCTTTGGTGAAGATCCAATTGATGTTATTCGTGCAGCCCATGCTGGCAAGAAAGCAGATATTTCTAATCGTTCACAGGTATGGGGTATTGCTGCAGTCAAAGCAGACAACTTCAACTTTGATGAATGGGTAGAACATACACGCAAACTAGACGCAGATGGTCAGAAAGCAGAAGCCAACAAGATCATCAATCGTTATGTCTGTAAGACAACCTATGCGAATGGTGTTATGTCTGGTATTGCTGGATGGTTTGATCGTTATCCACGAATTCCTTATGGACGTTCTACATCTTATACAGAGCAGTTCCCTGAGAAATTTGCGATGGCATTTCCATTCCTACAATCTCTGGCAAAAGGTTTCAAAGACTTGTTGCCATGGCGTTATGAGAATCAGATGAAAGCTGCTCGGCAGATGGATCCTCGTTTCTTAGTTCCAGAAACACCATTCACTACGGTTACTGTTAATAAAACATTCCGTACTGCTGCGCACTACGATGCTGGTGACTTGAATGATGGATTGTCAAACCTACTCGTTCTGTCAAACAATGGTAACTACTCAGGTGGATACTTGGTAGCACCAGAGTATCGTGTTGCAGTTAATCCTCGTCCTGGAGATCTACTGCTGATCAATAACCATGAAGTGATGCACGGTAACACACCAATTGAACTTCATGACGATGAAACTGAACGTGTTTCTTTGGTTGTTTACTTCCGAGAGAAAATGTTAGAACTTGGATCTTGGGAATATGAGCAGTGCCGTAAGAACTTTGTTGACACTCGTCGCCAAAACAAAGAACATCCTGAGTGGCGTAAACTTTGGAATGGTGTATCTCCAGGAATGTGGACTTCAGATGAATGGTATCAATTCGCTGAACAAAAACTTGGTGCTGAAGTTTTAGAGCAGTACCATCCAGAGGCAGTTGCCACAACGTCAACTCTTGATTCTTTTTTCGGGTAAATAATATGTGTGCCATCATTGGTGTGATTATCGACAAACCTACATATGATGATTTTACTATGGTAAGACGTCTGTTCCTCGAGTCTCAAATTCGAGGGAAACATGCGACAGGTTTTTCTTATGTTCGTAATGGATCTGTGATAACAAGAAAATCGCCTGTCGCTGCAGATCAGTTTGATAATCTTCATTATCTTGATCAGTGCGTTAACGAAGATGGAAATCTCTATCTCGTTGGACATTGTCGATATAGCACCAGTGATCTGGAATTTAATCAGCCTATTGCTGATGATAAACTTTCAGTAGTGCACAACGGTGTCATTTCACAAGAGTTGCCTGAGAACTGGGAATCATTATATGGTTACCAGACAAAAACTCGAAATGACACCGAACTTCTTCTGCGTACAAGACAGAATGGTGATGAACCATTAGTTGTATGGAAAGATGCTTCTCTGGCTGTGTGTGAACTTAACTCAGACAGAACAATTACAACATACCGTAATGGTAAACGACCATTGTATTTGACAACCAATGAACGGTGTAGTATAATTACTTCAACCTTAGATGTTGTTAAACGTAGTGGTATCAAAGGGGAAGTTACTTCTATTCCCATGAACCTTAAGATGACGTTTGATGAACACCAAGCATGTTTATTTGAAAAGATTGAGGTTGATGGAGAATATGACTTTCAAAACACAAATGTTATTTGTTAACTCAACCAAAGTACAAGAGATAATTGACACAGCACCTGCTGGTAAAAACACTAAGTTTCTTAGTGCTGCTCATTCTCTATGGACACGTTTCAAGAATTATGAAAAGTGTCCTGCTATGGCTTTGGAAGTTGACAATGAAATTGTTTCATTAATCTTTGCTACGTTTAATCGTGACAAGTATAGTAACTTGTACGAGATTGTAACTGTTCAGGGACATGAGGGTAAAGGATACGCCAGCAAAATCTGGGATGAGTACATTCGGTTTGCAGTTGAAGATCGTGGTATCGAGCGACTGAAAATCTCATGTACTCCATCTTCAGTTACATGGCATTATAAGAATGGTCTTATCTTTTGGGCAGTAGATCCTACAGGTTCACTTCGCTCAGATCAACCATTGTTCTCTACTCGTGAAGAACAGATCGCATACAGAGATCATGCTATTGTTTATCCGCATGATGTTCTTCCCCCACATAAGGCACGTGATCAATTCAAGAAAGAAGGATTAGAATCTTATTCTTGGGGTGACAAGAAGAAAGCAAAAACCCAAGCTGCTATTGATGCTGTCGGTAAAGCATGGTTGCGTGATGCGTTGATGGATCAACCATCACTTGAGGAATTTATGGAATGAACTTCTTAGAAAAAGAAAATAGACGTGAAGCATTTATCCGATGGTTTACGTGGTCTGTGAAATATAAAGACTGCGATCCAGCTGTTTGGATGACTAATTATCTTCACGAACGTTATGAACATAACGAAGAACAACGTCTATGGTTAGCATGGTTATACGGCAACACATACTATTTGCCAACAGCATGGGTACTGCTGAATGAGTTCCCAGACTTCGAGTTGGCGACAGTTGACAGAATGGAGAAATGGAACAGTGAAAATTATAAACGACTACGTTATCAAACCGACACAAAATGGAATAAGGGTCATCTTCCAGTCATGTTTGCGAGTTACAAAGAATTTATCGGCTCAGGGACTCAACGAAAATCGTTGGAACAGTATTACGGAGACAATCCTACCCAAACATTCGACAATTTATGGACAAGTGTTAAAGGGCAGCTGCATAAGTTTGGTCGCTATTCTACTTGGTTTTATTTACAGCATTTGCGTCATACTGCTGGAGTTGATATGGAGCCTAGCTCTCTCATGCTTAGCGATTATTCTGGGTCTCGTTCTCACCGTAATGGGTTACTTTTCGCAGCTGGAAGAGACAGTGATTACGATAGAAAATTGGACGCAAAAGATTATGACTCTCTTGAGAGATTCGCTACTGAAATTCTACAAGAGGTTCGAATAAGAAATCCTGAGTTGGCATCTGAAGTAAATTTCTTCACTATGGAAACATGCTTGTGTTCATTTAAAAAAATCTTTAGAGAACATCATGGTAGATATCTTGGATACTACAATGATCGTTGTGCTGAAGAAATTATCAAATGTGAAGCAGATGGTTGGTATGGTATTGAATGGGAAGTTTTGTGGCAAGCCAGAACAGAAACTCTAGATTCAAGACTGAACAACAAACTTGGTATCAATAAAGAATGGTTCAAATCGTTTATCAATACTGGTAGAATTTCTCGACTCGAGTGGATGTATGATGATGTTGATAAAGTTAGTGTTGACTTATTAGAGGAGTTTATGGTATAATGTTTAAGGATGATTTTGGAACAACAGACAAATTGTTTATGGAGAAGAAAACGATGGATAAAAAGCGACGCAAGATTGTAGCAGTTGGTGGTCAACCTGGAACTGGTAAAACAACTTTATTCTGGTCATACATGGCAGGTAAAAAGTGGATCCAAACTGAACCTGCGAAACTTATTTCTGCTCTGTATAACGAAGAACGTGATTTGTATATCTTGGGTAAGTATGAGCAAGGACAA
>Ga0255773_10000497_pt1 | contig 42054 bp, 40 predicted proteins | sample 011ome_17_FD_179971 | JGI IMG/M metagenome (GOLD analysis project Ga0255773, IMG submission 179971) | Coastal salt marsh microbial communities from the Groves Creek Marsh, Skidaway Island, Georgia - 011502XT metaG (version 2) | ecosystem: Environmental > Aquatic > Marine > Intertidal zone >... | reverse complement strand
CTAATCTAGATCTCAATTTTTGATTAAAGTTCCTCAAGAGATTTCATTATCAATTGATCAATCTACTTTCGATTGTACGAATGTAGGAGACAACCTTGTCACTTTAACTGTGACAGATCCTAGTGGAAATTCCACATCATGTACTTCCACAGTAACGGTAGTTGATGACATTGATCCTACAGCAAATGCCATTGATTATGTCATAGACACATACGATTGGGGTAATGGTGATTACCATATGCTGGTAGACTACGTCGATTCAGGCAGTAGTGATAACTGTGGGTCTGTTATAGTAGAAGTGGTTAGAGACGACAATAACGATGGTATTGCTGATGAGGCTTGGAGCGATCGTATTATTTATTCATGCTCAGATTTAGGAGTCACCAATTATTTATTTAGAGTCACAGATGCTTCTGGAAACCAGACTGTTATTTCAAGGACAGTTACTGTAGAAGACAATACAAATCCAACTGTTGTAGCTCAGGACTTTACAGTTAGCTTAGGAGCTAATGGAACTGCAACAGTAGCCACAACCGATATCGATAATGGCAGTACAGATGACTGTACTATAGACAGCTACAGCTTAGATGAAAGCAGTTTTGATTGTACTAATTTAGGAGCCAATACAGTAACGTTTACAGTTACTGATACTTCAGGAAACAGTTCAGTAGCTACAGCAACAGTTACAGTAGTGGATGATATTGATCCAACGATTACAGCACCAGCAGATGTTACCGTAAGTGTAGATGCAGCAAGTTGTGAGGCCACAGGCGTTACATTAGGTACGCCAACAACAGCAGATAACTGTAGTGTAGCCAGTACCACAAGTGATGCACCAGTATCTTTCCCATTAGGGGATACAGTAGTGACATGGACCGTTACAGACGGCACAGGCAACACCGCCACGGCCACACAAACAGTTACTGTAGTGGATGATATTGATCCAACGATCACAGCACCAGTGGATGTTACCGTAAGTGTAGATGCAGCAAGTTGTGAGGCCACAGGCGTTACTCTTGGGACAGCAACAACTTCAGACAACTGTAGTGTAGATACAACTACAAATGATGCACCAGCAACCTTCCCATTAGGGGATACAACGGTAACATGGACGGTAACCGATGGAAGTGGCAACACCGCCACTGCCACACAAACAGTCACGGTTGTGGATAACATCGATCCAACGATTACAGTAACAGACATCACAGTGAATGTCGATGCAGCAAGTTGTGAAGCAACGGGTGTAGATTTAGGCACGCCAACTACAGCAGATAACTGTAGCGTAGCTTCTACGACCAACAACGCACCGACCAGCTTCTCATTAGGAGATACAGTCGTAACATGGACGGTAACCGATGGAAGTGGCAACACCGCCACCGCCACACAAACGGTTACAGTAGTGGATAATATCGATCCAGTAGCTATAGCTCAGGACATCACAGTTTCAGTGGGTGATAATCCTTTTATAGAAATTACCGAGGCTGACGCTGATAATGGCAGTAGTGATAATTGTAGTATAGCATCAATCACTTTTGATATCACTCAGTTTGATTGTAGCATGTTTGGTGACAATACAGTGACGATGACGGTCACAGACTCCTCAGGAAACTCTTCCTCAACAACCTTTGTGGTTACAGTAACCAACTGTGATGCAGATGACGACGGTATTTTTGATGTTGACGATAACTGTCCATATACACCAAACCCAGACCAAGCCGATAATGATATGGATGGTATTGGAGATGTTTGTGATGATGATGACGATGATGATGGTGTTTTAGACACTGAAGACAATTGTCCAATGACTTATAATCCAGGCCAAGAAGACCGTGATGAGGATGGTTTAGGCGATGTTTGTGATCTCATTGAGATAAACGCCTCACAGGCCTTTACACCAAACGGGGATGGCATAAATGATACTTGGATGATTTATAACATTGAAAACCATCCAAATAATATAGTGAGAGTCTACAACCGCTGGGGTAATGAAGTCTTTAGCGCTCGTGGTTATCAAAACGATTGGGACGGAAGATACGTCAAATCCAATGGCAGTGTGGGCAGCGACAGCTTACTGCCAGAGGCTTCTTCCTATTACTATCAAATTGATTTAGATGGTAATGGTACGGTAGATTATGATGGATGGTTATACATAACAAAATAAGATGACAATGAAAATTAAATATATAGCAGTATTCGCATTTACAGCTCTTTTGTTTGAAGGGTTAAATGCTCAGCAGGAAGGGATGTTCTCACAGTATTGGACATTGCCTACAGTTTATAATCCAGCTACAGTTGGTGTTGATGGAAACTCCCATGTGGCTTTAGCCACACGCCGGCAGTGGTCAGGAATTACAGATGCACCGACGAGTTATTTCTTTGCCTACAGCAGAGCGGTGGGTAAAAATGTAGGCTTAGGCTTAAGTTTAATTCAAGACAAGACCTTTATTGAAAAATCCACGTTTATTAGCATAGATTTTTCTTACCATTTAAAGTTTAATGAAGACACTAGTTTGTATTTAGGTCTGAAAGGAGGAGGCAATAACTATAGTGTTAATACCTCTGGGTTATTAACCTATAATGTATTATTTGATCCAGCCTTGGAATCTTTTAGCAGGTTTTTACCTAATGTAGGGGTAGGCCTTTCGCTGCATCATAAAAGCTGGGAGCTAAATGTGTCAGTTCCAAGAATGTTAAATACCGAGCGTTATAAAAACAATAGAGGACGTGCCACAAAGGCCACAGATCGGCCACATTTTTATTTGGGGCTGACCAATATTTTTGACTTGTCAGATCAGATTGCGCTTCAGCCTAGGGTATTTGCACGAATTGTAGATGGAGCACCTTCATCCTATGATTTTAATACGATGGTAATCTTCAAGGAGATCTTCAATTTAGGAGGCAGCTACAGAACCGATGAATCCTATGCCATTATTGCAGAATTTAACTTGATGGAATACGAAGATAAAAACCTTACTTTTGGTTGGGGCTATGAGAAAAGTACAAGAGCAGCCTTGGCTGATATTGGAGAGACCCATGAGTTTGCACTACGTTATAATTTTTAGAGAATAATAATAACAGTAAATAGAAAACCCCGCAACCTAGTTTGCGGGGTTTTTGTTTTCAAAAAGATTCTAAAATTTTGTTTAAAAAATAGAGGTTTTGTTTCGAAAATAGCTCAATGGGGTGTACAAAAAAAAGGCCTCCATATGGAGGCCTTTTTATTTTAATTGGTTAGTAAGTACTAATTAGTTAACAATTAACTTTTTAGTGGCTTGCTGTGTACCTAATGTCATTTGAACAAAGTATAATCCTGAATTTAAGTCAGAAATATTAACTTCATTTTGAACATCATTGACACGTAATACAGATTTTCCAAGCATATCAAAAATTTCGATATCTAAATTCTCGTTAGATTTAACAGAAAATTGAACTGTATCTTTTGCTGGATTAGGGAACATTTTAACTGTGTTAAATACATTGTCGTTTAGTCCTTGTGTTGCCTCGCTGTAGAAATAAATGTTATCTAAATAAATATCAATTGGAACTTGGCTATCACCTGCAACCCCATCCGTGTAAGGACCATTTGATGCAAATTTGAATTGATATATTTGTGACAAATCTAAACCAGTAAAATCACCTACAGGAATATTTATGCTGTTCCACTGACCAGAAGTATAATCAATATTTACCAAAGACTCACCTGTTCCTGTAGTTACTGGAGTTACTTTGATTCGAGATGAAGATGGATCGGCTAAAGTCCACAAATCTATGTGAAGGAAATTTGTAGCTGAAGCATCAAATGATGAAATTTCAGTACCCTGGTAGTTGTAGTCTTTATATTCTAGTGTCATATTTCCATCCGAAACTAAATCCAATTCATTTACAGTTCCTGATTGACCCCAATTTGGATTTAAATTTGTTATATTAACACCTGTGTAGGTGTCACTATATACAGAAACAACATCTGCTGAATTGTGTATTGGTGTAGGTGCATTAGAAGGAGGAAGTGTAGCAGCAAAATTAACTGTGTAAGTAGATGTCGTAGTTCCGTCAGCAGCAGTAACTAGAATAGTTCCGCTCCCTGGAATTGATGTAGCTTGTGTAATTACAAAAGAAGCAGCCGCATCAGTTGTGGTTGCACCACTGATTGTAGGAACAGTAGTTGTTCCATAAGCCAAGTTATAATCATAAGTTGTTGTAACAGAGCTGAAACCTGATAACGCAGAACCATCAATCTGAATTGAACTTAATGAAGCATCAGTACCAGATGGTGGAGCATAAGTTTTTATTTTAAATTGGCCTACCGAAACTTCAACATCTCTTTCAGCCACATAAAATATAACTGAGTTAAAGGTTTGTCCAGAAGTTGTGTAAGCAGGAATATCAACCGAGTATTCGGTCATCGCAGGGTTTGTGGCCAGTAAATTAACACTGACATCAAAACTAGGAGTATTGCCAGGATATGGATTGGCTTCGAACAAAATCCTTACTTGAGTATCTGTTGCTGTAGTAGCTGTAAAAACTATTTGCCCTCCATTGTCAAACTGAAAAGGATATGCATCAGTATTATTGTTAGCAAAACCACCCCATGTTTCAGCCCCTGTGGGAAAAATAAAACTCTGAGCATTGTATGTCAAAGTAGCAGCTCCAATATCACCAAATGTTCCATCAAAAAGAGGATAATCTGTTTTAAGGATTTCCTGAGAAAACCCAAAAGTAAACGCAATGAGCGTAATAAATAAAGTAATTTTTTTCATATTAGTTAATTTTTAAAATTTGTTAGAATTCAAATGTAGTATAACGTTTTCGTTAAAACATTAAACAAAACAATACAAAATTCATACAAATTAAAGTTTTTTACTGTTTTACTAGTCATATTGATAATATTAACCTTATAAAATTGTTAATGTCATTGACGAAAACGATTGTAAGTAGTGAAATTGATAATGCCTATTTGTATGAACACATTTTAATGTATTGCAATTGTATAGTTTTTTTTAACAACATTTAACAGCAATTGATAACCATACATTATTTTTATATTTTAGATTAAATAAAATTTTAATAAACAATGACCATTATGAGTAAAACCTATTATGATCCCGCAGATTTAAAAAAATTTGGAAAAATTACAGAGTGGAATGAAGAACTTGGAACAAAGTTTTTTGACTATTATGGTAAAGTTTTTGAAGAAGGGGCGTTAACCTCTAGAGAAAAATCTCTTATTGCTTTAGCCGTAGCCCATGTTGTCAAATGTCCCTATTGTATAGATGCCTATACCAAAGACGGTTTGGAACGGGGTATTACAAAAGAAGAAATGATGGAAGCCGTCCATGCTGGTGCCGCTATTGAGAGTGGTGCAACACTTGTACATGGGGTTCAAATGATGAAAAAATATGATAAAATTTCAATGTAAGAATGCTGAAAAAATCGTTAAAACAACGTCAAAACCCCTTGTCATCATCTGAACAACAATTAAATGTTTTGGCTAATGGCATTTTTAAAAATGGAGAATTATCCACTTTTAAAACAAATCTAGAAAAGAACAATCTCTTTCCGTTAAAGCCAAATCCTCTTGGAATTTTACAAATCAACTTGGGGTATATGTGTAATCAGGTGTGTGCACATTGTCATGTTGATGCTGGGCCAGACCGCAAAGAAATCATGAGTAAAGAAACAATGCAACTCTGCCTTGAGGTGCTTAAAAAATCAAATGTCACTACTTTAGATTTAACTGGAGGAGCTCCAGAAATGAATCCAAATTTTAGATGGTTTGTAGAGCAAGCTTATAAAATTGGTGTTCAAGATTTTATTGTACGATCAAATTTGACCATCATAATGGCCAACAAAAAGTATCATGATCTCCCAGAATTTTTTAAAAACCATAATATTCATGTCATATCCTCTATGCCGCATTGGACCAAAGGAAAAACTGATAAACAACGGGGGGATGGTGTTTTTAATTTGTCTATAGAATCTTTAAAAAAATTAAACAAAATTGGTTATGGCTTAAAAAACTCTAATTTAAAATTGGATTTGGTTTATAATCCTTCTGGAGCGTTTTTGCCTACAAATCAAAAAAGCTTGGAATTAGACTTTAAAAAAGCGCTTTATGATGATTTTGGAATCGAGTTTCACAATCTTTTTGCCATTACAAATTTACCCATCAGTAGATTTTTAGATTATCTTATCGCTTCAGAAAATTATGAAGATTATATGTATGCATTGGTAGAGGCGTTTAATCCAAAGGCCGTTGATAACGTGATGTGTAAAAACACCCTTTCTGTGGGCTGGGATGGTTATTTGTATGACTGCGATTTTAATCAAATGCTCAATTTAAAACTCAATGAAGCTGTTACACATATAAAAGATTTTGACGAAAATGTTCTAAAAAAACGAACGATTCAAATTTCACAACATTGCTACGGCTGTACTGCTGGTGCAGGAAGTAGTTGTCAGGGCGCTGTGGTGTAATAAAAAAGAAAAAGTGTATGAGTAATCCGCTAATAATGGTTTTTGTTAGAAACCCAGAGCTAGGCCGCGTAAAAACACGTTTGGCTAAAAGTATTGGAGATCAAGCAGCATTAGAAACCTATAAAATCCTTAGTAAACATACATCTAAAATAATCAATGAAATAGATTCAGATCAACTTATCTTTTATTCCGATAAAATTCAAGACAATGATGTTTGGACTACAATTAATTGTAAAAAACAAATACAAACTAAAGGAGATTTAGGACAAAAAATGCTTGCCGCTTTTCAGTATGGATTTTCATTAGGTTATCAAAAAATTATAATTATTGGAAGTGATTTGTATAGCTTACGACCAAAGCATATTGAATCAGCTTTTGAGCAGTTGGAAAATTATGATGTCGTTATTGGCCCTGCACTAGATGGCGGGTATTATTTACTAGGGTTAAATTTTATAATTCACAAAATTTTTAAACAAAAACAATGGAGCACTTCTTCTGTTCTTAAAGAAACATTATCCGATTTAAAAGAATTTAATGTTAACTTGCTTGAACCTTTAAATGACATTGATACCTACGAAGACCTAAAAAAAGAACCTCAACTCTTAAAACAGCTTAATATATGATTAAACTCATCAATGAAACCGTAGATTATTTAAAAGAAAAGGGGTTTGAGACTCCAAAAATTGGCATCATATTAGGAACTGGACTTGGACAGCTTATCCATGAAATCGAAATCATTAGAGAGGTCAGCTATAATCATATTCCAAATTTTCCCACAGCAACCGTGGAATTTCATAAAGGAAAACTTATATATGGGAAAATTGCAAATAAAACAGTGATGGTCATGCAAGGTCGTTTTCATTTGTACGAAGGCTATTCTTTACAAGACGTTACTTACCCTGTACGAATTATGCATGCGCTAGGCATCACTTGTTTATTAGTTTCAAATGCTGCTGGTGCAATTAATCTTAACTTTAGAAAAAGTGAATTGATGCTTATCGAAGATCATATTAATCTACAAGGCGGGTCGCCTCTTGCATTTAAAGGCGTTGAGCGTTTTGGAGAGCGTTTTGTAGACATGAGTGCTCCATATGACAATCAAATGAATACACTTTTAAAGTCAATTGCAAAAAAAGAAAATATAATACTTCACAGTGGTGTTTATACTAGTGTTTTTGGCCCCCAACTGGAAACACGTGCAGAATATAGAATGCTGAAACTCATAGGAACAGATGCCGTAGGCATGAGCACCGTTCCAGAAGTTATTGTCGCCAATCATTTGGGCATAAAAGTTTCAGCTATTTCTGTTATTACAGACGAATGTGATGCAGACAACCTTAAGCCTGTAGATGTACAAGACATTATGAACATGGCTGCAATTGCAGAACCTCATATGATTACTTTGTTCAAAGAACTTATTGCACATTTATAAACGTCAATCTTTTAATTTGAATCAAATTGAGTAAATTTGTGAAAAATCGAAAAAAATGACCCAAAACAAAAATCCTAACCTCTTTAAATGGGGTGTAAAATATTCCATAAGTGCTGCTGTTACTGGTATACTTTGCTGTGTTGCTCCTGCTATATTATTTATGTTTGGACTTATGGGTGGTGTCTATGCCATTTCATTTGCAGACTTTTTTTATAATGAAGATGGAAGCTCGGGAACAGGAGCTTGGATTCTCAAAATTATTGCCGTAGCTATTGGACTTTATGGCATATATAGCTTTCGCAAAAAACAAAATCAATGCTCTATAGATCCTAAGCGCAAAAAGAAAAATTTAATCGTACTCATTGGCATCATTATTATCTTTGGAGTTGGTCTTTTCTTGAGTTTTGAAAAATGGTCAGCATGGTACTTTGATGAATACATTGTTCCTGCACAACAAAAAGAATTAAACATAAAGAACTAAGTTTTTTTGAAACCAATTATAAAAGTCATTATTCCAGCATACAACGAAGCTGATTCGATTACCAAAGTGATTAATGACATCCCAAATTCTGTAGAAGAAATTATTGTAGTCAATAATGCTTCAACAGATGCAACCTCTGAAAATGCAAAAAAAACTGGAGCTACAGTCCTCTTTGAAGCAAAAAAAGGGTATGGTTATGCTTGCTTAAAAGGCATGGATTATATTGAAAATTCGAAAGGAAAAACAGATATTGTTGTGTTTTTAGATGGCGATTACAGCGACTACCCCGAAGAGCTTGAAAAAATTGTTGCGCCTATTATTGAAAATAATATAGACTTTGTTTTAGGAACTCGAACGCAATTAGTAACAGAAAAAGGGGCAATGCAACCACAACAAATTTTTGGTAATTGGCTGGCAACAACTTTGATGAGATTAATTTTTAACTCAAATTTTACTGATTTAGGACCATTTAGAGCCATCAAATATCCAGTGCTAAAATCACTTCAAATGGAAGACAAAACCTATGGCTGGACTGTGGAGATGCAACTCAAGATTTTAAAAAAACAATACAACTATATTGAAGTCCCTGTAAATTATCGCAATAGAATTGGTGTTTCAAAGGTGTCTGGTACATTAAAAGGTAGTATATTTGCGGGAATTAAAATCTTGACTTGGATATTCAAATACAGTTTTAAATAATGCTCTTAGAGACCATCATTATTGCTATATATTCCACTGCACTCATTCTTATTTTTATGTATGCACTGGCACAGTTGAACCTTCTTTTTAATTATTTGAGTGCCAAAAGATCGGACAAAACTGATATTAAATTTGATTTATCAGATCCAAATCAAGTCCCATTTGTAACTGTTCAGCTTCCTGTTTATAATGAGTTGTATGTTATGGAACGCTTATTGAATAATATCGTAAAACTAGACTACCCAAACCATAAATTAGAAATTCAAGTCTTGGACGATTCTACCGACGAATCTGTAGAATCAACCGCAAAGCAAATCAAACTTTTACAAGAAAAAGGGTTTGACATACAACATATTAGAAGAGAAAATCGTAATGGATTTAAGGCAGGAGCACTCAAAGAAGGATTGGCTATTGCAAAAGGAGAATTTATTGCAATTTTTGATGCCGATTTTCTTCCAAAATCAGACTGGCTCAAACGTACAATCCCCTATTTTAAAAACGATAAAATTGGAGTTGTTCAAACCCGTTGGGGACATATCAATAGAGAATATTCGATTTTAACTAAAGTTCAAGCCTTTGCACTTGATGCTCATTTTACTTTAGAACAAGTCGGTCGAAACATAAAGGGCCATTTTATTAATTTCAATGGTACTGCTGGAATATGGCGAAAAACATGCATTATTGATGCTGGAAATTGGGAGGGTGACACCCTTACCGAAGATTTGGATTTAAGTTATCGTGCTCAATTGAAAAATTGGGAGTTTAAATATTTAGAAGACGTTGAAACTCCTGCAGAACTTCCTGTTGTTATTAGTGCAGCACGCTCTCAACAATTTCGCTGGAACAAGGGTGGAGCTGAAAATTTTAGAAAAATGATTGGTCGTGTTTTTTCAAGTAAAAACCTCTCTTTAAAAACAAAAATTCATGGGATGCTACATCTACTCAACAGCACTATGTTTTTGAATGTTCTTATTGTTGGAATTTTAAGTATTCCTATGCTATATATCAAAAATGAATACGCACACCTTAAAGTCTACTTCTATGTCATGAGCTTTTTTGTGATTAGCACACTTATATTTTTCGTTTGTTATTGGTTTATGTACAAAAAAACATATGGTTCTAGTCTAAAAAACTTTGTACAATACATCGTCTTATTTTTTACATTTTTCTCTATTGCAATGGGCTTTTCACTTCATAATTCTATTGCAGTAATTGAAGGACACATTGGAAAGCGGAGTGAATTTGTAAGAACTCCAAAATTCAATATCAATTCCATATCAGACAGCTGGAAAAACAATAAATACTTGCGAAAAAAACCATCTTTAAACGTCATTTTAGAAGGTCTCCTAATGATTTATTTTGCCTTTGGAATGTACAGTGCATTTATTGTTGGCGACCAAGGAGGCGATTTTGGATTATTTCCATTTCATTTGATGCTATTTATTGGATTCGGTTTTGTGTTTTATAATTCCATTAAATCCAAAATCTAAATTGCCCTAGCAAAGATGTCTAGGCAAATCACTACAAATAAACTCACTTTTCTTTTTTGGGGCACGCTCTCTATTTTAGTTTATTCCTATTTTTCTTATGCCTTGGAACGCCATGAACACTTAAATTTAGGTATTAGTATTACGCTACTTTTTACTTGCTATTATTTTATTTTAAAAACACCCATAAAGTATTCCTTAATGGTTGGTTTAGGTGTCCTTTTTAGAGTAATTTTCTTGTTTAGTATTCCAAATTTATCACAAGATTTCTACCGTTTTATATGGGATGGTCAATTAATTATCAATGGTCTAAATCCATATTTATTTACTCCAAATGAGCTCATAAACACACATCATGCTTTGTTTGCACAAATGGAACCACTTTACAAAGGAATGGGAGCTCTAAGTGCACAACACTTTTCCAACTACCCTCCCATCCATCAACTGCCTTTTGCTATAGCAGCATTGATTTCTAAAAAATCTATTTTGGGCAGTGTGATTATTTTAAGAATCATCATCATTTTAGCAGATATTGGAATTCTTATTTATGGAAAAAAATTATTAGAATTATTAAAATTACCTACACACAATATTTTCTATTATTTTCTAAATCCATTAATTATAATAGAACTTACTGGCAACCTCCATTTTGAAGCTCTAATGCTTTTCTTTTTTGTGGTATCACTCTATTTTTTGTGCAAACAAAAACTTATACATTCAGCTATTTTTATGGGGTTTTCAATCCTTACAAAACTTTTACCTGTATTGTTTTTTCCACTATTAATTTATCACTTTAAATTTAAAAAAACACTTCTTTACTCCTTATTAGTAATAGGTTGTGTTATTGTCTTGTGCCTGCCTTTTTTTGAGATTCAATTTATAAAAAACTACAGCAATACTATAGGGCTATGGTTTACAAATTTTGAATTCAATTCCAGCTTTTACTCTCTTGGAAAGTCAGTAATGTCAAAGTGTTTTGGAATCCAACTTATAGATTATATGCCCACTATTGTACCCTTTTTGACGGCTATTTTTGTTCTATACTTTTCACTTCAAAAAACAAAAGATCCAAAAAAAATACTGCAATCATTCATTTGGATTTTGACAATTTATTTTCTTGTGTCAACAACCGTTCATCCTTGGTATATAACTACACTGGTTTTTTTAAGTTGTTTTACTAACTACAAATTTGTATTGGTATGGAGCGCCACTATATTTTTTAGCTACTTTGCCTACCACAAAGGTGGTGTTGATGCAAACACACTTATTGAAGTTATAGAATACTTTTCCTTTGGAATAGTTCTCTTATTTGAACTTATTAACAACAGAAAAACTACAACATCATCATTAAGCTGAGTTCATGCTCAGAAAGATGCTTCCAATGTCCTCTTGGCAAGTCTTTTTTGGTTAGTGGACCAATAGAAACACAGTCTAGTTTTTCAATTTCATAATTAAAATGTGTAAAAAGAGTCCGTAAAAGCGTGTTTCCTGTATTCTTTATTTTGATGCCAACTTCATTTTTCTTTGCACCTTCAACATAACTGATGTCTTCAACTCGAATAAGCTTTCCCTTGTGTTTGAAGCCTTCTTGAATTTGTTTTAAATGCTCAAATTTTAATGGTTTATCGAGCTCCACATGAAAAAGCCGCACAACACCATTTTTGGAATTTGTAAATTTAGCATGCATTTTTTCATCATTTGTAAATAAAATCAACCCTAATGAGTTTCTTCCCAAACGTCCAATTGGACGAATGTTTGAAGCACTTGCTTTGGCTACCAAATCCATTACTGTACGCCCTTTACCCTCGCTTGTGGTGGTCGCAAAACCTTTGGGTTTATTGAGTAGAACATAAGCTTTTTGCTCTGGATTGATGCGAGCACCATCAAAACGAACATCATCGTTGGGTTTGACTTTATACCCCATTTCAGTAACCACTTCCCCATTTACAGTTACATTTCCGATACTAATAAATAGATCTGCTTCACGCCTTGAACAAACTCCTGAATTAGAAATGAATTTATTCAATCGAATTAAAGATGATTTTTTATTTTCTTGAACAGAAGAAGACTTCTTTGCTGTTTTTTTTTGGCGATGATTGGCTGGCATGATTAATTTTTGTCAAAGGTACAGTATAAAATAAGAATTAGTATTGATCTCTTTAAAAAATCTTATTGATGATTAAGGCAGGGTTAAGAAGTGTTATACTTAAAACCCCCAAGAAAATTAAGATTTTTAATACGTTATGAATGCGATGATAATGTTTTATTGAAGACGTTTTCCAGGTCATGAAAAGAGTGCCAATTAAAGTTAAAATAGAGCCCAAAAAGAAATAATCCATAAGCCCTAAATCAAAATTAAAAACTAAAATTAATGAAATGCTAATGTTTATAAAAACGAATACTGTAATCAATAATTTGGTTGAACGTTCTCCATAAATCACAGGAACAGTTTGATAATTCATCGCTAAATCACCTTTTATATTTTCTAAATCCTTAACCAGTTCTCGCATCGCCAAAATGAGAAAAAGATAAAACCCAAAAACAAAAATCAACTGATTATAATTTTGAAAATAAAGAAAAATAGCAAAAAATGGAGCTATTGATAGTAAGGCCGACGTTAGATTTCCTACAATTGGCATTTTTTTAATTTTATGTGAATAAAACCAAATGGAAAAAATATAACATACAAAAAATAAAACCGCACGAAAAGATATTGCACTTGCAGCCAAAAGCACTAAAAAATTTAATATAAAATAGAGTTTTAGTTTTGTTTGTTGACTTACAATTTGATCCAATATAAATTTTTGAGGCCTATTGATTAAATCTTTTTCTTGGTCATAAAAATTATTGATGATATACCCAGAGGCAACTGCCCCTACCGTAGCCAAAACAATGGCAAATAAATAGAGATCCAACAAAACATCTAACAACTCAGAATCTGGTGATAAAATAAAAATTGATGTAAGATACTGCGCCAAAAGAATAAGAGCAATATTATAGCCTCGAACTACAGAAAATATACTTAGCAACTTGAGCAAAGTATGTTTTTTAAGAATGCTCATGTGTTGATTTTAGAAGTTGTAAACGACTTCTAATTTATAATCAGAAAGTGCTTTTTGTGCTTTTCGAATATCTTCTGTAAAGCCCAAAATATATCCGCCACCGCCAGAACCACATAGCTTTAAATAATACGAATTTGACTCAATGCCAGCTTGCCATATTTGGTGAAACTTCTTTGGTATCATTGGCTTGAAGTGGTTGAATACAATTTTGGATAATTGTTTTGTGTTTTGAAACAATGACTTTAAGTCGCCTTTAAGAAAGTCTTCCACACATGCATCGGTATGCTTTATAAATTGGTTTTTAAGCATTTTTCTAAAGCCTTCTTGCTTCATTTTATCCATAAAAATTTGAACCATTGGAGCGGTTTCTCCAATTATTCCACTGTCCAATAAAAAAACAGCACCTTTACCTGAAGCATTTTGAGAAGGAATGCCTGTTGCTTCAATATGATCTTTGGAATTGATTAAAATAGGAAGACTTAAATAGCTATTCAGAGGATCTAATCCCGAAGATTTTCCGTGAAAAAAAGATTCCATTTCAGAAAAAATGGCTTTTAAGGTTAACAATTTTTCGCGCGTAAGATTCTCCAGAACAGTAATTTTTTCGTGAGCGTACTTGTCGTAAATTGCTGCAACCAATGCCCCGCTACTTCCTACACCATAACCCTGAGGTATTGAAGAATCAAAATACATCCCATTAGAAATGTCTTTGTCCATTGCTTCAAGATTAAACGTCACTAAACTTGTGTCCATTGAACGCAAATAATCTAAGAAGTTGGCTAATGTTTCATTTGATGTTTTAGCTGAACCCGAAAGATTTTTATCGGATTTCAAGGCACCATTATAAAAATTATAAGGAATAGAAAGCCCCTTGGAATCTTTGATGATTCCATATTCTCCAAACAACAAGATTTTTGAATAAAAAAGTGGCCCTTTCATATCTTAATTAATTCGTTTCAAATATACATTAATTTTTGATGCGTTTTGCGCCATTGCCAACATTATCAAGAATGTATTGTTTATTTTGACAATACACAGATAATTCATGTTGAATAAATAACTCTACTTTTTGAGCGTATTCTTTTGGGTATAATACATGAACATTTGCTCCTGCATCAAGGGTAAAACAAACAGGAATATTAGTGTTTTTTCTGTAAGTCCATATCAAATTAATAATCTCTAAAGTATTGGGTTTCATAAGAATAAAATAGGGATCGCTACTCATCATCATGGCATGGAGCGTAAGCGCTTCCTTTTCTACAATGGTTATAAATCCATTCATATCCCCCGATTTTAGTATTGGTATCAATTGATTCAAATGAGTATGTGCTTGCTCAAACCGCGACTGTGCATATGGGTGATTGTGCATTAAGTTGTGTCCAACCGAACTACTCACTTGTTTTTCTCCTTTATCAACCAATAAAATCGCATCTTGATAGGTTTTAAAAACATCATGAACTTCATAAGGATATTGCATACCCTCCAAATCTGAACTTCCAAAAATATTAGGATGCACTCCCCAAACAACAAGTCCACCTTCAATACTTCGACAAGCACTTCCAGATCCTAATCGTGCTAAAAATGATGCTTTTCGTTTCAAAAAATCGGTATCAACATTTGAATACATCAATTCTTCCAAAGCTACAATACACATAGCCAAAGCACTCATACCAGACGCAGAGGATGCAATTCCAGAACTATGAGGAAATGTATTGCTTGTTTTAATATCAAAATGAAAATCTTTTACATAGGATGCATAAGGCAATATCCTTTCAAAGAATTGTTTAATTTTTGGTCTAAAATCAGAAGCTTTCTTGCCATCCAAATACACTTCAAACGAAAAATCATCTGAGTTTTTGGGCGAAAATTCCAAAACAGTTTCAGTTTTACAATGATTTAGGGTAAAACTTATGGAAGGATTTGCAGGAATTTGATGCGGTTTTTTGCCCCAATATTTTACCAAAGCAATATTACTTGGAGAAGTGTACCCTACGGAACCTGCATCAATTTTTTTTATGGGGGTGTTGGGTATAAATTCTTCTACAAGCATAAAATTATGGTCATCTTTGACAAAGATACTAACTTCGTTTTGTTTTTTTGTTATTTGCTCAGTTCTTGTGCAGCAATATAGGCACCTGTCCACGCATTCTGAAAATTAAAACCTCCTGTCACGCCGTCAATATTTAAAATTTCACCAGCAAAAAATAGATTTTTGAAGTGTTTACTTTCATACGTTTTAAAATTAATCTCTTTTAAATCTAAACCTCCAGCAGTCACAAACTCTTCTTTAAATGTGCTTTTTCCATCTACTTCAAAAACAGCTGAAGTCAACTGTTTTACAAGTTCTTGAAGTTGAATTTTTGTTACCTCTGCCCAACGTAAATTTTGTTCAATTTTCGAAGCTTCAACAAGCTGTTCCCACAAACGTTTTGGAATAGAAAATAATGGTGTTTTTCTAATTAATTTTTTTGCAGACTCTAGTTTTTGATTCCCCAAAAACTGTAAACATGATGCTGAATCTTGTTGAATAAAATTGATTTGAATCTTAAACTTATAGTTCAATTTTGCCAATTCAATAGCACCATAAGCGGATAGTTTTAGAATGGCAGGAGCGCTTAAACCAGAATGTGTCACTAACAATGGTCCTTCAGAGCTTAAATTAGTTCCAAGTACTTGAATATGAACATTTTGAGCTACAACACCAGGAATGCTTTTTAAACGAGTGTCATTGATATTAAATGTAAAAAGAGAGGGGACAGCGGGCACTATTGTATGACCTAAAGTTTTGAGTACATTCCAAATTTTTGGATTACTCCCTGTTGCAACAAGTAGTTTATTACATTCAAAAACTGCTTTTGTGGTATCAACTTGCCAGCCATCTGTAAGCTGATTTATAGACCTAACCGAATGATTTTTTTTGATTTCGATTCCAAATTTGTTGGTTTCTTTTAAAAAACAGTCAATAATGGTTTGAGATGAATTTGAAACAGGAAAAACACGACCATCTTCTTCAATCTTAAGTGGAATACCGCGCTCCTCGAACCACGCCATCGTATCGCCAGTCATAAAGCTATGAAAAGGACCTTTTAGCTCTTTTTCGCCTCTAGGGTAATAGGTTACTAATTCATTTGGAATAAATTCTGCGTGAGTGACATTGCAACGACCACCACCAGAAATTTTTACTTTCGAGAGAACAGCATTTCCTCTTTCTAAAATTACAACACTTAAATTAGGATTCATTTGTGCTGTATTAATTGCTGCAAAAAAACCTGCAGCGCCACCACCCACAATAATGATATCGAATTTTTCCATGTCTTAAAACTAAAAAAAGCTTCTCAAATAGAGAAGCTTTTTTCTTTTTGTAGTGCGGGCGGGGAGACTCGAACTCCCACACCTCGCGGCACTAGATCCTAAGTCTAGCGTGTCTACCAATTCCACCACGCCCGCTACATTACCCTAATAAAGGGACGCAAATATAAACAATAGTTTATAAATTCAAATGCTAGTGTAGAAAATTATTTGATTGCATTTTGTAATTTTGAAAAAAACAAAAAAACCCATGAAAGGACTCACAACCTATATTGAAACACACAAAGACCGATTTCTTAACGAATTGTTTTCTTTGCTGAAACTTCCATCAGTAAGCGCAGACTCAAGCTATAAAAAAGATGTGATTGCTACCGCAGAATTTGTAGCCAATAGCTTAAAAAAAGCAGGTTGCGATAGTGTTGAAATTTGTGAAACTGAGGGCTATCCAATCGTCTATGGCGAAAAAATAATAGATCCAAAACTACCTACAGTACTTGTTTATGGGCACTATGATGTACAACCTGCGGACCCTATTGAACTTTGGGACTCTCCCCCATTTGAACCCATTATCAAAAAAACAGAATTGCACCCTGAAGGTGCTATTTTTGCAAGAGGCGCTTGTGATGATAAAGGTCAAATGTATATGCATGTTAAAGCATTGGAATTTATGACCTCAACAAATCAATTGCCTTGTAATGTCAAATTTATGATTGAAGGCGAAGAAGAAGTTGGCAGCGAAAATTTAGGCACATTTGTAAAAAATAATGCAGAGAAACTCAGCAATGATGTCATTCTCATTTCAGATACAGGGATGATTTCAAAAGACACACCATCCATTACTACTGGACTTCGTGGCTTGAGTTATGTTGAAGTTGAAGTTACAGGACCAAATCGGGACTTACACTCTGGTATTTATGGCGGAGCTGTTGCCAATCCCATTAATGTACTTACAAAAATGATTGCCTCTTTACATGACGAAAACAACCATATCACCATTCCAGGTTTTTATAATAAAGTAGAAGAACTATCCAAAAAGGAAAGAGAAGCTATGGCAGAAGCACCATTTTCTTTGGAAAATTATAAAAAAGCTCTTGACATTGACGAAATTTATGGGGAAAAAGGATATACTACCAATGAAAGAAATTCCATACGACCAACACTTGATGTCAATGGTATTTGGGGTGGCTATACAGGGGAAGGTGCAAAAACAGTCATTGCGAGTAAGGCCTATGCCAAAATTTCGATGCGTTTGGTGCCACACCAAGACCACAATGAAATTACAGCGCTTTTCAAAACACATTTTGAAAGCATTGCTCCAAAGGGAGTACGTGTTAAAGTAACGCCACACCATGGTGGTCAGGGGTATGTAACTCCAATTGATAATATTGGTTATCAAGCGGCATCAAAAGCGTATTTCGATACTTTTGGAAAGCATCCCATTCCACAACGTGGAGGCGGAAGCATCCCAATTGTAGCACTTTTTGAAGACCATCTTAAAAGTAAAACAATATTGATGGGCTTTGGCCTAAATAGCGATGCCATACACTCCCCCAACGAGCATTATGGTGTTTTTAATTATCTAAAAGGCATTAAAACGATTCCTTTGTTCTACAAGTATTTTGTGGAATTAAGTCAAAACAATTAAAACTTCCGATTGGGGTGGTAAGGACTTAAATCTACAGACGTTTTTTGGTCTAAAATCAACTCAGAAATCAACTTTCCTGTTCCAGGTCCGAGTGTCCAACCTATCATGGCATGACCAGTTGCAACGGTAAGATTTTGAAAGTTTTTTGGCTTTCCAATATAAGGCATACCATCTGGAGAAAGCGGTCTGTAGCCATAGTTTGCAGCAGCCATTTCATCTTTAGAAATAGTTATTTCTGGATAAAACTGCTCTACCGCAGAACCAATAGCTTGTATTCTATTTTGCCTTAGTTTAGTGTCAAACCCCGATAGTTCCATAGTTCCTGCAAAACGTGTATATCCATTCATGGGCGTAACTGCTGTTTTGGCTTCTACCAAAATTGATGGTGTTGATATATTCAAAATCCGTTTAGATTCAAAAGCATAGCCTTTACCAGGTTGAAGCAACAGTTTTAGTTTTAATTGTTTCAATAACTTTGCCGACCAAGTTCCAGCAGCAATGACAAAATCATCGGCTTTGATATTTTTTGAAGAAGTGTATACACTTTCTATTTGATTAGATTTTAAATTAAAATGTGTCACCTCTTCATTGAGTATAAACTGAACCCCCTTAGTTTCCAGATATTGCTTCATTTGAGTCATAAAATCAGATGGTGTTGAATGATGATCATTTGGGAAATAAACCCCACCAATCGCATCAACTGCTACATTGGGTTCCATTGTTTTCAAATCTGTTGGTAAAATTTCTTTAGCACCAACACCTAAAGCGTTTGCACGTCTTAATGTATGTAATTCATGCTCTAGTGCCTGCGCTGTTTGACACAACATCAGTAGCCCTTTTTTTTCATAATGAAACGCCAAAGCAGAATGTTGGCTAAGTTCTTCAAATAAGCCTTGACTCAATTGACATAAATCACGCAAGTAAGGTTCATTTTTGTTAACCAATTTTGTTGTACAAGAGGATTTAAAAGCCCATAACCAGCTCAATAATGATGCATTAAATTTGGGCTGAATATAAAAAGTACTTGAAGAATTTAACATCCATTTTAGCCCTTGCTTAATTATACCAGGTGTGGACAATGGTGTAAAATGACTTGGACATATATATCCAGCATTGAAATGAGATGTTCCACTTTTTAGATCTGATTTATCAATAACAGTCACATCACATCCTGCTTCGCAAAGAAAAAAGGCACTGCAAAGCCCAACAATACCACCTCCTACAATAACTACATGTTTGCTCATTATCTATTAAATCACTTGAAATCCTTTTGCATAAGGGTCGTCATTATCTATTATAATCGTGTTGTAGCCATAGACCTTGGCCCAGCCTTTAATACTAGGAACTATTGCTGGGTTGTCTCCAATTTTTAAAATTTCCTCTATACAACCAGTAAAAGTACTTCCAATATAGCTTTCGTGGATAAAATCTTCGCCTTGTTTTAATAATCCTTTTGCATACATTTGTGCCATTCGGGCAGATGTGCCTGTCCCACAAGGACTTCGATCTATGGCTTTATCTCCATAAAAAACAGCATTTCGCCCATGTGATTTAGAATTCAGTGACGATCCTGTCCAAAGCATATGCGATACGCCATTAATATTTGAGTTTTCTGGATGAATAAACTGATTTGGGTATTTCAAATTAATTTTATTGCGCAGCTCCTGAGAATGGCGTATAATTTCTGCAGCCGTAAAATCTTGAACCCCCGAAAAATTACTTTGGGGATCAACAATAGCATAAAAATTTCCACCATAAGCCACATCAAACGAAAGTTCTCCGAGCACAGAACTTTCTATACTCAAACGGCTGTCTGCCAAATAGCTTTTTACGTTTTTTAGCTTAACCCATTCTACCTTTCCATTTGTTTCTTTGTATGAAATTTGTACAATACCAGCAGGGGTTTCTATTTTCAGTTGACCTGGAATTTTAGGTTGTACTAGCCCCTCTTCAATAGCTATGGTTACCGTTCCTATTGTACCGTGTCCGCACATGGGTAGGCAACCTGAAGTCTCAATAAAAAGAACGGCAAAATCATTAGAGGGGTCATGTGGGGGGAAAATAAAGCTGCCACTCATCATATCGTGTCCTCTGGGCTCAAACATTAGCCCTGTTCTTATCCAATCAAATTCTTCCAAAAAATGTAACCGCTTTTCACTCATATTTGCCCCTTTTAGACTTGGGTGACCTGTGGTTACTACACGAACTGGATTGCCACAGGTGTGAGCATCAATACATTTAAACTCTGTTATTTTCATCTGCTTTTTTCAATATATTGATGTATTCTATCTTCTAAAATACTCAGTGTCACTGTTCCTTGTTCTAAAATTACTTCATGAAAAGCTCGTATATCAAATGCATCTGCCAATTCTAATTCAGCTTTTTGACGTAATTCTCTAATTTTTATTTCTCCTATTTTATATGAAATTGCTTGACCAGGCCAAGAAATATAACGATCCGTTTCTGTGTTGATTTCATGAAGTGAAAGTGCAGTATTCTCTGATAGGTAGCGTACCACTTGCTCACGTGACCATGACTTAGCATGAATCCCTGTATCGACAACAAGCCGACAAGCACGCCACATTTCGTAGGTTAGCTGACCAAAAACTTCATAAGGGGTAGTATAAATTCCCATCTCATTTACCAAAAACTCTGAATATAACCCCCAGCCCTCACCAAAAGCGGACAAGTATAAATTTTTTCTAAATTGAGGAATACTATCCCCTAATTCTAAGTTTAGAGCCCCTTGTAAATGATGTCCTGGCACTGCTTCATGCGCTGTAAGGGCGGGTAAAGTATATAATTTCCTACTTTTTAAATTGTAGGTATTTACCCAATAATAGCCTGGGCGTGTACTGTTTTTTGAGGTTCCAACATATCGTCCAGTTGTATATTTTGGTGCAATAGCCTCTGGGACTGGTGCAACTCCATAGGGCATACGAGGCAAAGTCTTAAAATATTTTGGAAGTTGCTCGTCTAAACGCTTCGAAATATCTCGTGCTATCCTCAAAAGAGATTCTGGCTTTTGAACATAAAATTGATCATCTGTTCTTAAAAATTCTAAAAATTCCTGAAAACTTCCTTCAAACTCAAGTGCTTTGATGATTTCTTTCATCTCTTTGCGAATCCTCGCAACTTCTTTAAGCCCAATATCATGAATTTTGTCTGCAGTATATGCAGTGCTTGTCGTATAGTAATTAATTCTATTTTGATAATAATCGGCACCACCTGGAGTTTCAGAAACACCAATTGTCGTTCTAGTTTTTTGGTAATATTCCTCTTCAAAAAAACGTTTGACTCTTTTGAATTGGGGAACAACTATGTTAGAAATCAATTGTTCTGCAACATCTAAAACTGAATCTCTTTGATGAGGTTGAAGATTAGAAGGTAGTTGTTCTAATGGTTTGTAAAAGTAACTTTCTTTGAAATCTTCTACAATATGTTTATCATAGGTTGATTCGTAACCTTTAAAAATTACTTTGGGTTGAGAAACCCCGTTTTCAATACCCTCCCTTAAATTAGCGAAATGCTGATCTACAAAAGTTGGTATGGCTTCAAGTTTTTTTAAATAGGATTTAACCGAATTGTAAGAATTGAGTGGTTGAACAATAAAATTTAACGTTAGGTGAAAGCCAGAATCTGAAAGCAATGGATTTAAAAAGCGTTCTTCTTTGAAATAATCAATTTTATCTTCAAGTAAAAATTTTAGAAGTTGGGCTGAAATTTGTTGAGTTTCACTTAAATTTTTGAAGTCTAACTTATCAAGCTCTATCAGAAGATCTTCCGAAAATTGTGCCACAGAAGCATAATGCTCTTTTGTAAAAATACCTAAAGGATACTTTTCTTTGTCGTATGCCTCATAATTTTCGTAACGATCTATGATTTGTTGTAATTTGGAGCTATCATATTTCTCACAGGAGCAGAACAAAAAAACAAAGCCTCCAAAAACCAACTTTAAAAAGTTTCTCTTAATATTCATGTGTATTGCGTTTTGTTGTTGTAAAACTTTCTCTTTTGAGAATCTCTGGTAGAAGAGCGTCTGGAAACCCCTGAAAACTAAAAGGACGAACCCATCGCTTAATAGCATTTGTTCCAACTGCGGTAAATCGGCTATCGGTGGAGGCTGGATATGGTCCTCCGTGGGTCATTGATGGACAAACCTCAACCCCTGTTGGAACACCATTAAAAATAAGTCGTCCAACTTTTTGTTGAAGGGCTTCCAAAAGTTGAATTTGAGATAAAAGCTCTGCTTCAGTTCCTATAATTGTCCCTGTTAATTGTCCTTCAAGACAATCAATTAATTGCTCCATTTGAGCATAATCTTCACATTGAACAAGCAAAGAAAATGGTCCAAATACTTCTCTTTGTAACAAAGGATTAGCAATAAATGTGGCAGCATCTACAAGGGCAACTGTTCCTGAAACAGAAGTTAATTTTGAATCTATTGTTGTAGAATTCAAGAGTTGCACTTTTGTTTGTGCTAAGGTCTCATTTTTCAAATGTTCGTAATGTGTATGAAGTTTTGGATGAAGCATACACTGTGCTTGAATGGTTTCTATCTTGTTTGCTAAATCTATTGAAAATGCAGAAAATTCATTAGATTTTAACCCTATAATCAACCCTGGATTTGTACAAAATTGTCCTGTCCCTAGAGTAATTGAACCTGCATATGTTTCTGCCCAATGGTTATTTTTTTCAGTAAGAGAATCTTTTAAAAATACCACTGGATTTATACTCCCCATTTCAGCGAAAACAGGAATAGGTTCTGGGCGACTAGCAGCATAATCAAACAAAGCACGCCCTCCCTTTATACTCCCTGTAAATCCAACGGCTTTTACTTTTGGATGGAGTACCAACATACGTCCCACTTCTGTGTCACTACTATTTAAATTTGAAAATACTCCATTGGGCATATTTGTTTTTTTTGCTGCTTTTACAATAGCACTGGCCACAAGGCTACCAGTTGCAGCATGCATTGGATGCGATTTTACAATAACTGGACACCCCGAAGCCAAAGCTGAGGCTGTGTCGCCACCAGCAGTAGAATAGGCTAAAGGAAAATTACTTGCTCCAAAAACGGCCACTGGTCCAAGTGGTATATTGTATTGTCTTAAATCAGGTTTATTGGAATGATGAGCATTTGAATTGATGTTTGCTTCGACCCAATGATCATCTTCAACCAACTGAGCAAATGTACGAAGTTGAAAAATTGTTCTCCCTAGCTCACCTTTGGCTCTACCCTCTGGCAATCCAGATTCTTGACAATACATTTCAATAATATCTTTTTCTGCTAATGCCAATTCATCTGCTATCAAATTAAGAAACTTTGCTTTTGATTTTCCAGAAATTTTGCGATAAGATTTAAATGCATCCCAGGCTAAATTTACTGCAGTATTAATCTCTTCAGGAGTAGCTTCAGTAAATTCAAAAGTATTTTCAGAATTCAATTTTGGGTTAAATGTCCTAAATGTTTTGGATCCTGAGGAAGTGTATGTGTATCCAATATAATTTTTTCCTAATTCCATAGATTTAAATTTTTGGTAGGTTTGGTCTATTATTTAAGGCATTTTCAATGATGCCAATGACACGCTCACGTTCTGACCCTTGCAACATTAATCTTGGTGCACGGACATACTCTGTACCTATTTTAGTATAAACCTCAGCTAATTTAATATTTTGAACAAGTTTTGGATGAATATCCAATTCTAAAAGTGGAAAAAACCAGCGGTAGATTTCAACTGCTTCATGAATTCGCCCTGCTTTTACAAGTTCATATAAAACCACAGTTTCTTTTGGAAAAGCACACACAAGACCAGCAATCCAACCATCGGCACCCATCATCATACTTTCCAATGCTATAGTATCAACGCCTGTCATGATTTTCAAACGATTTCCAAAACGATTTTTTATGCGGGTAACATTAGACACATCTCTTGTGGACTCTTTCACCGCTTGAATATTTTCACATTCTATTAATTCTTTGAACATGTCCAAAGTAACTTCTATTTTATAATCTACTGGGTTATTGTAAATCAAAATGGGAAGTGAGGTGTTTTTGGCTACTGTTTTTAAGTATTGAACCGTTTCTTTTGGGCAAGCATTGTAGCGCATTGGTGGCAATAGCATTAAACCATTTGCACCATCTTGTTCGGCTATTTTTGCAGCTTCTACAGCACCTGAAGTTGTTTGTTCTGCAATATTCATAAGTACAGGCACATACCCATTGGCAAGTTTAACAGTTGTTGTGGTGAGTTCTCTTTTTTCTTTTGGTGTAAGTGTACTTGCTTCACCTAAAGTTCCTCCCAACACAATGCCATGTACTCCGGCTTCAAGTTGTGCTTTAATATTTACGGAAAACATATCCAAGTCCAACTGGTCTTGTGCAGTAAATTTTGTTGTAACTGCAGGCATAATGCCTTTCCATTCGATGTTATTCATGATGTTATTGTTTATTGATTTGAAGTTTATTTTGTTGTTTTTTAGTCATAGTCTTAACTACCATATCATAACTATGTGATATGAATTCAAACACTAATTTCAATGGTATTTCATTGGTTTCTAAGTAAATAGTATTCCAATGCTTTTTATTGGTATGAAACCCTGGGACGATACATCTGTAATTTTCTCTTAGCTCAATAGCATATTCTGGGTCGCATTTTAATGTAATTGAGGGTAGACCCTTCTCCCATTTTTCCAATGGACATAGCGCAAATATTTTACCCAAAACCTTAAACACCAAAGTATCTTCATCAAAAGGAAATTCTTCTGTTGATTTTGGTTGTTTCAAACAAAATAAGCGAATATCTTCAATGTTCATGGGTGTATTCTAATCGTGAAGCTTATACAATACGGGTTTACTTGGGGACGCATCATTTTGAAACGGCGCGATAAGCAAATTTAAAATATATTTTCCATCTTCAATACTGTTTGGAACATAAATCATTTCTGTTATTGTTGCGTCCATTCGTACCTCCCCATCAACATCCCAAAAGGCTTTGTGCGCCAATAGTGCTCCATTATCTTTTTCTTTATCAACACTGGGCATATCCACCAACAAATGTTTTACACCTTTATTTCGTAGATAAATGGCTGCTGCTTCCGACAAAAAGGGCGGATTGGTATGGGCATACTGTCGATTTAATTTGTCTTTGGTGTTGGGTAGTGTTCTAATTACAACCGCTTCTCGCTTTTTATTTCCAATTGCATAGCGCAATTGTTTTTCTGAAATGATAAAATCACCTTCTTTTGATTCTGGAACAACGGTAACCACTTCTGCCACAAACAAAAATTGTTTTAAACACGAATTGATGCTATAGACCTCCTCTGTAATATGCCCTACACATTCGGTATGTGTACCATGTGCATGAGGATTAAATTCAATTGAATTAAAGTTGACTGCAGCGCCACTTCTAACACTGCCTGTCCAATTTTTAACCTTTGCAGGGTAAATTTTTGGTGGTGGTAAATACCACGCATTAACGTTGTCTTTTGCAGCTCTAAGCGGAATAGAAATATCTATTGGTTGATCTACAAAAATGGTATAAGTTCGACTATTGGCATGAATGATTGCTTTCATAAAAAAATGAGGTTTTCCATAAATTTAATAAAAATTTATAGGATAAATAAATCTGAAACAATTCCATCGCACAAAAATTTACCTTTTATGGTTGTTTTTAAAACATCATTTTCCAAGACTAAGGTTTTGGAATTGAGATGTTTTTGAGCATTTTTAAGAAGTTGATTTTTAAATTCCATACCAAATTTCTCTTCAATTTTTGAAAGTGAAACGCCCCACATCGTCCGAAGTCCTGTCATAAGGTATTCATTAAAACGATTCTCTGGAGTTAAAAATTCCACAGTTAATGGAAGTTGATCTTGTTCTAAAGTTTTGATGTATGTGCTATTATTTGACACATTCCAAGATCGTTTTTCTCCGTCAAAAGAATGAGCAGAAGGACCAACGCCAAGATAGGGTTTTCCCAACCAATAACTTGTGTTGTGTTTTGAAAACGTTTCTGGTGTTCCAAAACTACAAACTTCATAGTGTATCAAACCTGCTTTGTTGGTGTCTTCAATCAAAACTTGAAAATGAGCTGCTGCAAGCGCATCGTCCATGGGCGGATGTTTTGCTGTTTTGATAAAATGCTCCAAAGCTGTTTTGGGCTCCACAGTAAGGGCGTAGCACGACAAATGTTTGATGTCTAAATCCAATGCTATTTTAAGATTTTCTCGCCAACGTTCAGCGGACATTTGTGGCATCCCATACATCAAATCAATACTGATATTATCAAAGTAGCGTTGTGCTATTTTTAGACACTCAATGGCTTCTTTGGCATTATGAGCGCGATTCATTTCTTGTAAATCTTCTTCAAAAAACGACTGAATTCCTATGCTTAATCTATTGATTTTTGTTTCAGAAAGCATTTTAATATATGCTGCTGTAAGGTCATCAGGATTGGCTTCCAAAGTCATTTCTGCATCGGGCTTAACATTGTAATAGGCATCTATGGTTTGAAAAATTGTATTCAAATTCTCCACGGATAAAAGTGAAGGTGTACCGCCACCAAAATAAATGGATTCTAGTGGTACTGATTTCAATTCTTTTGCTCTAAGTTGAAGTTCTTCACAAAGGGCCTCAATTAAATCTTTTTTATGCTTTTGGTTGGTTGAAAAATGAAAATTGCAATAATGACAGGCTTGTTTACAAAACGGAATATGTAGATAGAGTCCTGCCAAATGAAACTATTTTTTTACTCTATTTTCATTTTGTTTGACAAAAGCACCCCAACCGGTATAACTTTTCCCTGCGGTAACTTTTCCAGCATTATAGAAATGGCATACTGCAGCCGCCAAGCCGTCTGTGGAATCCAAGTTTTTGGGCAATTCTTTCAGTTGTAAAAGACTTTGTAGCATTTTGGCCACTTGTTCTTTACTGGCATTTCCATTGCCCGTAATGGCCATTTTTATTTTTTTTGGTGAATATTCGGTGATGGGAATTTCTCTAGACAAACCAGCGGCCATGGCCACCCCTTGCGCACGACCTAGCTTTAACATACTTTGAACGTTTTTACCAAAAAATGGTGCTTCAATGGCAATTTCATCAGGGTTGAAGGTGTCAATCAGCTCTAGAGTACGTTCAAAAATGAGTTTTAATTTTAAGTAATGATCGCTGTATTTTTTCAATTGCAATTCGTTCAATTGCAAAAACTCCATAGTTTTTCCTTTGACTTTTATCAATCCAAAACCCATTATGGTTGTTCCTGGATCTATCCCCAATATGATTTTTTCACTCATTGCAAATACTAATTGGTGTTTAAAATTATGGGCAATTGAAAAACGGTTTGCACATGCTGACTGCGTTTGATGGCTGGATATAATTTTGGCAATTCTAAAAGACTTGCACTTAAAATTTCATTCAAATTTTGAGTTGATGCTTCAGAGAGCTGACTAGCGTCCAAACTTGAAAGTGTAATTTTACCTGTTTTTGAAACTAAAAAATTGACCAATATGGTATCATTTTCAGTGTCCAAAACTACCATGTCGCTATCTTTTAAAACCTCAAATATATGCGTCGTAAAAATCGATTCAAAACAGGCCTTATTGTCCTCATAATTTTGGTCTTCATCACAAGTTTCAAAGGTTGGATACTGGTCCACCTCATCCCATTTGAACGTTTGTAATTCTTGTTCTAAAATGACATCAGAATTGAGTTTCTTCTTTTCAAAATATTGACAAGAAAAACAGATCGTAAAACAAAAAATGAGAGCAAAGCGCATTGGTTTGTTATAAAGTTTAAAATTACGCTTTTAATTTGAACTGAAAAAACCTTTAAAACATATAGATTTTACAGCATTACTTCTTGGGTTTTACATTGGGCGCGCCACTCATAATTTCGGCATTGGCAAATTCCTCGAATTGTTTAAAATTATCAACAAACGAATTTGATAATTGATAGGCGATTTTATAAAATCCTTCGTCATTTTTCCATGTTTTTCTTGGGCTTAATACGGCTGTGGGTACATTGGGACACACCCTTGGCTGCAGCACGCCAAAAACAGAATGAATATGGTAATTATCTTTGTTGACTGCTTCCAAAGAGCCGTCCATTGCTGCGGCAATCATGGCGCGGGTATATTTCAGTTCCATACGTTTGCCTATACCATAAGGTCCACCAGTCCATCCCGTATTGACCAACCAAACGGTGACCCCTGCGGATTTCATTTTGGCACTCAACATTTCGGCATATTTGGTAGGGTGTAACGGCATAAATGGTGCACCAAAACAGGCCGAAAATATAGGTTTTGGCTCATTGACACCTGCTTCTGTTCCTGCCACTTTTGCGGTATAACCCGATATAAAATGATAGGCCGCCTGAGCTGGAGTAAGCTTCGAAATGGGGGGCAGTACACCAAAAGCATCGGCGGTAAGAAAAAAGATATGTTTTGGGTTTTTACCAATAGAATTGGGTTGAATATTTTTGATATGATGAATGGGATAGCTTACCCGTGTGTTTGGGGTGATGCTTTTGTCTGTAAAATCGACATTCCCATTTTTATCCATCACCACATTCTCTAAAATTGCCCCTTTTTTTATGGCATTATAAATGTCTGGTTCTTGGGTTTTGGATAAATTGATGACCTTGGCATAACAGCCCCCTTCAAAATTAAATATGGTATTTTCGGCGGTCCAGCCATGTTCGTCATCGCCAATGAGTTGGCGTTCTGGATCGGTGGATAGTGTGGTTTTTCCAGTCCCAGAGAGTCCAAAAAATATGGAGGTTTCCCCGTTTTTACCCACATTGGCACTGCAATGCATGGGCAAGGTATTTTTAAATACAGGCAAAATAAAATTTAGCGCCGAAAAAATCCCTTTTTTGATTTCTCCAGTATAGCCCGTTCCACCGATTAAAGCGATTTTTTTTGTAAAATTTAAAATGGCAAAATTATGCTGGCGTGTCCCATCAACTTCTGCGTTGGCCATAAAACCAGGCGCATTAACAATGGTCCATTCGGGGGTAAAATCTTTGAGTTCTGAAGCACTAGGACGCAAAAACATATTGTAGGCAAAAAAATTGCTCCATGGATATTCGTTAACCACACGAATATTGACACGGTAATTGGGGTCTGCACAAGCATAGGCATCTCGGACATACAAAGGTTTATCGTTAAGGTAATGAATCACTTTGGTATAGAGATGATCAAAGGCTTCTGGCGAAAATGGAATGTTGATGTCCCCCCACCAGACTTTATCTTTGGTGATGGCGTCTTTAACAATAAAACGATCTTTGGGCGAACGCCCTGTAAACTCGCCGGTATTGATGGCCAGCGCAGCAGACGAGGCCTCTACGCCTTGTTTTAGGGCAATGGTTTTTTTGTGCAGTTGATCGGGAGAACATTGGTAATGAACTGATTTTGAGGTTATTCCGAGTGCTTTTAACGAAATCGTTTTCGTAACTTGTTGTACGTTTTCCATAAAAAGTGAATCGCATTAAAGAAACAAAGGTAACTATTCTTTTAAAAACAGCTAAAATTTATCTTATTTTTTGTGATTTATTAGCTTTAAAGTGGAAAATGCTAACCCAAAACAAACCAATTCTTGTTTGTAAAACATCCCCAAAAATACCGCCTTATTTTAAAAAATTCAACCCCAATACCCGCCAAAAGATTAAACAATTTATAAAGTTTTGTTAATGTTTGAGATGCAAACTAATCTTGTGTATTGAATTTTTTAGTTTGAAATAGAAAAAGACACTCTCAACTTAAAATTTAGTCATGAAATTAAACCTCAAACTAATTTTTATTTTAATTTTTCTTAACCTATTAATCGTTTCATCATTTTTGTTATATACCTACGTTTACAAACACATTAATAATGAAATTATTTATCTAATCATTATAGGGTCTTATGCTCTAACTTTTTATGTTGCCCGAAAACTAAAAATGATAACACTTCGCTACAAAAGACCAGACATAAGACAAGTCTTTGAATGGAGTTTAATTAGTCTATTTATTTGGTTAATATCCCTTGTTGAAATCAATATACTAAATCCTAATTTTAATTATTTTGAGCACCACGAAAACAGACACACACTTATCAGTGGCTTGTATTATCTCATATCTGCTCCATTGATCGAATAGGTGTTTATGAAGTCTATTTTTATGGAAAGCTTAATGAAATTAAAGTTAAAAAAGGTTTTTGTTATACTCCTTTCTTCGGCTTGTTTTGCGATATTTCATTTCCCCAGTATTTTAATTGTTCATCTATTGATGAGGCTAATAACATCTTTTTTATATTATAGAAATAAAGATGTTGTACAATGTATCCTTATTCATTCAATATATAACGGTATTTTAGGAATTGAATCACAATTTTATTGATATCAGGTATTACTTAAAATTTATTCTTTAAAAAATAAACCCCCGACATTCCCCAAGTACTAATCAACAATAAGCCTCCTATGGGAGTAACAGGACCAAAAAACGAAAAATCAATTGGGGTTAAGGCATTGGTGGCCAATAGATAAATAGAGCCCGAAAATAAAAGAACACCTAAAAGGGTAAGCCAAAACAAACGTTTTTTTTGTTGGGGGTGTAGTTGTGGCATCAGTCCAACCACAAAAAGAAAAAATGCATGGTACATTTGGTAACGTACCCCCGTTTGAAAACTTTCTAAACTTATGGTATCAAGCGGATTACGAAGTCCGTGTGCGGCAAAAGCCCCCAAGACTACAGCAATCAAACCCAAAATTGAGGCCGCTAAAAAAATTTTCTTTTCCATACTCATTTTAAATATTTAACTTTAGACACAAAAGTAATCATTGCAATCACAATATGCGAACCATCCTCATTATTGGCGCTGGTAAATCCACAGCCTATCTCGTACAATACCTACTGCAAAAGTCAGAGGCAGAACAACTTCGTGTCATTTTAGCGGATAAAAATAGTGCCTTTGCTGAAAAACTCATTAATCAGCATCCCAACGGCCAAGCCATTGCTTTTGATGTTTTTAATGAAGAACAACGCCACAAACAAATTAAAAACGCGGATATCGTGGTTTCAATGTTGCCCGCACGTTTTCATATCGAGGTGGCCAAAGATTGTTTGAAATTCGGAAAAAATATGGTCACTGCTTCTTATGTAAGCGATGAGATGCAAGCCCTACACAAAGAGGTCGAAGCCAAAGGGTTGTTGTTTTTAAACGAAATGGGTGTTGATCCTGGTATCGATCATATGAGTGCCATGGCAGTCATTGACCGTATCAAAGCCAATGGGGGCGAGATGATTCTTTTTGAATCGTTCACCGGCGGACTTGTGGCACCAGAAAGCGACAATAATTTGTGGAATTACAAATTTACATGGAACCCTAGAAACGTGGTAACAGCAGGGCAAGGTGGCGCTGCTAAGTTTTTGCAAGAAGGAAAATTTAAATACATTCCCTACCACCGCTTATTCCGTAGAACAGAATTTTTGGAAGTCGATGGCTATGGTCGTTTTGAGGCCTATGCCAATAGAGATTCCCTAAAATACCAAAGTATTTATGGTTTGGATGCTATTCATACCTTGTATCGTGGGACCATCAGACGGGTTGGATTTGGAAAAGCATGGCAAATTTTTATCATGCTCGGCATGACAGACGACAGTTATACCATTGAGGACAGCGAACATATGAGCTATAGAGATTTTATAAATTCATTTTTACCATATAGTCACTCAGATTCTGTTGAACTCAAATTAAGACATCAACTTAAAATTGATCAAGATGATATCATTTGGGAAAAATTAGAAGAACTGGATCTATTTAATCCCAACAAGAAAGTTGAACTTAAAAATGCAACACCAGCTCAAATTTTACAAAAAATTTTAATGGACAGTTGGACGCTAAAACAAGAAGACAAAGACATGATTGTGATGTATCATAAATTTGGCTACGAATTAAATGGTAAAAAACACCAAATTGATGCTACAATGGTATGTAAAGGTGACAATCAAACCTATACAGCAATGGCAAAAACAGTTGGATTACCTATCGCAATTGGAGCTTTAAAAGTACTAAACAATGAATTTAACCTAAAAGGTGTTCAAATTCCTATCAAAAAAGTGATATACAAACCAATTTTAAAAGAATTAGAAGATTTTGATATCATTTTTAAAGAAAAAGAAGTAAAATACTTAGGGTATAATATATTAAATGCCTGATTTTGTTATAAATTATAAAATAATTTAATATTTTTGTGTCATTCCACTCAAAAAATGATAAAATATGTCCGAATTTTCAATTGATGGTATAGATAAAACCATTTTAAGAGCCTTAATGAAAGATGCTCGAACCCCTATTTTAGAAATTGCACGAAGTGTTGGGATTTCTGGGGCTGCTATTCATCAAAGATTAAGAAAGCTAGAAAATTCTGGCTTGATTGAAGGATCAAAATTTGTGATTAATCCAAAAGTTTTAGGGTATAAAACCATGGCTTTTGTTGGTGTTTATCTCGAAAAAGCCAAAAACAATGCCGAAGCTGTACGTCAACTCAAGCGGATTCCAGAAGTTTTGGAATGCCACTACACGACCGGCGATTGGAGTATTCTTATCAAAATCCTTTGTAAAGACAACGAACATTTAATGAATGTCCTTAATAAAAGCATTCAGGATATTTCTGGTGTTTCCAGAACAGAAACGTTTATTTCATTAAATCAACAGTTGGATCGACAGATTAAAATCTAGTCTCTGCCAAAAATTTGAAGCGCCCAATACATCAATGTTGCTAAAGCACCTAGTGCAGCCACTAAATATGTGCGTGCCGCCCATTTCAAAGCATCTTCTGCATCTTTATATTCTTCGCGAGACACGATATTCCTGCTTTTTAGCCAAGCTAATGCTCTGTTACTCGCATCGTACTCTACTGGTAGCGTTACAAAACTAAAAACAGTTGCAACGGCCATTAATCCAAAACCAAGTACAGCCACCCAAAATCCAAGACCAAGACCCGCACCAAAACCAAGCATTAAGCCTGCTAGAATGATCCACATCGATAGACTTGAAGAGACATTAACAATCGGTACAAGCGTTGAACGTGTTTGTAACCAACTATAGGCTTGTGCATGCTGTACTGCATGCCCACATTCGTGAGCAGCCACCGCAGCTGCAGCTGCATTGCGTTCGTGATAGACGGCTTCACTCAAGTTTACTGTGCGATCTTTTGGATTATAATGATCGGTCAAACGCCCTTTTACAGAAACCACACGAACATTGTTTATACCATGATCGGCAAGCATTTTTTCTGCAATTTCTGCACCCGACATGCCATTACGTAAGTGTGTTTTTGAATATTTTGCAAATTTACGCTTCAAGGTAGAGCTTACCATCCAACTGACTAGCGCAATTAGTCCAAGTAGTAAATAATAGGTTCCCATAAGATTTGTTTTTTTAGATTTTGTACATCAAAAATAACACCAATTCTTCAAAAAGTGAAATTTTAAACGTTAAGGTTTTCTGTATTTAAAAATGAATACCAAAATAATAAATGCCAAAACCATTGTAATAGTATTGGCTAAAATCATTGATAGGCTTTCTTTGTGGATTCCATAAATCAACCAACATACAATACCAATAAAAAATAATGTGAATGTTGTCATTGAAAATGCTGAAACGTCTTTCGTTTTCCAGGTTTTATACACTTGGGGGAAAAACGAATAGGTGGTTAGCGCTGCTGCTAACAACCCAATGCCTTCAATATAATCGATATCAGCCAACAATATTTACAATTTTACCAGGAACAACAATCACTTTTTTGGGAACACGCCCTTCTAATTGTGCTATGGTTTTTTCGTGCGCCAATACTGTTTTCTCAATTTCTTCTTTGCTTAAATCTAAAGGTAATTCCAGTGTAAAACGCATTTTTCCATTAAAGGAAATAGGATAGTTTTTAGAACTTTCGACTAAATGCTTAGGCTCGAAAACTGGAAATTCAGCTATTGAAATGGAGGACTGATGACCGAGTTTTGCCCAGAGTTCTTCGGCAATATGTGGTGCGTATGGCGAAATCAAAATTAAAAGAGATTCCAAAACCTCACGACTTGTACACTTCTGAACACTCAATTCGTTAACGGCAATCATAAAATTAGACACCGATGTATTAAACGAAAATTGCTCAATGTCTTCAGTTACTTTTTTTATGGTTTTATGGAGTGTTTTTAGGTTGTCCTTAGTTGGCTGAGCATCATTTACTTTTAAACCAGAATCTCCGATATACAATTTCCATAATTTTTTTAGAAAACTTGATACTCCAGTAATCCCTGCGGTATTCCAAGGCTTATATTGCTCCAATGGCCCCAAAAACATCTCATATAATCGTAGGGCATCTGCCCCATAGGTTTCACAAATTTCATCTGGATTGACCACATTATATTTTGATTTTGACATTTTCTCAACCTCGCGTTTGACCTTAAAACTTCCATCTTCAGATAACATAAATTCTGCATCAGAAAATTCTTTTCGCCACAATTTAAACGCCTCAATGTCCAATTCGTCAGAAGCATTTACAAAACTGACATCAGCATGAATGTATTGTACGTTTTTATCATTAATTTGATCATTGGAAACAAAAGTATTGCTGCCTTCAACTCGAGCAACAAAAGCACTAGTTCCCAAAATCATCCCTTGATTGATCAATTTTTTTGCAAATTCATCCTTAGGTAAATAGCCTCTATCAAATAGAAATTTTTGCCAAAAACGTGCATATAATAAATGTCCCGTTGCGTGCTCGCTCCCACCAATGTACAAATCTACTTCTTGCCAATAATTAAGTGCCTCTTGACTTGCAAATTCATCCGAATTGTGAGGATCCATATAACGGTTAAAATACCACGAGCTCCCCGCCCATCCTGGCATGGTATTGAGTTCTAATGGAAATACTGTTTTGTGGTCTATTTCAGAATTATGGACGATTGTATTTTTTTGAGTATCCCAAGCCCAAACCTCAGCACGCCCCAAAGGCGGCTCTCCTTCTTCCGTTGGTAAATATTTTTCGACTTCTGGAAGTGAAATTGGCAAATGCTTTTGATCTATCATTTGTGGCATCCCTTCTACATAATACACTGGAAAAGGTTCCCCCCAATAGCGCTGTCTAGAAAAGACCGCATCACGTAAACGATAGTTGATCTTACCTTCTCCCTGATTGATTTTTTCTAGCGCTTCAATTACTGATTTTGTAGCTGCTTTAAAATCTAATCCGTCCAAAAATTGACTGTTTGCAATTTTAGTATTTGATTTATCAGTAAATGCTTCTTTTGAAATATCAGTATCGTGAAAAATATTTGGAATAGAAATATCAAAATGTTTTGCAAAATCATAATCTCTTTGATCACCACAGGGTACAGCCATTACAGCACCTGTTCCGTAACCTGCAAGAACATAATCTCCAATCCAAATAGGGATGGGTTCTTTTGTAAATGGATGCTCGGCATAAGCTCCAGTAAAGACCCCTGAAATGGTTTTTACATCCGCCATTCGTTCACGTTCACTTCGTTTTGAAGTGGCTAAAATATAGTCTTCAACTGCTAGCCTTTGCGCATCTGTTGTAATGGCATTTACAAGTTCATGTTCTGGAGCCAATGTCATAAATGAAACTCCAAAAATTGTATCGGGTCTAGTGGTAAAAACTTCAATTTTGGCATCAAAATCTACAACATTAAAGCGTACAGATGCGCCTACAGATTTTCCAATCCAATTGCGTTGACTTTCTTTAAGCGCATCGGTCCAATCTATTGTATCAAGACCTGTCAACAAACGATCGGCATAAGCAGATATACGCATACTCCACTGGGTCATTTTTTTTCTAACCACAGGAAATCCTCCACGCTCTGAAACCCCATTGACAATTTCGTCATTGGCCAAAACTGTACCGAGCTCTGGACACCAATTGACCTCTGTTTCTGCCAAATAGGTTAATCTGTATTTTAAAAGAATGTTTTGTTGTTCTTTTTCTGAAAAAGTAGTCCATTGTGTAGCAGAAAAAGTAGGTGTATCATCATCGCAAACAGCATCTACGGACTTGTTCCCTTCTTTTGAAAATAGAGCCATAAGCTCTGAAATTGGTCTTGCTTTGTTTGCTGAACGATCGTACCAAGATTCAAATAATTGAATAAAAATCCATTGTGTCCATTTGTAATACTCTGGAGAAGAGGTTCGTACTTCCCGACTCCAATCAAAAGAAAATCCTATTTGATCGAGCTGACGCCGGTATGTATTGATATTTTCTTCTGTAGTAACCGCAGGATGCTGACCCGTTTCAATCGCATATTGTTCGGCAGGTAGCCCAAAACTATCATACCCTTGTGGATGCAAAACATTGAACCCCTTGTGACGTTTGTAGCGCGCATAAATATCAGATGCAATATATCCTAAGGGATGCCCAACGTGCAAGCCCGCACCACTAGGATATGGAAACATATCTAGTACATAATATTTTGGGTTTTCAGAACTTAATTCTGCTTTAAATGTGTGGTTTTGCTCCCAATAGTTTTGCCATTTGGCTTCAATTTCCCTGAAATTGTATGTCATGATTCCTACTTTATTGCTTGCAAATTTACATTTTATTTGAGGAAGTTTTATATTTTTACCAAACCAAGACTAAAGCAATGGGCTCAACATTTGAAAAACATCAAAAAAGACGATTAATATCCTCCTACTTTTCAGTAGTCATCAGCATTAGTTTGGTGCTTTTTTTACTCGGAATTTTAGGAATTTTAGTGCTAAACGCTAAGCACATTTCTGATGAATTTAAAGAAAAAGTAGTTCTTACCATTTATTTGGAAGATGAAACAAAACCCATTGAAATCAATCAATTGAAGAAAAGCTTGAGTGTAGCCAGTTATGTCAAACAAACCCGATTTATCTCCAAAGATGAAGCCGCAACATTTATGGCCGCTGAGTATGGCAAAGACTTTTTGGATGATGTGGGCTACAACCCATTAAAAAACTCCCTTGAAGTCAATTTGCTCGCCCCATATGTTACTGCAAAAAGATTAGACAGTATCTCCGAAAAAGCACTACAGAAAAATTTTGTGGAAGATGTCAAATATGATAAAGACCTTGTTTCACTTATGAATAGTAATGTAAAACGTCTAGGGTTTTGGATTTTGGTCATTAGTGGGATATTCGCCATTATTGCAATGTTGCTCATAAATAGTTCTATCCGTTTAGCCGTATATTCCAAACGTTTTTCAATAAAAACCATGCAAATGGTTGGAGCTACAAAGCAATTTATAAGAAGGCCATTTGTACTTCATAATATCCGATTAGGTGTTTTGGGTGCATTAGTAGGCATTGGCGCCAATTGTTTACTTATTTACTATCTAAACACTTCTTTTCCAGAACTAAAACTCATTGATTATCCTATAGAATTAGGGATTTTGTTTATGTGTATTTTAGGAATTGGAATAGTCATCACATGGATCAGTACACACTTGGCAACACAACGTTTTTTAAATCTAAAAACAGATCAACTTTACTATTAAACTACTTATACATCTACAATAAAACAAAAAAACTATGGGAGAAAAAAAACGAAAAGAAGCCGCAAAACAAAACTTTGTTTTTTCAAAGAAAAACTACATTTGGATGTTTATCGGTTTGGCTTTTATTGCTCTTGGGTTTATTCTAATGGCAGGTGGTGGTTCTGATGATCCCAATGTTTTTAGTGATGCTGTTTTTAGTGTACAAAGAATACGTGTTGCTCCAACACTCATCCTTATTGGTTTTGGTATTCAGATCTATGCAATTCTTCTAAAACCTAAATCATAAGTGGATTATTTAGACAGTCTTATTCTAGGTATTATTCAGGGGCTTACAGAATTTCTTCCTGTTTCATCTAGCGGACATTTGGAACTTGGAAAATCGCTACTTGGCGACAACTCTCTCCCAAAAGAAAGTATGATTTTTACAGTAGTTCTACATTTTGCAACCGCCTTAAGTACCATTGTGGTGTTTAGAAAAGATATTTTTGAAATCATAAAAGAGCTTCTGAAATTTGAATGGAATTCTAATACCCAATTCATTTTTAAAATTATAATTTCAATGCTTCCTGCGGCCTTAATTGGTGTTTTTTTTGAAACGGAATTGGAATCCTTATTTTCAAATAATATCGTTTTGGTTGGTGCTATGCTTATCATAACAGGACTTTTGCTATTATTGGCCGATCGCGCACAAAACACTTCAAAAAATGTAAGTTTTAAAAATGCTTTTACAGTTGGTGTAGCACAAGCCGTAGCCATACTCCCTGGAATTTCAAGATCGGGTGCTACGATTTCTACAGCCGTGTTGCTTGGCATTGACAAAACCAAGGCGGCCAGATTTTCATTTTTGATGGTTATCCCTTTAATATTTGGAAAAATTTTTAAAGATATTTTTAGTGGCGAATTGAGTTACGAAAATGCACAAATTACATCGTTAGGTATTGGATTTATTACGGCATTTGTGTCGGGCTTATTGGCGTGTACATGGATGATTCGATTGGTGAAAAATAGCCAATTAAAATATTTTGCCTACTACTGTGCTGTGGTTGGAATTATTGCCATTTTATCAACCTATTTTTAAGTCATGAAAACCGTTGAAGACTATAAAAATGGTCAGCTATTGTTGATTGATAAACCCCTAGAATGGACTTCTTTTCAGGTAGTCAACAAAGTGCGTTGGCATATTCGAAAAACATTTCAAATTAAAAAAATTAAAGTTGGACATGCTGGCACTTTAGACCCTTTGGCCACAGGACTTTTAATTATTTGTACAGGAAAAAAAACAAAGCAAATTGAACAGTATCAAGCTCAAGTAAAAACATACACTGGAACATTCGTTTTGGGCAGTACAACACCCTCTTATGACTTAGAAACTGAGATTGATGCCACATACCCCACAACACACATTACAGAAGATTTAATCCATCAAACGACTGCAAAATTTACAGGGACTATAAAACAATATCCTCCTGTTTTTTCGGCACTAAAAAAAGATGGAAAACGACTTTATGAATTTGCAAGAGAAGGCAAAGAAGTGGAAATTTCGGCTCGTAAAATCGTTATAGATTTTTTCAATATTACTGCCATAAATGGCTTAGAAGTAGATTTTGAAATTCAATGTAGCAAAGGCACATATATCCGATCTTTAGCACACGATTTTGGAAAAGCACTAAATTCTGGCGCACACTTATCTGCATTGAGGCGTACTAAAATTGGAAATTTTTCTGTTGATCATGCTATTTCTGTTGATGCTTTTATTGATAGTTTAAAAAAGGAATAATTTTTGTTGAAACATCATCATGACAAAAAAACAACGCTGTGGCTGGTGCGAGGGGAATACCCTCTATGAAAATTATCATGATACGGAGTGGGGTGTTCCCCTTTTTGATGATCAAAAACTATTTGAATTTCTAATTCTTGAAACCTTTCAGGCAGGACTGAGTTGGATTACTGTACTTAAAAAACGTGAAAATTTTAGAACAGCTTTTGATGATTTTGATTACAAAAAAGTGGCGAGCTATAATGAAACAAAATTTCAGGAACTTGTCCAAAACAAAGGGATTATTAGAAATAAACTCAAAATAAAAGCCGCCATTAGTAATGCTCAAGCTTTTTTAAAAATCCAAGAAGAATTTAAAAGTTTTAGCAATTATATTTGGGCTTTTGTTGATGGAAAACCCATAAAAAATCACATTACAGATTATAAAAAACTTCCCGCCAATACCCCCTTGAGTGATGCCATTAGTAAGAATTTAAAAATACGTGGATTCAAATTTGTTGGTAGTACTGTAGTCTATGCGCATATGCAAGCCACAGGTATGGTTAACGATCATGAAATCAGTTGTTTTCGTTATAATGAAGTGGCTTTAGAATAAGGCACTATCTCCAAAAGTTTTTGAACGACCTCAACCCTTGCTCGCATTTTTTTATTGGCCTTTATAACAATCCAAGGGGCAATTTTGGTGTCTGTTTTTTCAAACATTTTTTTCTTGTAATCGGTATAATCATCCCAACGCTCTAGCGCTGTTTGATCAACAGGACTAAACTTCCATTTTTTGACCGGACTAGTTTTAATCTCCTTAAAACGTCGTGCTTGTTCGTCTTTTGAAATCGAGAAATAAAACTTTACCAAGCGAACGCCAGACTCAATAAGCATTTGTTCAAAATTATTCACTTGATTCATAAAAATTTTGTACTCTTCATCGGTACAAAACCTATTAACAGGTTCTACCACAGCACGATTGTACCAACTGCGGTCAAAAAAAGTAATTTGTCCACTTCGTGGCAAATTTTTAATATACCTTTGAAAATACCATTGCCCTTGTTCTTCAGGCGTTGGTTTTGGAAGAGCTACCACATTAAATTCTCGAGGATTCAAATGCTGAGTAATTCTTCTTATAGCACCGCCTTTTCCAGCGGCATCTCGCCCTTCAAAAATGACTACCAATTTTTCACCCTCGTCCTCAACCCATTGCTGAAGTTTGATGAGTTCTTCTTGTAATTTATTGAGTTTTGCCTCATAATTTAAAATACGCAATGCCTTTGTAGGGGTCATGTCTTTTTCTTTTAGAAAAAGTTTTAGCCCTCGATTTGAGTTCAATTTTTTTAAATTTTTTGGCGTTAATTCACTCATAATCAGTCAATTCTTGTAATCAATCTATGATAACGTTGCACCACATTTGGATCGGGTAGAATCGTTGTTTTTGAACTTCCTTTACGATCATATTCAAACTTAGAAAGCACATGACGAATACTTTCTAATCGTGCTTCTTTTTTATTGTTTGTTTTTATAATTATCCATGGACTAAATGACGTATGGGTTTGACTAAACATTTGCTCTTTATAATCTGTATACAAATCCCAACGTTTTTGACCTTCTTTGTCCACAGGACTAAACTTCCACTGCTTTAATGGATTGGCCAACCGAGAATTGAAACGTCTCAGTTGTTCGTCTTTAGAAATGGAAAACCAAAATTTTATAATAATGACACCGTCTTCATAAAGCATATGTTCAAACTCTGGAACCTGAACCATGTATTTTTTGTACTGCTCATCGGTGCAAAATCCCATAACAGGTTCTACTACAGCACGATTGTACCAACTCCGATCGAAAAAGACCAATTCTCCTGGCTCTGGTAATTCTTTGATATAGCGTCTAAAATACCACTGCCCTTGCTCAACTTCAGTAGGTTTTGTTAGAGCAACTACACGCATAGAACGTGGATTCAAATGCTCAGTAAAACGCCGAATTGCTCCGCCTTTACCGGCAGCATCACGTCCTTCAAAAATGACGCATACACGTTTTTTGTGTTTGGCAACCCATTGCTGCAAATCCACAAGTTCTGCTTGAAGTTTTAGCAACTCTGTTTCATAATGCACCCCCTCCAAAATAGACGCATACTTCTTTGGTTCTAATTTTGAGTTTAGAACTTTTTTGAATGCTGAAGTATCAGAACA
>Ga0255773_10000495_pt1 | contig 42197 bp, 45 predicted proteins | sample 011ome_17_FD_179971 | JGI IMG/M metagenome (GOLD analysis project Ga0255773, IMG submission 179971) | Coastal salt marsh microbial communities from the Groves Creek Marsh, Skidaway Island, Georgia - 011502XT metaG (version 2) | ecosystem: Environmental > Aquatic > Marine > Intertidal zone >... | reverse complement strand
GTCGGTAATAGAGATTACAACAAATAAAGATATTGAAAATTAAAACCTTTAATATATAAACATGGTTGAAAAGCTTACTCCAATGTCAGAAGATTTTAATGAATGGTATACCGACATCATTCAACAATCTCAATTGGCAGATTATTCACCTGTAAAAGGAACCATGGTTATTAGACCATACGGATATTCTATTTGGGAAAGTGTGCAATCGTATTTGGATAAAAAATTTAAAGAAACAGGACATCAAAATGCTTATTTTCCGCTATTTATTCCAAATTCATTTATCCAAAAAGAAGCTGAGCATGTAGAAGGCTTTTCTCCTGAGCTAGCAATGGTCACCCATGCAGGCGGAAAAGAGCTCGAGGAACCTTTAGTTGTAAGACCTACTTCAGAAACAATTATTAATCATATGTTTGCAAAATGGATCAAAAGCCATAGAGATTTACCAATGTTGATAAATCAGTGGGCAAATGTTGTTCGTTGGGAAATGAGGACTAGATTATTTTTAAGAACATCAGAATTTTTATGGCAAGAAGGCCATACAGCTCATGCAACAGAATCTGAAGCAACTGAAGAAGCTCTTAGGATGTTAGAAATTTATTCTGAATTTGCAGAAAATGCAGCTGCAGTATCAGTTGTGAAAGGTATAAAGTCAGCAAATGAAAGATTCGCAGGTGCTACTAGAACATATTCTATTGAAGCAATGATGAAAGATATGAAAGCTTTACAAGCTGGAACTTCACACGAATTAGGCCAAAATTTTTCAAAAGCTTTTGAAATTCAATTCTCAGATGAGGAAAATAATTTACAATATCCTTATCAAACTAGCTGGGGAGTGAGTACTAGATTGATTGGCATGATAATAATGGCTCATGGTGATGATAAAGGTTTAAATTTGCCTCCTAAGTTAGCACCACACCAGGTTGTAATTATTCCTATTACACCCAACGAGAATTCAAAAAAATCAGTATTAGATGCAACGAAGATAATCAGTGAAGAATTAGGAAAAAGTTTCAGAGTCTATGTAGATGATAGGGATAATATATCTCCAGGATTTAAATTTAATGAATGGGAATTAAAGGGCGTGCCATTAAGAATTGAAATTGGACCAAGAGATGTTGAAAATAAAACAGTTGTTTTCTCAAGAAGAGACGGTGTTGACGGAAAATTCAATATTAATTTCGATGATGTTAGTACTAAAGTCTCTGAAACTTTAGATAATATACATAATAATTTACTTGAATCCTCAAAAAATTTTCGTAAAGAAAATACAGTACATGTTGATTCGTATGAACAGCTTATAAGTGCACTTAACGGAGATCCAGGTTTTGTTACATGTTTTTGGGATGAAAATAGTGATGACGAAGATCAAGTTAAAGCAGAAACCAAAGCTACGCTCAGGTGTTACGTATTAGATGAAGAAAAAACAGATAAAGCTGTAAATAATGAAAATACTCAAGGAAAATTAGCTATTTTCTCAAAAGCTTATTAAAAATCTCTTTTAATAACTTTCTATATTTGATATAATTTAAATTGACAATTTAGCTACGTAAAGTGGGTGTCAAACCCGCTTTTTTTTATGAGGAGGTTTTTATGGTTTCTGAAAACGAAATCCAACATCAAATTGACTCATATTTAAAAGACGAAAATCTAGAACTTTATGATCTTAACATTATAAATTTTCCAAATATTTCAAAAATTGAAGTATTTATATATTCCGTTGAAGATGTAAATATCGACATCACTACAAGATTAAATAAACAATTAAATAGATTAGTTGAAGATCTAGGGTTCGAAAAAGGCTCATTCGATATGATTGTTTCAAGTCCAGGAATTGAAAGAAAACTTAAATCCTTTAGGCATTTTGAGATTTCAATAGGAGAGTTAATAAAAGTTAAATTATTTGATCCTATAAATGATGTATATACATTTGAAGGGGACCTTGTTTCAGTTGGAGAAGAAAATATAGTATTAAAAACAGAGTTAACTGAAATTGAAATTAGTTTTTCAAACATTAAGAACGCAAAAATAGAATTCAAACAATTTAAAGAAAGAGTAAAGGGATAATTATGAAATTAGGAAGTGAAAGTAAACAAGCAATTGAATCTTTAGCACTGGATAAGGGTGTCGCTGTAGAAAGTATGTATGAAGCTTTAGTGTCTGCTTTTAGATCTGCATATATGAGGATTCCTGGGGCGGCAGAAGAAGCAAGAGTAACATTAAATCCAGATAGTGGTGAAGTATTAATTTACGCTCAAGAATTAGATAATGAAGGAAACGTTATTGAAGAGTGGAAAGTAGAGCTTGATGAAGATGAGTTTGGAAGAATAGCTGCACAGTCTTTCAAGCAAATGATGACTACAAAAATACGTGATGCAAAAAGAGCTACTGTTTTAGATGCATATATTGGCAGAGAGGGTGAACTTATTACTGGAATAGTAACTCAATTCGATCCTAGATTTAATCAAACAATTTTGGACCTACAAGATGCAGAAGCTGTTATTCCATCTGGTGAAAGAGTTCCATTCGAGCGTCTTGAAAGAGGAAATAGAGTAAAAGCTTTAATAACTGAAGTAAGGGAAGACGCTAAGGGTATTCCAATTATCGTTAGCAGAAGTAAAGCTGAATTTGTCCAAAGAATGCTCGAATTAGAGGTTCCTGAATTAACTGATGGTACTGTTGAACTTAGAGCAATAGCAAGAGAAGCTGGGAGTAGAACTAAGATTGCAGTTTTCTCCAATGATCCTAATGTAGATCCAAAGGGTGCATGTGTTGGTTCTAGAGGTAATCGTGTAAGGCAGATTGTTAATGAACTACGAGGAGAAAAACTTGATGTTGTTGAATGGAGAGAAGACAAAGTAAGGTTTATCAAAGAAGCTCTCGGGCCTGCTGATATTGACGAAGTTGAAATTGATGAAGATTTAAAAACAGCAAGAGTAGTTGTAAAAGATAGTCAACTTTCCTTAGCTATAGGAAAAGAAGGCCAAAATGCTCGATTAGCTGCAAAATTGACTGGGTATAAAATAGACATAGAAGGACTAGGAGACTCTCCACAAATAGAGGAATCTGACGAAGACGAGAGTGCGTCAAAAGAGGAAGAATAAATGGCTAAAAAGCGAATTCATCAAATCGCAAAAGAACTTGATTTAGCATCAGCTGACATTCTACATCAAGCAAAAGAGCTTGGTATAGAAGTAAAAACCGCTTCATCTGGATTAACTGAAGAGGAAGAAGAATTAGTTAAATTAGCTTTGATGCCAGAAGATAAACCAGAAGCTGAGTCTGAAGAAGTCTCTGAACAAGAAGAATCTAATCAGGATGAACCAGAAGCTGAATCTGAAGAAGTTGTCGAAGATGATGTTCAGATTATTGAAGTTTCCAAGAACTCATCTCCAGAAAAAATTAGCCCACTTATAGAAATTGAAGCTACACAAATTGTTGGTGATTTAATGGGTCTAGGAATAATGAAAGCTATAGATACACCATTAGATGATAGTGATATAGAAAAGCTTTTTGAAAAGTACAATCTTATTCCTGATTTGATAGATGAAGTAACAATTTCAAGAGAAGACATTATTGAATTTCAAGATTTTGAAGACGATCCAGATAAATTAAATTTAAGAGCACCAATAATTACAGTTATGGGTCATGTGGACCATGGTAAAACTAGTTTGTTGGATTATATAAGAAATGAAAAAGTAGCAGACGGTGAGGCTGGTGGTATAACACAACACGTTGGAGCTTACAAAGTAGATACTGGAGAGTCAGGAATTACTTTTATTGATACACCTGGTCATGAAGCATTTACACAAATGAGGGCTAGAGGTGCAAATGTCACTGATATAGTTGTCTTAGTAGTAGCTGCTGATGATGGAGTAATGCCACAAACAATTGAAGCGATCAACCACTCAAAAGCTGCAGATGTACCTATTGTTGTAGCCATAAATAAGTGTGATCTAGCTGAAGCTAATCCTTCTATGATTAAAGCTGAGCTTACAAAATATGAAGTAATTTCTGAAGACTTAGGTGGAGACACACCTGTAGTTGAAGTTTCTGCACTTAAAGGTGATGGAGTTGATGATTTGCTTGAAACACTTGCACTCGTAGCAGAAATAGAAGAACTAAAAGCGAATTTTAATACAAATGCATCTGGGTATATTGTTGAATCACGAATGGAAGTTGGTAGAGGTAATGTAGCTACAGTAATAGTAACAAGGGGTACTCTAAAACAAGGTGATTTTCTTTATGCTGGTCAGGCATTTTGTAGAGTAAAGTCAATGTTTGATCATAATAATAAAACAGTAAAGTCTGTAGAGCCAGGATCCCCTATAGATATTATAGGGTGGGATGAATCACCCACCGCTGGTGATCAATTTGTAGCTGTTAAAAATCAAAAAGAAGCTAAGGCAAAAGCTGATGAAAATAAAACTAAGTTAAAAGACCATGACAACTCATCATTTTCAGTTGAGTCCCGAGTAAGCGACATGATGAAGCTTTTACAAGAAGGGGAGTTAAATACTGTAAATGTAATTTTAAAAGCTGACACTAACGGTTCTGTTGAAGCAATTAAAGATGGTGTAAACAAATTAGCGACAGACGAAGTAAATATACAAGTTGTTCATTCAGCAGTAGGGGGAATTGTATTATCTGATGTTGATTTAGCCAGTGCCACAGAGTCTCTAATTATTGGTTTTAATGTAAGACCGGATAGTCAGGCTAGAAACATGGCTCAAAGTAAAGGTATTGATGTAAGAACATACAATATTATTTATGAATTGTTAGATGATATTTCTGAAGCAGTACTTGGACAAATGACTATAAAAACTGAAGAAGCGATTATTGGAATGGCTGATGTTAAAACTACATTCCGTGCTCCAAAAGTTGGAGTGGTTGCAGGTTCTATAGTTTCTGAAGGTAAAGTGGAGCTCGACGCAAAGGCACGATTGCTAAGAGACGGAGTAGTAATTTATGAAGGCACCATAGTTTCATTAAGGAGATTTAAAGACAATGTTGAAGTTGTTAATGAGGGTCTTGAGTGCGGAATTGGTTTATCGGATTATAAAGACATTAAAGAAGGCGACACAATAGAAATACTCGGAGAAGTAGAAGTCTAGAAACAAACAATGAGTAATCAAAAACGTGGTGGAAGAATAAATAGAATTAATCCTCTCATTCAGAAAATTATCTCAGATGCACTTTTAAGAAATTCTGATCCAGTCCTAAACAAAGCAACTATTACGCATGTATCTACATCCCCAGATCTAAAGAAGTCAATGATATTTGTTTCAACACTCGATGGTAATGAAGGTTCTTTAAAAACTGCTCTTGAGAAAAATAGAACAAAAATTCAAAAAGTATTAGCAAGAGAAATGACAACAAAAAATGTCCCCAAAATCATTTTTGAAGTAGATAGTACATTTAATAATGTTTTAAGAATCAATGAACTGTTAGATAGGACTACTGAGAATGAGTAAACTTTTTGAAGATATTAAAGATTCTTCTAATTTAATAACAGGTCATATAAACCCTGACGGTGATGCTTTAGGTTCTGCCTTAGCATTTAAATTAATACTTGACAGCAAAAGTATAGATTCTGACGTATCTTTTGATATGAAAGGTAATGTTCCTTCTAATTTAAATCATTTACCTATTGATTTAATTACGGATAAGCCAAAGAAAAATTATGACAGTGTATATGTTTTTGATTGTGGCAACTCAGAAAGACTCGGAGATTTAGAAGATTTAGCATTAAATTCTAAAAGAGTCATAGTGGTAGATCACCATATCAATCCTTCCTTTGGTGATATTCAGATTATTGACTCTAACGCTGCTAGCACTACACAAGTACTGTTCAGAGAAATTCTTTCTTCAAACATAGATATTGACAAGAATATTGCTAATTGTCTTATGACGGGATTAATCACAGATACAGGTAGATTTCAATATTCAAATACAGATAATGAAGTATTTGAAATTGCGTCAAAACTAATGTTATGTGGTGCTGAACTTACCAGTATTAGTGATAATATTTACGGATCTATTCCTATGAATGCAATCAAACTACAAAGTGAAGTATTGAACAGGATTGAATTACATGAAGAAGAAGAGTTAGTTGTATCGTATGTTTTACAAGAAGACTATCTTAAATACAATATTGAATCTTCTGAAACAGATTTTTTAATTGATTCTATTAGATTAGTAAAAGAATCAAATATAGCTTTATTGTTAAAAGAACAGAAAGATAAATCATTTAAAGGGAGCTTAAGGTCTCGCAATGAATTGGATGTTCAACAGGTTGCTTCTATATTTGGTGGCGGTGGACACAAAGCAGCGTCTGGATTTTCTACAAATTTAAGTATGAAAGAAATAAAAAATAAAGTAAAGAATGCAATTAAGTCACAAATCTAACTTTTATATATTAGACAAACCAAAAACATGGACTTCTCAGGATTTATGTACTAAATTAAAAAAAAATTTCAAATTTAAAAAAGTAGGTCATTCAGGCACCTTAGACCCAAATGCTGATGGTTTAATGCTGCTTGCTACTAATGGATATACAAAATTATTTGATTACATCGATAACACAAATAAAACTTATAAAGTAATTGCAATATTAGGTTACTCTTCCCCAACTCTTGACGTGGACTCAGAAATTACTAAACATGATGATATAAGTGCAGTTGAGTTAAAACCTCAAATACAAGAATTTCTTACTAAGTTATTTGGCGAGTCTACCCAGACTCCGCCAATTTATTCAGCAATTAAAGTAAAAGGAAAACGATTATATAAATATGCACGTCAAAATCAAGATGTAAAAATTCCTGAAAGAAAAATATTTGTAGAAAGTACTGAATTGTTAGAAGTAATGGATAATAAAGTTACTTTTGAGATAACTGTTAGCAAGGGAACATATATAAGAAGCATTGTTCAACAATTAGGTGAGTATCTGAATACTTATGCAATAGTAGATACACTTACAAGGACAGCCGTAGGTAATTTAAATATTAATCATAAAAATCTAAATACAAATGTTGAAGCTATAGATTACAACTCAAAAATAATGTCATTAGATTGGGCAGAAGTTATAAATCTACCAAAAATTGAATTAGATGTGGAAATGATTGAATCAATTAAGAATGGTCAACTTCTACCTAGAACTATGTTTTCAAATGAAGAAAATTATATAATATCTATCGAGAACAATATTGTAGCAATTTATAAACCTTTTAATGAGAAATATTACAAACCAGAAAAAGTACTCTTATGAGAATATATGAAAATTTTACTTCCGAAAATTATATTGATGATGATATTCCAGCTGTATGTATTGGTGGATTTGATGGGGTACATTTAGGGCATCAGGAACTTTTAAAATTTACAAAAGATTCAAGTAATTTATTTCAAATAGTTACTTTTGATATACTTCCAAAAAAATACTTCAACAATGAACATAAGTTACTTACAACTAATAATGAGAAGATTGAATTATTCAAAAAATTTGAACCTAGTAATTTAGTATTTATTAATTTTGAACATGTAATGAAGTTTTCACATAAAACTTTTTGTGAGATGTTAAAAAACAATATGAAAGCAAAAAATATTTATGTAGGTAATGATTTTAAATTTGGTGCAAACCGTCAGGGTGACGTAGATTACTTAATAAAATATTTTGGTGAAGATTCTGTGCATACTATTGATGATTATGAACACAAAAATGAAAAAATATCTTCAACATTAATTAGGTCATTTTTAAGCGAAGGTCTTGTTGAACTCGCTAATGAAGCTTTGGGTTATGAATATTCTTTAACCGGAACTGTTATCAAAGGTGATCAAAGAGGTTCTCAGATAGGTTTTCCTACTGCAAATTTAAACATTGATAAGAATATTCAAATACCCAAAAATGGAGTATACAAAGTAGACGTGTTCTTAAAAGAATACCTTTACAAAGGAATCATGAATATCGGATATAAACCTACGGTATCTGAAGGGAACAAGCAAAGTTTAGAAGTACATATTTTTGATTTTAATGAAAAGATTTACGATGCTGATTTAACAGTACATTTTAAAAAATTTATAAGAGATGAAATAAAATTCTCAAGTATTGATGAATTAATTCAGCAAATTTCTAAAGATATTGAAGATATTAATAAAAATTAAATAATCTCACATTAGATATAGCAGCTACTATTATTATCTCGAATGAAAACAAAGCAAGAAATTATAAAAGAATACGGTAAATCCGATACAGATACTGGTTCTGCTGAAGTTCAGGTTGCTTTATTGAGTAGTAGAATTGATCATTTAACAGATCATTTGAAAACACATAGAAAAGACCACCACACAAGAAGAGGATTATTAATGCTTGTTGGTAAAAGAAAAAGGTTACTTCAGTACCTTCAGAATCAAGATGTTCAAAAATATCGTGATCTAATAGATAAACTTGGCTTAAGAAGATAATAAATTTGACCTTGTGTTGTTAATTGAGAGCTTTTGTTGAAAGCTGACAATTAATAACCTTGGTCACGGAAGAGGTTATATGTCGATTGATAATGTAAAAGTAAGTATTGGTAATGCAGAGATTGGGTTTGAAACAGGAAAATTAGCTTTGCAAGCGCCTGGTTCAGTGGTTGTTACTTCAGGTGAAACAACAGTTTTAGTAACTACAGTTGCTAACAAAACTGTAAGAGATGGGATTGATTTTTTTCCATTAACGGTGGATGTAGAGGAAAGAATGTATTCCGCTGGAAAAATTCCTGGTGGATTTTTTAGGAGAGAGGGTAGGCAAACAGAGAAAGCTATACTAGCTTGTCGTTTAATAGATAGACCACTGCGACCTTCTTTTAAAGATGGATTTAGATGTGAAACTCAAATTATTGCAACAGTTTTGAGTGTTGATAATGAAAATGAGTATGACATATTAGCTCTTAATGCTGCATCATTAGGTCTTCAACTTGCAGGTGTTCCACTTGAATCAGCTGTTGGAGCAGTAAGAATGTCTTTAATTAATGACAACTGGGTAGTTCAAGCGACAAACACTGAACTAGAAGAATCAGTATTCGATATGGTTGTTGCAGGAAGTCTTAACTCTAAAGGTGAGATAGATATTGTAATGGTTGAGGCAGGAGCAACAGACAATGCTTTTGGGAAAATTGATGAAGGAAGTGCTGCACCATCGGAAAATATTGTTGCTGATGGAATTGATATGTCAAAAGAATTTATAGCGAAATTAATAGAAGCTCAAAAAGAGTTAGTTGCTAAAAGAGATGTTCCAGAAGTGGATTGGCCTATTGTCGAAGATTTCACTGAAGAATTAAAGTCCCAAATAAGTGAAGCTTTTGGATCTGAAATAGAAACAGCAATGGCTTTGACAGATAGGGCTGAAAGAAGTGTAAAGCAGAGTGAGTTAGAAGATCAGGCCATTGTGAAATTCTTAGATGATCAAGATGATAACACTAAAGCAATCAAATTAGCTTTTAAGTCTATTGTTAAAAATACAGTTAGAGATAGGGTATTAAATGGTGGCGCCAGGTTAGATGGTCGTACACCAACTGATATCAGAAATATATCTGCTGAAATTAACTTACTACCGACTGTTCACGGATCTTCATTATTTTTAAGAGGAGAAACACAAGTATTGAATGTCACAACTTTAGGCATGTCAAGACTTGAACAGATGTTAGATACAATTGATACAGTTACATCAAAAAGATACATGCATCATTATAATTTTCCTCCATATTCAACAGGTGAAGCTTATCCAATGAGAGGTCCCAAAAGGAGAGAAATCGGACACGGTGCTTTAGCTGAAAAAGCATTAGTACCTGTTGTACCTCCTAAAATCGACTTTCCTTACACTATCAGAGTTGTTAGTGAAGCTATTTCTTCTAATGGATCTACTTCACAGGCATCTGTATGTGCATCTAGTTTGTCATTAATGGCTGCAGGTGTACCAATAAGAGAGCATGTCGCAGGTATTGCTATGGGTCTTATTTCTAAAGATGACACTTACGTAACCCTTACGGATATATTAGGTGCAGAAGATGCTCTCGGAGATATGGATTTTAAAGTTGCCGGTACAAGAAATGTAATTACCGCATTGCAGTTAGATATGAAAATTGAAGGTCTTCCTGCAGATGTATTAAGAAAGGCATTAAATCAAGCTATGGATGCAAGACATCACATACTTGACATAATGGAAGATACAATTTCCGAACCAGCAGAAAGTCTTTCTGGTAATGCACCAAGACTTGAAACCATTGAATTACCAAAAGATAAAATTGGAGAGGTTATCGGCCCTAAGGGTAAGAATATTAGAAAAATCGAGGAAGAAACTGGTTGTTCTGTTGAAATTGATGATGATGGTATTTTAACTCTAGGTTCTACCGAAGAAGAAGCAATAGCAGCTGGTAAAGAAATGGTTATGTTGATAATCGATCCTCCTGAAGCTGAAGTTGGCGCAGAATATGAAGGAGAAGTAGTTAGTGTTGCAACTTATGGTGCTTTTGTAAATATTCTGCCTGGTAGAGATGGATTATTACATGTATCAAAGTTTCATTCATCCAAAAGAGTAAACAATACTGAAGCAGTTGTTTCAGTTGGAGACAAAATTAAGGTCAAAGTAGATTCGATTGAAAATGGTAAAGTAAGCCTTTCTCCAGTTGAAGACTTAGAAATACCAGAAGAAGCAGAAGGGGGAGAATCAAAAAATTCCCGCGATAGAAAACCTTCGAGATCTAGAAACAGTAACAGTAATAACAGAGATAAAAAACCAAACAATGGTGGTAAATCTTCAAATAGAAAAAGAGTTTCATTCGAAGACGACTTTGAAAAAGGTCTCTAGATTATTTTCTGTTTCCAGTTAGTTTAGTTGGATTTGTAGACTCAGTAGTTACGTATGCATCAGGATTAATATCTGATACAATCTTTAAAACTTCTTTAAGTCTTTTTCTTGGCGTAACACACCAAGCAATGCTAACTTCTCCTTGCATTCCTTCACCATTAATGATCGTTACACCAAACCCATTTTTTCTTAAAGTTTCAGCAACTATCATACTATCGCTATCTTTTGGAGCAAAGATTCTTACAACAATATCACCAATTGCAATTGTACTTTCAATATAGGATCCCATTATTGTCCCTGATGCAAAACCTAGAGCATATCCAAAGATTAATAAAGGGTCGTTTAAATCTTGAATTACTCTAGAAATAGCTACTACCCATATTGCTGATTCGACAAAACCTAGTAAAGCTCCAAATACTGGCTTACCCTTATTTACATATAGAGTTCTTAAGGTACCTAAAGTTTGGTCTAATAATCTTAATAAAAAAATTAAAAGTGATGCTACAAATATGTCCATATTCGTATTGTATGATTTTTTTTATTTTATGGAGGCAGTTAATTCTTTATACACTTTAGACATTTTTTCATATGTTTCTTCTACTAATTGGTCTATAGTCTCTTTTGTATATTTTGAAATGTCAATAGGTTCTAGTGTATTTATGATTGCTTTGCCACTAGTCATAAATTTTCCACCCCTAGGCCAAATGTCTCCAGTCCCTGCAATCACAACTGGTAGGATTGGAATATTATTATCTAATGCAATATGAAATGCACCACTCTTGAATGGTAAAAAAGTATCTTTCTTTGCTCTTGTTCCTTGTGGATAGACCATTAATGACCATCCATTACTAAATAAAGTTTTTGCTTGCTCATTAATACTTTTTCTATCATTTTTATCTGATCTATCGACTTTTATAAAATTAAAAGATTTTGCGGCAGTCCTAAAGAATGGCAGTTTGTACACTTCTTTTTTTGCCATAAACACCCACTTTATTTTAAGATATCTAAATTGCATCATCGGATCTAAATTAGATAAGTGATTTGAAATAACAACATAAGGCTGATTTTTTTTATAATCGATATTTTTAATCAATGTTACCTTTGATCTCGCAGCCCACATCCAAGGTATCGTCCAACTTTGTGCAATGTAATATTTAACTTTTGTAAATTTGTTAAATAAACCTACAAACCAAATAGAGTATGCCACTGGGATGGTGTAAATACCCATGATTAACAAATTGAACCATGTAAGTAACTTGTTCTTCAACATGTTGTAAGTGTAATGTAGAACTATCTAGATAATAAATTATGTTAGAAAAAATAGAATTAAGGAAGAAACTAAAAGAAATTTCATTGGTCAATGCTGATTACTCTCAAATGGTTATTGATAGGCTACAAAATGTTATCGAAGATAAGATTGTTTGTACGTATATACCTCTTGAAAATGAAGTTAACATAAACATGCATCTAAAGGGTCAGTCAGTTTTGGCAACAACATGTCTTCAAGATGAAGAAATAAAAATATGTATTTATGAGGAACCGCTAGAAAAAAACAGCTTTAATGTATTTCAACCAATTAATTTAAAAATAATTGATAAAGTAGACATATTTCTAGTACCAGGGATTGGATTTGATAAAAAAGGTACTAGGCTAGGCAAGGGTAGGGGTATATATGATCAACTTTTAGCTCGCCATTCAAAATCTACATTTATTGGTATTACAGATAAAAATCATTTAGTAAATGAAATTCCCTTTGAAAGTCATGATATACAAATGCACAGCTTGATAACTCATGATGAATTTATTGATGTAAATTTATAGTAATCTATATCTATGGATGTAAGTGTAAATGTTGGGTATTTTGGACCACATATATCAAGTGAAAAATCCTTAATTAAAGAATTGGATGAAATAGGAATATCTTGTATCTGGACAGCTGAAGCATATGGCTATGATGCAGTCTCTCCACTTTCATATTTTGCTGCATTAACAGAAAAAATAAAACTAGGATCTGGCATCATGCAAATTCCTGGTAGGTCTCCTGCAATGACTGCAATGACAGCCGCTACTTTAGACAAACTCTCTGGTGGTAGGTTTAGATTAGGGATTGGAGTTTCTGGTCCTCAAGTTGTTGAGGGTTGGCATGGTGTTGCTTATGGAAAACCATTAAAAAAGACAAGAGAATATGTTCAGATAGTTAGAGATATATTACAAAGAGATGGCAAAACTTCATTTGAAGGCGAGTATTTTAACCTGCCATATAAAGGTGATGACGCTTCCGGTTTAGGAAAACCATTAAAGCTTATTGAACAACCTTTAAGAAGCGATATTCCAATTTATCTTGCAGCAATTGGTCCAAAAAATATTGAACTTACAGCAGAGATTGCAGATGGATGGCTTCCTTTCATGTATTCACCTACTCTTGGTGATAAATTTTTTAATCAATTTTTAACAAATGGGTTCGAAAAATCAGGTGATCCAAATAAAAAAGAAAAATTTCAAATATCTGCTCCAGTATTTGCAAAAGTTTGTGACGAATCTGAAAGAGATGCATATTTAGCACCTGCTAGAAACAATTACACACTGTATGTTGGTGGTATGGGAGCAAAAGATAAAAACTTTTATTTTAATTTGATGTGTGAATATGGCTATGAGGAAATCGCTACACAGATTCAGGAATTGTATCTAAAAGGTGAAAAAGCAGAAGCAGAATCAATTTTTCCAAATGAATTGCTTGATGACTTAACTCTTGTTGGTTCTAAAGAACGAATAAAAGAAAAGCTTGAAGACTGGAAGAACTGTAACGTTACTGAACTGTCTGTAGCAATTCCATTAGATATAGAAACTTTAAAATTTATTAAAAGTTGTTTGTAAATGGATCATCTGACACCAGAAAGTATTAATGTAGCAACTTGGAAGATTCCTAGTCCACTAGGCATAATTGGAAGTCACGCTGATGGAGAGTTCAATGGTATGACTGCAAGTTGGATAACCCAAGTAAGTATGGATCCACCATTGATTGGTGTAGGTATAGATAATAAAAGTGTTACTTTTAATTTAATGAATCAAAGTGATTTTTTTACTATCAACATGTTTTCACCTGAGTACACAAAAGTTTTTGTTAAATTTTCTAAACCTGCAGAATATTCAGAAGGCTATTTAAATAAAGAACCAATTACTTTAACTGAAAATTCAGTTCCAATATTTGATAATGCAACTGTTTGGTTAGAACTAAAAACTGAAAAAAAAATAGATTTTGGTACCCATACATTTTTTGTCGGTGAAATTATTAATTGTAAAACATTAACACCTGAAGAAAGAGTCGCGTACATGGGAGATACACGCATGAAGTACGGGGGAGTTCCAAGAGGAGGGCACGAATAAGTAGGTGAAGAAATATATTTACTTATTGATTTCAAATATTTCTTTATTTATTGTTTTTCCTTTTATTCGATTAGTAACTAAATCATTCTATGAAAAAAAGATACTACCTTATGTCCTGAATTTAACATGCAATTCAAGGCCGATAGACTATCAAAGAAAAAAGGTTATTCCTGAAGCAAGTGGTAAAGTCTTGGAGATAGGAATAGGACCTGGATCAAATCTAAAACATTATGATAATCAAAAAGTAACAAGTATCTTAGGTATTGATCCGTCAAAAGAGTTAAATCAAATTGCACAAAAACGAGCAGAGAAGAATAACTTAAATGTTGAATTCTTAATCGAATCAGCAAGTAGATTATCAGTCGAAACTAATTCTATTGATACTGTAGTAAGCACTTATGCATTATGTTCTATTCCAGAGCCTCAAAAAACACTACAGGAAATTAAAAGAGTTTTGAAGGATGATGGTGTATTTATATTTAGTGAACATGGATTATCGCCTAACAAAAGAGTTTCATTTATACAAAACATAACTGACTTTTTCTATCCTAAAATCGCTGGCGGTTGCCACACTAATAGAAATATTGAACAATTAATTTCAGATAGTGGATTTCAATTTCTAGATTTAAATAATATTTATCTTCCTGGAACACAAAAATTTCTTGGTTACAACTACTGGGGTAAGGCAAAGGTTAGTTCGTAGCAACAGTTAATATTGCCTGTATACACTCTTCTGGGTTATCTTCTTGGACAAAATGACCACCTTGAATTGTCTTGTGTGGTTGATTTTCACAACCAGGAACATTTTTAGTAAATGCTTTATCAACACCCTTGAATACATGATCTTGTTCACTAAAAACACATAAAAAAGGTTTGTCCCATTTTTTTAATTCCTTCCATGCGTTTCTGTTAATTTCCGAACTTGGATCATCTGGTGTAACAGGTACTATCATAGGAAACTGTCTCGCTGCTTCTTTATAAGATTCATCTGGAAACGGTGCGTTATAAGCATCAATTACATATTGCTCAAGTCCGTTAACAGTACCTCCTTTTACAATTCCTCCAGCATGGAAATTTTCTACTGTCTGTGAGTAATTTTTCCAGCTTTCAAATGCTTCACCCGTTGGTACATCACCTGTTGGTAATCCAGTATTACTTAAAACTACACTATCGAATTTATCTTGGTTTTCTACAACAAGTCTTAATCCGATTAATCCGCCCCAGTCTTGCCCAAATAGAGTTATATTGTTTAGATTTAAATCTCGTAGCCAAGCATTCATCCACGTTACATATTTTTCATATGTGTAAGCTGTTCTTTCAGATAGTTTGTCTGACTTGCCAAAACCAGGAAGATCTGGAACAATAACTCTTAAATTATTCTCAACTAAAGGATCAATAAATTTTCTATAGATATAACCCCAGTCAGGTTCTCCGTGAAGCAATAGTACGGTTTTATCATTTTCTGATCCCTCATCTACATAATGAATTCTTAAATCTCCGTACTCAGTGTTTAATGTGTAGAAATGTTCTTTATAGTCCCATTCTTTAATACCTTCAAAATCTGAAGGACTGTTTTGTAGTATGTTTACCATACTTTTATTTTACAGATTATGAATGACGTTTGTTACAACACCCCATACAAATGCTTCACTCTCACCTGCAATAACAATTGGATCAAACGCTTCATTTTCTGGTTCTAAGATGATTCTTTTACCTTTTTTACGATATCTTTTCACTGTAAGTTCATTATCTACAACAGCAATAACTACTTTTCCGTCTTCAGCTTTTAAGCTTCTATCTACAACTAAGATATCGTCAGGAAATATTCCAGCATTGATCATTGATTCTCCAGAAGCTCTTACTAAAAATGTTGAAGCAGGATGCTTTACTAAATATTGATTTAAATCTATTTTATCTTCTAAATAGTCGTCTGCAGGGGATGGGAATCCAGCTGCAACTTTATTACTATACATTGGTACTTCATACAGCCCTTTGTTGATGACCTCAGAGATATACTTAACCTTACTTACAGGAATACGGACAGCTTTTGTCTGCTCTCCATACTTGCCTTGACCTCTTGGTCTACCGGCTCCTTTTCTTGCTCCACCTCGTGGCATAAAAATGTCTTTCTTTTTTCTTAGAATAGTGTACAGTATTCAAAGGAGTAAGTAAGTGGATAATAAAATTTTTGCCCTAGTGGACTGTAATAACTTCTATGCGTCTTGTGAGAGAGTATTTAACCCAAAGCTAGAAGGAAAGCCTATTGTTGTTTTGTCTAACAATGATGGATGTGTTGTTGCTAGATCAAACGAAGCAAAAGCTTTAGGCATACCGATGGGAGCCCCGTACTTTAAATACAAACAACTTATCAATAGAAACAAAGTTCATGTATTTTCATCAAACTACACTTTTTATGGTGATATGTCCGCCAGAGTGATGACTTCTCTGAAATCTCTTGTCAGCGATATAGAGATCTACTCTATTGATGAAGCGTTTCTCGACATCAGCAGCTTTTACTACTGTGATTTAGAAGAGACGGCTCGAGAGATACGAAGATTAATCAAACAGTGGACAGGGATTCCAGTTTCTATAGGCATAGGCCCAACGAAGACATTGGCAAAAGTAGCAAACAGACAAGCTAAAAAATACACAACATCTAATGTCTTCGACATACGAGATCAGAGCATAAGAGATGAGATTTTAAAAGATCTACCACTTGAAGAGATATGGGGAATCTCGACAAGATGGGGAAGAAGGCTTCGAAAAATTGGAGTAGACACCGCTTATGATTTAACACAGGCAAATGCTCGTCATGTCAGAAAAACGATCAGCATTGTAGGGGAGAGAATACATCATGAGCTAAATGGTATTTCCTGTATTGGCATAGAAGAGGTGAAGAATAAAAAGAATATCATATCCTCTAAGTCATTTGGTAGAAAAGTAATGTTAGTAAGTGACTTAGAGGAAGCTGTTTCTAACTATGTTGCTAGAGCATGTGAGAAATTGAGAGCACAGGGTTCTAGAGCACAAGGCTTGTATGTATTTTTAAGAACTAGTCCATTTGTCGATCCAGAGAAAAGATACAGCAACGGTATGAGTACATTTTTTTCAATACCAACAAGCAATACGTCAAAGATAGTCAAAGAAGCAAAACATCTAACACGAAAACTCTTTGTGTATGGATATGAATACCAGAAAATTGGTGTAATGCTGCTAGACATCACTGACGCAGAGAACGAACAGTATAGTTTTTATGAATATGAGAATTATGATCAATCAGACCGTGTCATGGAGGTGCTGGATGGGGTTAATAGCAGGTATGGATCAAGCACATTGACATTGGGAGCACAGGGTATAAAAAAAGACTGGAGAATGAAGTCGGAAAGAAAGTCTGCTGCTTACACAACAAATATGCTTCAAATACCGGTTGTGAAGTAAGAAAAGTGCGAAGTAATCTGTTTAAATTAAAGATATGGCTTTAGAGAATCAGTATGCACACTCATTAGATGGCCTTGAAATAGAAGACCCAGTACAAAGCTTTTTTGATTACTGCAAGAAACGTGAAGCTGTACGTATAAAAAGAGAGTCAGGAGATGTATATCCTTGGAGTGATGATCCGATTTTACAAAACGGTAGATTTTTAAATGTTTTTAGAGAAGATGACAAAGTAAGTAAATCCATTATTAAATTTGCTAAACCAGCAAAAGAGGACTTACCTTTGTTGATCCAAGCTTTATTTTTTAGTAGATGGTGCAATAGGGATCTAACTATTAATCAGTTAACAATAAAAGATTTAAGCAATCCGGAAGCTTTAAAAGAGAAACTGCTTGATTTAGAGCAATGGGAGAATTACACAGCATACCCAGTTGAAGATTCCTATTGGGGTGAAAAGATATATAGTCGAATAGATGCTGCAACATATAAATTTTATGAAAAAAAAGAAGAGTTAGCTGAAATAATATTAAATTCTAATAAAGATGCTATTGCTGCTACTAGGAATGTAAATAATCAATTCAAGATGAATAATGACTTCCCAATATTTATGGCGTTAATTGATATTGCTTGGTTTAGAGAAGATGTCATACCAATCACCACTGCTGTTCCTACGGGTATAGGGGCAGAACCATATTTAGACAGATTACAAAAGTTTCTTAATTTAGATAGCCACCAAGATGTAGGCAGTAAAATGATAGAACTTCAAAAAAAGTATTGGCCTGAAGCTAAAAGAGATTTTTATCCCATTGACATAGAGTATCAATCTTGTGAATGTAGAAAATATTTTAGTTATGTGAATGAGACAAAAAAGTTTGAGGGTAAAAATTTATTTAAAATTTAATTTTTATTCTTTGGAGGAATCTAAATCTTTCCAAAATTTTCTTGTTGAAAGATACCAAGTTAGACCAAAAATAAAACCTAGTATTGGGAAAAGCCTGTAGACAAAAAGAACACCATAAATGGATGCAAGATACCCAATCATTAGTGTTGAAACTGTGTTCATTAAAAAGTTAAAAGAGTAGTCAATACCTGAAATTCTTCCTCTTAATCTGTCAGGTGTAAGTATTTGGAGTCCATATGTTGAAAACGCCCATTGTGATCCTCCCCCGGAATGTGCAAGAACTAATAAAAATATAGTCAAATAAAGGGATACAGAAAATGGTATAAAGAAATAAAATAATCCCCAAACCATAATAGTTAGGCCTATTGTGTTAAGAAGTTTTCCATCAGAATCGCCAAAAAAATATCTAATAGCAATTGGCCCCACAAGGGCACCAACACCTCTTGCTCCAAACATCAAACCAGTACCGAAGTCTCCAGTTTTATAAATATCATATGATAAAACAGTAAACAAAGAGAGAAGGCCACTAGCAGAAATACTAAATGTTCCTTTTGTAATAATTAATGAAAAAATTTCTCTTTTAGATGCAGCATATTTGATACCCTCGACATAAGTTATACTTTCATTTTTTTCATTAATTTGAGAATCTTCACTTAAGTTTTTCTTGATTGAGTAAACAATTAAGGCTGACAATACAAAACTTAAACTATCTATTGCAAAAAGCATATTTCTACTTATTACAGTTGTTAAATAACCGCCTATACCAGCACCTATACCAGCCATAACACCCCAGCTTGAGAAAAAGATTACATTTGCTTCAGCTAAATTTTCTTTTTTTACAACATTAGGCAAAGCTGCGTCAGATGTTGGCATATAAGGAGAACCCACTACAGACAACATACCAAATGAAAATAAAATAAATACTACACTCTCAGTTGTTACAGCATACAGGATTAAAAGAACTGTTAAACCCGATAAAAATTCTGATATTGCAATAATTTTTTTTCTATTATATTTGTCAGCTAAGTAGCCTCCAAAGCTTCCCAATATAAATAATGGAGCACTTTGAACTACCAAGACTAGTGAAGTAATAAATGGATTTTCTGTTAAACCATAAATGATTCCTAAAAGAGGAACAGTTAGTAACCAGTCACCCCCAAGGGTTATTAAACGAGCTGCAAATAGCTTACGAAAGTTTTTATTTTCCGTAAGCAACACCTTATATTTTTTAAAGTTTTCCATTTGCAGTTCAACTGTAACTGAATTTAGAAATAAATACTATACTTTAACAATAATGAAAACTGCACTTGTAACCGGTGGAACAAGAGGTATAGGACTTTCCACAGCTCAAAAATTTATAGATCAAGGATGGAATGTTTACATTACATCTAGAAAAGAAGAGAATCTAGAAACGGTACTTTCTGATAATTCACAATTAAAGGGATTTGTTGCAAGAGCCGATGACCTTGCTGCTGCATCTGAAACTTGTAAAAAAATTGTTGATGAAACAGGGTCTTTAGATGTATTAATTAACAATGCTGGCACAAATCCTTCAGGAGGTAGCTTAATGGATGTCGACTTATCAGCAGTTCAAAAGACATGGGATGTAAATTTGATGGGTCCTTTAATGTGGACAAGAGAAGCTGTAAAAGCTGGATTAAGAGAATCAGTTCTTAATGTTTGTTCCGTTGGTGGAATAAAGCCAGCACACTACATGGGGGCTTACAATATTTCAAAAGCCGGTTTAATTTATATGACAAAACAATTAGCAATGGAACTTGCACCCGATATTAGAGTGAATGGTATTGCTCCAGCTGTTGTTAAAACTAAGCTTTCAGAGATGCTCTGGGCAGGCGACGAACAGGGTAGTGCAGACCTGCATGCACTTAAAAAACTAGGAGAACCAGAAGATATAGCTAGTTTGATTTATTTTCTTTCAAGCGATGATGCATCATGGATTACAGGCGAAGTTGTAACCATTGATGGAGGATTCCTTCTCTAATTAGCCAATAAAGTATTTAGCTAATTCGTTATACAAAGGTATTCCAACAATGATATTAAATGGAAATGTGACACCCAAGCTGAGTCCAAGGTATATTGCAGGATTTGCATTTGGTATAGCGTCTTTTACAACTGCGGGTACCGCAATATAGCTCGCGCTTGCAGTTAGCACCATAAGCAACGTTGTATTGCCGACAGAAAAATTAAAGTTTATAGATGCTAATAAAGCAATAATTGAACCAATCAATGGAGTACATAAAGCAAAGGCAATTAGGCTAGCTCCTTTGCCTTTAAGTTCTCCAATTCTTTTTGCGACCCTTGTTCCCATAACGAATAAAAACAGATATAAAACATAATCAAATATTTCAACAATTATGAAATCTAAATTAGATAAAAGTTTTTGATTGATGAAATATCCAAAAAACAATGATGAGATCAAAATAATATTTGGTATTTCTAAAAATGCTGTTTTAATAATTTCTAAATTGTTATTTTCATTTTGTTTCTTTTGAGTAACTAAATAGAGTGCCATAAATATTGCTGGGAACTCCATTACAACCAAAACAGCAGACATATAGTTATCAAAGTTTTGATTAGTAGTTGTAAGATATGTAATAGCTGTAACAAATGTAACAGCACTTACTGATCCGTAAGTCCCAGAAAGAGCGGCTGCATCGTCGCTATTAAGTAAATTTTTAAGATAAAAATAAGCAATAATTGGTATTAAGAGAGCAAATACTACTCCAAGTGTTAATGCACTTATAACTTCATTTATAAATCCATTTTCCTGAAGGCTTGCACCACCTTTAAGCCCTAGCGAAAGCAACAAATAATATCCCAAGTATTTAGAAATAGAGTTGGGAATGGTTAATTTAAATAGAGTTCCAATCAGTATTCCTGAAAGGAACAATAGTAGTGCTGGATTAAGTATGGCTTCCATTCAAATCAAAATGATAGTTGTCCAACAGATTAGTATTGTTGTAATAAAAATTATTTTATTTTTCTTACTAACTCTTCGACTCTATTGACGTCAACTCTTTTAGCAACATCATTATCAAATTTAAAACTTGTACCTACAATCAGTATGTCTGCCAAATCTTGATAGGCATCGACATTTGTTGAAGTTACACCTGATCCAATTGCGAGTTTACCAGTTGGAACAATTTTTCTTACTTTTTGTAAATCTTCAATATTTATTTCATGTCCAGTACCATCTCCTGTAACAATTACTACATCCGCACCAGCTCTATGAATTAATTCTTCTGCATGGTTTTCAATTTTTGAACCTGGAGGTGGTACAGCATGTTTAACAAATACATCAGCATAGATTTCTACATAACTATTGAGGTTTGATTTAAACTGATTAACTCCGTGAGCATCACCCTCTATAACGCCTTGATCGGTAAACATGGTGTTATTTAAAACGTTGATTCTTACAAACTGTGATTTAGTAGCTTCGGCAATTGCAAGAGCTGCAATTCCATCATTTCTTAGAACATTTATTCCAACTTTAATATCTCGTTCTATTGATAAATTTTCTACAACTGTAGTAAAGCTAGCAAGAGTACGTTTAGAAATATCATCTTTCACAAAAGGAGTGTCTCCAAAATTTTCAATTATTATTCCATCAACACCACCATAAACTAAGCTATTAACATCTTCTTGTGCAGAATCTATAATTTCATCAATAGATAATCTGTTAGAAGGGGAGCCAGGAAGGCTTTTTAAGTGAACTACGCCATAGACTTGCATTATATTTTTACGTGATTAAATTTAACAAATTTTTTGGCAAAATCACCTTCAGTAGAAAGTGTAAGCTTATGACCTTTGGGAACTCTACCAGTAACCACTCGACACCAGTCACTTGCATTACCTTTTATACTATTTTCACTTTCTTCGTCACCAAATTGCCAAGCTTTATATTCTGGTCCGATTAGTTCAATTCGCAAATCTTGATATTTAGTTTTATTGACCTTACTCGCTTGTTCTGCATTTAGCCATCCAAAAAGTGCTACGTGTTCAACGCGAACAGTGTCTTCATAATCTTTTTTCATTGCATCATAAACATCTAAACTGTGTGCCCATGTTTCTGCTAATTTTGTCACCGCGAATGTTCTACAATCAATTTCATTTTTCCACCAAGTTAATTTTTTTCCTGGAGATGATTTAGCTAACGTCTCAATTACAGAAGCTCTAGACATTCTCCACCATTCAATAACATCTTGTGGTCTCATATCATTACCTTTTAAGATTGCTTCTTTTTCAAATTTCTCTAAACCCTTAGGCCCTCTGTATTTGTTAAAATCTGATCCTTTTTTCTTTAAAGCATTGTGAGCAAGATCTTCAAGAGCAGCAAGATAACTAACATGAGCTGTTACATCCCAATTTTTGTAAGAGGTTTTAGTATTCCAATTTCTTACAGGAATACTTTGTAGGTATTGGTCCAATAATTGCTGTTCTGCAACGAGATTACTTAATATTTCTTGCACATAGTTAAGTTTACTTGAGGTCAACGATTAACTCCAGTGGCAATTTCATCAAAAAATACTTTTTTTAAAATATGTTTGTATTTATGATGAATTTATGAAGAAAATCTTTAAATTTGTCCTTGTAATACTTGGATTCAGATATGTTTTAAAACTTATGGATGAAAATGTCGATATTAAGATCCAAATTAAAAAGCTTAGAAATGAATTAGCTAATTTGGAAACTGATGATCTAGAAAATAAATTAAAAGATTTTTTCAAAAAGTACGATCCAAAATTTAAAGATCTAGAAGAAAATCAGGAAGATTTTTAAATTAAGTAATCAATGTGGAGATTACTAGGCAAGTCAGCTCACCTCTGGCCGGAATGGTTTTATAAGTTAATATCTAAAATACATTCAAAAATTATAAGATTCAACCACTCTTTCCTTGGTGAAAAAATAATAGGGGATCATATTCTTTTACTCGAAACCATTGGTAGTAAAACAAATCAACTTAGAAAAACACCTTTGACTTATGCAAATTTTGAAAATGATTATATAGTTGCAGCTTCATACAGTGGAAATGATAAAACACCAGATTGGTTTTATAACCTTTCAACTGACAATCCATTCATCACAATAAACAATGAACGCTTTGAAGCTACCTACGAATTAATTGAGTCTTCCCAAAAGGAATATTACTGGGGTTTATTAGACGAAGTTTATCCAACGTTTCAAATGTACAGAAAAAGAACAAACAGAGATATACCTTTAATAAAATTTTCTAAAGCTTAGGTTTTATAGAAGGCCCTTTTCTTACTATTGTGTTCCATAAAGTTTTGTAATGATCTAAATCTTCTTTATTAACATGGGGTAAAACAAAATTTTCCCAGGTATCTTTTAATGGATCTGTTGAGTCTGCATAAACATCTAAGCCAATAGGTATTCTCTCTACTATTGTTCGCAAACTCATGGGGGTTTCTATATTAATACTTATATCATCCGACATAAATGAGTTGTTAATTTCTGTTGCTAATTTAATGATTAATTCTCTATATTCTTTTTGAAGTTTGGGATATCTTTTTTCAAAAATAGCATCTAATTGTTCTTTATTCGGAAATGGTTTATCCCATATGACCCATCTATCGGCGAATGCCTTATTTAATGACTGTGTACCCGCGTAATCTCTTAAACTCGTTGGGTTCATTGTTCCAAAAATATACGTATCATCTCTTAAAGAAAGAACTTCTCCATTTGGTAGTTCTAGTTTCCTGTGTCTATCAAGTAATGAATGTAGGGCAAACAAAACTTCTGGACCTGCTGCGTTAAGCTCAGATAAATTAACAATTGCTGGTCCTCTCAAAGCTCTTGTTAGTTCACCATCTTGCCATCTGCTTTCAGTTCCACCCTTACCATCTCCATACAACTGAACAGATCCTAAAAGTGTAACGTCTCTAACTTCTCCTGATAAAGGTATTCTGTAATAAGGGAATCTTAGCTTTGCTGCAAATTGTTCTATATCATGATCTTTTCCCGTACCCATATGACCCATTAGGGCAATATGTATGGGAATCTCGTTTTTAAAAGATTTACTTTTTGAATTCATAACTTTTGCAAGCCTGTACTGCATTCCTAGATCTACATAAAATTCATCAACATCAGGAATTCGATTACTTCGTGATTCAAAATCATCTATTTTTTTATCTAATTTACATTCGTCTATTTCAACAGATTGCTTTTCATTATCAGGATTTATAAATTTTTGTGTACCCATTAGGCAACTCCAGATGTTAATTTAATGTTTTTAATAAGTATATCCTTTGTGATGTTTACTATGGAATGAATTAGCTGTTCTGGTTTTTCAATTTGAATATTATTTATATACTCTCGCCAAGAACCTCTATTACCGATTCCAATCCCAATTACATCAACACCATTTTTAGTCGCAAAGTTAATACTATTTTGAAGCTCATTTACTGACCCTCTAGTCATTCCATCAGAAAGTACAACTAGCATTTTTGTGTTTGAAGGATGATTTAGTAATCTTTTTGATGCATGCATAATATTTATCTCATCGATGTTCGTACCTTTTTCAAACATACTTACTGGTGGAATTGAATCTTCACTGATTCCGATATCAATTGAATCTCTTAAATTTCTTGAAAATTCAATTAGTCCTATAAATTGCTGATAGTTTTCTCTCCATGAGTCTTTGAATTCTTTAATAAAATAATGATTTGCTGTATTGTAAAGATCCTGTGCTGATGACCCGTAGGTTCTATTGAGCATTGATGAAACTGCAAATTTCCTTTTATTGTAAACTTCTTCATTTTCAGTATGCTCTGACGCAAAGGCTCTGTTAAATATCGAAACTTCAAAATCGATATCAAGTTCAAAACATATTTGAGATAAATAACTAGCACCAATCAAAGCTGAGGCTAAAGACCAAGGATGAAGTTCATCTTTATTTTTCTCAATCATAGAACCACTTCCATCAATTAAAAGAGATATAGCATATGATTTATTGGATAGTCTCTGTTTCTGTTCAAACATTCTCTCGTATCTGCCAGATGCAAGCATGATTGGAACGTGTGGAGATAAATCTCCTTGATCAAATCCACTAATTCTTTGTCTTTTTTGGTTGTGTATAAAGTAGGGTTTTATCTTGTTTGTAACTTTATAAATAGGTAAATTCCATTGTTGTAATAAAGATTCATATGTTTCAAGACCATTTTTATATAAATTTTTGTAATTGTTTGGAATTTTATTTTCAACAACTTTTGCAACATTTCCTGATGGAAAGTAGATCGTGGTTGATGCACCTACTTTTGATATATGATCATCCATAAGATTTAATTTATCATCAGTTGATTTTGACTCAGTTTGACCAAGAAATTTCTGCAAAGTGTTGCCTGTTGTCACATTGTTGGAGGAGGGGATAAGAATCTTACTCAAATCATTCACCACACTTTCATCAAGCGATTCTTCAATTTCTTTTTGTTCTCCAAGTGAGTAGTTGTCTAAGTCTGGAAGAATATTGTACCGTTTACATATATCAACCATCTGAACTGTAGCTTCTATTAATTCAGATACATTTACATCTTCATAATTTAACGTTTTTAAAATATGTAAAGATTCATTCAATGAACTTACTACAGGTTTCTTGTAGTTTTCAAATTTAGGATCTATATAAGAAGTTATTGAGTGAAATAATAACGAAAGATACTGACTAAAATTACCAAGCTTTTTTATTTCAGAAAATGACTCAGTATATATATCTTCAAGAATAGAATTTAAACCTTCATATTGTTTAACAAAGATTTTTTCTTCTATCGAATGAATTAGAATGTCAAAAACATATTTTCCAAAGGGGCCAGTGAGTATTTCAAGAACGTCATCAATATCTTCTACATCATCAAGTTCATCTGGAAATAATTTGTTTAAAGATTCAGAGTCTAGAGTGTAATTATTTGTTGCATGTATAGCTTCGTGTACAACTGTACCAATCATAACCTCATCTCTATCAAGATTTGTTTTCGAGATTGTGTTAACAAGTATTGATGGATTTATTACAATATCATTTTTACTGTTAGATCTTGATCTTCCATATCGAAGTGATAAATCATCATTTTTCATTTGAGTTTGCAAAAGTCTAGTAATAGCAGGTCTGATTTTTTCAAAATCTTCAACTATTTGTGCTTCTATGTTTTTCTTCTTTGAATTCATCTAATTATCATTATCATTAACAACTATAAGTATAAGGAACTATCAAATATGAATGAAATCGCACAAAAAACTGTTTTAATATCTGGTGGAGCAGGATCAATGGGCCAACTTGTTTCAAGTTACATAAACTCAAGAGACGATTTTAATCTAACAGCAATTTATGATCCAAATTACAAAGGTAACGAATATAAAGTTTATAAAGATTTATCTAGCATAGAAGAAGATGTTGTCATAGAGTTTTCACCTGCAGCGGAAATAAATAAAAATATTGACTTACTGCTTAATTCAGATGCAGATTTAATAATAGGTTCATCTGGTATGAGTTCTGAAATTTTATCAAAGTTAAAAACAATAACAGATAGAAAAGTAATCATCATTCCAAACTTTTCAATAGGTGCTGCTTATCAAAAACTATTTTCATTAGTTCTTGCTGATAATTTCGATTCAGTAACCATTACTGAAAAACATCATGGAAAGAAAGAAGATGCACCATCTGGTACTGCAATAGATTTAGCAAACTCCTTACCGTTAGAGTTAAACTCTCACGAAAAAAATGGTGACTTTTATCAGATTAATAATATGAACAACAAAAATATTTTTTCAATAAGAGATGATAAATATTTAGCTGAGCAAGAAGTAGATTTCATAAATGAATATGAGTCATTTACTTTAGACCACAAAGTAAATGATAGAAGAGCATATCTCTATGGAGTCAAAGTTGTTCTTGATCTTTATCACAATTTAGAAGGTTTTAATCTAGGTTTAGAAAATTTAATAGCAAAAAAGATTAATATCTAGGTATGAGCGATTTCGGTAAGCTACTAACAGCAGTCATAACTCCCTTTGATAATAATGGTGTTCTTAACACTGATACTCTGTGGAGACTCTGTAAAAAATTAGTTCACGAAAAATCTAGTGGTTTAGTTTTATCAGGAACTACTGGAGAATCACCAAATTTAACAAAAGAAGATAGAAAAATAATTTACTCAACAGCTAAAGACTCAGTTGGCGACAGTGCAAAGATTATTGCTGGTACTGGAACGTACTCTACAAAAGAATCTATAGAGTATACCAAAATGGCAAATGACTTAGGTGTCGACGGCATTATGATTGTGACACCGTATTATTCAAAACCATCACAGCTTGGGATTTTGAAGCATTTTGAACAGATTTCAAAATATACTGACTTACCAATTATGGCATACAATATTCCTGGGCGAACAGCAACTTTAATAGAAATTGAGACGTTAGAAAAGCTTGTTGATGATATTGGAATACACTCCATTAAAGATGCAGTAGGGGATTTAGAGTTTTCTAAAAATGAACTAGAAGTATTTAAGGGCAAAGTTGATATCTATTCAGGTAATGATGGTGAGACTATAGAGTTTATGAAAATGGGTGGAAAAGGTGTAGTTTCAGTTGCCTCCCATATTGTTGGTAATGAAATATACGATTTAATAAATCATGTTCTTAATGATGAGATTGAATCAGCTGAGAACATGCAAAATCTACTTTTACCTTTATTTGATTTATTATTTGAAGAACCAAGTCCTGGGCCAGTTAAGTACTTACTTACAAAATCGTGGGAAGATGTTGGATCACCTTTAATGCCTATTACTGATGTTTCTAGTAAATTAGCCAATAATTTATGGGATAATTTCCAAAAAATTAAGAATAATTAAGCTTTTCCTAGTTCTTTTTATGGTATAATTTATTCGTGGCTGTAAAGACATCCACTCGCAAAAGGGTGAATGGGCGTAAGCGGGTGTCTAAACAAAACAAGTTAATAAATGTAGACAGGGCAGTAACTACACTTAAATCTACAACTTCTAGTACCTTGTCTAAGTTCGTCCAATCTTATCAAGCTGTAGCGGTCTTTATGTTTTCTTTTGGAATGCTTACCGTATTGTCAATATTCTCTCAAGGAGGACCTGTTGGAGAAGTTATTTTTAACGTACTTCAGTGGGCATTTGGTTATGGTGTGTTTGCTTTACCTGTATTCTTTTTCTATGGTGCGGGAATCCTTGTAAGAGATCGTGAAACAGTAAAAGCACAAAGAGTTCTAGTTGGAACATTTTGGGTACAAATTTTTTCAGCTTCTATTTTTCATTCTTTAATTCATGCACAACCTTTATCTTTGAGCGCTGGTTCAGAACTCTTACTAAAGTCAGGTGGTCATATTTCAGCTTTTTTAGTTTATCCACTAACTAACAGCGTTGGCCTACAGATGACGCATACAATTCTTTTATTAGGTTTAATAATGTCAGTTTTGTATATGACTGATATAGAACTAAAGGATTTAATTGGAGGCATTCAAGCAATTTTGAAGTACATTTATAAATTCATTTATGCATTTGTATTAGCAAGAAAAGAAGCAAGAAATATATATCTTGATGATATTTACAAGGATCCAATAATTAACGATATAGAACCTGATACTGTCTCAAAATCAGTATCAAAAATCAAAGAAAAAGCTTCAAATGTATCAGATATAAAAGATTTCAAAGAAAAGAAAATTCCAACTACTAAATCAAAAGCTAAGAAGCAAAGTAAATCAGTTACTTATACATTACCTCCAGTTAAATTGTTAAAAAAAGGATCTTCTGTGTCTACTTCAAAAAAATTATTACAAGAAACTGCGAGTGATCTAACACAATTATTAAAAGAGCATGGTGTAGAAGCAGAGCTCACAAATGTTGTTCCAGGCCCAACTGTTACTCGTTATGAAATTGAACTCGCACCTGGTGTCAAAGTTTCAAAAGTCACTTCTCTTTCTCACGATATTGCTTATGCATTGGCTACTCCAGATGTGCGATTACTTGCTCCAATTCCTGGAAGAAGCGCTATAGGTATAGAGATACCAAATAGGCAGCGAAAACTTGTTTCACTGGGGGATGTTCTTTCTTCTAAAGAAGCAGCTAATTCGGAACATCCATTGAATGTTGGTCTTGGCTTAGACATATCAGGAAAACCAAGATTATTAAATTTATCAGAACTTCCACACGTACTAATTGCTGGACAAACTGGAGCTGGTAAATCTTCATGTATTAACTCAATCGTAACGTCCCTTCTTGTAAGAACTAATCCAGATGATGTAAAGATGGTTATGGTTGATCCAAAAAGGGTAGAGTTAGGACAGTACAATAATGTTCCTCACTTGCTTACAAAAGTCATTACAAATCCGAAAAAAGCTGTAGATGCACTTGGTTGGGCAGTTTCAGAAATGGACAGAAGATACGACTTACTAGCTGATGGTCAGGTTAGAGATATAAATGGATATCACGAAAAATATGACGCCGGTCTTCTTGATGAAGATAAGTTCGACAGATTCCCTTACATAGTTGTATTTATAGATGAGTTAAATGACTTAATGATGGTTGCTGGTAGGGAAGTTGAGTCTGCAATTGTAAGACTTGCTCAAATGGCAAGAGCAATTGGTATACACTTAGTAGTGGCTACACAGAGACCATCAGTTGACGTTATCACTGGTGTCATGAAGGCAAACATACCATCAAGACTCGCATTTTCAGTAGCATCAACAACCGACTCTAGAGTTATTCTTGATCAATCTGGTGCAGAAAAATTGATTGGTTTGGGTGACATGTTAGTTGTAACAGCTTCAAACCCACGTTTAGAAAGAATTCAAGGTGCATGGGTAACTGAAGATGAAATCAAAGATGTTGTTTCTTGGGTTAAAGATCAAAAAGAAGCTGTATATAATCCAGCTGTCATTGAGGAGCAAAAAACATCAGCTATGTCCTCTACTGAAGATTTTGGTGAAGATGAAGAATTAATTTCAAGAGCAAAAGAATTAGTAATACGTTCACAATTAGGTTCTACATCCATGCTGCAGAGAAAACTCAGAGTGGGTTTTGCAAGAGCTGGTAGATTAATGGATATATTAGAATCTCAAGGAATAGTTGGTCCATCGGAAGGATCCAAAGCCAGAGAAGTTTTGATTACCGTAGAAGAATACGAAACTGGTAATTTATCAACAATTGAAGACTCAGAACAAACAAATGATTCTGAAATTTTGGTAGAAGAAGTCAATAATGACGAAAATTGGTTTGAAGAGTAATTAAACCTTAACTTCTCTACCTTTAATAATCCTTTTTCTTATTGCAGCTGATATAGTATCAACTATTAATACCATTAATATCGTCACTACCAAAACTGTTCCAGCACGTGGAAAGTCTCTAAATCTCAACTGATTAATAAGTTCTGCACCGACACCACCAGCACCAACTACACCTAATACAGCTGATGCTCTTAAATTAATTTCAAATCTATACAACCAATAAGAAGTAATAGTTGGCATCACTTGTGGTACAACTCCAAATAATAACTCATTAATTTTTGACCCACCTGATGATTTTATAGACTCTAAAGGGCCTTCGTCTATTCCCTCAATAACTTCAGATGAAAGTTTTCCTAAGGTACCTATAGAATGTATACCTACTGCTAGGGTACCCGTTAAAGGTCCTAAACCAGTTATAGGTAAAAATACAAAAGCTAGAATTAACTCTGGAAATGCTCTGATTATGTTTAAAATTTGCTTAGTAACCCTACTAACCATGTTTAATGCAACGTTATTTGCTGCTAAAAAAGACACTGGAAAGCTAAATATTGCTCCAATTACAGTTCCTGCCCATGCAATAAAAAGTGATTCACCTACTTTAGGCACAATTCTGCTGAAAGCTTCCTCTGATAAATCTAAAGGAAACATTGCAGATATTAATATCCATAACTTACTTGGAGCAGTTAGGAATCTTTCCGTTGTAATTTCAAGTCCAGATGCTGACCATATTGAACCTATTACGATCAGAAATGTAATAGTGTATCTTAAAATTTTTTGATTAAATGGTTGTTTAGGGATATTCATAATATTTTTCTCCTAAGCCAAACACTAAATTGTTCAATAGCTATTACTGCTATAAGAATAAGTACAATAATTGGAGTGATTCTATCAAATCTTAAAAATATTCGTTGCGTTTCAATTATTCTGCCAACACCACCAGCTCCTACTAATCCTAAAATAACGGAAGCTCTGATACAGAGCTCGAATATGTATAAGAAGTAAGCAGTGAAATTTGGAAGTATTTGAGGTAAGGCTGAACTAAAAACTGCTTGGTTATGTTTAGCACCGCTTGCTTTCGCTGCTTCTAGTGGCCCCAAATCTATGCTGTCTATAGTTTCTGATAACAACTTACCCATAATAGCCATAGAAAACATAATCAAAGCTAATACACCTGCGAAGGGGCCAATACCTACAGCTACTGTAAAAAGCATTGCCCAAAACAAATCTGGAATAGTCCTAATGAAATTTAGAAATGATTTATAAATGTAGTAAGTGATTGTAGTTTGGTTGGTTGCTCTTGAGGCATAAAAGGATAATGGCAAAGCGATAAAGCAACCAAGTATGCTTGCTAATATAGCTATCTGAATTGTTTCTAATAATGCTTGAGACGCATTTTCAATTGCCCACTCCCATTTAGGATTGAATAATGGATCGGTAACAATACTTCTATTTGCTAGATTCCTTTTAAAATCTTCTAAATTGAAACCAATTTGAAAAAAGGAAAAAACACTAAATAATATCGCAACAGGATAGCCTACTAAAGACAATAGAGAAGGTAGCGGCTTCTTGGGTACTTTAATCTTCATCTCCAAGTAAATCAGATGACTTTATTGCTCGACCATAAATATTTTCAAAATCTTGGTCACTTACATCATCAACTTTTCCATCGTAAACAAGTTCTCCGTCCTTTAGGCCTATAAGTCTTTCTCCAAATTCCTTGGCTAAATCTAGGAAATGTAAATTAACAATAGTTGTAATTCCAAGCTCTTGATTTATTTGTTTTAGATATTGCATCACCACTCTCGAAGTAATTGGATCTAAGGAAGCAACTGGTTCGTCAGCAAGCATAACTTTTGGTTTTTGAGCTAGAGCTCTAGCAATACCTACTCTTTGTTGTTGCCCTCCTGATAAGTTAGAGCCTCTAACATATGCTTTTTCTAATATTTCTACTTTGTTTAAAGACTCAAATGCTATTTCTTTATCTTCTTTTGGCCAAAGTCCAAAAATTGATCTAAGAGTTGAGACTTGGCTCAATCTCCCGGTCAGCACATTTTTCAAAACAGAAGATCTGTTCACTAAATTAAAAGTTTGAAATATCATACCAATGTCAGATCTGATTGCTTTAAGTTCCTTTTTGGATGCTTTAGTAACATTTTTTGAATTAACAATTACCTCACCTTCTGAGGGTTTTACAAGATTATTTACTGTTCTAAGTAGTGTAGATTTCCCAGCACCAGACATACCAACTATTATTACGAAGTCTCCTTCTTTAATATCAAGAGATATATTATTTAATGCTTTGACTCCACCAGGATAAGTAACACTTACATTTTTAAATTCAATCATAAAAATTTTCAAAAAAAAACTAGGGTGACAATTGTCACCCTAGTTTTCAATTAATTATTCGTCGTAAAGACCAAATTCTTCTGCAGCTTGTTTTACTACATCAAATTCAGAGTTTACTGCTGGAACGATATCTGTCCATCCATAAATATCATCCATAACAGCTAATCCTTCATCAGTTTGAATGTAATCGCTTAATATTTGATAAATTTTAGCTTTTACATCTTCTGGAAGATCAGATCTTACAGCAACAACATCATTAGGAATTTCTGCAGTTATTCCAATAGCAATAACTTTTTCACCAACGTCATTGTTAGTTTTTCTTAAAGTTCTTCTTGCATCATCATATGCAACGCCAAATTTAGCATCGCCATTGTAAATACCTGCTATAACACCATCATGTGAACCTGCGAAAACTTGTGTGATATCACTCGTATAGTCGATACCCAAGTTTTTAAGTTGTAATGATGGATAAAGATAACCTGAAGTTGATCCTTCCTCTACAAAAAGAACCTCTTCACCAACCATAACAGAAAGGTCTGCTTCACAAGCATAACCAGGACTAATCTCTCCATCAGGAATTAATCCTGAATCTCCAAATGTCCATCCAACTTGTAATGCTGCAACTGCTGGTGCAGTTGTTTCTGTACCAGTAACTAAAGTTTGTACACCATCAATATTTTCGAATGCACCGATAACTGGTTCAGACTTACAAACACTAGAATCTGAAGTATAAAAAGTTCCATGATATGAACCTGAGCCATACCTTACAACTTTTGCGATTGCTTCAAGTCTTGTTGGAAATGCATTTAACGCGTTTACATAACCTAAAGTATTGAATGCTCCAACGTCAGCTTGGCCAGAACCCATAGCTACAAGTAATCCTGAATAGTCACTTGTTACGAATCCTTCTACTTCAATACCTAGACCTTCACTCAATACATTCATTAATGGTTGAATATTGTCTAATAATTCTGCTTGTTCTGCGCTGGGTACAAAGCCAAAAGTTATTTTATCTAGAGTCTCAGCAACAGTTGTAGCTGGCGCATCTAGAGTTTCGGCCTCTTCTACAGCAACAGGTTCTTCTACAGTTTCTTCTTCAGCACTACCACACGCAGCAAAAACTAAAGATAAAACAAGTAGAATAAGAAATGATTTTTTCACTCTTTCCTCCGCTTAGATTTATAAGCATATACTACATGTTTTATAAAAAATGGTTATTGTTTACAGTTAAAAATTTGTTAAATCAATCTCTCCATAAGTTCGAGAAATTATTTCACCATTTGTGTCAAGCACTATAGATATTGGTTGACCAACAATCTTAAAATAATCTCTTAACTCTGGAGTAGAGAAACCTATTGTTAGTTCACCATTTAAATTTTCATTAACCCATTTCATTGTTGGTTCGTACTGGCTATGAGCTAAAGCAATAACATCGTATTCATCAGTTAAGTCAGCTAATTTTTTTTCCACGACAGGCAACTCCCGTCTACAAATTCCTCAGTAATCAGCCCAAAAAATTATAATAGTTTTCTTATCTGTAAAATTCTCAGTAACAACAGATTCTGATGTGTCTAAATAATCAAAAGTTGTTTCTGTGATAGCATTTGCAGATTCTTCCACCACTTCTAATAGTTCACTTTCAATTTCTTCATTAGCACTAAATGAGCAAGAAATTAATAAAATGATAAATACTGGCAAGTAACGTTTCATATTTTAATCATAATATTATTGATGAATAACCTTGCTATCCTAATTATGTGAATATTGCTCTATTAAGCGTTGGAACTGAAATTTTACTGGGTGATACTGTTAATACTAATCTTGCATCACTTGGACAAGCTTTATACAACAACGGATTTATTCTATCTACTGAAAGAACAGTTGCTGACGATAAAAAATTGATAAAAGATGCTGTAAATGAATTACTTCAAACTAATGATGTCATTATTACATGTGGAGGAATTGGACCTACAGAAGATGATTTTACTAAAGAAGTCATTTCTGAAATGTTTGATTTAAAACTTATTATTGACGAAGATCATCTTAGTTGGATGAAATCTAGATGGAAGAGTAGAGGCATGACAATGCCTGCAACAAATATTAAACAAGCAGAAATTCCAACAGGTGCTACTAAATTAAACAATACAAACGGAACGTCACCAGGAATTTATATTAAATACGAAAATAAACATGTATTCATACTTCCTGGACCACCAAGAGAGTTTATACCGTTAGTAATAGATGAGTTAGTTCCATTCTTAAAAGAAAATTTTACAAAAGTAGAAAAAGATTATGAATTTATTTTATTTTTTAATGAAGCAGAATCTGCTTTGGCAGAAAAAATTGATAAGTTTAAGCCTGAAGGCTTGGACATAGCTTATTTAGCTAGTAAGGGAATTATTAAATTGCGTATCGATAAAAATTCGGTCAGTGACGCAGCTTTAAAAGACTTTAAACATCAAATAAAGGATACATTAATTGATAATGTATTAAGTTATGAAAATATACCTGCTTCAAAAGTTTTATTAAAGGAACTTAAAGCAAAAAATTATACGATATCTCTTATCGAGAGTATTACAGGTGGATCATTTTCTAAAGAACTTGTTTCTCACCCAGGTGCAAGCGAAACATTAATCGCATCTAATGTTTTGTATTCTATGGATTCAAAAAAAGAACTATTGAATGATGAACCTAATGATGACTGGGCTTTGCTCACTGAAAAGTTAGCAGTTGCGTCTATGAAAAAATATAATTCTTCAATTGGATTAGCGGTATTAGGTGAAGCTGGCCCTGTTCCTTCAAGTAAATATAAAATAGGAGAAATATTTATATCTATCTGTATCGATGGAGAGGTATCAAATTTCACACACAAATTAACTGGTAATAGGGAAGATATAATAAATAGAGCTGTAAATAACTGTATTTGGGATCTATTAAATTTAATTAAATAGTTGTATTCGAACAAATGTTCGATTAAAATTTGTCATATAGAGATGTTTTAATAGTTATTAATTATTGTTAGTAAATAGGAGAAAAAAATGGATAAAGACAGGGCAAAAAAACTTGATACAGTTTTTTCGCAGATAGAAAAACAATTTGGTGAAGGTTCTTTGATGAAACTTGGTTCCGACCACGTTAGAAAAATGCCTTCAATTTCAACAGGAGCATTATCAATAGATCTTGCATTAGGTATAGGCGGTGTACCTAAAGGTAGGGTTATAGAAATCTATGGTCCTGAAAGTTCAGGTAAAACAACATTATCTTTACATATTGCCGCTGAAGCTCAAAAAGCTGGTGGAGTAGCAGCATTCATTGACGCAGAGCATGCTCTTGATCCAATATATGCAAGTGCTCTTGGTGTTGATGTAGATGAATTACTTGTTTCACAACCTGACACAGGAGAACAAGCTTTAGAGATAGCAAATATGCTAATTGACTCAGAAGGAGTTGATGTAGTAGTTATTGACTCTGTTGCTGCTTTAGTTCCCCAAGCTGAAATTGATGGTGAGATGGGTCAATCCCATGTTGGTCTACAGGCAAGATTAATGTCACAAGCATTAAGAAAACTTACTTCTTCTATCAATAAAACACAAACAACTGTTATTTTTATTAATCAGATTAGAGAGAAGATTGGTGTTATGTGGGGTTCACCTGAAACTACAAGCGGCGGTAGAGCACTTAAATTTTATGCATCAGTAAGAATTGATATTAGAAGGATTGAAACTCTTAAGGTTGGAGCCGAAATGATTGGTAATCGTGTACGTGCAAAAATTGTAAAGAACAAAGTTGCACCTCCATTTAAAGAAGCACAATTCGATATAATGTTTGGTCAAGGTATTTCTAGAGAAGGAAGCTTACTTGATGTAGGTGTAGATCATGGGATAGTTAGAAAAGCTGGAGCTTGGTTTACCTATGATGATATTCAATTAGGTCAAGGTAAGGAAAATTCTAAGAGATTTTTAAGAGAAAATGCTGATATTGCTTTACAGTTAGAAACAGATGTTTACAAAGCAGTTGGCATGATTGAGTCTGAAGAGGTTACAGAAGATGAACCTGTCGAAGAATCAGAGGATTCAACACCTGAAAAATAATATAGAGACTATTTAAAAAACAATTTTATAATTCAATTGTGGAACAAACAGTTGTAATTAAACCAAAACTAACTTTTACACCTTCGCGTGTTGGTAAAAAATATTTTATTAAAACTTTTGGTTGCCAAATGAACGAACATGATTCTGAAAAAATAGCGGGTATGTTCGAATTAGATGGTATGACTAAAGCAAGTGAAGAAGATTCTGCAGATATTATGTTTATAAACACATGCACAATCAGAGAAAATGCTGATGATAGATTATATGGAACACTTGGTCATTTAAAAAAATGGAAAGATGAAGGAATTGATCGAAGGTTACTTGTAGGTGGGTGTGCCGCCCAAAAAGACAAAGATTTGGTAAGAGAGAGAGCTCCTTGGGTAGATGTAGTAATTGGAACTCATAATTTAACAAATATCATTAATCTACTAAATCAATCTGAGGACTGGGGTCCTATAACTGAAATAATTGATGAAATTGAAGATCTTCCAACAGATGCTCCGTCAATTAGAGAGTCTGAACATTCTGCATGGCTAACAATTCAAATCGGTTGCAACAATTCTTGTACTTTTTGTATTGTTCCATCAGTTAGAGGTCCAGAAATAAGTAGACGACCTAGCGACATCATTAATGAAGCACAAGAATTAGTAGAGTCAGGAATTAAAGAAATTACTTTATTAGGACAAAATGTAAATTCCTATGGGAGAGATTTAAAAATTGATAATAAGAGTAGACCATACTTTGCTCAGTTGTTACATAAGCTTAATGAGATAGATGGACTTGAAAGAATTCGTTTTACATCACCACATCCAAAAGATTTTAAAGAGGAAACTATAAATGCAGTCAAGTCACTAAGTAAAGTATGTAATCAAATACACGTACCATTACAAAGTGGAAGTAGTGATATTCTTTCAAAGATGCATCGTGGTTACAATAAGGAAAAATTTATACAAAAAGTAGACATGATTAGAGGCATTATTCCAGATGTTTCATTGACAACAGATATAATAGTTGGCTTTCCTGGTGAAACTGATGATGATTTTCAAGACACAATGGATATTGTAAAATATGTTGAATTTGATTCAGTTTATATGTTTCAGTTTTCGCCAAGACCAGGCACAAAAGCATACGATATGGAAGATGAATTTGTTGACCAAGATATTATTAAGAAAAGATTTCAACATTTAAAAGATGTACAAACAGATATTAGTGAAAAAAGATTAAAAAGATTTGTTGGAACTGAACAAGTCTTATTAATCGAAAAGCAATCGAAAAAAAATAATCAGGTTCTAACTGGAAAAATTGATAGTGGACAGATAACACATATTGGTAATAAGAATGTTTCTACTGGGGATATTGTTGAAGTTAAAATTATTGATTCAACACCTTTTTATTTAAAAGCAGAATTAATTTAGTTTGTTATATTTTCTCACAGGTATAACAGCATCTGGAAAGTCAGATTTAGCACACAAAATTGCAATTGAGAATAACATGTCTATTCTTTCAGTTGATTCTATGGCTGTTTATAAGGGACTCGATGTGTTAACTGCAAAACCTTCTGATGTTATGCAAGCGCAAGTAAAATATTATGGTTTAGATATTGCAGATTGTGATCAGAATTTTTCAATAATTGATTATTTAAACTATCTTATTGATCAAGATATACCCGAAAAATCATTTAATGAAGATATATTAGCTGTGGGAGGATCTGGATTATACGTAAAAGCAATTATTGACAGGTACGAATTTAAACCAACAGATCCAACAATTAGATCAGAATTAGAACAGTTAAATTTTGATCAATTAATAAAATTTCATGAACTTAACGAGATCCCTATTCCTGATATTGAGCTTAACAAAAGAAGATTAATGAGAAACATAGAAAGCTTTATGTTGGAGGAATCAAAATATGTTTTTCCAGAAGTAAATTTACCCAAAGACAAAGTTGGAGTATTTTGGAATCACCCTAATCATAAAAATAATATTGAAATTAGAACCAAAAAAATGATTGATAATGGTTTGGTAGAAGAAATAAACAAAATTAATAATCCTTCTAAAACAGTTCTACAAGCTATAGGAATGAATTTATCTGATAATCTTGAAGAAAATATAAATATAAAAACAAAAAGATTAGCTAAAAAACAAATTACTTGGTTTAAAAAAGAACAAAAATTAAATATGATTGAAACCGATAACGAAGACCTTGTTTACAATTCAATGATGGAGATAATTAATGACTAATTTTGCATATATGTCTGGAACAGGAAATGATTTCATAGTTGGTCAGTATGAAGGTGAAGTTTCAGAAATTCAAATTATTGCTCTTGTAAGTGATGCTGAATATGAAGTAGATGGTGTTATATTCGTAGAACCATTAGATAACAATTCTGTAAAAATGCATTATTTCAATAATGATGGTTCTGATGCAGAACTTTGTGTAAACGGAGTACGATGTGTTGCTAAATTTGCGCTTGATAATAACTATTTGGATGTTGATAGATTTATTGTTAAAGCACCAGTTGGAGATTTAGAAGTATATGTAGATGAAAATATAGTTGAAGTATCAACACCTATTCCTACTTATGAAGAAGAAAAGATTAATGTAAATTCATTCGAAGGTGTTAAATCTTCAGTTGGCAATCCTCATTTTATGATCGAAGTAGAAGACGTAGATGGATTAGATTTAGAAAATTTGAATTCAGAAGTAATTAATGAAAACATATTCCCAGAAGGTGTAAATGTTGAAATATATCAAATAGTTAATAGAAATTATATTAAAGCTAGAGTATTCGAACGAGGAGTAGGTGAGACAGATGCCTGTGGATCAGGTGCACTTTGCATGTTTAACTATCTAAATAAAACAGATCAAATTGATAATAATTCTTATGTTATGTACCCGGGTGGTGATTTAAATCTTAGGTTTGAAAATGATAAATTATATTTATCAGGAGAAGTTATATATCTCTAAATAAACTGACAACTTTTCCAATTGGTTGTGTATTTTCGTTAACTTCAAAATTTTCATAATTTTTATTTGCTGGGATTAAATATTTTTTACCAGAAATTGTATCTAGATATTTAACAGTTGCTTCTGTGTCATTAATCATAAAAGCACCGATATCTCCATTTTTTGGTTCAATGTTTTTATCAACGACAACAATATCTTCATCATGTATACCTGCATCAATCATGGAATCACCATTAACTTTCAATGCAAAGAGGTCCTTATTATATTTTTCTTCAACAATTGGAATCTCTCCAATTTTATTTTCTTCAGCCAGAAGGGGAGTACCTGCAGAAATTTCACCAATAACTGGTACTGTCATAAATGTATTTAGTTTTTGATTATTTGATAACGATCTAGATAAGTTTGCTTTTTTAGATAGTAAACCTTTTTTAATCAAATTATCTAAGTGGTACTGTACTGAACTTGTTGACTTAAGGTTTACAGCTTTTGCTATCTCTCTAACTGAAGGAGAGTATCCTTCAGTAGTTAATTTATGATTAATGTACTCTAGAATCTCTGATTGTTTGTTCATATAAATAAATTATAACATAATTTAGAACAAATGTTCGAATAATTTTTTGTCATACTGAATTTCTACAGTTGTTTTATGAAGTTAAAAATCAAATTAATAATATATCTGTATTTTTTTAGTAGCTTAATGATATTTTTTGTTAAAAAACCAATTAATGAACAATATCAATATCAAAATACACCAACTGTTGAATATAAAATACAAAAAGGAGACACACTATGGGGTATTTCGCATAAATTTACAAATAAAAATCATCAGGAATTTATCTATTTAATTAAAAAGATGAACAATTTAGATAATTCATTACTTATTGAAGATCAAATACTGATATTACCCGTAAATATTTGATACAAGATTTAGAGGTAACTATAATGACACTATATATGGTATGTCCTTACTGCAATAAAGAAGAAACTAATGTAGTTGATTCACGAAAAAACAATGAAGGTAACTCTATAAGAAGAAGAAGAGAGTGCCCTAAGTGTGAATTACGCTTCACTACGTATGAAAAAGCTGAAATAGGTTTAATGATACAAAAAAGAAGTGGCGATATACAAGAATTCAATTATGAAAAGCTATATAAAGGTATAGAAAATGCTTTTGGCGGCCTAGATATTAATGACAAAAAACTAAAAACTCTTGTTGATAACATTCATAATGAAATAAAAACTCAAGGAAACAAAATTAAATCTGAAATTGTAGGGGAAACTGTTCTCAAATACTTAAAAGAAACAAACGAAGTTGCTTATTTACGATTTGCTTCTGTTTATAAAGAGTTTTCTGATGCTTCTGACTTTGAAAAAGAAGTAGCAGAGTTATAAATTAGGGTAAATTATTAAAATTTTCGTAATTAAGCAGTGATTTTTCTTTAAATTCCAGTAGAGCATTTTCAAAAGAACGACTTTCTGTCTCTTTATTTAATAGAATTGCTTGAGATATAGATTGTGCAACTTCATATTCATTGTTTCTTAGAGCACCTAAATATCTACCATGTAAATCTTCAGCTGTTGAAACAGCATCTAAAACAAGAGATTTATGATTCTCAAACTCTTTAATTTCTGGCAATGTAGCTATATTGACCTTGCTTTGAGCAATTATATTCGATAAATTATTAGTTATTTCTTCGATGTTTACATTATCTTCATCAATAGGAAGATCACCATAAATTAAGACCTCTGAAATTGAAATTCTATATGAAAGAACTAGGTCAAGCTCGTTAACAAGTATAAATATATTGTTTAAATTTTCTTTTACAGTACTGACATCTGAGATATCACTTCTGTTTTCTAAATTATTTTGATACTGAAGCAAAGATGATTCAATCTGCTGCAGATTTGCACTTGCATTAGAAATATCATATTTTGAGTAAAAGGTATTAGTAGATATCTCA
>Ga0255773_10000494_pt1 | contig 42261 bp, 45 predicted proteins | sample 011ome_17_FD_179971 | JGI IMG/M metagenome (GOLD analysis project Ga0255773, IMG submission 179971) | Coastal salt marsh microbial communities from the Groves Creek Marsh, Skidaway Island, Georgia - 011502XT metaG (version 2) | ecosystem: Environmental > Aquatic > Marine > Intertidal zone >... | reverse complement strand
TATTTAAAAGATTCCAAAACTTCCCGCTATAGACAAGAGTTAAGTATTATTGAGTCTATAAAAATAAATTCTTTAAAAACATTTCAAATAACGTTAAAAAAATTTGATCCCAATTTTCTTAATCGACTTGAGATTCCTATCCTGCCAAATAAGCTTCTAAAAAAAGATCATATTTTTTCATTGTTGCCTGTGGGATCTGGCCCTTTTAGCATAGTTTCGAAGGAAAATAAAATTGAATTTAAGCGAAAGTCTGATAATCAAGTTATTGAGTTTTTAGAGATAAAAGATCCAACAGTGAGGGCTTTGAAGTTAATGAGAAATGAGCTCGATATCATTCAAAATGATTTGCCACTTGCGACGGTGGATTTCTTGAGGAAACAAAGCAACATTATTGTTCAGGAAAAGGCGGGCTCCAATATTTCCTACCTAGGTTTTAATTTTAACAACAAGTATTTACAGATTAAGGAGGTCAGGGCGGCAATTGAAATGGCCATAAATAAACATACTTTTTTAGCATATTTTTTCAATAAAAAAACTCGTAGCGCAAACCAATTATTTCCACCAGAGCATTGGGTGCATGCAAGCTTGACGCCAAACAATTACGATCCAGATAAAGCCAGAGAAATTATTAAAAAATATAATAATGGAGAGACTATTGAGATAGTCTATAAAACATCCACGGACCCTTTTCGAATGAAGGTTGCCACTATTATTCAGAACCAACTAGCCGGCATTGGTGTTAAATTAACAATTAAATCTCTCGACTGGGGAACATACTTCCGGGATATCCAGGCAGGAAATTTCGATATGTATTCATTAACTTGGGTTGGAATAAAAAACCCTAACATCTATGAAAAGATTTTTCTTTCGAAAAACATTCCCCCATTGGGTCTTAACCGAGGGCACTATAAAAATATTGAATTTGATTCTTTGGTAAAAAAATCCTTAGATAGTAATTTGTGGTCACCAACTATAAGATTTATATTTAATGATGTAGCATTTATACCATTATGGTTTGAAGGAAACGTTGTAGCGCATAGTAAAAAAATCAAGTTTTATAATCTGAAAAACGATGGGAATTGGGATTCCCTGATAAGTATTGAGAAAAGTCAATGAGTAGCGAAATTACAATATCAGTTGCCAAGCAAAAACTCATTTTAGTCACGCCTGAAAATAGGTCATATACTTTTCCAATATCCACAGCTAAGGCAGGAACAGGGCAACAAAAAAATAGTAACCAAACACCCTTAGGACAACATGTGGTTCGCGCAAAAATTGGGCAAAATGCCCCTAAATTTACGGTTTTCAGGGGCCGCCGTCCAACGAGCTTTCTATGGTCTCCATCAGTTGAGCAGCAAGAACAGGAAACCGATTGGATCTTAACTCGAATATTGTGGTTATCAGGAAAGGATTATGGCTTAAATCGTTTGGGTGAGGTCGACTCAATGCAGAGATTCATTTATATCCATGGCACAAATGAGGAAAGTTTACTGGGCACACCGAGCTCGCATGGTTGCATCCGGATGTCTAACGATGATGTGATTTTTTTATTTGATAAAACTGCTATAGGAACTAAAGTATTTATCAATGAAAAATAATTTAGCATTCGAAGTTTTTTATTTAGTTCTTCAAATTTTCGGTATTTTTACGATCAGTTTTATATTACTTCACTTGGTGCCAGGTGACCCTATTCTAGTTATGCTAGGGGAATCTTCAACTATTTCAGATAGGGTCGCTTTAAGAGAATCTCTAGGTCTTGATCAGCCACTCTTTCAGCAACTTTATCATTCGTTAAGAGGAATTTTTCAAGGGGACTTTGGTGTATCAATCTTTAGCCAGCAACCTGTTGCTCAATTAATCACAGAAGCAATAAAAAATACTTATGTACTCGCAATAACATCATTGATGATAACGCTTACTTTTGGTTTGACTGCCGGATTTTTTGCTGCAAAGAATCAAGGCCAATGGCTGGACAAGTGGATTTCCAACTCGAGCCTTTTTTTTATCTCAATTCCACATTTCTTTTTAGGCCCATTATTGATTCTTTTATTCTCAATTTTTTTGGGATGGTTGCCTGTGAGCGGAATGAGTGGTTTCAATTCTATTATTTTGCCAGCGCTGACTTTGGCATTAGGACTATTGGCAGTTACCATCAAGATGACTAGAAACTGCATGGTTGATTTAATGAATTCTGATGTAGTAAGAACGGCAAGAGCAAAAGGCTTAAGTGAGTGGAGCGTAATGATTCATCATGTTTTTCGTTTGGTTCTTATTCCAATTGTGACATTATTAGGAATGCAATTTGGTTCCCTTTTATCTGGAGCTGTTATCACTGAGACTATTTTCAGCTGGGATGGAATAGGTAAGCTCCTTGTAGACTCAATTCAAACTCGTGATTATCCAATAACACAAGCCTGTATTTTGTTGATAGCGACCAGTTATGTCTGCATTAATTTTCTTACTGAGATTCTTTATCAGTTTATCGATCCTCGGATGAGGCATTCTTAATAGTGAATAAGATTGCCTTATTTTTTTTCGCCGTTTGGAGTTTTTTCGTTGTCGTTCGATTAGCTCTTAACTGGGACGCAAATGAAATGATATTTTATAAAATTTTATCTGACCCAAGCACTGATGCCTGGCTTGGGCGAGATGATTATGGAAGATCAATCTTAGCAAGGTTAATTGACGGTTTAATAAATTCTCTTACTATTGTTTTTATCGTAACACTAGTAGCCTCATCTATTGGAATTATAATTGGGGTCGTTGCGGGTTATTTTGGTGGAAAAATTGACCAGCTTATTTCATATTTTATTAATCTCTTCATGTCATTCCCCGGAATTTTATTAGCAATTGCGTTTGCAGCTATTCTTTCACCCGGTAAGCTTAATTTAATAATTGCTCTATCAATTGGTAGCTGGGTTTCATATGCCAGGCTGGCAAGAGCCCAGACTTTAATTACTAAAAATTGTGATTATGTTAAAGCGTCAAAAACCATGGGAAGTAACGATTTTTGGATTTTAAAAAAACATATACTACCAGCACTTCAAACACCCTTATTAGTAGAGGGGACCTATTCAGTTGCAGGATTAATTATAGCTGAGGCAAGTTTATCTTTTTTGGGGTTGGGAATTCAGGCTCCTGAGGCCTCTTTGGGAGGGATGATGCGAGACAGTGTAAGATTTCTTCTGGTTTCACCTCATTACGCTATTTTTGTTGGAGCTAGTATTATGTCATTGGTCTACTGTATAAATGCGACAGGAGATTTTCTTCACAAATATTGGAATGTAGAGATAATTCATGACAGGTAAAAATTACAAATATTATGATTTGGTAATGGCTGCATTCGTCACTGTTCTAATTACAGCCAACATAATTGGCCCTGCTAAAATCTCTCAAATTGATTTGCCTTTAATTGGCACATTAACGTTTGGTGCAGGGGTCTTATTTTTTCCAATTTCCTATATTTTTGGCGATATTTTAACCGAGGTTTATGGCTATGCTGCATCACGAAGGGTAATTTGGGCTGGCTTTGCCGGATTGGCTTTTGCCTCAATGATGGCATGGGTAATTGTTGCATTACCACCAGCACCCTTTTGGGAAAATCAAGAGGTGTATGAGATAGCTTTTGGTTCAGCATGGCGAGTCGCCTTAGCGGGTTTAATTGCTTTTTGGATAGGCGAATTCACTAATTCCTTTGTCATGTCTAAAATGAAAATTTGGACCCAAGGTAGATTTTTGTGGGCAAGAACTATGAGCTCAACTGTTGCAGGTGAAGGGGTAGATTCGCTGTTGTTTTATCCCCTAGCTTTCTATAACTCAGGAATAATTCCAAATGAAAAACTACCGCTAGTGATCTTTGCGCAGTTTATTGCCAAAACAAGCATAGAATTTTTATTTACCCCTATTACTTACAAGATTGTGGCTTTTCTTAAGTCAAAAGAGAAAATAGATCACTATGATCATCAAACCAACTTCAATCCATTTCGAATTAGTTAAGAGGTTAATATGAGTGTTCTAATGATTGACCTTGAGGCAACAAAATTAACGGATGCAGACATTGACAGAATCAAACATCCTGCAGTTGCTGGAATTATTATTTTTTCTAGAAACTTTGAAAATAAAAATCAACTTAAAGCACTTATTGATGAAGTCAGGTCCAAAAAAGAAAATCTACTGATTGCTGTGGATTATGAGGGGGGTAGGGTTCAAAGATTTCGCCAACAGTTTACAATTCTTCCCGCGATGAGAGATCTAGGCTATGCATACGAAAAGGATTCCCAACAAGCTCTGGTTATGAGCAAAAAAATTGGATGGCTAATTTCTAAAGAACTAGGGAGTGTGGATATTGATTTTAGCTTTACTCCTGTGCTGGATATTGATTATGCTTCAAGCTCAATAATCGGTGATCGTGCATTCCATCATAATCAGGCTATTATCAGTGAATTGGCCAATGCCTTAATAGAGGGGCTTTCACTTGGTGGAATGCAGGGTGTGGGAAAACATTTTCCAGGGCATGGTTTTATCAAAGAAGACACTCATCTGGAGACGGCGGTTGATAGGCGAGAATTAGATCAAATTATCCAGCAGGATGTAGGTGTATTCAAAGAAACAATTAAAAAAAATCTTTATGGAATTATGTCGGCACATGTTGTCTACGAAAAATGTGATAAACGACCGTCTACGTTTTCTAACTTTTGGATTAATGATGTCTTAAAAAACACGTTAAACTTTGATGGGCTGGTTTTCAGCGATGATTTAAGTATGAAAGCCGCAGTAAATTATTCCCCCTCAATTTCAACAAGAGTTAATGAGGCCTTCTTGGCAGGTATTGATATTGCTTTGATTTGCAATTCCCCTCAGGATGTGGACAGAGTGCTCGAAGAAATAAAATCGGAAAATTATGAAATACTCATTAAAAAATTAAAGAAAATGCGGCTGGATAAAAAAAAGAACAAAATTAGCACCTTCGAGGGGCAAAGCTTAAAAATGATTCAAGATGAAGTCAGTTTTTTTACAAATCATTACAATTAAGCAAAAAATACTTGAAACTTTGTTACCATGACCTTATTCTAATAATTGTATTTTAACTTTAAGGATATAAATTTTAATGGAAAATAACTTCAATGTTGCAGCACAGACTGCTTCAGCAGTCTCTACTAATAAAGTTTTAAGAAATACCTATGCTTTGCTGGGGGTTTCTTTATTTCCGACTGTCATTGGCGCTTTTGTCGGCATGAATATGAGCTTTGCAATGGCGCAAACGAGCCCAATGATGTTTATGTTACTTACTCTTGCTGGTATTTTTGGCATGTTTTTTCTAATTCAAAGAAACCGCAACAGTAGCCTCGGTGTTGTTTTTCTCTTGACTCTTACATTTTTACTTGGAGTGCTTTTAGGCCCTATACTCCAATTTGCCATGGGTTTAAGTAATGGAGGTCAAATTGTCAGTTTAGCTGCGGGAGGCACCGGTGCCATTTTCTTAACCTTGGCGGGAATCGCGCAGACTTCAAAAAGAGATTTTTCTTTCATGGGTAAATTTTTGATGATTGGCTTGATATTATTGATATTAGCTTCAATTGTTAATATCTTCTTCCAAGTACCCGCGGCATCATTAGCGATTTCTGCTATTGCAGTATTGATTTTTTCAGGTTTTATTTTGTATGACGTTAATCGCATCGTTAGAGGTGGTGAAACCAACTATATTATGGCTACACTTGCGCTTTATATGAACATTTATAATCTGTTCGTTAACTTGCTTCATCTCTTAATTGCGCTTATGGGAAACCGGGATTAGCAACTAGTCTTAAATAAAAAAACCGCAAAACTAGTTTTGCGGTTTTTTTTGCCTTTTGCTTTTAAAAAAGTTCGTCAGAAGAGTGCTTGTTTGATTTGATAATAATCCACTGGAGAACTCACAATGGTGATTTAAGCCTCTGTTATTTATTAGATTAATAAACCCTCCACATGCCCCTGTCTTAAGATCGTTAGCTGAAAAAAAGACATGGCTTATTCTGGCATGGAATATTGCCCCTAAACACATGATGCATGGCTCTAATGTTACATACAGAGAACAATTCGGTAGTCGATAGTTATTGAGGAATTTGCTTGCTTCCTTTATCGCATTGATTTCAGCATGGGCGGTTGGATCATTTGAATTTAAATTAGAATTGTAACCGCGACCAATTACTTCGTTATTTTTCACCACAATTGCGCCAACCGGTACCTCATCAAACTCAAGGGATTTTTTTGCCATATCAATAGCTTGCGACATGAAGTACTCGTGATTAGTATTTAAATTCATATAATTTAAATTATATTACACATGCAAATTTTTTAAGCCTCATAGTTATTTAAATAAAATGAATTATAATGGTGCAGTGAGTTCATATAAATTGTTTGTGATTAAAGCAAAATTAAATTTTAAATAGTGGCTATGTTGCATGGTGCTTACCCAGTGTATAGATAAATAAATGAAGAAAGAAACTCCCTTAGATTTTCCTGTTGACGATTTAATCTCCCAGCGTTGGAGTTCTCGTGCTTTTGATCCGAGTTTTTTCCTTGATGAGAAGGCTATGTGCTCGCTCTTTGAAGCCGCTCGCTGGGCTCCATCATGCTATGGCGATCAGCCTTGGAAATTCATTGCTTACAATAAACAGGACGCTACTGCCTGGGCACGAATATTAAATTGCCTATCGGTCGGAAATCAGAACTGGGCTATGGATGCGTCATTATTAATCGTGGTGTGTGCCAACACGAAATTTAATCATAATGGAGAACCCAATCGTTTTGGTCAGTATGATACAGGGGCAGCTGCTGAAAATTTATGCTTACAAGCAACAAGTATGGGTTTAAGTGCCCATCAAATGGGTGGGTTTAACTCAGAAAAAACAAGAGAATTGGCCAAAGTACCTAAAGACTTTGATATTATGGCCTGTATTGCTGTGGGACGGGCATTGAATGAGGAAGATTTAAGCGTTGAACAAAAAGAAAAAGAGTCTGTTCAAAGGAAAAGAAAGCCTATCAATGAAATATATTCGATTAATGAATGGAAATAATAAAGGACTAAAATGGCAAACTTGGTAACATTAACAAAAGATAATTTTAAGCAAACGATTGAAGAAAATAATTTTGTAATCGTAGATTTCTGGGCTCCATGGTGTGAACCTTGTGTTAACTTCACTCCGGTTTTCAAAGAAGCTGCAAAAAAAAATAAAGATATTATTTTTGGTATGGTAGATATCGAGAAAGATCCAGAAATTGGTGAATACTTTCAAATTGAAAAAATTCCTGGGCTACTTGTTGTCAGAGAAAAAGCAGGAATCCATGCACAAATCGGTGAAATCGGTGCTCCCGCATTGGATGAAATTATTAAGTGGGCACGCGATTATGACATGAGCACTGTCCATGATTATTACAATCGAGAAGAAAATAATCAGTTAAATTAAGAATTTCTTTTTAGAAATTTCATGGGGTCTATTGATTGCCCCCCTTTGCGTACCTCAAAGATTAATTTTGCTTCATTTGCAGAGGCTGAACTTCCCATAGTTGCAATAGCTTCGGCCGCCTCAACAGTTTGGCCTTCAGATACAAGTATTTCCTGAGCATTGCCATAGACGGTAATCAGGTTGTCATCATGTTTAATAATGATGAGCTTGCCGTATCCCTTCAAATCCTCGCCAGCATATATAACTTTTCCCCTCGACACCGTTCTAATTTCTTGCCCCATCTCACCAAGAATTTCTAGTCCTTTTTTTCCATTATCTGGATTAAATTCGGAAATAATTTTGCCTTCTGTAGGCCAGGCCCAAGTTTTGGATAACTTTTCTTTCTGAGCAATAAATTTTTCTGTTTCTTTCAAATTTTTATTGTTATAAACTTCACGGATTACTTTTGGCTCACTTATTTCGGTTGGTGAACCATAACCTTGAAATTCTTCAACTGTTTCGATTGTATCCAAAGTGCTTCCATCGTTGAGTGGAATAGTTTCCACCGCGTCCTCTTGGGAAGGGGCAGGCTCAATTTTTGCGGGATCCTGTTTTCTTAATAAATCCAATCTTATTTCGTCACCTTTTTTAACTTTATATGGGGTTTTTAACCCATTTGCATTGGCAACCTCTTTATAGTTAAACCCACATTTTAAGCTGATGCTAAATAGGGTTTCTCCCTCTTTTACAATGTAGACATCTGGACACTGAGCGCTGGACTTTATAGCAGGTTCTTTGGGCTCATTTTTTTCAAAATCAATTCCACCCTCTACCGGAGCTGGGGCTTTTGATGCACACCCAATCAGCATAAAAATTGAAAATAAAATTGTTAGTAATTTTAAAGATTTAAAGCTCATTTTATCCAGTCCGTTAACATTGAAATATCTTTATGCTGAGTTAAATCAGCTTGTATTGGGGATATTGAAACATGATTTTCCTTGATAGCAAAAAAATCAGTACCTGGCCCACCATCATTAGGCTCCCCGGCGGCTCCTACCCAATAAAGCTTTTCCCCGTTAGGACTGATCGACTGAATAACAGGTTCCGCTTGATGCCTTTTTCCAAGTCTTGTTACGCTTGTTCCCATGATTTTTTCATACGGCAAATCAGGCACATTTACATTAAGTAGAGTTGGCTTTTCAAAGGAATTTATTTTGTATCTTTCAATCAAATCCAGTGTGACTTTAGCTGCAGTTTCAAAATACTTGGGTTCCCTTTTCCCCATTGATATTGCGAGTGAGGGAATATCATAAAGGTAGCCTTCCATAGCCGCTGCCACAGTACCGGAATATATTGTGTCATCACCCATATTTGGTCCATCATTAATACCAGAGATCACCATATCCGGTTTCATTGTGACCAATCCGGTGAGCGCAATATGAACACAATCAGTGGGGGTTCCATCTAAAGCATATGTGTAGGAATTAATTTTATTTACCATTAAAGGTTTGTCCAGCGTTAATGAACTACTTGAACCACTTCTATTTCTGTCAGGGGCTACAATGATAACCTCTGATATTTTTTTTAAATATTCAACAAGGCAAATTAGTCCCGGTGCATCATAGCCATCATCATTTGAAACTAAAATTTTCATTTATATTTTTTTTTCCAAAAGAAATTTCCAATAGATACTAAAAATATGACAGTTAAAATAATTTCTGCAAGCGCAAACCACTGAGATATTCCTCTTTCGCTATAAAAGCGGACTACCCCTTCTATAAAAAATAAAATGATCAACATGCCAGACCATTTGAGGGTGTATATATTATTTTTAAGAATCCCTCTAAGAGGGAAAAGTAAGATGACTGACTTTAAAATTAACCATGATGAGCCATCTCTTAATGGATTAAAAAAAGCCTCCCAAATAAAACTTAGAAAGATTAAAAAAATAAGGCTATATTTCGCGAAAAAATTATGAGCCATTTTTAATCGTTAGGGTTAAATTTGCTAACCTTTTTCCTTGCGCGATGCATATACTTTTTTCTTCTTCAGAGATGCTCGTATTTTTACTGCCACCTACATGACTGGCGCCGTAGGGTGTTCCTCCAGTTGAGGTAGTTGCAATTTCTGATACAGAGTAGGGGACGCCCATGAGAATCATACCGTGATGAAGTAACGGTAATTGCATTGTCAATAAAGTTGATTCATTGCCACCATGCAAAGAACTTGATGAAGTAAAAACAGTTGCTGGTTTATTTTCTAGCGCACCTTGAAGCCAAAGTGAAGAGGTTGATTCAATAAAATATTTTAGTGGCGAAGCCATGTTTCCGAAACGTGTAGGGCTTCCGATAGCCAAACCATCTGCATTCGTTAGGTCTTCTAATGTCGCATATATTGAACCAGTCTCAGGAATTGAAGGTGCTTTTTCTTCTACAGATGTAAATACTTCAGGCACAGTTCTTATTTTTGCTTCAGCACCCTTAACTGAATTAATTCCCCGCGCAATAAGATGAGCCATTTCTTTAACAGAACCGCCTTTGGAATAGTAAAGAACTAGTATTGTTGCCATTAGATTTTTTTTGCGAGTTGTGCAGCGTTCCCAATGTATAAAGATGGGGAAAGATTTAAGAGCATTGATTTGTCTTCATCAGGAATATCTAGCTTACTAATAAAGCTTTGCAAAGATGCTTTAGAAATATTTTTGTTGCCCCTCGTTAATGCTTTTAATTTTTCATATGGGTTTTTGATACCATGTTTCCTCATAACTGTTTGAATAGGTTCTGCCAAAACCTCCCATGCGGCATTCAAATCATCTTCCAATTTTTTTGTATTCACCTCTAACTTTGATAGACCCTTGAGGCATGCCTGATAAGCTATAAAGCTGTATCCAAAACCAATACCAATATTTCTGAGAACTGTAGAGTCAGTTAAATCTCTTTGGAATCTTGAGATTGGTAATTTATCAGCCAGGTGTCTCAATATCGCATTGGCTAACCCTAAGTTTCCTTCGGAGTTTTCAAAATCAATCGGATTTACTTTATGAGGCATCGTTGATGAGCCGACCTCATTTTTTTTAAGTTTTTGATTAAAATAGCCCAGTGAGATATAACCCCACAAATCTCTATTAAGATCAATGATTATTGTATTGATCAAACTTATCGAATTAAAAATCTCTGCCATAAAATCATGCGGCTCTATTTGCGTTGTGTATGGATTGAATTGTAACTCTAAGCTTTGGATGAAATTTTTGGAAAATGTATTCCAATTCTTTTTAGGAAAACTCACCATGTGAGCATTAAAGTTACCGACTGCACCATTCATTTTTCCAAGAATTGGTTTTTTCCTAAGCTGATCTAATTGGCGTTTTAGACGGTATGCTACATTGGCAAATTCTTTACCCAGCGTAGTTGGTGAGGCTGTTTGCCCATGAGTTCTTGCTAACATTGGGATACTCGAATATTTTTTTGCTAGTGTTCGGAGAGTTTCATGAAAAGTTTGCAGCAAGGGAATAAGCTCATTATGAAGTCCATCTTTTATCAGAAGCGCATAAGAAAGGTTATTTATATCCTCGGAAGTACACGCAAAGTGTATGAACTCAGAAGCTTTTGAAATCTCTTGATTGTTTTTAAATTTTTTTTTCAACCAATATTCAACAGCTTTTACATCATGATTAGTTATTTTTTCAATTGCCTTGATGCTTTTAGCGTCTTTGAAGCTAAATTCTTCAGCGCATTTTTTTAGTTCAGCAATTGTCTGCTTGCTGAAGCCGGAAATTTCAACTAACTGACTATCATTAGAGAGATACAAGAGCCAATTTACCTCTATGAAAACCCTTCTTTTTATCAATCCGTATTCACTAAAGATAGGCCTTAAGTTATCTGCCTGTTTGGCATATCTGCCATCAAGAGGTGAAAGGGCATTCAAAGCATCAGTCATAAGTTTCTTTCTTTAAAAACAAGTATATTTTACATTAAAAATAGGAGCGATGACGATGTTCATCCAAGGGGGATTAAATCTTTCTTTTGGGAAATTGTTTTTTTTAATTTAAAATATGTCCCTATTTATAATTTTCAATGAAATCCCATTAGATGTTAAAAGAATATTTATTACACAAATCTGAGCGAGAACAGCAAAATCTTCCTCCCCTTGCACTAAATCCAGAACAAACTGCTGAGTTAATAGATTTACTTAAAAACCATACGGACGAACATGATTTTTTAATTAATTTATTAATCCACCGAGTTCCTGCGGGTGTAGATCAAGCTGCTTTTGTAAAGGCTGCATTTTTAACTGACATTGCAAATGAGAAAATTGCTATTAAAGATTTATCTCCTATAAAGTCTATAGAGATTCTTGGTACCATGCTCGGTGGATATAATGTTCAATCCTTAGTAAAGCTTTTAGAAACAAAATTTGCAGAGAACGCTTTCCAAGCCCTTTCTAAAACTACACTTATTTTTGATAGCTTCTATGATGTAGAGACGCTGCATAAAGCTGGAAATAATTTTGCAACAAAGTTAATACAATCATGGGCTGACGCTGACTGGTTTAATTTAAAAGATACTATCCCTCAAATAATTGAGGGAGTCGTTTTTAAAGTGGATGGCGAGACAAATACTGACGATTTGTCACCTGCACAAGAGGCTTTTTGTCGAGCAGATATTCCGTTGCATGCACAATCAATGCTCAAGGCAAAAATGCCTAATGCTTTGGAAACTATTAAAGAGTTAAAGGAAAATAACTTACCCCTAATTTATGTTGGGGATGTTGTTGGAACCGGCTCTTCAAGAAAATCAGCACTAAATTCTTTGCAGTGGCATATGGGAAATCCTATTCCATACATCCCTAATAAAAATACGGGGGGGATTATTTTGGGAGGCAAAATTGCTCCTATTTTCTTTAATACCTCTGAGGATTCTGGTGCATTACCTATTGAGTGCGATGTTTCAAACATGAAGTCAGGTGATATTTTAAAAATTAATACTCAAAGTTTAAATATTGAAATCAACGGCTCGGATTCAGTACCCTTTGAATTAAGGCCACCAACTTTATTTGATGAATTGAGGTCGGGTGGAAGAATTTCCTTAATAATTGGAAAAGATTTAACCGCCAAAGCTAGGAAGGCTCTTGATTTAGAGCCCTCAAAACAATTTATATTTATTAATAATGAAAAAAAAGAAAACGCCAAAGGTTACACATTGGCACAAAAAATAGTTGGACAGGCATGCGGCGTTGACGGTGTTCGGCCCGGTGTTTATTGTGAGCCAAAAATAACCACAGTTGGCTCACAAGATACGACTGGGGCCATGACAAGAGATGAGTTGAAGGAATTAGCATGTTTGGGATTCAGCGCAGATTTAGTAATGCAAAGCTTTTGCCATACGGCAGCCTACCCTAAACCTACAGATTTAGATTTACAACACACGCTGCCTGATTTTATCAGTAGCCGAGGTGGAGTGAGTTTGAAGGCGGGTGACGGCGTCATTCACTCTTGGCTCAACAGAATGATTCTTCCAGATACAGTTGGAACTGGAGGGGATTCTCACACAAGGTTTCCATTAGGCATCTCTTTTCCAGCAGGTTCAGGTTTAGTTGCTTTTGCTGCTGCGCTTGGCGTCATGCCGCTTGATATGCCAGAATCTGTGCTTGTTAAATTTACAGGCAAGATGCAGCCCGGTATCACCTTAAGAGACCTGGTTAACGCGATACCTTATTACGCTCTTAAAAATCAGGTTCTAACATTAGGAAAAAAAGGTAAAAAAAATGTTTTCAATGGAAGAATTCTAGAGATTGAAGGTTTACCAGATTTAAAAGTAGAGCAAGCTTTTGAGTTGTCTGATGCTTCAGCCGAACGCTCTGCAAATGGATGCACAATAAAATTAAATAAAGAGCCTGTAATAGAGTATCTCACCTCAAACATCACATTAATGCAAAATATGATCGATCATGGCTATCAAGATGCAAGAACACTTCAGAGACGTATTGATGAAATGAAGACTTGGCTTAATCGCCCATCATTATTGGAAGCTGATTCAGATGCGGAATACGCCTATACATTAGAAATAAATATGGATGAAATTACCGAACCTTTGATTGCATGCCCCAATGATCCTGACAACATAAAAACATTATCTGAAATTGCAGAAGATAAAATTGATGAAGTTTTTATTGGAAGTTGTATGACTAATATCGGCCATTATCGTGCTGCAGCAAAAGTTCTGGAGGGTTTTGACAAAATAAATACTCGTTTATGGATTGCGCCTCCCACTCGAATGGATCAGGACCAGCTCAAGAAAGAGGGTATGTATAAAATATTTGAAAAGATTGGTGCTAGGACAGAGATACCTGGATGCAGTTTATGTATGGGTAATCAGGCGCGAGTCGAGGATAGTGCGGTAGTATTTTCAACCAGCACAAGAAATTTTGATAATCGATTAGGAAAAGGTGCACAGGTTTATTTAGGCTCTGCCGAACTAGCTGCATTTGCAGCAATGCTTGGCTACATTCCTTCGAAAGACGAATATTTAGAACTTATGGCAAAAAAAATAAATCTTAATTCTAGCGAGATTTATCAATACTTAAATTTTAACTTGATGGAAGATTACACAGATAAGAAAATTATCGAAATTAATCCTATCAGCTAGTCTCAATGAAATTTGATGAAAATTGTACAAAGTGTCGTCGCCTTAACCAATTTTTAATTAAAACCAAAGAAGATTTTCCTGACTATTATTGCAAGCCTGTTGCTCCATTTGGCGATTCAAACGGACATTTACTAATTGTTGGGCTAGCTCCAGGATTGCATGGTGCCAATAAAACAGGACGTCCATTTACAGGAGATTATGCAGGGATTTTATTATATGAGACGCTTTATGAATTTGGTTTCTCATCTGCTCCTCAGTCTATTAACAATGATCAATTAGAGTTGCGCGATTGCAAAATTACAAATGCGGTAAAGTGCCTTCCACCTGCAAACAAACCCTTACCAGAGGAAGTAAAAAACTGTAATAAGTTTCTTGCTTGTGAAATTCATACACTTCCTAAAAATTCACTCATCTTGGCTCTTGGAACCATTGCGCACAGGGCAGTCCTTGAAGCTCTTGAACTTAAAAAATCAAATTACAAGTTTGCACATGGGAGTCGACATAAGTTGATAAATGGATTAATTTTATATGATAGTTATCACTGCAGTCGTTATAACACGCAGACTAAAAGATTAACTAAAGATATGTTTCAAAATATTTTTAAATTAATTGTCCAAGAAAGAGGAGAGAATAAATGCCATATATCAATGTAAAACTAGCTGGGACCTTAAATCGTAATCAAAAAGAGGAAATTGCTAAAGAGATTACCGACGTTATGCAAAGAGTTGCAGGAAAACCTCCTTCATATACCTATATTGTTTTTGACGAAGTAAAAGGCGAGGACTGGGGTATTGGAGGAAGTTTGTTGGGGTAATGTGCAGTATTTAAAAGATTTAGCAAAAACATTTCCTGATCTCCCTGGAGTTTATCGCATGATAAACTCCAAAGGAGATATCATCTATGTTGGAAAGGCAAAAAGTTTAAAAAATAGGGTAAGGTCCTATTTTGGTAAAAATCAAAGTAGCCCACGAACAAAGTTAATGGTGGGCAATATTGATAAGATAGAATTTACGGTAACAAACACTGAAGCAGAAGCGTTAATTTTAGAAAATAATCTTATCAAAAAATTCATGCCTCGCTATAACGTGATTTTTAGAGATGATAAATCATACCCATACCTCGCAATAACTGATGATAATTTTCCTCGAATGCGCTTTCATCGAGGTGCACAAAAGAAGCATACTCAATATTTTGGACCTTTTCCAAATGCAACAGCTGTCAGGGAAAGCATAAAATTATTACAAAAAGTGTTCATGTTGAGAACCTGTGAAAATACTGTATTTAAAAATCGTTCAAGACCATGCCTCGAGTATCAAATTAAACGTTGCACGGCACCTTGCGTCAATTTAATTAGTCAGTCTGAATATATGCATGATACAAAACAAGCAGCGCTTTTTTTGAATGGCAAAGGTAGTGAGGTAATTAAAAATTTAACCCAAAAAATGAATGAACACGCGGATGCATTTAATTATGAGAGGGCAGCCGTTTACCGAGACAGAATTCAAAGTTTACGACAAGTCAGGTTACAACAATCGGTTAGTGATTTTAGTGAAAAAGACGCTGATATCATTGCCTCTTTTCATGCATTTGGCAAAGTCTGCGTGAATGTCGTCATGATTCGGGGCGGGAGACATTTAGGCGACAAAAGTTATTTTCCAAGATTTCAACAAGATCAAGATGATATCAATGTAATTGAAATTTTTATTACTCAGTTTTATGACGAAATTAAACCCCCGCCTTCAATAGTGATTAATAAGAATATTGATAAATCGCTGCTCCAAGATTTTTTTAAAATTAAAAATTATCAAAAAACAAAAATTATCTCTCGCTTAGTTGGAGATAAAAAGAACTGGCATTTGATGGCAGAAAAAAATGCAAAGGTAGCGTTATTACAAGAAAATGATAAGCAGTCAGCTCAGGAGGAGAAGCTCATAAAATTAAGAGAACTTTTGAAGCTTCCAGACTATGTTAATCGAGTAGAGTGTTTTGATATTAGTCACACAATGGGAGCACAAACAGTTGCATCTTGTGTTGTTTATGACCACTTTAATATGCAACCCAAGGAGTATAGAAAGTTTAATATTAAGCACGACAACCCGGGCGACGATTATGGCGCAATGAGAGAAGTTATTGATCGCAGACTCAAAAGGTTAATCCTTGAAGAGGGCAAGAGGCCTGACTTAATTTTAATTGATGGAGGATTAGGTCAGGTAAACATTGCAAAGAAAATAATCGATGAGTTAGGTGTCCATGATATTTTTCTTGTTGGTGTCTCAAAAGGCCCTGCGCGAAAAGTTGGAAATGAAAAATTAATTTTATCTGATGGGAAAATTATTCAAGAGACTGATTCGAGTCATATTGGTTTTCATCTGCTCCAGAAAATTAGGGATGAGGCACACAGGTTTGCAATTACGGGGCACCGTGCTAGGCGAGCGAAGGCTGTCCTTGCCTCGAGCCTGGAGGATATTGAGGGGATTGGTTCCAAAAAAAGAAAGAATTTATTGGTGTATTTTGGGGGGCTAGATGGCGTAAAAAGTGCACCTATAGAAGAATTAATTTTGGTCGAGGGAATAAATAAACAGCTTGCAGAAAAAATATACGACTTTTTCCATTAAAATAAAGATCTATGACAACTTACAACATCCCGAACCTAATAACTTTTTTTAGAATACTTCTTGTTCCATGCTTAGTCGCGACCTATTACTTGCCCAATTCTTATTTATCATTATATGAAAAAGACATTATAGCGACAGCTATTTTTATTCTTGCAGCGCTATCAGACTGGTTGGATGGCTATTTAGCCCGTCGTTTGAATCAGACCTCAAAATTTGGAGCATTTATTGATCCGGTGGCAGATAAGTTTATCGTTATAACTGCCCTAATATTACTCATCGAATTAGATCGAATTAGCGCACTCATTGGAATCATAATCATCGGGCGGGAATTTGTAGTCAGCGCACTCCGGGAATGGATGGCAACTGTTGGACGGTCAAGTGGGGTGGCTGTTGCTTTTATTGGAAAGTTAAAAACAATCTTTCAAATGATTGCGATACCCTGTCTGTTGTTTGCACATAATATTATGCTTATCCCAATATACACCATTGGCTCGTGGTTAATTAATATCGCTGCCATACTTACAATTGTCTCCATGATATTTTATTTAAATAAGGCTATTCAATCGCTTACTGATAAAAAACAATGAAAATTGTATGATTGACACATAGCTAAAAAACGCTAAAATACTGCCTTCGCAATGCGGGAATAGCTCAGCTGGTAGAGCGATACCTTGCCAAGGTATAGGTCGCGAGTTCGAACCTCGTTTCCCGCTCCAAATTAAAAACAAGGGGGGTTAATTAATCCCCCTTTTTAGTTTTAGACGTTGGCGCGTTAGCAAAGTGGTTATGCAGCGGCCTGCAAAGCCGTAGACGCCGGTTCGATTCCGGCACGCGCCTCCATTTTTATCATTTCAATGGAGAAATGATAAAATAGCGATATGCCCGGGTGGTGAAATTGGTAGACACAAGAGACTTAAAATCTCTCGACTTTTAACGGTCGTGCCGGTTCGATTCCGGCCCCGGGCACCATTACAAAACCAATTTTCTTTTTTATTATATTAATAGCTGATATTGTTTATAAAAGGTTATTAAATCATAAATGAATTGAGTCCCGGGGCTCCAAGTTATTAAATATTTCAACAATAAAAAAATGCAAAAATTCCTTTTTCTTTTTGTTTTATCAATCTCATGTGTTTGGGCAAATGACCTCAAAAAATTTAACTTAGATTTTTTTCCTCAAGGTTCCGATACCTATATTTTAATCATCACAGGGGAACAGTTAATTGATGACAAAGAATTTAAAACTACTTTTAAAAATAAAGTAAAAGACATTTGCGGCACACGCTTTGAAATTTTGAGTACAGAATTTGACCATATCCTGGAAGATGAGCAAAAAAGAAAAATCTTGCAGGGTAGCTTTAAGTGTTATGTGACTAGTCAGATGTAAAATAATATTGATCTATATTAATAAGATCAGTATTCTCCCCAACAAATTAAAGAGTTTTGCGTATAATTTACTCATGCAAGATGATGATCTAAAAGAAATTAAAAATTTACTTAGCGAAATACACAAAACATTAAAACTAGTGTTTATTTTGATTGCAATATTTGCACTTCTCTACTTTGGTTTGTTAATTATATTTATCAAATAAATTTGAACACATTTAACCTTCTTATTGATGAGCCAATTAACTCAGGAGTTCTTAACAAATTTGTCAAAAAATCAAGACTTCATAATGAAAATGTTACATTTGAGGAATTAGTAAGTAGAGATATTTTAAATCTGAAGTCGGATCAGTTACCTATTGGCTCAATACTTGGCCTAAAAAAAATAAACGAAGAAACAGAATATTTTTTTAAAGCATCGCCCTGTTTTTTCTCTCTGCAAAGAGATTTTTATCGGTTTGAAAAAAACTTTGACAATCAATTAGATGAAAAAACACTTACCTATATTTGTGATTTATTAAATAATAATTTTTCGAAAAATGCATTCAAATTTATTGTAAATGATAAATTTCTTTTATTAAAAACAAATTTAAATACTGATGTTAAATGTTTTTTTCCTGAGCAATTAAACGCCTTTGCTAATAAAAATTTCCTGCCTCAAGGCGCAGATGCAATGTTTTGGCACCAGTTAATCAATGAAATTCAAATGTGTTTATTCGATACAGACTTTAATAAGAAAAGAATTCGGGAGGGTTTGCCTCCTATAAATACAATCTGGTTTTCAGGTGGCGGTAAACTTCCATCAAATCTTTCAATCGTTCACAGAAAAAAAATTGTAACCAATTCTTTTTTGGTAAAACAAATGAGCCTAGTGGATTCGTCACTTATGATTCTTCCTTTTGAAGCGGTTGCCCCCACGAATCCTATAAGCCATGCTAATTTCTATTTTGATTTAAGAGTCATGTCGGAGCAACGAGAGTTAATTTTAAATTACATTGAGCATTGCTTCTCGAGAAATAAACTCAAACAATTGCAATTAAAAATAATTAGAGAAAACAGTTGTCTAGTTGCTAGAACCAATTGGTTTTCATTTATCAATTTTAGCAAACAGAAAATATTTCATGAATTCATCAACGAAAACTAAGTTACGAAAAAAAAATACGATTCTTGAAAAAGAGTTAATCGAATTTGAAATTCACAAAACCCTTGCATCAATTCTGAGTACAAGAGCGATTGATTCAGTGAGTGATATTGATTACAAGCTTGAAAAATTGATACCACATGGCCAGCTAAGCTTTGCGGAATCATCCGCAAATTATATTTTAGACGCTATTTTAGCCAATAAAAAAATACTTATCATAGGTGATTATGATGCTGATGGGGCCACTGCTTCAGCTTGCGCAATTCTCGGTCTTAAAAAATTTGGCGCCAATGTTGATTTTCTTGTTCCTAACCGCTTTGAGGATGGTTATGGTTTGTCGGTGTCAATTGCGAAGAAGGCGTTAAGTCAGAAACCAGATTTAATTATCACAGTAGATAATGGCATAGCTAGCCTAGAGGGAGTTGAATATGCTCGAGCTCATAATGTCGATGTCATTATTACAGATCATCATTTACCAGGCGACACTTTACCAAATGCAAACTTTATTATTAATCCAAACCAACGTGATTGTCAGTTCCCTAGCAAAAATCTTTGTGGGGTAGGGGTTATTTTTTACCTTCTTATTGCCATGAAATCTGAGGCAATAAGAAGAAATATTTTTAATCAAAACGATGCTCCGCGATTATCTGATTTACTTGATATCGTTTGCCTAGGAACCATTGCTGACTTAGTTAAACTTGACTTTAATAACCGTTTATTAGTTAAATTTGGCATGCAAATTATTCGCTCTGGAGAGGGAAATTTTGGAATTAAAGCAATTACACAACTGAGTAAGCGCCAATTACAAAATCTAAAAACTTCAGATTTGTCTTTTGTTATTGCACCCAAATTAAATGCTGCAGGCAGGCTTGATGATATGACTTTAGGAATCAAATGTTTGCTTGCAAAAGATCTTGATGAGGCACTTTTTCTCGCCAGAGAGCTAGTAAGTTTAAATTCCGAGAGACGGCAAATTGAAAATGAGATGAAAGAAAGTGCATTATCACAAAGTATTTTAGGAGAACTTGATAATAAAAAAGCAATAGCTTTGTATGATGAAAGTTGGCATCAGGGTGTAATAGGTATTTTAGCCTCAAGAATTAAAGAGAAATTTTATCGCCCAACAATTATTTTTGCTAAAGATGATGCGGGATGTTTAAAAGGCTCCGGGAGATCAATAAGAAATTTTCATTTACGCGATGCAATTGATCTCGTCTCAAAAAAACATCCTGATTTAATTCTTAGTTTTGGTGGCCATGCAATGGCAGCTGGCTTAACTATTAAAGATAATAATTTCGATTTATTTAATAAAGAATTTGAAAGTGTTGCCAGTGACTTGCTCAATGATAATGATTTGAGTCTTGTGTTTGAAGTTGATCACTCAATTCTCGATGAAATTAACTTGGATGACATCAATTTAATCAACTCTGAAATTTGGGGACAAGGTTTTCCAACACCTATTTTTTGCGACACTTTTGAGGTTCTTGAGCAAACAAGTATTGGTGATAAACATATAAAATGCACTTTGAAATACAAGAAAAAAAAATATACTGCAATGTATTTTAATTACGAGCATCGACTAGCTGATAAAATAGAAGCAATCTATGAAATTGATATCAACCGGTTTTCTGGTAGAGAGGAAATCCAATTAATTTTGCGACAGATAATTAATGACTAAATTAACTAAAAAAGTAGTGATAGGTAACTTGAAGATGAATGGCTCATTGCATTTTAATGAGAAGCATTTTAGTGACATTAAATCTGGAGTTAATGATTTTAGTGATGTTGATATTGGTGTTTGTGTCCCCTATCCATATTTATTTCAAGCCCAAAGAATTTTTCAAAAAAGTAATATTTTCTGGGGCAGCCAAAACGTTGCAAAAGATAGTGATGGTCCTTTTACAGGGGAGGTTAGCGTTTCTATGCTTTCAGATTTTAATGCCAAATGTGCGATTGTTGGCCATTCTGAGAGAAGCACTGCATATTGCGAGTCAGATGAGAATATTGCATTAAAATTTAGTGCGTTAAAAAATAAATTGATGACCCCAGTGTTATGTGTTGGTGAAACTTTAATTGAAAGAGAAGCTGGGATAATGGAGCGTGTGGTAGCAAGTCAAATAAATACTATTCGAAAAAATTATGGTAAAAATATTTTTGCTGATTCTATTATTTCTTATGAACCAATATGGGCTATTGGCACTGATTTAGCCGCTTCACCTGATCAGGCAGACCACATGTGTAGTTTTATAAGAGGGTTAATTAACGACACAGAAAATAACAATGTTGAGGGCTTAAAAATTATCTATGGCGGGAGCGTAAATAGTAAAAATGCGTTACAATTATGCGGGTTAGAAAGCGTTGATGGGGCATTAATTGGACGAGGCTCTTTGAATGCTGAGGAGTTTATAAAAATTTGTCAGATCGTTAATTCAATTTAGTTGTTTGAAGAGGGATTATGGAAGGTTTAATAGTAATAATTCATGTCTTAGCATGTTTGGGCGTTATAGGATTAGTCCTAGTTCAGCACGGCAAAGGTGCTGATGCTGGCGCTGCATTTGGAGGTGGAAATTCAGGAAGCGTTTTTGGGGTTCAAGGATCCTCAAATTTTCTTAGTCGTTTAACTTCAATCTGTGTGACGGTATTTTTCTGTACAAGTATCGCTTTGGCTATTGTTGCCAGTAAAAAACATGGTTCATCAACTGTTTCAAATTTACCTCAAGAAACAGAATCTGTGGAAACTATTGTTGGCAACTCTGAGTCAGATGAGATCACAAGTGTTGACGATATCCCAGACTAAATAAGGCTTTTTGTTAATTAGCCGTCGTGGTGGAATTGGTAGACACGCTATCTTGAGGGGGTAGTGACGAAAGTCGTGCGAGTTCGAGTCTCGCCGACGGCACCAAAAATTTATTTTTAACTGAAGGACGGTTGTGCTGGAAAATTACTTTCCAATTTTGCTTTTCATATTTGTTGGTCTTGCTATTGGTTTAGGTCCAATCATTATTGGTTCTCTTGTAAGCCCCAATAAGCCCAGTGATGCAAAAAACTCACCCTACGAATGCGGTTTTGAAGCTTTTGAAGATGCACGTATGAAATTTGATGTGCGTTACTACCTGGTGGCAATCCTATTTATTCTATTTGACCTTGAAATCACCTTTCTTTTTCCATGGGCAGTTGTCATTGATGAGATTGGGCTATTTGGTTTTGTTGCGATGTTGATATTTTTAGCCATCTTAGTAGTGGGCTTCATCTACGAATGGAAAAAAGGGGCATTGGATTGGGAGTAATTCATGGGCATTGAGGGCATTTTAGAAAAAGGTTATGTGACTACTAACCTTGACACATTAATTAACTATACGAGAACAGGATCCCTTTGGCCAATGACATTTGGCTTGGCTTGTTGCGCAGTTGAAATGATGCATGCAGGCGCATCTCGATATGATTTAGATCGCTTTGGCGTTGTTTTTCGACCAAGCCCAAGGCAATCTGATGTTATGATTGTTGCCGGAACTCTTGTTAATAAGATGGCTCCAGCTTTAAGAAAAGTTTATGATCAAATGCCTGATCCAAAATGGGTTATCTCAATGGGATCTTGCGCAAATGGTGGCGGCTATTACCACTATTCATATTCCGTAGTTCGTGGATGCGACAGAATTATTCCAGTTGATATTTATGTTCCAGGTTGCCCTCCCACTGCAGAGGCCCTGATGTACGGATTAATTCAGTTACAGAAAAAAATCAAAAAAACTCATACCATCGCACGATGAAAACACATGCCAAATTATTGTTAGAGCGTCTAAAAAAAAGTTTTGGAAAAAAAATACTACGTAGTTCTTTGGGTTTTGATGAGGTTACCATAGTGGTAGGGGTGACGGAATTAATAGATATTTTAAAAACCCTTAAAGACAATCGTGATTTTCAGTTTAAGCAGCTCATTGATTTATGCGGGGTGGATTTTTTAGAATATCCCGAAGAACAACTAAACAATAAAAGATTTGCAGTGGTTTATCATCTTTTATCTCTTAAAAAAAATAACAGATTACGCATCAAAGTTTTTCTTGAAGATAATGAATTTCCTACACTCCCGACGGTTATCTCTTTGTGGCCTGTTGCAGATTGGTATGAAAGAGAAGCTTTTGACCTCTTGGGTATTATGTTTTTAAATCATCCGGACCTGAGAAGAATTTTGACAGACTATGGTTTCATAGGGCATCCGTTTAGAAAAGATTTTCCAATGATTGGAAAAGTTGAGATGCGTTATGACCCTAGTCAAAAGAGGGTTATCTATGAGCCTGTATCGATAGAGCAAAGAAATAATGTCCCCAGAATCATTCGTGATGAAGGCTTTCACAATGGCTGAGATAAAAAATTACACAATGAATTTTGGGCCGCAACACCCCGCCGCACATGGAGTCCTTAGACTGGTACTTGAAATGGATGGAGAGGTAATTCGAAGAGCTGACCCTCATATTGGTTTACTTCATCGCGCAACAGAGAAGCTAGCAGAAAACAGAACCTATCTTCAATCAGTCCCATACATGGATAGGTTAGACTACGTTTCGATGATGATGAATGAACATGCGTACATCATGACAATCGAGAAATTTCTCAACCTCAAGGTTCCCCCTCGTGCGCAATATATTCGGGTTATGTTTGATGAAATCACGAGGATATTAAATCATTTGCTCTGGCTTGGAGCGCATGCGTTAGACGTTGGTGCTATGACAGTTTTCCTTTATGCATTTAGGGAACGCGAGGATCTATTTGATTGTTATGAGGCCGTTTCTGGGGCAAGGATGCACGCCGCATACTACAGACCTGGTGGGGTTTATCGTGATCTTCCAGCCACCATGCCGAAATATGAGATAACTAAAAACCGAAATCCAAAAGAAGTTGAGAAATTAAATGCTAATCGTCAGGGCTCCTTATTAGATTTTATTGAGGATTTTACTAAACGCTTCCCAAAATATGTCGACGAGTATGAGACCCTCCTCACAGATAATCGTATTTGGAAACAAAGAACTGTTGGCATTGGCGTTGTCGACCCTGACCGCGCAATTGCATTAGGTATGACTGGACCAATGTTAAGAGGCTCTGGAGTTGAGTGGGATTTAAGGAAAAAACAACCCTATGAGATTTACCATAAACTGGATTTCGATATTCCAGTTGGTAAAGAGGGTGATTGTTATGATCGTTATTTAGTGCGTATTGAAGAAATGAGAGAGTCAAATAAAATTATTTCCCAGTGTATAGATTGGTTAAGAAAAAACCCAGGGGAGGTTATTACAAAAGACAATAAAGTTGCTCCACCAAAACGTGAGGATATGAAGGAAGATATGGAAGCAATGATCCACCATTTTAAACTTTTCACCGAGGGGTTCCACTTACCAAAAGGTGAGGCATACGCCGCTGTTGAACATCCTAAAGGCGAATTTGGCACTTATATCATTTCAGATGGGGCTAATAAACCATATCGCTTAAAAATAAGAGCACCGGGTTTTCCTCATTTAGCGGCCTTAAATGAAATGACACAAGGTCATATGTTGTCAGACTTGGTTGCAATTATTGGTACACAAGATATTGTTTTTGGCGAGATAGATCGATGACTAGCCTTTCAAAAATAATTACAAAAAAAATTGATAATGAGTTACTTAAGTATCCAAAAGACCAAAAAAAATCTGCTGTGATGGCTGCCTTACAATTTGTTCAGGCAGAAGAAGGTTGGCTGTCAAATGATAATATAGGGGAAGTTGCTAAATATCTTGATATCCCAGAAATTGCCGTGATGGAGGTTGCCACCTTTTACAATATGTATGATCTAAAGCCGATAGGTAAATATAAATTATCGATTTGCACAAACGTTTCATGCATGTTGCGAGGGGTTGATTCATTAGTTAGCCATGTAAAAAATACTTTAAATATAGATTTTAATCAGATCACACACGATGGAAAATTTTGCCTCAAGGAGAGCGAGTGCATGGGTAACTGTGATGCCGCCCCAATGATGGTAATCAATAATGAAAAAATGCATGAGAAATTAACACCGGAAAAATTTGATTCAATCATCAAGGAACTCAAATAATGCCTGATGAAAGATTAATACCGCCGGCGCAAAAAAAATCTTTCCCCTTATGTTTGGCAACAAAAGATTTGGAGAACCCTGCCGACATAAATACTTATCTAAGTATTGGTGGCTACGAGACTATAAAAAAAATAATAAATGAAAAAATTGCTCCGGCAGATTTACTTGAACAAATCAAAGTGTCAGGTTTAAGGGGAAGAGGTGGCGCAGGTTTTCCTACCGGACTAAAGTGGTCCTTTATGCCTAAAGGAATTAAAGGCGACAAGTATCTAGTTTGCAACAGTGATGAGGGTGAGCCAGGTACTTTTAAGGACAGAGATATTATCCGATATAACCCGCATCAAATAATTGAGGGAATGATTATTGGCGCTTATATTATGGATGCAACGGTTGGATTTAACTATATTCATGGGGAAATTTGGAATGAATACCTCTCCTTTGGAGAAGCCATAAAACAAGCGAGAAAAGCAGGATTCTTAGGAAAAAAGATTCTTAATTCAAGTTTTTCTTTTGATCTTCATGCAGTTCATGGTTATGGGGCCTACATATGTGGCGAAGAAACGGCGTTGATTGAGTCCATTGAGGGTAAAAAAGGGCAACCAAGATTTAAACCGCCTTTTCCAGCAACGCATGGGATTTACGGCAAGCCAACTTGTGTCAATAATACCGAGACATTTGCATCTATCCCCTGGATTATCAAATATGGGGGGCAAGCTTTTAATGAGTTAGGTGTCGCCAACGCCGGAGGGACTAAAATTTTTTCGGTATCGGGCCACGTCAATAACCCAGGAAATCACGAGGTTCAGCTAGGAATACCTTTTGCAGAACTGCTAAATATGGCTGGTGGTGTTTGGAAAGGGCGAAAATTAAAAGCAGTTATACCGGGGGGGCCTTCTACAGCTTTGGTGCCAGCGCATGAAATAATGCAAGCAACCATGGACTATGATGGGTTGAATAAAATAGGCAGTAGTTTAGGTGCAGGTTCGTTAATTATTATGGATGACACAACCTGTATGGTAAGCGTCTTAAAAAGACTTTCCTACTTTTTTTATGAAGAATCTTGTGGTCAATGCACACCATGTCGTGAGGGAACTGGATGGGTATATAGGATTATTAAAAGAATAATTGAAGGAAACGGTAGATTAGATGACTTGAGTTTACTAAAAGATGTAAGTAATAAAATATCGGGAAGAACTATATGCGCTTTAGGGGATGCTGCTGCAGTTCCTGTCCTCAGTTTTATTAAACACTTTGAGGTGGAATTCGAATATTTTATTCGAAATGGTAAATCGATGATAGAGACATCAAATGATTAAATTAAAAATTGATGGTAAGTCTATTGAGGTAGAGTCCAAAAAAACCATTATTCAGGTTGCTGATGAAATAGGTATAGATATCCCCAGATTCTGTTACCACAAAAAATTATCTGTTGCGGCTAACTGCAGAATGTGTCTCGTTCAGGTTAAAAATATTGGCAAACCTTTACCGGCCTGCGCAACTCAAGTTATGGACGGAATGGAGGTTTCTACAAAAACAAAATTTACAAAAGAAGCTCAACAAAGTGTCATGGAATTTTTACTAATAAATCACCCTTTAGATTGCCCAATATGTGATCAAGGCGGTGAGTGTGACCTACAAGATACAGCAGTTGCATACGGCACCAGTCAAACCCGATACGCTGAAGAGAAACGAGTTGTCATTAATAAAAATATTGGCCCATTGATATCAACTGATTTAACAAGATGCATTCAATGTACGCGTTGTGTAAGATTTTTAAAAGAAATTGGAGGTGTTCAGGAATTAGGTCTCGTTGGCAGAGGTGAACATGCTGAAATATCTGCATATGTTGACAAATCTGTTGAGTCAGAATTGTCAGGCAACATCATTGACTTATGTCCCGTTGGCGCTCTAACATCCAAACCTTTTCGCTACAAGGCAAGAACATGGGAACTCATAAGACGACCAACAATTTCTATTCATGACAGCCTTGGTTCTAATCTTGAGATGCATATTAAAGATGATCATGTTATGAGGACGCTTCCAAAAGAAAATGATGAAATTAATGAGTGTTGGATATCTGACCGAGATCGTTTTTCGTATGAAGGTTTTTATCACAGTGACAGATTGCTTGAACCGATGATTAAGAAAAATAAAAAATGGCAAAAAGTTGACTGGGAAGAGGCTTTAGATTTTTTCACTCAGAATATAAAAAAAATAATCAAAAGAGACGGTGAGGATTCTCTTGCATTCCTCCATTCTCCCCAAAGTTCGCTTGAGGAATCATACTTAATACATAAGATGGCTAACCAAATCGGGTCATCAAATATTGATTACAGAATAACTCAAAATAATTTTGATTTTTCTGGGGCCTGGTTAGGATGTGAAATTCGGGAAATTGAAACGTTTGATAATGTTATTGTTATTGGCTCCAACTTAAGATTAGACCAACCTCTGCTTGCAAACCGTTTTAGGAAAATGGTCAACAATGGAGGAAAGTTAACTTTAATTAATTCTTCGGATCATGATCCACTTATCCCTCTTGAGAAAAAAATTATCTGCAAATCAGGAGAATATAAATTACAACTAATAAAGATGTTGCGGGCTTTATATGAGATTGACCCAAAAAAAATTAAAAATGAAGATGTGTTGAATTTGATCAAAAAAGAAAAAATCAATCCGGATACACTCGAATGGCTTAAGCGATTCATTAGGGGAAGAAATAAAAAGGCTATTTTTCTTGGACAAAGTGCATTAGAAGCAAAGGATGCAGGTGATTTAGTTTTGCTTGCCAATGTCCTAACTGAGAGCTTTTCAGGAATTTTTGGTTCGCTCTCTAATTACCCTAACGGTGTGGGATTGGATTTAATTTCGCATAAACAAGAATTACATAATTTAAAAGAAATTTCAGAAAAAAATATATCTGCATTTATTACTTTAAATATAGACCCTAAAAATGATATCCGCTCAAAGATAAATATTTTAAAAACGATCAATAAAGCAAAATTCAAAACAGCAATTACTCCTTATTTTGGAGAGGAATTCGATAGCTTTGATTGTGTCTTGCCTATGGCTATCTTCACCGAGTCATCAGGCTCGTATATCAACATTGCAAGAAAGTTACAAACCATCAAGGCAGTTACCTCGCCTAAAGGGCAAGCTAGGCCGGCATGGAAAATTTTACGTGTTTTAGGTAATTATCTGGGTCTAGATGACTTTGAATATGATTCATCAGATGAAGTCTTATGCAAAGTTGTTCATCCAAAAAAACGCTTAACTTTTCCATCGATCTCTACAAAAAGCTTGGATCCAAACTGGACGCTTTCGATTGATGATGCCAATGAGACCTCAGAGATTTTTTCATTGGAGCAATCAGATATGATTGTCAGAAGAGCCGCCTCTTTGCAAGAAAAGAAAAGAAAACAGTTGGCGAACAATAAAAAGGGAGTTTTGTAGTATCGTGAATATCGAATGGTTAGATATTGTGCTCGAGTCTTTTTGGATACTTTTTAAAATCCTGTTGATTGTTATCCCCTTAATGATTTCTGTTGCGTATTTAACTTTCTTCGAGAGAAAAGTTATAGGTTACATGCAAGGCAGAATCGGTCCAAATCGAGTGGGTTTTTACGGACTTCTGCAACCCATCGCTGACGCATTAAAGTTAATGTTTAAAGAGATCATTACCCCAAACAAATCAAATAAAACCTTATTTTTCTTAGCACCCATTTTAACGATTGCGCCAGCATTTGCTGCATGGGCTGTGATTCCCTTTAATGCCGAATTGGTACTAGCAGATATCAATGCTGGTTTACTCTACGTCCTTGCAATGACATCAATTGCTGTCTATGGAGTAATCATCGCAGGCTGGGCTTCAAATTCAAAATATGCATTTTTAGGAAGTTTACGTTCTGCCGCACAAATAGTTTCCTATGAGATTGCAATGGGATTTACATTAGTGGGTGTTTTAATGTGCGCCAATAGCCTTAATTTGGGCGATATTGTAGAGGGGCAGAAGGGTGGTCTGCTGCAATGGTATATTTGGCCATTATTTCCCTTGTTCATTATCTATTTTATAAGCGCAGTTGCTGAAACAAATAGAGCACCCTTTGATGTTGCCGAGGGTGAGTCTGAAATTGTTGCTGGTTTCCACGTTGAGTATTCTGGTATGGCTTTTGCTGTCTTTTTTCTTGCAGAGTATGCAAATATGATTTTAGTTTCAATGCTCGCTGCATTAATGTTTTTGGGGGGCTGGCTTTCACCCGTTAGTTTTTTACCGGATGGCATACTATGGTTATTCTTTAAAGTTGGTATTTGTCTTTTTTTCTTTTTATGGTTTAGAGCAACTTTTCCAAGGTACCGTTACGACCAAATCATGAGGCTTGGTTGGAAAGTTTTTATTCCTATAACTTTAGTATGGATTATTTTCGTAGGTTTTATGATGCAAACACCATATAAAGGAATGTTTCACTAAATGAATATTAAAAAACAAATTATAGGTTTAATTAAGGGGCTTTCATTATACGAATTACTTCTTGGGCTTGGCTTAACTGGAAGGTATTTCTTTTCAAAAAAAGTAACAATTCAGTATCCTGAGGAGAAAACACCTCAATCACCGCGCTTTAGAGGCTTGCATGCACTCAGAAGATACCCCAATGGTGAGGAGCGTTGCATCGCATGCAAGCTATGTGAAGCTGTTTGCCCAGCAATGGCAATTACCATTGAATCTGAAATGCGTGAGGATAATACTCGACGAACAACAAGATATGACATTGATCTTACAAAATGCATTTTTTGTGGCTTTTGTGAGGAATCATGCCCTGTTGATTCAATTGTTGAAACAAGGATTCTTGATTATCACGGTGAAGAGCGAGGGGATCTTTTGTACAACAAAGAAATGCTCCTTGAGGTTGGTGATCAGTATGAAAAAATAATTCAAGCAGATAGAGAAAAAGAGGCTAAGTATCGATAATGGAATTTCTTTTTTATTTTTTTTCCGCCGTTCTAATTTTTTCTGCATTGAAAGTTATTACGTCTCGTAACCCAGTTTTATCAGCCTTATTTTTGGTTCTTTCTTTTTTTAGTGCCGGGGGGATTTGGCTTCTTTTAGAAGCGGAATTTCTAGCAATTGCATTAGTTTTAGTTTACGTTGGGGCTGTCATGGTTCTATTTTTATTTGTTGTCATGATGCTAGATATTAATCTTGATCGACTTAAAGAAGGCTTTTGGGATTACATGCCAGTTGCATCCATTGTTGCACTAATTATGCTGCTTGAAATGATTCTTGTCCTTAACCATAGCTATTTTAAAGATATGAAGGTTAATAACGCTCTTTCAACAAGTAACACGGAGGCTCTTGGCCAAGTCTTATATACAGACTACGTTTTCCCTTTTGAGATAGCATCGATTATATTGCTTGTAGCCATTGTTGCTGCAATTTTACTAACATTACGAGGCATGAAAACTCATAAGAGCATTAATCCTGCGGATCAAATTAAGGTGCAAAGGAATCAACGTATCAAAATGATCAAAATGAAATCTGTGGAATTGGGTAAACAGAAAAAAAGATGATTACTCTTAGTCATTATTTAATTTTAGGTGCCCTTTTATTTTTAATTGGGGTTATTGGTATTTTTTTAAATAGGAAAAATATCATTACCTTACTTATGGCGATAGAGCTTATGTTGCTTGCAGTAAATATTAATTTTATTGCTTTTAGTCATTATCTTGGAGATTTAGCTGGACAAGTTTTTGTTTTCTTTATTTTAACTGTTGCAGCGGCAGAATCAGCGATTGGTCTAGCAATTATTATTGTTGTTTTTAGAAATAATCAATCAATTAACGTTGATGAATTAAACAGGCTGAAAGGGTAAGATGCAATTAATTCATGTATTTTCAATTGCCCCATTTGCAACGCTTTTTGCATCGATCATAGTAGGTCTTTTCGGAAAAAAATGTCCTAAAGTATTTAGCTACGCCTTGACGACTTTAGGTGTGGGCATAGCCTTTCTTATTTCAATTTATACACTTTACATAACTAGCCATGGGTTTCATGGAGAATTTACTCTCTATCAATGGCTTGCGACAGGAAGTTATAACTTTGAAATAGGCTTTATGATTGATAATTTGACAGCTTTAATGATGGTTATTGTAACGTTCGTGTCTCTTATGGTGCATATCTATAGCATTGGTTACATGAAACAAGACCCTGGTTTCAGTCGATTTTTTAGTTATATTTCCCTGTTTACTTTTGCGATGCTTATGCTGGTGATGAGTAATAATTTTTTACAACTTTTTTTTGGCTGGGAGGGAGTAGGGCTGGTCTCATACCTTTTAATTGGTTTTTGGTATAAAAAACCAACCGCTATTCATGCAAATCTGAAGGCTTTTTTAGTTAATAGGGTTGGAGATATTGGTCTTTTAATGGGGGTTGGATTGATTCTTTTTTGGTTTGGATCTTTGGATTACCAAACAGTTTTTGATAGATCCGTCTCATTGGGAAATCAATCAATTTTTCTTTTCGGAGACTCGGCAGTTTCGTTGCTTTCTGTGATATGCATTTTATTATTCATTGGCGCGATGGGTAAGTCGGCTCAGATTCCTCTTCATGTTTGGCTACCTGACTCGATGGAGGGACCAACCCCCATATCAGCTTTAATTCATGCTGCGACTATGGTGACCGCAGGGATTTTTATGGTGGCCCGTCTTTCCCCATTATTTGAATTGTCAGATACAGCCCTCTCTTTTATTACAATAATTGGCGCATCCACTGCAATATTGATGGGCATAATGGGGGTTGTTCAAAATGACATTAAGAGAGTAATCGCATATTCAACTCTTTCTCAATTAGGGTTCATGACAGTTGCTCTTGGAGTTTCCGCATATTCTGTTGCGATTTTTCATTTAATGACACATGCCTTTTTTAAGGCACTACTTTTTTTAGCTGCTGGTTCAGTGATTATTGGAATGCATCATGATCAAGACATACGACATATGGGTAATATCAAAAAATATATGCCTATCACATGGATAACATTCCTGTTGGGCTCACTTGCGCTTATTGGTACTCCTTTTTTCTCGGGCTTTTACTCTAAAGAGATGATTATTGAGGCAACAAAATATAGCCAAATTTTTGGTTCAGGTTTTGCCTATTGGATGTTAATTTTTGGCGTATTTTTTACCGCTCTTTACTCCACAAGACTTTATTTAATGGTTTTCCATGGAACAGAAAAATGGCGTACGTTAAAATTAAGAAATACGCATCATGGCTTAAATTCCCAACAGTCACCTCACGAGAGTCCATGGGTTATTACGCTGCCACTAATTCTTCTTACTATACCCTCGGTAATAATTGGATACTTATCTATTGACACCATACTTTTTAGTGATTTTTTCACAACATCTATTTTTATCAATGATGAAATTCATAAGAATTTTTCACAGATTAATAATCACTTTTCTAGCCCAATAAAAATGGGCTTACATGGATTTTTAACGCTTCCATTTTTCTTTATGATGCTGGGTATTATTGTCGCATGGTTTGTAAATTCTCAGATGTTTAAATCAAATATCACTCCAAAATTTGTTAGCTTTATTTCAAAGATACTAGAAAAAGGGTATGGATTTGATACGTTAAATGAAAAATATTTTGCCCGATGGTTAAGGGTCGCTGGCAATTTTTTATGGCTAAGGATCGATTTAAATCTAATAGATCGATACTTGGTTAATGGCCCAGCATATCTTATTAATCGCCTGGCTTTTAAATTAAAAAGCTTGCAATCAGGTTATATATATCACTATGCCTTTATTATGATTATTGGCTTATTTTTGTTAATGACTTTTTTTATTAAATTATAAGATGATTGCACCTCTATCTTTAGCCATATGGACCCCAATACTTTTTAGTATTATATTAATTGGTCTGGGAGGACTTTTACCAAAAAAATTGGGCCCAAATTTGGCGCTACTTGGAGGTTTTGTATCTTTCATTATTACTATCCCTGTCCTTATCGAATTTAACTATATAAGCCCATTATTTCAGTTCCAAGAATTTCACCACTGGATCCTGCCATACCGAATAAATTATCATCTTGGGGTCGATGGATTTTCTGTACCCTTAATATTGCTTACTAGCTTTATGACAATGATTGTCATATTTTTAACCCAAGATACGAATATAAAAAATTTAAATTATTATCATGGCGCTTTCTTGATGATGTCGGGATTGATGATAGGAGTATTCTCGTCTCTGGATGTGATTCTCTATTATATTTTTTGGGAGGCAATGCTCATTCCAATGTTTTTAATTATTGGAGTTTGGGGTGGCCCGAATAGAATTTATGCCACTATAAAGTTTTTTCTTTACACGGTATTAGGTTCTCTTTTAATGCTTGTCGCATTTATCTATCTTTTTTTCGAGGCTGGTAGCTTTTCTCTCATTGATTATTATCACCTTCCATTATCCTTGCCAATACAAATATTTCTTTTTGTTGCCTTTTTCATGGCCTTTGCGGTAAAAATTCCTATGTGGCCTGTCCATACGTGGCTTCCAGATGCGCATGTTGAAGCTCCTACTGGAGGTTCAGTGATTTTAGCGGCAATAATGCTTAAACTTGGCGGATATAGTTTTTTAAGGTTTGCGCTACCTATTACGCCGGATGCAGTGAGCTTCCTTCAACCAGCGTTAATAGTAATATCCCTAATTGCCATCGTTTATATTGCTATTATTGCCATGGCTCAAAAAGATATGAAAAAATTAATTGCATATTCCTCAATTTCACACATGGGTTTTGTTACATTGGGTATCTTTTTATTAACGCCAATGAGTGTTGAAGGAGCATACGTACAAATGATTTCTCATGGTTTTATTTCTGCCGCATTGTTTATTAGCATTGGCATTCTTTATGATCAAACACATACAAGAGAAATTCAAAACTATGGAGGGGTAATTAACAAAATGCCACTTTTTTCTGCTTTGGTAGTTTTTTTTGCCATGGCCAACTCAGGCTTACCCGGAACATCCGGCTTTGTCGGAGAATTTATGGTGATTATGGCAGCAGCCCAAGAAAATTTTTGGATAGCATTAACAGCTGCGATGACCCTTTTACTTGGCGCAGCATATTCACTTTGGATGGTGAAACGAGTTTTTTATGGAGAAGCAAAAAGCAAAGTGGTCTTAAAGTTAAAGGAAATTAACTTTAAACAAACATTAGTATTAGTTTCACTGGCTTTGCTTATTTTAATTCTAGGCTTATTTCCATTTTTGATTACAGATATTACTAATACTACTGCTGAGAATTTTATTCAATTTATGAACCGATCAAAGTTTCCAATTTTATGATTAATATTCCATTTCAACTAAGTGTAATTCTGCCTGAAATCATAATTGCGCTCTCAGCAATGTTCATCTTGCTTGTAGACTTGTATATTAAAGATCCAGAAAAAAAAATCATATATGCTCTTTCCCAGCTAAGTTTACTGGTGACTGCAATTATAATAGCCAAGCAAAGCTTGGAATCAACGCAAATTGTTTTTAATGGAATGTATATAAGCGATAACCTGGCAAGTTATCTAAAATTATTGAGTCTTATATCCTCCTCCATAGTATTTATTTATGCAAAACCCTTTCTTCAGAAAAGATCTCTATTGTCTGGTGAATATTTCTCGCTATCCCTCTTTTCTCTCCTTGGAATAATGCTGATGATCTCTGGAAATAATCTCTTGATCATTTATATGGGTTTGGAATTATTATCACTTTGCCTTTACGCCTTGGTTGCAATTAATCGAGACAATTTATTGGCAACTGAGGCTGCGATGAAATATTTCGTCCTCGGTGCACTTGCATCAGGTTTATTACTTTATGGAATGTCAATGATTTATGGAATTACCGGTTCTTTGGATTTGAATTACATTGCAAGTGAAATTAATCAAAGTAATATGTCGCCCTCAATTCTTGCTTTTGGCTTAGTTTTCATTGTTGTTGGAATAGCCTTTAAATTTGGTGCAGTTCCATTTCAAATGTGGGTCCCAGATATCTATCAAGGTGCCACATTGCCTATGACAATGATGATTAGTTCTGTTCCAAAATTTGCATCAGTTGCGTTGTTAATTCGCATACTTTTTCAGGGGTTAGAGAGCTCAGTTGAAGATTGGCAGCAGATGCTTTTAATTATGGCGCTTTTATCGATGTTGATTGGTAATATTGCTGCAATAGCTCAAACAAATATTAAACGGATGCTAGCATATTCAACAATTTCACATGTAGGATTTATCTTCTTTGGATTTATGAGTGGAACGGTTAACGGTGTATCTGCCTCTTTATTTTATGTTACATGTTATGCGTTGATGTCATTGGCAGCTTTTGGGTCAATAATTATTTTATCCAACAAAGACAAAGACTTTGAATTAATAGATGACTTTAAAGGATTGAGTCATAGAAATCCAACAATTGCCTTTTTAATCATGTTGACCATGTTGAGTTTGGCTGGAATCCCTCCCACCGTTGGGTTTTATGCAAAATTTTCTGTTCTTCAAGCAGCTATAGATGCAAATATCATTTGGCCGACTATCATAGCTGTTATATTTGCTTTGATTGGTATGTACTATTACTTGAGGATTATTAAGATTATGTATTTTGATAAACCCTTATCCATGAAAAAAATAGTGGTTTCTAGGGAATCAGTAGCATTATTATTCATTAATAGCGGCAGTTTGTTGATCCTTGGATTGTCTCCAAAATATTTAATGAGCATTGCTGCTTTGGCTGCAAGCATGAGTATTTAATCATGACACAGCTTATATTAATTATTTTTTCATTTATTTTTGCTAATTTACCTTGGTATACATCTAATTTTTTAATATTTTTTCCAAAAAAAAATAAAACTCTTCCGCTGATGCTATTAGAAGTTTTAATTTTATATTTAATTTGGAGCATTTTTTTAATCTCGGTCGAGAAGCAAGTGGTTGGAAATGTTCACTCTCAAGATTGGGAGTTTTATACAATTACATTCTTTCTTTTTATTGTTTTCTCTTTTCCTGGATTTGTTTATAAAGTCATTTGGAAATAATGGCTAAATTATTAATTGTGGGGTATGGAAAAGTTGCTCACTCTATTGCATCTCTCATATCCAATGATTTTAAAGTTTTTGGCCTAAGGAGAAGTATTTATTCCCAAGAAGAAAATGTTGAATTAATTAAGTCCGATATTTTTAAAGATAAGCTTGATGAAATTTTTACAAAAATCAATCCAGATTTTGTATTGTATTCTGTCGCAGCAGATGAGCAATCTCCGGAGTCTTATGAGAATGCATATGTTAATGGTTTAAAAAAAGTTATTCAGGCCGCAGAAAAATGCCAATCTGTAAAGCACCTATTTTTTTTATCAAGTACGCGTGTTTATGGCCAAACAGTTAAAGATCGTATTTTTTCCGAAATAGACTCACCAACTCCAATTGACTTTGGGGGCCACTCATTGCTGAGGGGTGAAGAACTAACATATAAATCATCACTAACAACTACTATTATTCGTTTATCGGGCATTTATGGTTGTAATCGTAATTATTTAATTAGGATGGCATTGGATAGCAAATCATGGCCAACTAACAATCGCTGGACCAATCGAATACATGAGAATGACGTGACACGATTTTTTCTATTCTTATTAAACTTGGTTAAAGAAAAACATATTATTGCGCCGCTTTATTTACTCACGGATGAAGAGCCTTCTCCTCTTTATGATGTGCTCAACTGGATTAGAGAAAAATCTGGATTGAGCAAAATTGTGGTTAAAAATAATGATGTAATTGAGGGCAAAAGATTGAAATCAGGTTTAATAGATAAATTATCTTTCCAGTTAAAATATCCTAATTATATTTCTGGTTATGGCATGATATTAGAACATCTAAAATCAAAAAAAACATAAAGTTTGATTGATGGGCATGGCTGTTATAAAATGCCGCGTTGGTAGAGATTTAGGCGCGTAGCTCAGCTGGTTAGAGCACCACCTTGACATGGTGGGGGTCGTTGGTTCGAGTCCAATCGCGCCTACCAATTAAAAAAACAAAAAATATGCCAAAAATTACATTACCTGATGGATCAGAGAGATCATACAAAGAAGCTATATCTGTTGCTGATATTGCGCAAGATATTGGTGAAGGTCTAGCGCGTGCAGCAGTTGCTGGAAAAGTTGAAGATAATCTGGTTGATTTAAGTTATGTTATTGATCAAGATGTAAATTTATCCATCATTACTCCAAAAACTCCAGAAGGCCTTCAGATCATAAGGCATTCAACGGCACATTTATTAGCACACGCTGTCAAGGAGTTGTTCCCAGATGCTCAAGTAACTATTGGACCAGTTATTGATAATGGTTTTTATTATGATTTCTCCTATAAGCGCGCATTCACACCAGAGGATTTAGCTGCGATTGAAAAGAAAATGACAGAAATTTCCAGAGAAAACCTCACAGTTTCAAGGCAGGTCATGACAAGATCAGAAGCCATAACCTTTTTTAAGAAAATGGATGAGAATTATAAAGCCGAGATAGTTACATCAATTCCTGATAATGAGGACTTGACCATATATTCACAAGGAAACTTTTCTGATTTGTGTCGTGGCCCACACGTACCGTCCACAGGAAAATTAAAGGTCTTTAGGTTAATGAAAGTTGCAGGGGCTTATTGGCGTGGAGACTCAAAAAATGAAATGCTACAACGTGTTTATGGAACAGCATGGTCTTCAAAAGATGAATTAAACGAATATTTACAGCAAATTGAAGAGGCTGAAAAAAGAGATCATCGTAAACTTGGAAAACAACTTAATTTATTCCATATGCAAGATACATCGCCAGGGATGGTATTTTGGCATCCCAAAGGGTGGTCTATTTGGTTGGAAATTGAAAATTTTTTAAGACAAATGTTTCAGGCATACGACTACCAAGAAATAAAAACCCCAGCTGTGCTCGACAAAAGCTTATGGGAAAGCTCGGGCCATTGGGAAAATTACCACGAAAATATGTTTACAACTTCATCGGAAAATAGAGATTATGCAGTAAAGCCAATGAACTGCCCTGGACATGTTCAAATTTTCAACAATACTTTGCACAGCTATCGAGAATTACCACTAAGATTGGCAGAGTTTGGCTCATGCCATCGTAACGAGCCTTCTGGTGCCTTGCATGGGTTAATGAGGGTGAGAGGCTTTACACAGGATGATGCACACATTTTTTGTACAGAAGATCAAATTAAAGAGGAAGTTAAAGTATTTAATGAAATGCTTTTTAGGGTGTATAAAGCATTTGGTTTCTCTGATGTCAGTATTATGTTGTCTACAAGACCAGAAAAAAGAGTTGGTTCAGACGAGGTTTGGGATAAAGCTGAAAATTCACTTGAGCTAGCTTTGAAGGAAACAGGCCTTGACTACACCCTTCAAGAGGGTGAGGGAGCTTTTTATGGCCCTAAAATTGAATACATACTTAAAGATAGTCTTGGGCGAATTTGGCAATGCGGCACTATACAGCTGGATTTTAATTTACCAACACGGCTTGCTGCTGAATATGTGGCCGAAGATAACTCACGCAAGGTTCCAGTCATGCTTCATCGAGCAATTGTTGGTTCAATGGAAAGATTTATTGGTATCTTAATTGAGCATTACGGCGGATCCATGCCGTTATGGTTAGCTCCCGTTCAGGTTGTTTTCATTAATATTTCAGATTCACACAAGGAATACACACTTGAACTAGTTGATTTATTTAGAAAAAAAGGGATTAGATGCGACTCAGACTTGAGAAATGAGAAGATTACCTATAAAATACGCGAACACAGCATTCAGCGTACTCCCTACATTGTTGTTTTAGGGGATCGTGAAATGTCTGCAAGACAAGTTGCCGTGCGAACTCAAAAAGGTGAAGACCTTGGAGCAATGTCTCTTGATAGTTTTTTGACAAAGTTATCAAAAGAGATTGAAAACAAGTCATAACCATAAAGTTGCACGGTTTAATTATTTTTAAAGAGGATAAATACTATAGCTCTAGATAAAGACGTTAGGATCAACACTGACATAACCACTCCTGAGATCCGATTGGTTGGCATAGATGGCGAGGCGCTAGGAATAGTATCTCTAACCGAAGCATTTGCTAAAGCTGAAGAGCTAGAAACTGATTTAGTAGAAATTGCACCAAAAGCAGTCCCTCCGGTTTGTCGTTTAATGGATTATGGCAAGTTTAAATATGCGCAAAGCAAGAAGATGCATGAAGCGCGGATGAAGCAAAAAAATGTCAAAGTGAAAGAGGTAAAGTTTCGACCGGGTACGGATGATGGTGATTACAAGGTTAAATTAAGAAATTTAATCAGTTTTTTAACTGACGGTGATAAGACAAAAGTAACCCTAAGGTTTAGGGGCAGAGAGATTGCTCATCAACAATTGGGTATGGCCCTTTTGAAAAGAGTTGAGGCAGATTTAGAAGAGTATGGTGTGGTAGAACAATTTCCAAAAATGGAAGGTAGGCAAATGGTAATGGTTTTATCACCTAACAAAAATCCCAAAAAGGCTAAAGTTAAAGCTGTGGAAGAGGTGTTGATCGATAACGCAGAAAATACTTAGACTTAAGAGGTTTTAAATTAGCGATAAGGCTTAAGGCATGCCGATGCGCTTTTAATAATAAGGAGAAAAAAATGCCCAAAATGAAAACCAAAAGTGGAGCAAAAAAACGCTTCAAATTCTTAGGTAGCGGAGCGGTCAAAAGAACGCATTCGCATCTTCGTCATATCCTTACCAAAAAGACAACGAAACAAAAGCGTAATCTTCGAGGTACAGAAATTATTTCATCAACTGACATCAAGCGCGTTCGTCAGATGATGCCAACACAATAGGGGAGAGAGAAGATGTCAAGAGTTAAACGCGGAGTCACCGCAAGAGCCAAACATAAAAAAGTTCTAACCGCTGCTAAAGGATTCAGAGGCCGCAGAAAAAATGTTTATCGTGTAGCAAAACAAGCTGTTATGAAAGCTGCTGTTTATGCTTACCGTGATCGCAGGCAAAGAAAGCGCCAATTCAGAGTGCTATGGATAGCACGTATTAATGCTGGCGCAAGAGAGTGTGGCCTAACTTACAGTAGATTTATGAATGGCTTAAAAAGAGCCTCTGTAGAAGTTGACAGAAAAGTACTAGCTGATTTGGCTGTTTTCGATAAACCCGCTTTTGAAAAGTTTGTTGAAATTGCTAAATCAAATTTGGCAACGGCTTAGATAATAGATAAGTGGCTTAGGCCACTTATTTAAAAATATGGATCATCTAAAGGACCTTATTAATCAGGCGCAGAGTGATTTTTCTTTATGCAAATCCCTCTCCGATCTTGATCATGCCAAAGCAAAATTTATTGGCAAATCAGGAGCCATAACTGATGCAATGCGTCAACTCTCCTCAATTCCAAAAGAAGAAAAACCAAAAGTAGGCGCTGAAATTAACAGCATCAAGCAAGCAATCGAGGCCTTGTTAGCAGTCAGAAAAGATGAGATTCAATCAGAAGCAATGGAGTCTCAGCTTAAAAGTGAACTTATTGACGTTACATTGCCTGGAACAAAACAATCAACTGGTTCCCTGCATCCAATTTCAATAACTTTACAAAGAGTCGAAACATTATTTCGATCAATTGGGTTTGATATTGCGACTGGTCCAGAAATTGAGGACGATTATCATAATTTTACTGCTTTAAATATTCCAGAGTCCCACCCGGCAAGAGCAATGCACGATACTTTTTATATCGGCCATCATGTTCTTAGAACGCATACCTCACCAGTGCAAGTTAGATATATGAAAACAAATCAACCGCCATTGAAAATAATCTCACCTGGACGCGTTTATCGTGTAGATTCCGATGCAACTCATTCCCCAATGTTTCATCAGGTAGAGGGTTTGTGGATTGACGAAAAAGCAAGTTTCGCCAATCTTAAGGGGCTATTACAGGATTTTCTTCAATCTTTTTTTGAGGATGATAATTTAACAATTCGATTTCGCCCATCATTTTTTCCTTTTACCGAACCATCTGCTGAGATTGATATGAGTTGGAATGGTGGTTGGTTAGAAATAGGTGGATGCGGTATGGTGCACCCTGAAGTTCTAAAGCAGGTAGACATCAATTATGATAAATTTCAAGGATTTGCATTTGGCTTAGGGGTTGAAAGATTGGCCATGCTACGCTTTGGTATTAACGACTTACGTCCATTTTTTAATAATGATTTACGTTTTCTAAAGCAATTTATAAGGTAGAGAATGCAATTTTCAAAAACATGGCTACAAACTTTCTTTGCTAAATCGTTAGATGATTATGATTTAAGTTACTTATTAACGATGGCTGGATTAGAGGTTGATGAGGTTTTAAACCTAGATACACTTTCTGATCAAATTATAGTTGGAGAAATTGTCGGGATTGAAAAACACCCGAATGCAGACAAGTTAAATATATGCGAAGTAAATATTGGCCAGAAGAATTCTTTGCAAATAGTCTGTGGCGCCCAAATGCCAGAAAAGGGATCAAGATTCCATGCGCTTTAGTAGGTGCAAAACTTCCAGAATTTGAGATAAAAAAAGCTAAATTAAGAGGGGTTGATTCTTTTGGCATGCTTTGCTCAGCAAGAGAAATAGGGTTGCAGTCTGACGAGAATGACGGTCTCTATGAGTTAAGTCAAAATCTTGAGGTTGGTTTGACGATTAAAGAGGCCTTATCTCTTACAGATAAAGTTTATACGCTCTCAATAACACCAAATCGAGGTGATTGTCTTAGCATGCTGGGTATTGCTAGAGAAATTTCAGCCCAAACAAAATTAAATGTAACCAATTTGATTGTTCCTGAAACATCTCATAAATTTAATAACTCACAAAAAGTACTGATAGAGGAAAAAAATGCTTGCCCGAGGTACTGTGGAATTCAGATTAAAAATATTAACAACACTGTAAAGCTTCCTCAATGGATGATTTCTTA
>Ga0255773_10000490_pt1 | contig 42573 bp, 35 predicted proteins | sample 011ome_17_FD_179971 | JGI IMG/M metagenome (GOLD analysis project Ga0255773, IMG submission 179971) | Coastal salt marsh microbial communities from the Groves Creek Marsh, Skidaway Island, Georgia - 011502XT metaG (version 2) | ecosystem: Environmental > Aquatic > Marine > Intertidal zone >... | reverse complement strand
TGTGTCGACTCGGCCTCCGCAACGGCCAGTAAATTGATCCTTCAAAAACCGCAACCTCAAGTCACCTCCACAGCACTGCTTATTTGTCCGAATGATACCGTGTGGCTCACCGTCAGCAACTCTGGCGCCACTCAAGGATTCTTTTGGGAAGGTCCGAATGGACCTATCCCAGGTGATTCCAGCTCCATTATTGCTACCCAAGGTAGTACATATTACTGCGTTGTAAACGACTCTGATAGCTGCGACCTTTCGAGCAATTCTATCATTTTAACGCAGTATACCACGCCTTCCTTAGCAAGTGGTGGCGACTTAACCATTTGCGATGGCGATTCTGTTATTCTAAACGTCATCACAAGTGCAGGAAGTTTAATCGAGTGGATTAATCCCGCCTCCGGAACTGGATCTTCAGTGGCAGTATACGAACCTGGAATTTACACCTGTAAAATTGTTTCCTGTGGAATTGAAACCTACGCTTCCATTGAAGTATTTCCTTCCTATGTGGAATCGGAAATTACCCCGAGCGGGGTGCTTTGCCTCGATAGCACCATCACACTTTACGGAACTCCGGGAATGAGCACTTACCAATGGAGTGGAAGTGCTTCTGGGGCAGATAGCATCGTAATATCCTCGGCCGGAACATACACCTTAACCACAACAGACTCTGCTGGATGCTCTAAAGTATCTGATCCAGTGACCATCTCAATTGATCAAGTGCCAACAGAAATACGTATCGATGGATACCCAGTGTTTTGCAATGGCGATTCAATCACATTGTATGGCAATTCCAATATGGCGAATTACCTGTGGCTACCACGAGGAGATACAACCCAAAACATTGTAACCTTTGAGGAAGGCACATTCACATTGCGCACAACAGACAGCAACGGTTGTAGGAGAACTTCCGAACCATTGAGTGTATCTATCCCCGATACTGTTGCCCCATTCAGCGCGCTCAGCGACCTTGAATTTTGTGCAGGCGATTCAGTAGATTTCAGGGCAAAGCGAGGTGGCATGGCCCAATACCTATGGCTTCCAGACAGCACAGAAGGACGAACCGTTACAATCACCGAAAGTGGAACATACGCTTTGATCACAACGGACACGTTTGGCTGCCTGGCATGGTCAGACTCTCTAAGCGTTTACGTGCAAGACAACGAAATTGAAAAGCCTCTAGGGGACGACACCATCATTTGTGCTGGAACTCGGGCCTCCTTAATGGCGTCTGTCAATATTGGGACACTCTATTGGTCTGAACGTCCGTTTGGCAGGGTGATTAATGAAGGAGACTTTTTCGAAACACCACTCGTCTATGAGCCTACCCCCTTTTATGTATGGTCTGATTATGAGTTATGCAGAGGAGATTGCGCTATGCTGTTTGTAAATACCATGGACTGCGACAATGCCTTTATTCCCAATGTATTTACGCCAAACGGTGATGGTTCAAATGATTACTTCACCATCCGCCTCAATAAAATACAATGCTTCCATATGGACATTTACAACCGTTGGGGAGTAAAGCTTTTCGAAACAGAATCGGTAGAGCCTGGCTGGAATGGAACCATTCAAAACGATGGAAGCCCCGCTCCTGAGGGAACGTATTACTACCTCGTTGACTTCTGCAGATTCAATGGAACCAAAGGAAGTTTAAAAGGCTTTCTTACGCTCATTCGGGACTAAATTGAATGGAGAAAGCATTGCCTGAAAGTCTTTGGGACTCCTCATCGTGCACCATTTCTGTCAACACCATGGCTCGAGCAGTCTCCGTTTCGAGTACTTCATCCAAACTACGAATAAACCCAGCGGGAATCTTCAAGCCCTGCAGCTGCTCCATTAAATCTTCTCCTTTCCATTCTGCTATCTTTTCTGTCAATAGTTGTTGAAGTCGGGGCCGCTGTTCCACCCTCACCTTATTCGATTCAAAAAAACGCACATCACCTTCTTTCAACCCAAGCAGCTCGCAAAGTAGCTTAAACTGGGCATCGGAACCAACAGCCAAAACAATTTCTCGATCATCGCTGCAAACAAATGAATCGCCATAGGGTGCTATATTGGGATGCAAACTTCCAAGACGCTGAGGAATCGTTCTATTCATTAACCAATTGGTAGCCTGACTGGCCAGAGAGGCAAGAGCCGACTGTTCCAAACTCACTTGGATATGCGACCCCTTGCCCATGCGCAGCTTATGAATCAATCCTAATAATATGGCTTCTTTCATCTGATGGGCCGCCAGCACATCGATCAAAGCCACCGGCATTTTTAATGGTCCACTTTCATTGGTGCCATTCATGCTCATGAATCCCGTTTCGGCTTGTAATACAGCATCAAACGCTGGGCGCTCAGGATCGGAAACGAATCCATGCAACTGAGCATAGATGATGGACGCATTGATTTTGGCAAGTGTATCATAATCCAATCCAAATTTCACGTCATCCCCGTGCTTAAAGTTGGTAATGACTACATCTGCTTGACGCACTAAATTGAGTACCATATCCAATTCTTCGGGTATGGAATAATCCAGCAAGACGTGGTTCTTTCCCCAATTGACGCTGGCAAAGTATGCCGAATAGCCCTTTCGTTTTTCACCCTGCGAAAGCCAACTTCTGGTAACATCTCCACCTACTTTGGCATTTTCAACCTTGGTCACCTCAGCGCCCAATTCGGCAAAAAACATCCCAACAGCAGGTCCAGCCAATACACTCGCAAGCTCCAAAACTTTGAGCCCTTTGAAAATATTGGATTGGTCGTTATTCATGTATTAAAACTCGAGTTTAATGGCATTTTTAAAGGTAAACACTAAATCTGGCACATCCACGGGTGGGCGAGAATCGTAAGTTAGGTCAAGGCTGGTAACAAAACGCAGCCAACTGAGCACACCAAATTCAATATTATTCGAAGAGCTGAACCTGAAATCGGAAAAGTCATCGAACCTCGGTTGATAATAGTTGATGGTTTGAAATTCAAACTTTCTAAAGGCTACAAAAAATAGCACGTAAGAGCTTTGTCTGAAGTTTCTCTCAATAATTCCCGTGGTCAATTCTTCGTACTCATACATTGGCAAACTTCCCACCCAAAGTTTTAGTGAATCATTCTCAACGGCATTCCATCGCAATCCCGCACCCGTAAGATGCCGAAACTGAATGCGCTGAATTCCATTGAACTGTGCCTGCTGAAAAGCTTCGAAGGAAAAATTTCGTTTCTCACCAAAATCGCAGTTATACCGCACATGCTCATATCCCCGATTGATAAAATCGGTACCTCCAGCCACCACGCGCGAGAGGTCGGTGAGCACAAGCAGCCGGTGTCTCTCTTTGAGATACTGCACCGTTCCCTTCGCACCGTAGTCAAAAACATCACCCGTGTTGCGGGTAAAATTCAGGTTTAAGTTCAGGGATCCATGCCAGCCCTCTTGTTTATTACCCGAGCGCTTGCTCTCAACATTGACAATCTGGGCATTGGAAAAAGAAGCCCCTGCTAACAGCAGAAAAGCTAGAATAACGACTCTTATGCTCAATAGAGATTTCTGTATCACCTCAGTGCCGACAACTGCTCCTTTATTGATGCAATCCTTGAAGCTGCATCGTCTCGTTTCTTTTTCTCTGCCGCAACCACCTGCTCAGGAGCACCACTTACGAAACGCTCGTTGGAAAGCTTTTTCATAACGGAGTTTAGAAAACCTTCTTGATATTTCAATTCCTCTTCGAGCTTCGAAATCTCAGCAGATGCGTCAATCATTCCTTCAAGAGGAATAGCAAACTCTTCCGTACCAATTATAAAGGAAGCTGCTGGACCCGAAGCATTTTCTCCAAATGACAATTGCACATTGGCCAGCTTTGCTATGATTAGTTCATACTCTGCATAGCTCCCTTTATTTCCTTTTTGAATGAGCGAAAGCTGCTCTCGAGGAGACAGGTTCTTCTGAGCCCTGATGGCTCGAACCTCAGTGATGACTTGCTTCGCTATTTCAAAATCCGAAATTGACTGCGCATCAAATTTCTGCGCTATCGGCCATGAAGCAACGATTACACAATCTTTATCATAACGCTCACGAAGGGAATGATAAACCTCTTCAGTAATGAAAGGCATCATTGGGTGCAGCATGATCATCAGCTTCTCAAACGCATCGAGGGTAGCATCGTAAGTTTTTCGGTCAATGCTATCGCCATAAGCCGGTTTAATGGCCTCCAAATACCACGAACAAAACTCATCCCAAATGAGCTTATACAAGTTCATTGCCGCATCATTCAATCGGTACTTAGAATAATGGTCATCAATTTCAATGGCCTCTTTTGAAATTCTTTGATTTAACCAACCAATGGCTTTGGCGTTGACTTCTGGTTGGTCCTTGTCTTGTACCTCCCAACCTTTGATCAAGCGAAGTGCATTCCAAATTTTATTGGTAAAGTTTCTGCCTTGTTCGCAAATGGCATCGTCAAAAGGTATATCATTTCCTGCAGGGGCTGTCATCAACAAGCCTAAACGAACTCCATCTGCACTGTACTTTTCAATCAGCTCAATAGGATCCGGAGAATTTCCCAATGATTTTGACATTTTTCGTCCTAACTTGTCTCGAATAATACCCGTAAAATAAACGTTCTCAAAGGGTTTCTTGCCTTCAAATTCATATCCAGCCATGATCATGCGCGCCACCCAAAAGAAAATGATGTCAGGCCCCGTTACTAAATCATTGGTTGGGTAGTAGTAATCCAACTCTTTGCGATCGTAAAAGCCATCAAACACACTGATCGGCCATAGCCAAGAGCTGAACCAAGTGTCCATCACATCCTCATCTTGTCGAAGATCTTCCAAGTTCAAACTTGCATCGATAGTCCGCGCCTTAAGCAGGGCTTCCTCAGCATTTTTTGCCACGACAAATTTTTCGTCACTATCACCAAAATACCATGCTGGAATACGGTGCCCCCACCACAACTGACGGCTGATACACCAATCTTTAATGTTGCTCATCCAATGCCGATAGGTATTGCTGAATTTTGGTGGATGAAATTTTATTTCACCATTCTCTACCGCTTCCAACGCAGGAGCAGCAAGGGTTTTCATTTCTACAAACCATTGTAACGAAAGGCGTGGCTCAATGATGGAGTTGGTTCGTTCGCTGCGTCCAATCTTATTCTCATAAGGTTCAACTTTCACCAATGATCCAGATGCTTCAAGCAACGGACCTATCTGTTTTCGAGCTTCAAAACGATCAATGCCTATCAATACTTGAGCAGCGTCACTCAAGGTGCCGTTGGCGTTCAATATATCGATTGTCTCTAGGTTGTGCTTAAGCCCCAGATCATAGTCATTAGCATCGTGTGCTGGAGTAACTTTCAAGCATCCGGTGCCAAATTCACGATCTACATAATCATCTAGAATAATTGGAATTGATCGGTTCACTAGTGGCACGATTGCTCGCTTACCATGCAAATGGAAGTAGCGTTCGTCTTCAGGATGAATGCAAATGGCACTATCGCCTAAAATGGTCTCAGGACGCGTTGTGGCAATGGTAACATAATCATCGCTCCCTTCAATTTTATAGCGTACATGATAAAGCTTCGATTGCTCTTCAGTGTAGATGACTTCTTCATCAGAAACAGCGGTCAAGGCTTCTGGATCCCAGTTCACCATTCGCAGACCTCTATAAATCAAACCCTTGTCATACAAATGAATGAACGTATCTATTACGCTTTCATAGAATTTTTCATCCATGGTGAATCGGGTACGATCCCAATCACAACTAGCGCCAAGCTTTTTGAGCTGCTGTAGAATTACTCCACCATATTCTTCTTTCCAATCCCAAGCATGGTTTAAAAACTCTTCTCTGCTCAGGTCAGATTTTTTTATGCCCTGCTCTCTCAGGCGTTTTACAACTTTTGCCTCAGTGGCAATAGAAGCGTGATCCATGCCTGGAACCCAACAGGCATTTTTTCCTTCAAGCCTGGCTTTTCTGATCAGTATGTCCTGAATGGTATTGTTAAGCATATGTCCCATATGCAGCACTCCCGTTACGTTTGGTGGCGGGATAACAATGGTAAAAGGCTCTTTATCAGGGTCAGGTTTTGAGGAGAAAAAACCTCTTTCAATCCATTGCTGATACCACTTCCCTTCTACTTCTGCTGGATTATATTTGGTTGATAAATCGCTCATGAGACTTGCTAAAATTTGAAGGGGGCAAAGGTAGAAGCTTACAGCAATTATTTCAGCAGTTTATATCGTTAAAAGCCACAATAACGCAAATGACGAATTATTCAATTCGTACACACCTTGTTGAAGAACTGTCTGTATTGTTGCAGAAGTTGACTGGTGCCAAATCTTAACGGTGTGTTAAACGCTCGATGAAGAATAAAATCAGAACTAAATTTGTGTCAAAGAAAAATCAGTAACCGATGAAAAAACTATTACTAGCTCTTGGAGCAGCGTTGTTCTTCTCACTTGGAGTAAGCGCACAAGCAGAAATTACTTTCGAAAAAGATGTTCATGATTTTGGAACAATGAAGCAGCATGGAGATGCTTCTACAGAGTTCGTATTCAAAAACACAGGAAACGAGCCATTGATCATCTCAAATGCCAAAGGATCATGCGGTTGTACTGTGCCAGAATGGCCACGCGAACCAATTCAACCAGGTCAATCATCAGCGATCAAGGTAAAATATGATAGCAAGCGTTTGGGCCCAATCAACAAGTCTGTTACAATTACTTCAAATGGCAGTGAGCAACCTAAGGTGATCCGAATTAAAGGAAATATCGAAGCTGCTCCTAAAGCAGACGAGTCTGCAATGCCTGTGAAAGAACCAACAATGGCTCCATCAGCAAACTAAGATTTTCAGCAATAAATAATATGCAGCCCTATCATTCATTTGATAGGGCTTTTTTATTCCCTATAACTTGGGAGGCATAACGTATATTTGGCAACCCGTTAATGATGGGTTATAAATCTCCAAAGTATGCCATTTATCTCAAAAAAGGGCTTCGCAATGCCCGAGTCGCCTATTCGCAAGTTGGTTCCGTATGCTGAACTAGCCATTGAGGCAGGAAAAGAGGTCATCCATTTAAACATTGGTCAGCCAGATATTCAAACTCCTGAAGTTGCTTTAGAAGCCATACGAAATATCGATCGAACCGTTATAGAATACAGTCACTCTGCGGGCTACATATCATACAGAAAGGGTTTAGCAGAATACTACAAAGAGAACGACATCATTGTTGATTCGGGTCAAATCATTGTTACAAACGGAGGATCAGAGGCAATCATGTTTGCCATGATGACGTGCTTCAATGCTGATGATGAGGTAATTGTTCCTGAGCCATTTTATGCCAATTACAATGGCTTTGCTTTGGAAGCGCAGGTTAATCTTAGACCAATTACAACACATATTTCACAGGCATACAAGCTACCGCCAATAGAGAAATTCAGAGAGCTCATAACTCCGAGAACAAGAGGTATTATCATCTGCAACCCTGGAAACCCTACAGGATATTTATATACTCCAGAAGAATTGGAAACTCTAAAGCAAATTGTTTTGGAGAATGATCTGTTCCTAATTGCCGATGAGGTTTATCGTGAATTCTGTTATGATGGTAGAACACACAGGTCAATTTTGAGTTTAGAAGGCCTTGACAAACATTCGATTGTAGTGGATTCTGTTTCTAAGCGCTATAGCATGTGCGGTGCACGGGTAGGTGCATTGGTTTGTAAAAACCCGGAAGTAATTAAAACCGCTATGAAATTTGCGCAAGCTCGCTTGAGTCCACCAACTTTTGGGCAAATTGCGAGTGAGGCAGCACTGAAAACCCCACGTTCCTATTTTGAAGACGTAGCTGAAGAATACGTTCAGCGCAGGGATGTTTTGGTGAATGGTCTAAATGCCATTGAAGGAGTTACTTGCCCCATGCCAGGTGGAGCTTTCTACGCAATGGCGGAGCTTCCTGTGGATAGCGCTGAAAAATTTTGTGCTTGGATTTTGGAGCACTTTGAATTCAAAGGTGCAACAGTAATGATGGCTCCTGGTGAAGGTTTTTACGCCACCAAAGGCCTCGGATTGAGAGAAGTGCGTCTTGCTTACGTATTAGAAATTCCTAAATTGAAGTTTGCCGTTGAGATCCTTGAAAAAGCATTGGAAGCATATCCGGGAAAATTGGACCGCGTTTCAATTGAAGCAGAGTCGGATGGACTGGCCTAAAGGAATACTTCTTTGCCTTATTCCTGCATTTCACTTTAGCTGCAGCAATCAACAAGAGAGCGAATCATTTCAGACAAGTGGTGCACCTATTGAGGTTACGCAGGCTGAGACAGATCCACCTATAGATTCCGTCAGAAAACCGGTGCGTTACAAAGTAAAAGAAGGGCATATTTCATACACCTATGATGGAATTCAGCGGGGAACCGAAGAGGTCTATTTTGCTGATTACGGAATGGTGGAAATCAAATTCACAGAAACCGTAAGAGATAACCCCTTCAGCGCTTCAGAAGAAAAAATCAGCCTCATTACGTACATGAAAGACAGTGCCATTTTTGTGGTGGACTTGTCTACCATGAACGCTCGTAAAATAGATAACACCCTGCTCTTTGAGTCTGCCGAAGAAAGCGCGACCCGAGATTTGAATGAAGTAGCAGAAAGCATGTACCTTGATAGAGGTGGATTCATTGAGGGAAAAGAAGCAATTGCTGGAGTTCCTTGCGACCGATGGTTCATTGAAAGCACGAAAACAAGGGAATGGCGTCATAAGGGAATGATGATGAAGACTATGATTGAATTGCCCCGAAACTTCGTAAAGGTAGAAGCTATTGCCATCGATACGATTTCAGATCTTCCGGAAAACATCTTTGAGCTTCCCGAGAATGTTTCAATTCAAGATGGAATGAGCATGAAACAATGGATCGAAGAATTGAGTAAACCCGTTGAACGTAGGCAGGTCTTTGACGTGAGACCGCAAAAAGAAAGATAGATCATTGGTCTAGTCGTAAATAAGGTACTTCTGTCTCAATTGCTTGAAAGCAGACAAATCCTCTTGCCAACTAGCACGTATTTCTTCAGCTGTCATACCCGACTCTATTTGCAACCTTAACTGATCCGTCCCTGCCAGTTTATCAAAGAAGCCATTTGAAAGAAAAAACTTTTCCTTCAATTGAAAATCACGGTATGCATTCACTAGCCAATCCAAGATCAACGTTTGCTTTTCTTGCACCCTCTTCCCACCAATTTCACTTAAATCCCAACCTAAACAAGGAACACCTTTGTGCTTTGGATTCTTTGCTCCATCCGTACTTTTAGGAACAAACATAAATGAACCAACTCCCATATTCGGATGTCCGAACATTTCAAAAGGATGATCGGTGCCGCGACCAACAGAAAAATCCGTTCCTTCAAAAAAGCACAATGAAGGATATAATAGAATGGCATTCATATTCGGTAGGTTTGGAGATGGCTTTACGGGCAAAATATAAATATCAGACTTAGAATAATTGCCGCAGCTAACTATTTGCAGCTCGCATTGAAGTCCGTTTTCAAGCCATTTTTCTCCATTGATCATTTGTGCTAACTCACCAACTGTCATGCCGTGCACCACAGGGATTGGATGCATCCCAACAAATGACTTAAATCCTTCCTTCAGCACAGGTCCGTCCGTGTAGAATCCATTTGGATTTGGCCTGTCCAATATCACGACTGGAATGTTCTGCTCTGCACACGCCTCCATGACATAGGTCATAGTAGATATGTACGTATAAAAACGCGCACCCACATCTTGAATATCAAATACCATGATATCAATTCCTGAAAGATCTTCTGCCGTTGGCGTCTTATGAGAACCATACAAACTGATGATTGGCAATCCTGTCTTACTATCCTTGCCGTCTTCAACTTTTTCTCCAGCGTCTACTTTACCTCTGAAGCCATGTTCAGGGGCAAATACTTTCGTAACCGTCACCCCTTTTTCTAATAACCAATCTACCAGGTGCATGCTGTCAACCATGGAAGTATGATTTCCCGTTATACCTACCTTTTTATCTGTCAGCAAATCCGAATATTCAGCGAACTGCTTCGCTCCAACTTCAATTTCAGCATCTGTCTTAAAGCGCGTTGATTGAGCATAAGCTGACGAAATCAAGGACAAAAAGCAATATAAAAGGATGACCAGTCTCATATTGTCAAATTAGATTGTCAAATTTGCGCATCTTCAACACCAATATCATTATTGGTCACTGAAGTTTTAAACAGAAAGCCATTGCAATTCGAATTTTTCATTTCAAAAAGAATGATTGCGGACCGCAGTTCGGGTCCGAAAAGTCAAAGTTCGTCTGCCATTGTTCGCATTGCTGTTGCTGGGATTGCCATCGGCATGGCTGTTATGATACTTTCCGTTGGAATAGTGCATGGATTTCAAAATGAAGTGCGCCAAAAGGTAATCGGATTCGGATCACACCTTCAAATTTCATTGTACAACCCCCAAAATGCGCTCGGTGTAAAACCGATGATTGCAGACCAACCCTTTGTCCATCAAATCTTGGCCGAGCCTTCAGTCAAAAGCATTCAAGCATACGCCTATAAAAGTGGTATCATAACAGCCAATGGAGAAATCCAAGGCATTATGAACAAGGGAATTTCAAATGATTTTGACTGGGATTTCTTTAAAGCGAACATGATTGAAGGTCGCGCATTCAAATTGAACGACTCAATTGCCAACGACAGTATCGTAATTTCAAATAGGATTTTGAATAAACTCAACCTCAAACTGGGTGAAAAAATTACAGTGTCTTTTTTTCAGGATGAAAAAGAGCGAAAGCGAAGATTCATCATTGGAGGCGTTTATGAAACTGGAATGGAGCAATTTGATGGGAGTATTTTATTATGCGATATAAAGCACATCCAAAAATTGAATGGTTGGGAAGAATCTCAAATTGCCGGCTATGAAGTGCTGCTTCATTCGTTTAAAGACCTCAATCAACTTGATAAAATTGTGAAAGAATACATCACGTATGAGTTTAACACCCTAGCCATTACGGATCAATTCATGGAAATATTTGGATGGTTGGAATTGCAAGACATTAACGTAGTAATCATTTTAACCTTAATGATACTGGTTTCAGGTATCAACATGATTTCAGCGCTTCTAGTAATGATCTTAGAGCGAACCAATATGATTGGTCTTCTGAAAGCAATGGGAGCTCGAAACGTGAGTATTGGGAGAATCTTTTTGATCAATGCCCTTTATCTAATTTTTATCGGAGTGGCAATAGGCAATTTGATTGGTCTAGGATTAGGATGGCTACAATCAACCTTCGAGTTGGTCAAGTTAGATCAAAGCAACTACTACGTTGATCACGTTCCTGTACTTTTTCAGGCTTCTACCATCCTTCTTATCAATGCGGGCAGTATTATCGCTTGTCTATTGATGCTGCTTTTACCTTCCCTAATTGTGAGTAGAATTGATCCTGTCAAGACCATTCGCTTCAACTAGGTAATCTTACATTTGTCGCTCAAATTTCAGAGGATTCAATGAATATCAAACAAAACATTCTAGAGACCATTGGGAATACCCCAATGATTAAGCTAAATAAAATTGCCGAGGACCTTCCAGGTACGATTTTAGCCAAGGTAGAATACTTCAATCCAGGCCACAGTGTAAAAGATCGAATGGCCCTCAAAATGATTGAAGATGCTGAGAAAAGAGGTGATATAAAACCGGGAGGAACGGTGATAGAATGTACAAGTGGTAACACAGGAATGGGGCTTGCACTTGCTTGTATCATTAAAGGCTATAAACTCATTTGTACGATGAGTGATAAGCAAAGTCAGGAGAAAATTGACATCCTCAGGGCGGTTGGAGCAGAAGTTTTTGTTTGTCCGACCAACGTATCACCGGAACACCCCGAATCGTATTACTCCTTAGCACGCAGGAAAAATGAAGAAATTAAAAATTCCTTCTGGGTAAATCAGTACGATAACCTTTCCAATAGGTTAGCACATTACGAAACTACCGGTCCTGAAATCTGGGAACAAACCGATGGAAAAATAACCCACTTTGTAGTCGGTGTGGGCACTGGTGGAACTATTTCTGGAGTTGCCAAATACCTCAAAGAGAAGAATCCAAACATTAAAATTTGGGGTGTTGATTCCTATGGATCGGTATTCAAGAAATACCATGAAACAGGAGAGTTTGATGAAAAGGAAATATACAGCTACATTACAGAAGGTATAGGCGAAGATATTCTACCCAAAAATGTTGATTTTGAACTCATTGACAAGTTTGAGAAAGTAACCGATCGAGACGGTGCTCTGGTAGCGCGCGAATTGGCTAAGAAAGAAGGTCTATTTTTAGGTTACTCTTGTGGTTCAGCATTTCAAGCTATACGCCAGCTCAAGGATGAATTGGATGAAAATTCAGTAGTTGTAGTGCTTTTCCATGACCATGGGTCTCGTTACGTTGGCAAAGTATTTAACGATACTTGGATGAGAGATCGCGGATTTCTGAATGCAGAAAACAAAGTTGCTCGAGATTTATTTGCCAATCACAAAGACCTTCCGCTTCTCACCATAGGAGCTTACGAACCCGTGCATAATGCCATAGCCGCAATGAGAAAATATGGTGTTTCTCAGCTTCCAGTAGTAGACGATTCAAAATTCGTTGGAAGCATTGATGATTCAACCTTGCTTGCTGCTCTTTCTAAAAATCCTAATTCCCGTGATGCTGAAGTAATTCAATTGATGCAGCCTCCTTTTCCAGTAGTGCAAGCCACAGATCCAATTTCAGGTATTTCAAAGCATTTCAGTGCGACAAATGGAGCGGTGCTTGTGGAGTTAGGTCAAGGTCGCTATCAAATCATTACACGTCATGATTTGGTCTCCGCAATGAGCTAGATGCTTACCAAGAAACATATCGATCAACTAAAGAGAGAAGTTACCATTGAATTTCCTCCCAAGCGCATCATAAGTTTAGTCCCTTCACAAACTGAGCTTCTTTACTCCTTTGGTTTGGAAGAAGAAGTAGTGGGTATTACCAAATTTTGTATTCATCCCAGTGAATGGTTTAGAAGTAAGCAACGGATTGGCGGTACTAAAAAAGTGAACCATGAGGCAATTGCGCGTCTTCAGCCCGACCTTATTATTGCCAACAAAGAAGAAAACACAAAAGAGGATATTGCTCTGCTCGAAACGCGCTATCCCGTTTGGATCAGTGATATTAAGCGATATGATGACGCCATAGAAATGATTTCGATGTTAGGACAGCTCACCGATCGAAAATCACAATCAAATAGGCTTTTAGAACAGATCAACCGAGCATTTGCAAACATCAACCTACCAACATCCAGAAAAAGGGTTCTTTATGTAATTTGGAATGAGCCAATCATGGCTGCTGGCAAAGACACATTCATCAATGAAATGCTTCACAAAGCAGGATTTGATAATGCAATAACCTCTCCAACTGCGCGCTATCCAGAGCTCACTACAGAGGATATTATATCCTTGAACCCCGATTTTATTTTCCTATCCAGTGAACCATTTCCTTTTGTAGAAAAACACATTGAGCGATTTGCGACAAACTTCAACAATAGCAGAATAATACTGGTAGATGGTGAGTTCTTTAGTTGGTACGGATCGAGAATGCTGCTAGCCCCTTCCTATTTTCAAGAATTGACCAAACAGACGGAGTAGACTGCTTTTCTTTTATAGATTTGAAGTATGCCACTGCATGCCACTCGGATTGCTGTTTTCTTTTTTGTTTTGCTATCGCAGTTTGCTGTAGCTCAATCAGTTGGCCTTGTTCTAAGCGGAGGTGGTGCTTCTGGGTTGGCGCATGTTGGAGTGCTTAAAGCACTTGAAGAAAATAGCATACCCATCGACTACATTGCAGGCACATCGATTGGAGGTCTCGTAGCAGGAATGTACAGCGCTGGTTATAGTCCAGTTCAAATTGAAGGATTACTTACCAGCGAAAACTTTAAGCGTTTGGCATCGGGAGAAATCGAAGATCGTTACCTCTATTACTTTCGGAAACCTATGCCCAACGCCAGTTGGATATCGATAAAATTTTCATCTTTTTCGAATTTCGTAGAAACTTCTATACCTACGAGTTTTATCAACCCTGCAGCACTTGATCTTGAGTTAATGAATTTGTTGGATCCTGCGAGCATGGCTAGTGAATATAATTTTGATAGTCTTTTTATCCCTTTCCGTTGTGTTGCCTCTGATATCGTTGACAAGAAATCGGTGATATTCAAGGAGGGAAACTTGAATGTTGCAGTGCGCGCAAGTATGACATATCCAGCTTATTTAAAGCCTATTCGAATTGATGGCAAACTCCTTTATGACGGTGGATTGTACAACAACTTTCCTACGGATGTAATGAGGGATGAATTTCATCCTGATATTATCATTGGCAGCAACGTCTCTTCGAATGAAGATCCTCCCGAAGAAGACGACTTCTTGAGCCAGATCAGAAATATGGTGGTGAATAAAACGAACTATCAACTCAATGGCGACTCAACAGTACTTATTGAGCCTAAAACTGATTTTGGAACATTCAATTTCAACCACCTGAAAGAAAGCGTAGATTCAGGTTACTCAGCTACAATGCGAGAAATAGACCACATCAAAAACATCGTGCATCGCAGAGTTCATTATAAAATGGTGAATGAAAAGAGGGCCAAGTTCAACCAACAAAAAAAAGACTTGATATTCACCAAGTATGAATACGAAGGCTTGACAAAGGCTGAAAACAATTATGTCAATAAAATTATGCAGCCCAAGCATAATAAAGCCCTGTCATTCAGCCAGATGAAAAAGAACTATTATCGAATTTATGAAAACGATAAAATTGCTCGACTTTTTCCATTTTCCACTTACAATCCAATCGACAGCACATACAAACTCACCTTAAAGGTGAAAAAAGAGAAAAATATGCTCATTGAGTTTGGTGGGAACGTTTCATCACGTCCGATCAATACTGGATACATTGGATTTGGATACAACACGATAAACAATACAGGGGTTAGTTTCAATGCCAACGCATACTTTGGCAAGCTCTATGCTTCTGTATTGGCTAAAGCTCGAGTAGATTTACCCATTCGATTTCCGATTTACATTGAGCCCATTATCACTATAAATCGCTGGAACTACTTTGACAGTCGTGCCACATTTTTCGAGGATAACAACTCTCTCTTTCTGATTCAAAATGAGCAGTTTGCACTTCTCAATTCTTCTTTCGCTGCGAGCAACAAAACAAAAATCTCGCTTTCAGGAGGACTTGTATCGCTTAGAGACGACTACTATCAAACCAATACCTTCGGGCAAGACGATATAACAGACAAAACCGTATTCCTAGGTTCAACATTTGCCGCCTCCTTTGAAAAAAACAGCCTCAACGATAAGCTGTATCCCAACGAGGGTTCTGCCTTTTCGCTTTCCATTCGCAATACCACTGGAGACGAAACATACAATCCTGGCACCACAACAGCAGAACAAAATGTATTGAGAAAAAGCCACAATTGGATTGATGCCAAACTGAGCTATGATCATTACTATAAAGCAAAAGGAATCATTCGATTGGGCCTTTATGCAGAATTGATGTACAGCAATCAAGAGCTTTTCACCAACTATACAGCCAGTGCACTTCGATCGCCTTCATTCCAGCCAACCCCAGAAAGTAAAACACTTTTTCTAGAGTCATTTAGAGCCTATCAGTATGCAGCATTTGGTCAAAAATTCATCATTAATATTATAAATGATGTGGATTTAAGGTTAGAAGGATATGTTTTCCAACCTTACCGTTTCGTTGAAAATCGAAACGACCAAGCGTTACCTCCAAATGATAAGCGAAGCCTTGCAAGACGATATACGATCGCCTCAGCAAATGCTGTGTATAGGAGCCCATTGGGGCCTATCAGTTTTTCGCTGAATTATTATTACAATGTACCTGAAATCAGCTCTGACAACTTAGGCGAACAGCGCGTGCCAGTCACCTTCCTTTTTCACTTTGGCTACATTTTATTTAATGATAGAGCACTTAAATAATACTCTGCTCAAAATAAAAAAGCCCTAAGCATGCAATATGCTTAGGGCTTCTACATTAACGATTGTATTTAAGCTTCACCAGCCGGTCCACCAAAATTCATTGGAAAAGGCGCTGCACCGCTTTGCTCAACATCTGCAATCTCCCCATGTTGCGATTCGAATTTTCTGACATTTTCATTCAGAGCCTTCAGTAAACGCTTGGCGTGCTGTGGAGTCAATATAATACGCGACTTAACCTTGGCCTTAGGTGCACCTGGCATCATGCTTACGAAATCGACAATAAACTCAGCAGTAGAATGAGTGATAATCGCGAGGTTAGAGTATTCACCCTGTGCCACATCTTCACTCAATTCGATATTGATCTGTCCTTGTTTAAGGTCTTTCTCTTCAGCCATTGCTATGCTTTATTAATTGTCTAATTCTTCAACGATTTGAGAATTGCTTACACCCACCATCTGATCGTACTCATCTTGACTACCTACAATAATGTTCTGGTAGTTTTTAAGACCTGTACCTGCTGGTATAAGATGTCCAACAATTACATTCTCCTTAAGTCCTTGCAACAAGTCTTCCTTGCCACTTACAGCTGCTTCGTTGAGCACCTTAGTCGTTTCTTGGAATGACGCTGCCGAGATGAAGCTATCCGTTTGAAGGGATGCTCTGGTAATACCTTGAAGAATCGGACGGCCCGTTGCTGAGATTGCCTCGCGGAATTCAACAAGTTTCATATCCTTTCTTCTCAATACAGAGTTTTCATCCCTCAATTTACGAGCTGAAATGATCTGACCTGCTTTTAGATTTTCGGAATCACCTGGATCAGTAACCACTTGCATTCCAAAAATCTTATCATTCTCTTCAATGAACTCAACCTTATTTGCAACTTGGTTTTCAAGGAAACGAGTATCTCCCGGGTCAAGAATAATCAACTTACGCATCATTTGGCGAACAATCACCTCAAAATGCTTGTCGTTGATCTTCACACCTTGCAGTCTGTAAACTTCTTGAATCTCATTTACAAGATACTCCTGAACTGCCGTTGGACCTTTAATTGCAAGTATATCTGCTGGAGTAATAGCCCCGTCAGAAAGTGGCTGACCCGCTTTCACAAAGTCATTCTCCTGCACTAAAATGTGTCTTGAAAGTGGAACTAAGTATTTAGACTTATCTCCTAATCTAGACTCAACAACGATCTCTCTATTTCCTCTCTTAATCTTACCGAAAGACACAATACCGTCAATCTCAGATACAATGGCAGGATTTGAAGGATTTCTAGCTTCAAAGAGTTCGGTTACTCTTGGAAGACCTCCAGTAATATCGCCCGAAGACTTACCTCCTGAACGTGGGATCTTTACTAGAATTTCACCCGCTCCTACTTTATCGTTTTCATTCACCATAATGTGAGCTCCAACTGGAATACTGTAAGTTCTGAGTACTTCACCCTTATTATCTAATACATTAATTGCTGGGTTGAGGGTTTTGTCTCTGTTATCAATAATAACCTTCTCACGGAAACCAGTTTGCTCATCTGATTCTTCCTTATAGGTAATACCTTCTTGAATACTCTCAAAAGCCAGTTTACCTCCAAATTCAGAAACGATTACTGCATTATATGGATCCCAAGAACAAATCAAATCGCCTTTCTCAACTTCTTCTCCTGGTTTCTTGAAAATTTCAGAACCATAAGGAATATTGTTGGTAGCAACAGTTAAACCAGACTTCTTATCAACCACACGCATTTCTGCTGTACGACCAATAACAATGGTTTGCTTGCTTCCATCTTTGGCAGTTTTCTCAACTGTTCTTAACTCGTCAATTTCCAATATACCTGGTTGCTTCGCAGTAATCTTCGATTCTGAAGCAATACTAGAAGCGGTACCTCCAACGTGGAATGTTCTCAAGGTAAGCTGTGTTCCTGGTTCTCCAATTGACTGAGCAGCAATAACTCCTACTGCTTCGCCCATCTTCACATCATGACCATTGGCCATGTTTTGACCATAACACTTAGAACAAATACCTCTTGGCATTTCACATGTCAATGCAGATCTAATCTCAACTTCATCAATTCCAAGTTGTTCAATCAATTCAGCCGTGTCATCAGAAATATAACCTCCTGCTTCAACGATTACTTCATCGGTTTCAGGATTCAAGATATCGTAAACTGATGTTCTACCTTGAATTCTCTCTTTCAACGATTCAACAATCTCTTCATTTTTCTTGAGCGCTGAAGCAGTTAAACCTCTCAACGTACCGCAATCATCTGAAGTTACGATAACGTCTTGAGCAACGTCAACCAATCTACGTGTTAAGTATCCAGCATCCGCTGTTTTAAGCGCAGTATCGGCAAGACCTTTACGCGCACCGTGAGTAGAAATAAAGTACTCTAAGATTGAAAGCCCCTCACGGAAGTTAGAAAGAATCGGATTCTCGATAATTTCACCTCCTTGCGATCCTGATTTTCTTGGCTTAGCCATCAAACCTCTCATACCTGAAAGCTGACGAATCTGCTCCTTCGATCCCCTTGCTCCAGAGTCAAACATCATGTAAATGGAGTTGAAGCCTTGGTTATCATTCTTCAATCGATCCATCAACACATGTGTCAACTTTGAATTGGTGTGTGTCCAAATATCAATGATTTGGTTGTAGCGTTCGTTGTTTGTAATGAGACCCATGTTGTAGTTCATCATTACTTCATCAACTTCTTGTTGCGCTTTGGCAAGTAAGTCTACTTTCTCTTCAGGTACGAGTACATCTGAAAGATTGAATGAAAGACCACCTTTGAAGGCCATGTAAAATCCTAATGATTTGATATCATCAAGGAATTTTGCAGTTTTAGCAGTTCCACAAACTTTGAGAACTCGACCAATAATATCTCTTAAAGACTTCTTGGTGAGGACTTCGTTGATGTAACCAACTTCTTCTGGAACTACTTGATTGAACATCACACGACCACAAGATGTATCTACAATTTTTCGCTCACCCCTATCACTTACTCTCACTTTAATATGAGAGTGAAGACCTAATTTACCTTCGTTATAAGCGATAGTTACTTCCTCAGGTGAATAGAAAATCTTTCCTTCACCTTTCATAGGTTGCTCTGGAGTACTTACCCTTGATTTGGTAATGTAATAAAGACCTAATACCATATCCTGAGATGGAACCGTTACCGGAGCTCCATTTGCAGGGTTAAGGATGTTATGGGAAGCCAACATTAATAATTGCGCTTCAAGGATCGCAGCGTGTCCAAGTGGCACGTGAACAGCCATTTGGTCACCGTCAAAGTCAGCGTTGAATGCTGTACATACCAATGGGTGAAGTTGAATCGCTTTTCCTTCGATCAATTTAGGTTGGAATGCTTGAATACCCAATCTGTGAAGAGTTGGGGCACGATTTAGCATTACTGGATGTCCCTTTAATACATTTTCGAGGATATCCCACACAACAGGCTCTTTCTTGTCAACAATTTTCTTAGCTGACTTCACTGTCTTTACAATACCTCTTTCGATCAACTTACGTATGATGAACGGCTTGAAAAGCTCAGCAGCCATATCTTTTGGCAAACCACATTCGTGTAATTTCAATTCTGGTCCAACAACAATTACTGAACGTGCAGAATAATCAACACGCTTTCCAAGCAAGTTCTGACGAAAACGTCCTTGCTTACCTTTCAAGCTATCAGAAAGTGACTTAAGCGCTCTGTTTGATTCAGTCTTAACAGCTGATGACTTTCTAGAATTGTCAAACAAAGAATCTACTGCTTCTTGAAGCATGCGCTTCTCATTTCTAAGGATTACTTCTGGAGCTTTAATCTCAAGAAGTCTCTTCAAACGATTGTTACGAATGATTACTCTTCTATAAAGGTCATTCAAGTCAGATGTTGCGAAACGACCTCCATCCAATGGAACCAATGGTCTCAATTCTGGTGGAATGACTGGCACAACTTTCACAATCATCCACTCAGGACGATTTGTGATATGCTCATTCGCAGCTCTAAACGCCTCAACAACTTGAAGTCTTTTCAAGGCTTCGTTCTTTCTTTGTTGAGATGTTTCAGTGCTCGCTTTATGGCGCAGGTCATAAGAAAGTGCATCCAAATCCAAGCGTTGAAGCAAATCGTATAGTGCTTCAGCTCCCATCTTCGCGATGAATTTATTTGGATCTTCATCATCCAAGTACTGGTTTTCTCGTGGAAGAGTATCTAGAATATCTAAGTACTCTTCTTCGGTCAAGAAATCCAAGTATTGAAGTGGCTCCCCTTCTTTATTGTTTGCTATACCCGCATTGATTACTACATATCTTTCGTAATAAATGATGGTATCCAATTTCTTACTTGGAAGTCCGAGTAAGTAACCAATTTTGTTTGGAAGAGATTTGAAGTACCAAATATGAGCAACGGGAACAACCAGGGAAATGTGTCCCATTCGTTCTCTTCTCACCTTCTTTTCAGTTACTTCAACACCACATCTATCGCATACAATTCCTTTGTAGCGAATGCGCTTGTATTTACCACAATGGCACTCATAATCTTTAACTGGACCGAAAATGCGCTCACAGAACAGACCGTCACGCTCAGGCTTGTATGTACGATAGTTAATAGTCTCAGGCTTTAGCACCTCACCGTGAGATCTTTCAAGGATCATTTCAGGAGAAGCTAAACTGATAGTGATTTTGTTAAAACCACTGCTTGGTTTTGTATCTTTTCTTAATGCCATTTCAACAATATAGAATGGTTAATAATAAGCTTAATCGAGTGTAATATTTAGACCTAGGCCACGCATTTCATGAAGCAATACGTTGAAAGATTCTGGAATACCAGGTTCTGGCATTGGTTCACCTTTCACAATAGCTTCGTAGGCCTTCGCTCTTCCTACCACGTCATCTGACTTCACGGTCAATATCTCACGAAGAATGTTAGCCGCACCGAATGCTTCAAGTGCCCAAACCTCCATTTCTCCAAATCTCTGACCTCCAAACTGAGCCTTACCTCCGAGTGGCTGTTGAGTGATAAGTGAGTAAGGACCGATAGATCGTGCGTGCATTTTGTTGTCTACCAAGTGATGCAGTTTCAACATATAAATCACGCCAACAGTAGCTGGTTGATCAAATCGATCTCCAGTGCCACCGTCATATAAGTATGATCTTCCGTTTTGCGGAACATTTCCTTTCTTAGTCCATTCTTCAACGTCAGCAACAGAAGCTCCATCGAAAATCGGTGTTGAGAATTTCACTCCTAAGTTCTTACCTGCCCAACCTAAAACAGTTTCATAAATCTGTCCAAGGTTCATACGAGATGGTACACCCAATGGGTTAAGAACAATATCAACAGGAGTCCCATCTTCCAGGAACGGCATGTCTTCTTGACGAACAATCTTGGCAACAATTCCCTTGTTACCGTGTCGACCTGCCATCTTATCACCAACTTTAAGCTTTCGCTTATTGGCCAAATAAACTTTAGCCAATTGAATAATACCCGCTGGAAGCTCATCTCCAACAGTAATAGAGAACTTCTTGCGCTTCATTGCACCTAACGACTCATTCGCCTTCACACTGTAGTTATTCAATGTGCGCTTAATCATCGCATTTTTGTCATCATCAGTTGTCCATCCATTTGGATTCAAATTGGTATAATCCAAACCGGTTAAGCTCTTTTGAGTGAACTTGGTACCTTTTTTAATGAGTTCTTCATTAAAATTATTAAATACGCCTTGAGATGTTTTTCCATTTACAATTGCAAATAGCTTCTCAACCAAGCGACTATTCAATGCATCGATCTCTTTCTCATATTCTTTGTCGATCTCTTCGATGATGTTCTTTTCTTGAGCCTTCATCTTGCGGTCTTTGATTGCTCTTGAGAATAATTTCTTCTCAATAACAACTCCAGAACCACTTGGTGGAACCTTCAAAGAAGCATCTTTCACATCACCCGCTTTATCTCCAAAAATCGCGCGAAGCAATTTTTCTTCTGGAGTAGGATCTGTTTCTCCTTTTGGAGTGATCTTTCCGATTAGAATATCACCTTCCTTAACTTCTGTTCCAACTCGAATCAAACCATTTTCATCGAGGTTCTTCGTTGCTTCTTCACTAACGTTTGGAATATCAGCAGTAAGTTCTTCTAGACCTCTTTTTGTGTCGCGTACTTCCAGCACATACTCGTCAACGTGAATACTCGTGAAGATATCATCACGAACAACTTTTTCAGAGATAACGATCGCATCCTCGAAGTTGTAACCTTTCCAAGGCATGAACGCAACCATCAAGTTTCTTCCTAGTGCAAGTTCTCCTTGTTGTGTTCCATAGCCTTCACATAGCACATCACCTTTCAATACTTTTTGGCCTTTCAACACGATAGGCTTCAAGTTGATGGTAGTGCTTTGGTTGGTTTTCTTAAACTTAATTAGCGGGTAAGTCTTGTATTCATTATCGAAGCTTACAAGCTCGTCATCTTCGTTTCTGTCATACTTAACTGTGATAGAATTCGCATCAACGCTGTCAATCACACCATCTCCTTCAGCATGAATCAATACTCTTGAATCATGTGCAACCAATCTTTCCAATCCAGTTCCAACGATAGGAGATTCTGGACGCAATAACGGCACTGCTTGACGACTCATGTTAGATCCCATCAAAGCACGGTTAGCATCATCATGTTCCAAGAAAGGAATCAATGACGCAGCAATGGATGCAATCTGGTTTGGAGCAACGTCCATTAAAGTCAATTGAGACGGCTCAACAACCGGAAAATCACCTTCGAATCTGGCTTTCACCTTTTCCGTTGTAAACGATCCTTTATCATTGATCTTAGCGTTCGCCTGAGCGATCATCTGCTCATCTTCTTCTTCAGCGCTTAGGTATATGATATCATCCAACTTCACTGTTCCATCAGCAACCTTTCGGTAAGGCGTTTCGATGAAACCAAGCTTATTCACTTTCGCATACACACAAAGCGAAGAAATCAAACCAATATTTGGTCCTTCAGGTGTTTCAATCGTACATAAACGACCGTAGTGCGTATAGTGCACGTCTCGTACCTCGAAACCAGCTCTCTCTCTTGAAAGACCACCTGGTCCAAGTGCTGATAATCTTCTCTTGTGGGTAATCTCCGATAATGGATTTGTTTGGTCCATGAACTGAGATAACTGGTTTGTTCCGAAGAATGAGTTGATCACAGAAGATAATGTCTTCGCGTTAATCAAATCGATAGGAGTAAATACTTCGTTGTCACGAACATTCATACGTTCACGGATTGTTCTAGCCATTCTAGCTAGTCCAACTCCAAACTGATTATACAACTGCTCACCAACTGTTCTTACCCTTCTATTGCTTAAGTGATCGATATCGTCAACGTCAGTCTTTGAGTTGATTAATTCAATCAAATACTTAATGATTTCAATGATATCAACCTTTGTAAGAACCCTGTTCTCAATATCGATATCCAACCCAAGTTTTTTATTGATTCTGTATCGACCTACTTCTCCTAAGTCATATCTCTTATCCGAGAAGAAAAGCTTATCAATAATACCTCGTGCTGTCTCCTCATCTGGTGGCTCAGCATTACGCAGGATTCTATAGATATGCTCTACCGCTTCTATTTCAGAGTTAGAAGGGTCTTTCTGCAATGTGTTGTAAATGATGGCATGATCAGCCGCATTCACATTTTCCTTGTGTAGAAGTATAGTTTTTACTTCTGCGTCAAGTATGATATCAGTATGAGAATTTTCAATTACAGTTTCGCGATCGATCACCACTTCGTTTCTCTCGATGGATACAACCTCTCCTGTATCTTCATCTACGAAGTCTTCAAACCATGTTTTCAAAACACGCGCTGCTAATCTTCGACCTACAACTTTTTTGAGTCCTGTTTTGCTTACTTTAACCTCATCAGCCAAGTCGAAAATCTCAAGGATTTCCTTATCACTTTCGTAGCCGATTGCTCTAAGTAGTGTTGTTACAGGTAATTTTTTCTTACGATCGATGTATGCGTACATCACCGCATTAATGTCTGTTGCGAATTCTATCCAAGAACCCTTGAACGGAATAATTCTCGCAGAATAAAGCTTCGTGCCATTCGCATGAAAGCTTTGACCAAAAAACACTCCAGGAGATCTGTGCAATTGAGAAACTACCACCCGCTCAGCACCGTTGATCACAAAAGAACCACGAGGAGACATGTATGGAATGGTTCCTAAATACACATCTTGAACGATGGTCTCGAAATCCTCATGTTCAGGATCGGTACAGTACAATTTTAGTTTCGCCTTCAACGGAACGCTATATGTCAGCCCTCTTTCTATACATTCCTCAATAGAGTATCGAGGTGGATCAACGAAATAATCCAAAAATTCAAGAACGAAATTGTTTCTTGAATCCGTGATAGGAAAATTCTCGCTGAAAACGTTGTATAGACCCTCGTTTTCTCTATCCTCTGGAGATGTCTCCAATTGGAAAAAGTCCATAAACGACTTTATCTGGATATCAAGAAAATCCGGGTATTGAAGTTGGTTTAGAGTGCGGGAAAAGTTTACTCTTTCCGGAATATTCGATTTGGTCATGGAAAAGTTAAATTATTAATACAAACAACCACAAAGCACAAAGGGTTTAGCCCCAGAATTGGAGCTAAACCTTTGAAAGTACTTATTTAAGAGAATTACTTGATCTCAACCTCAGCTCCAGCTTCTTCAAGCTGCTTTTTAAGTGCTTCAGCCTCATCTTTTGCTACACCTTCCTTCAATGGTTTTGGTGCACCATCAACTAATTCCTTAGCTTCTTTCAAGCCAAGACCAGTCATCTCTTTTACTAATTTCACTACTGCAAGCTTAGATGCTCCTCCACCTTTAAGGATTACATCAAACTCACTTTTATCTGCAGCAGCTTCTTCACCGCCACCAGCAGCAGGACCAGCAACAGCTACTGCAGCAGCAGCAGGCTCAATCCCATATTCATCTTTAAGTATAGTTGCAAGTTCGTTTACCTCTTTTACAGTAAGGTTTACTAGTTGCTCTGCGAAAGCTTTCAAATCAGCCATTTCTTTATTTATTAAATGTTTAACCTAAGTTCTAATTAAAATTACGATTCCCTCTCTTGGAGAGTCTTGACGATACCTGCCAATGTTCCACCTCCAGACTTAAGTCCAGAAATTACATTCTTAGCAGGTGATTGAAGTAAGCCAATGATCTCACCGATCAATTCATCTTTAGATTTCAATGCTACAAGAGCATCAAGATTTGTGTCACCTACGTAAACACTCTCTTGAATGTAAGCTCCTTTTAATACAGGAACTTTCGATTTCTTTCTAAAATCCTTGATCAATTTAGCTGGCGCATTGCCAACTTCCGAAATCATTAATCCGGTGTTACCTACCAATACAGATGATAAATCACCATACTCTCTGCCTTCAACTCTATCCATTGCTTTTTGAAGCAATGAATTTTTAACTACTTGCAATTGCACATCTCGTTGGAAGCATAGTCTGCGCAATTTACTTGTGTCTTCAGCATTAAGACCGGCAATATCTGTAAGGTACACCACCTCACTCTTACTCAATCTCTCAGCAAGATCACTGATAAAAGAATCTTTTTCTTGACGTGTCATCTCACTTTGTTGATTAAGTTATTATAAGCTTGCAGACTTTGTGTCTACCTGCACACTTGGACTCATAGTACTAGACATATAAATAGTCTTAACATAAGTACCTTTTGCTGACGCAGGCTTTAGCTTAATAATTGTCTGTAACAGCTCACTCGCGTTTTCCGCGATTTTTTGTGCATCGAAGGAAACCTTTCCAACGGAAGCATGCACGATTCCATACTTATCTACTTTGAAATCGATCTTACCAGCTTTCACCTCCTGAACGGCCTTTCCCACTTCCATGGTTACAGTGCCCGTTTTCGGATTTGGCATCAAGCCTCGTGGACCAAGCACACGTCCTAAAGGACCAACTTTGCCCATAACGCTTGGAGTAGTGATGATAACATCAACATCTGTCCAACCGCCCTTGATCTTTTCAATATACTCATCCAATCCAACGTGCTCAGCACCAGCATCCTTGGCTTCCTGCTCTTTGTCAGGAGTACAAAGCACCAACACCTTAACGTCTTTACCAGTTCCGTGTGGAAGCGTAACAACACCACGAACCATTTGATTAGACTTTCTAGGATCGACACCTAACCGTATACTCACATCAACGGAGGCATCAAACTTAGTAGTAGATATATCTTTAATCAATGCACTTGCATCTTTCAATGAATACAATGCATTCTTGTCTACCTTCTCGATAGACGCTTTTCTATTTTTTGTAAGACTCATCTGCTTTCTTATTTAATTGCAACTCCCATGCTGCGAGCAGTACCCGCAACCATTTTAATTGCTGATTCAACAGTAAAGCAGTTTAAATCGACCATTTTGTCTTCTGCTATAGTTCTAACCTGATCCTTCGTAATCGTTCCTGACTTAATTCGGTTCGATTCAGCAGAGCCAGACTTGATTTTTGCGGCTTCTTTAATCTGGATAGCTACCGGTGGAGTTTTAACGATAAAGTCGAATGACTTGTCTCCATAAACTGTGATGATTACAGGAAGAATTTTTCCTGCTTTGTCTTGAGTTCTAGCATTGAACTGCTTACAGAACTCCATGATGTTGACACCTTTAGCACCTAGTGCTGGTCCAACGGGCGGAGACGGGTTAGCGGCTCCTCCTTTTACTTGCAACTTAATAAGTGCACTTACTTCTTTCGCCATTGTATAAAATTTAGTTCAAGCGTTGCGCTCTCTAAGTCGCAACTCCTAATTAATTGATTACTCTTTTTCTACTTGCATATAACTAAGCTCAAGCGGAGTTTTTCTTCCGAAAATCTTCACCATCACTTTTAGTTTCTTCTTCTCTTCGTTGATTTCTTCAATAACGCCTGAGAAACTATTGAACGGCCCATCAATTACCTTAACTGCCTCACCAACAACAAATGGTATGTTTAATTCTGCTTCACTATCAGCCAACTCATCAACCTTTCCTAACATTCTATTTACTTCATTCACACGAAGTGGAATTGGCTGACCACCCTTTTTATCAGTTAAGAAACCAATCACGTTAGTGATTCCTTTAACTATATGAGGAACCTCTCCAACCAAATTGGCTTCTATAAAAACATATCCTGGATAGAGATTTCTCTCTTTCGACATCTTCTTTCCGTTGCGAATTTGGTACACCTTTTCAATGGGTAAAAGGATCTGAGAGACGTACTCTTGCATTCCAAGACGTTCGATCTCCATTTCAAGATACTCCTTCACCTTCTTCTCCTTCCCGCTTATCGCGCGAACGACATACCACTTATTTGCAGTTTTAGTTTCAGACATCTTAACCAAATATTTTCAAATAGATAACATCCATCATCTGACCAAAAGCAAAATCCATCAGATAAATCAAACCGGCAATGATGAAAGTTGCTACCAGCACAACTATACCGCTGCTCTGAAGTTCTGACCAAGTTGGCCAGCTTACTTTATTCGTAAGCTCGTCAGTTGCTTCCTCTATATATGTTCTTATTCCTGCCATTTTCTTTAGTTGCACGGGTGGTAGGAATCGAACCCACAGCCCCTGGTTTTGGAGACCAGTGCTCTACCAATTGAGCTACACCCGTAATTTCTGAGATGCTTACTTTAATCGTAGAACACCTATTTATAAAACAACAGAAAGTGTGGAGCCAAAAAACGACTCCACACTTCTGAATAATTAAACTGTTTCTTAGGCGATAATCTCAGTAACCTGCCCAGCTCCAACAGTTCTACCACCTTCACGGATAGCGAACTTAAGACCTTGGTTAATTGCTACAGGAGCAATTAAATTTACTTCAATTGTCAAGTTATCACCTGGCATCACCATTTCTCTTCCTTCTCCAAGAATGATCTCACCAGTAACGTCAGTTGTTCTTAAGTAGAACTGAGGACGGTACTTATTGTGGAATGGAGTGTGACGTCCACCTTCTTCTTTCTTAAGGATATAAACCTCAGCTTTGAATTTCGTATGAGGAGTAATTGAACCTGGCTTACAAATAACCATTCCTCTTCGGATATCAGATTTTTCAATACCTCTCAAAAGAAGACCTACGTTATCACCTGCTTCACCTCTGTCCAAAATTTTACGGAACATCTCAACACCAGTAATAGTAGAAGTGTGCTTCTCTTCGAAACCAATGATTTCTACTGGATCACCAGTATTGATAACACCTGCTTCAATACGACCTGTAGCAACAGTACCACGACCAGTAATTGAGAACACGTCTTCAACAGGCATCAAGAAGTTCTTATCTACATCACGAGGAGGCATTGGAATGTAGCTATCAACTGCATTCATCAAGTCCATAATCTTTTCTTCCCACTGAGCCTCACCGTTCAATCCACCTAGAGCAGATCCTTGAATAACTGGCGCGTTGTCTCCATCGTAATCATAGAAAGAAAGCAACTCTCTAATTTCCATTTCAACAAGTTCCAATAGCTCTTCATCGTCAACAAGGTCAACCTTGTTCATGAATACTACGATCTGTGGAACACCTACCTGACGAGCAAGAAGGATGTGCTCACGAGTCTGTGGCATTGGTCCATCAGTTGCAGCAACAACTAAAATAGCACCATCCATTTGAGCAGCACCTGTTACCATGTTCTTTACGTAGTCAGCGTGACCTGGACAGTCAACGTGAGCGTAGTGACGGTTTTCAGTTTGGTACTCTACGTGAGATGTATTAATTGTAATACCTCTTTCTTTTTCTTCTGGTGCGTTATCGATTGAATCGAATGAACGAAGTTCTGAGAAACCTTTCTTAGCAAGAACTGTAGTGATTGCTGCAGTCAATGTCGTTTTACCGTGGTCAACGTGACCAATAGTTCCAATGTTTAAGTGTGGTTTGGAACGATCAAAATTTTCCTTTGCCATGACTTATTACCTATTTAGTTTAATTATTGAGTTTACTTATTTATTCTTCTTTCTATGAGCCAATGAGGGGAATTGAACCCCTGACCTCTTCCTTACCAAGGAAGCGCTCTACCCCTGAGCTACATCGGCTTTATATAACTCTCGGAAGAGCCTTTGTATTAAAGGTGGACTCCACCTATTAAATTCCTTTATCGTTAATAATTAAGAGCGGGAGACGAGACTCGAACCCGCGACCCTCAGCTTGGAAGGCTGATGCTCTACCAACTGAGCTACTCCCGCTTAAATATTATAATTCGATGAACGAATCTTATTTCAAATAACAACTACCAACCCTACCGTTAGTTCTACCACTATCTTCAGTGGGGAGAGAAGGATTCGAACCTTCGAAGGTAAAAACCAACAGATTTACAGTCTGTCCTCGTTGGCCGCTTGAGTATCTCCCCTACATTCTTAGATCAAAAGATCTACCGTCTAAACGAGCCGGTGGAGGGATTCGAACCCCCGACCCGCTGATTACAAATCAGCTGCTCTGGCCAACTGAGCTACACCGGCAAATGTATATTTCAATGAACTACATAAAAAATGCAGACCCCCTTGAAAAAGGTCTGCAAATTTATACATAGTTTCAATTGAAACAAGAGATGGATGTTTTTTTTCACGAACGCGATTCAAACATCCCGATTTCAGGTCAATAAACTTGCTGAAGTTTGCCTTTTTTCCTTCTTACTTGACGCCTCAGAGCTTCAGCAGCAAGGTCAGTTGCTTCTTCAAAACTCTTGCATTGCTTCTTTGCGAACATTTCTTTTCCAGGAGTATTCAATCGAATTTCAGCTACTTTATTTCCTTCCACACTATTCTTATCAATTCGCAGGTAGACTTCACTGGATATTATATCGCTGTAAAACTGATCTAATTTATTTACTCTTTGTTGGATGAATTCGATGAGTTTTTGATCTGCATCAAAGTGAATTGAATGAACTTTTATTTCCATCTTGATTTCATTTTTTGCTCCTGGGATGAGCGTGTTTATAAACGTCTTTTAATTTCTCTAAGGAGGTATGGGTATAGACTTGTGTGGTCGCCAAGCTCGCATGACCAAGAAGCTCCTTTATGGATTGCAAATTGGCCCCTTCGTTTAATAAGTGAGTCGCGAAAGTGTGCCTGAGCACATGAGGGCTTCTTTTTTCCATTGTCGTCACTTTCGAAAGGTAATTTTTTACACAATCATAAACAAGACTTGGATATAATTTTTGCCCTTTGGCTGTTAAAAAAAGATATGGCGATGAGGAAGACAAAGCGTTTCTCTCGTTTAAATATTGATTCAGCACATAGATGAGCTCACCAGCAATTGGAATGATGCGTTCCTTGTTTCGTTTTCCCAAAACTTTGAGTTGACCAGAAGAAAAATCAATATCCGAAACCTTCAGGTTGATCAATTCATCTCTTCGCAATCCGCAAGCATAAAGCACACTGAGTATTGCAAAAGTTCTCTTTCCGTCAAAATCATCGCTAAATGAAGCGGGGTCAAAGAGCTGTTTTATTTGATCACTGCGCATTACACTAGGCAAGTGTAAAGATGTTTTTGGGCGTTGAATGCTTTTCGCAGGATTTGATTCCAGCGCGCCCTCTTTTACTAAAAAGCTATAAAAGGATTGGATCGAACTTAACTTTCGATTTATCGAGCGAGAAGAAATTCCTGATTCAGCCAAATCAGCAATGAATGAGCTAATCATTCTTCGCGTCACCAGTTGCACTTCATCAATCTCAAAAAATACTTGAATGTAATCAGAGAAGGAGGAAAGGTCATTTCGATAGGCGGATATGGTATGCGCGCTATACCTTTTTTGATAGGTCAGGTAATCAAGAAATTGGGATACATACTCTTTCACAAGTTTTCTATGCATTTGAAACTTGTGTAATATAAAAAATCCATCCCGAAACGAGATGGATTTATGATAATTTATGGATAACGAATCTAATCTTGAGACCCGTACTTTTCATTTTTGTAGATAGCCTTCAATCTCTGCTCACGATTTTCCACAGAAGGCTTCGTGAACTTTTGACGCTTTCGCAACTGCTTCATCGTACCAGTTCTTTCGAATTTCTTCTTGTACTTCTTAAGAGCCTTTTCAATAGACTCACCTTCTTTTACTGGAATAATTAACATACTATCTTCTTAAATTGAGGGCGCGAATTTATAAATAAAATACAACTACGACAACTATTTTAATAATTCACGTGAAATAACAAGTTTTTGAATCTCGGAAGTCCCTTCACCAATAGTGCACAACTTGCAGTCCCTGTAGTATTTCTCAGCTGGAAAGTCTTTCGTAAATCCATATCCACCGAAGATTTGTACTGCCTCATTAGCGCATCGAACTGCCACTTCAGAGGCATAGTATTTCGCAAAGGCTGATTCTTTGGTCATTTTTAGTCCTCTATTTTTCATATCCGCAGCTTGCAATGTAAGCAGTTCAGCGGCTTCTATTTCGGTAGCCATATCCGCCAATTTAAACCCAATAGCCTGAAACTTTGAAATTGGTTGACCAAATTGTTCCCTTTCTTTGGAGTATTTAACTGAAGCTTCCAATGCTCCTTTAGCTATTCCAACCGAAAGTGCAGCAATAGAAATTCTTCCTCCGTCTAAAACTTTCATTGCTTGAATGAATCCATCGCCTTCTTTACCCAACATATTCTCGTGAGGAACACGGCAGTTGTCAAAGAATAAGCCTGCGGTTTCCGAGGCACGCATTCCTAACTTGTCTTCTTTTTTGCCTCCACTAAATCCGGGAGTTCCTTTTTCAATCACGAAGGCAGACATCCCATGGGAATCTCCTTTTTCTCCAGTTCTAACAATCACCACAGCAACATCCCCGCTAATGGCATGGGTAATGAAATTTTTACTTCCGTTAAGCACCCAATGATCTCCATCCCTCACAGCCGTGGTGTTCATGCCACCCGCGTCTGAACCAGTTCCTGTTTCGGTGAGACCCCATGCACCAATCCACTCAGCTGTAGCTAATTTTGGAAGCCACTTTTTGCGCTGGTCTTCGTTTCCAAACATTAGAATATGATTGGTACAAAGTGAATTATGGGCGGCAACACTTAGACCTATTGACCCACACACTTTTGCGATTTCACTAACAATAGTGTAGTATTCAAAATATCCAAACCCTGCACCTCCATACTGCTCTGGAACAAACACTCCCATCATACCAAGATTGCCCAATTTTTTGAAAAGCTCTACTGGAAAGAATTGTTTTTCGTCCCATTCCATAACGTAGGGACGGATTTCTTTCTCAGCAAAATCCCTTACCATTTGGGTAATCATTTCCTGATTTTCGTAATGCTCAAAATTCATACATCAATATTTTAAAAGTGAAACAATGTTAGAGGAATAAGGTTGAAGGTTTTTGCTGCCCCTGAGAAAGCCCAGCTCCACAACAAAACTATAACCTTTGATCACAGCCTGATTCATACCTATAAGTTCAGATGCAGCTCCGGCAGTTCCGCCAGTAGCTAATAGATCATCATGAATTAATACATTTTGAAACGGTTTAATGGCGTCTTCATGCATTTCGATAGCGGCAGATCCATATTCTAGGTCATATTTCAATTCAATGGTCTTTCCGGGAAGCTTTCCTTTTTTTCGAATCAGAGCAAATGCACAATTCAATCTCTGCGCCATCATCAAACCAAAAATGAATCCCCTACTTTCCACTCCAGCAATCACATCAATTGATTCTGATCTAAAAGGATCAACGAGCGCATCTGCAATATCACTGCATAAAATAGGGTCAGTGAGTAAAGGTGTAATATCTTTAAACTGAATACCGGGCTTTGGAAAGTCAGGAATGGTGCGAATTGAAGATGTAATTCGGGTAGATAAATTCATTTAACCATTAAATAGGGTGCAATTTTAAGATAAACCGAATCGGTAATGACATCCGTTCGCAATATTTCCTTAACACTACGAAATCCTTGATGTTGTTCTCTGTAGGCCATAATGATACGAGCTTGCTTCCATGACAAGTAAGGATGTCTGCCTAATTCTTTCAACGAGCAAGAGTTAAGGTCAATTCTTTTGACACTTGATGTATCCAAGACTGTTTTCTCAGAGAGTATCGTGAGTGTTTCATCACGCACTTTGTAAAGACCAAGCAGTTGATCAAAGCTGCGAAAGCCTCCATAACGCTCCCGCAGTTCGACTATTTGTTTAGCGTAAAACGAACCTATTCCAGGTATGGACTTAAGCAGGTTTGTATCAGCCGTATTCAGATCTATTAAAACAAACTCTGATGAATCCTTGAGCGATTGATTTTCTTTCGAAAACCGACCTCTTTCAACTGGAAGAGCCTCTTTTGCAAAATCTTGATCAATTTCAATGTATGGAAATGCTTGTTGAAGCCAAACAGTGTCAATGTTATAGACCTTTTTCAAATCTTCTGCACTCTCAAATGGCCTAACTTTTTCTCTATACTTGATGATCCGAGCAGCCATCCAAGGCTTCAGACCGAGCTCAATCAATTCGCTGGTGTCTGCCTTGTTTGGGTCAAAGGAATGCCAATCAATAGACTCCATCTGAGAAGCTGATGAACCAGATGAAGTCGCAGATATCAACGTCTCATTTTTGTTTGAGTATGAGATTGATTCAGAAAGGGAACGAAATGCTAGAAGATCCTCTTCAGAATATTTTTCATAGCTAAGGGGATAAAACTTTACACCCAAGTGCAAACAGCACAATACGAGTAAAAGAATCACAAGAGAATAGACACCACGGCTTTCGCGTTTATTGAAAGTGAAATAATCGCGTGCTATTCTTTTCCAGATCATCCAGAGTTATTTGTATGCTTTGATCTCTCCTGATTTAATTTTTCGAAAATATTCTGCTAAGTCTTTTCTAACCTCTCCTGAAAGAAAATACAATCCTAGCACATTTGGAAAGGCCATAGCAAAGATCATGGCATCTCCAAAATCAAAAACTTGATTCGCACTTATTGCCGCTCCCACGATTACTAAAAGACAAAATAACACCTTGTAGATGGTGATTGCCAGTTTACTATTTCCAAAAAGGTATGACCATGCTTTTATACCATAGTAACTCCAGCTGATCATGGTTGAAAGCGCAAATAATATAACCGCAACGCTAAGCACCACGGGGAACCAACTAATCGATTGTGCAAATGCTGAAGAGGTCAAACCAATGCCTGCCGCGTTGCCTCCTGTAGTTGCAGAGAGCAAAGCTTCTTCTTGGGTAAAGCTTCCGTAATCAGCAAAAATGATCACCAAAGCGGTCATGGTGCAGATAACAACCGTATCAATAAATGGCTCAAGAAGCGCCACAATGCCTTCACTCACAGGTTCATCCGTTTTTGCGGCAGAATGTGCGATAGACGCGGAACCAATTCCCGCTTCGTTGGAGAATGCAGCGCGCTTAAATCCCAAGATTAGAACGCCAACAAAACCTCCATACATGGCATCAGGGCTAAACGCCCCGCCAACAATCTGTTGAAATGCCCAACCTATGTGGCTGATGTTCATTCCAATCACGATAATCGCGGCCACAACGTAAATAGCGACCATGAAAGGAACTACTTTATCGGTAACCTTAGCAATGCTCTTAATGCCACCAATTATGATAGCTCCAACAACTAGAGCCATGATCAATCCAAATATCCATCCTCTATTAAAAAATATACTCGCCTCACCACCTGTTACCTCAATCAGCTGTTGAGTAGCTTGGTTTATCTGAACCATATTTCCACCCCCAAATGAACCGCCAATACAAGCCACTGAAAATATCACAGCCAAAACCTTCCCTAACTTAGATTTTCCTTGTTTCGCCAAGCCTTTGCTGAGATAATACATTGGTCCGCCTGAAACGCTGCCATCTTCGTGTTCTTGACGGTATTTCAAACCCAACGTACATTCTACAAATTTTGACGACATACCGATGAGTCCAGCGGCAATCATCCAAAGAGTAGCCCCAGGCCCACCAAGAGATACAGCAATGGCAACGCCCGCGATATTCCCTACTCCAACTGTTCCGGACAAGGCTGCGGTCAGCGCCTGAAAATGGGACACTTCTCCACTATCGTCTGGATTATCATATTTACCACTTACTACTTCAATGGCATGCTTGAATCCTCGGATATTGACAAATTTCATGTAGATCGTGAAAAATAGTGCTCCTACAATTAGCCAAACCAGTACGAATGGAATGGACATATCTCCTATTTGAACCGAGAAAAATATCACACTCATTAGAGCAGAAGTAATCGGCTCCATGAAATCGTTGATTCTGTCGTCAATAGTGCGATTAGCTTCCTGAGAAAAAGCAGAAAGGGATGATAATATTAAGGCAAAAAACAAAAGGTATTTGCTCAGATTTTTCATAAAATTTTGTTGCATAGGCCCCAAATATATAAATCTGTAGGCAGCAACTATCAACCTCACTGAAACGTGAGCAATCTGAGCCCTTCTTCTATGGATTTTGGCTCGTAGTTAAATAAGGTTCTTGCCTTTTGTAAATTGAAGCCGCTTGTCATAGGTCTATGCTCACCATCTATCTCATTCGTAGTTTTAACTGGTCGCAACAGTTTAGGATCTAAGCCAAACAGACCAGCTACTTTCAATGCAAAATCGTACATATTAATCAACTCAGGACCTGCAATGTGCAAGAAACCTGTATGCTCAGAAAAAAGAGCTTCTTTCACCACGCTGGCCAAGTCAGTGACGTGGGTGGGCATTCTCACCTGATCAGAAGTCACAAACATCACCTCGCCTTTGCTCAATTTATCGATAACCAGCAGAGGGAAGTTCAGTCTTGGAATTTGTTTGAAATGTCCATACACGAGAATAGGTCTGATGATGAAATGATTTTCCAAGACATCTTTCACAGCCAGCTCACTTTGCCTTTTTAATCGGCCATAGGTGCTTATTGGAGATGGTACATCGGTTTCAGAGTAATCAGCTCTTTTGCCTTCAAACACAAAGTCTGTAGAAAAATGAATCATTCGTGCGTCATTCGCAGCGCACCAATTAGCAATTTCCCTCACAGCATCAACATTCACTCGCTCCGCATAGGTCGGATTCTGAGCAACATCTGCAATGGATGTTACTGCAGCCGTATGAACAATGACTTTGGGTTTAAGTAGCGAAAGAAAATGGGAGATCTGTGAGGTCTGACTAAAATCAAAAGGTATAAATCTATCGTATGGAAGCTCTTGATTGCTCCTAGCAGTGTAGAATATTTCAGTTTTATCGTCTAGCGCACTTACAACACCTCTTCCTATTAAACCGGTAGCCCCGGTTATCAGAACGCGCCTACTCATCAATATGCAATGCTTGCTTTAGCTTTATTATTTGGTGAGTATTCCCGAGCACGAATAGTTTCGATTTAGGAACCAACTCCGTTTCTGGAGAAGGGTTAACGATGATTCGGTTTTCAGGGGTTTTAAAACCAATGATTCTCGCACCGGTTTGGTATCTTTTTTCCAACTCGAGAATTGACTTATGTTCAAAGTCGGAAGGCAGGTTTTTAAACTGAATTTCAACCAAGGTGGTTTCATCTTCTCCCATCATTGAAATGTGATCGAGGAATTGCATTAAATCAGGACTGGTTACCAAAGATGCCATATGCGCGCCCCCAACCTTATCTGGTAAGATCACATTGTTTGCTCCGGCAATTCTCAATTTATGTTCACTTCGATCATCGCTTGCTCTGGAAATGATATTCAGTTGCTTGTTGATGTCGCGGGCCGTGAGTACCACAAAAAGGTTGTCCGTATCTCGGGGAAGGGTCGTAATGAGCGCAAGTGCTCGATTGATACCCGCTTTGATAATCACGGTGTCATCGGTAGCATCCCCTTCAATAACCAACACAGTCGGATCTTCCTCGCGAATCTTGTGAACGAGCTCAAGTTCGCTTTCCACAACAATAAAAGGAACACCGTGAGCTTGCAGCGTTTTTACTGCTTGCCGTCCATTTCTACCATAACCACAAATGATAACGTGGTTGGAGAGTTTTTCTAACTGATTGTTCACTTGAAAGGTTTTGTAATAAATTTTATACTGTCCCGATATCAAATATCGCGTAATCATGCTAATTACATAAGCGAATGTTCCGAAGGTTGTTATAATAAGTAGCGAAGTGAACAGCTTTCCTGCTGGATGCAAAGGGCTAATCTCGCCAAAGCCTACAGTAGAGACAGTAATCACTGTCATATAGAATGCATCCATCCAAGTATAGTCTTCGAGATAGATGTAACCTAAGGTACCAAGCAGCAACACAGCCATCAGAAATGCGATGGCATAGTAAATTTCTTTGAAGTATTTAATGCTTAGCAGGAGTTTCACTTAGAACAATTATGAGATTAAAAATCCCAAATGGTTGGCTTCCTTGACTTTAAATAGTCTTTTTGTTCTATCCAAAACAAAAGCACGAAATAGATAATGACTGGTGAACCGAAAGTCAAGAACGAAACGTAAATGAAGTACATCCTGATTCGAGACGATTTAATGCCCCATTTCTCACCCAGCCACTCGCATACACCAAAGGCATTCTTTTCTAGAAATGATTGAAATTGATCTTTCATTGGGACGAAATTATCGATTTTCCAAGGTTGCAAATTACGCATTTTTTGTGAGCACAATACTGCTGTGCAAGTCCAATCAATGCCTGAGACTTCAATGCACTTTCGGACGTAATACCTAATTCACTCCACAATTTCACTATTTTATTCGATTCGGGATTTGTAGCCTCAAGCATAGAAAGTGCTTTTTCTTTGAACCCTTCTTCTCCAGTGACTTGTCCATAAAAAAATACAAATGGGGCGTGACCATTAATAACGATTAAATCGCTCATAGACCTTGAAACGCCAGAGTTAAGAATCTTTTTTGCTTCAGTTGTTAACGTGTAGTGTTCGTTCCAAAAGGAAGGCGTATTCAACTCTACCTTATCCCAATAAAACTCGCCTTTCGAGAATAATTCACTCAAGGCATAAGGTATGTGCTCTACGATGCCGGCTAACTGAACCAACCTTCTTTGCGGTAAATTATCTGGTCGAACCCTACCTGTTTTCCAGCCCTGAGACACCTCTACCAAACCATTCTTTCTCTTCAGAAACTCAAATTCATTCTTAAGTCGCGCTGGATACTCTTCAGCAAAATCATCGTTTAAAAAACCAGCCACACCCAGGAATAAAGACCCCAACTGATCGGGATCGTCAATACTCTTAGAAACAATATTGAAAGGAAGTTTTCTAGTCAATTCAAGCATTGGAAGCTTGTTGTAATTCTGCCCTAGACAAGCAGCAATTACGCTGTAAAATGTCTGTGACCAATTCTTATCCGACTGATTGAAAATGAGGGCTACGTCATTCGCCTTCCGCTCCAATCGCTCCAACATCACTCGATTTAACCAAGCTGAGCGTTTGATAGCACTTATTTGCGAGATGCTGTTTTGACAAGGGATTTTAGATTTACTGTGCTTAAGCGCTTGATAATTCCTGATGACTTCGGCCCGAATACGGCCATTCAATTCCAACGTAGGTATAGGCTGGCTGTCATCATTTAAAATGGGCATATCATCCTCAAACACCACGTGCAAAATAACGTTGCTATAGGCTGGGTCTGCGGAATGTCCGTGCTTTTGCCAATCACTCGATTTAAGATGAATCTCAACCGAACCAACCCATTTTGTATCGCCTATTGAAATTTGAGCTTCTGCAAAATCTGGACCTGAACTAAAGTTATGGGCACCAGAGGCATGTATTACTATTGTCTTGCCTTCAGTTGTTTTTAGCTCATTGCTATTGAATAGTTTGTGCTCCCAAACAAAATGCAAAAAATCCTCAACCATAGGCTCAACATTAGTTCAACATATCTCCCATTTGTATTTGAAGTTTTTCAGCTTCAATAGCGGATGCTTCTGCAAAATCTTCATCCGATGAAGCATAAATAATTTGTCGAGAACTATTCACTAATATACCAACTTCTGAGGTCATCAGTACTTTCAAATCTGTCAATTCACCTCCTTGAGCACCAACACCTGGTATTAATAAAAAATGATCCGGTGCTACTATTCTAATGCGCTCAAGGTACTGTGTCTGAGTAGCTCCAACTACGAACATGATTTGCTCAGATGTGCCGAGTTTAGCGGTTGCAGCCATTGCCGCTTCAAATACGTAGCGTCCATCTTCCAGTTTCAACAGCTCAATGTCTTTTGCACCTGTATTTGACGTTAGACCAAGAACTATGGACCACTTTCCTTCATATGCCAAGAAAGGAGTGATAGAATCTTCTCCCATGTATGGGTTTACTGTAATTGCATCGCAATTCAACGTTTCAAAAAAGGCCTTTCCATAGCGAGCAGCAGTATTTCCAATGTCTCCTCTTTTTGCATCGGCAATAATTAATGCTTCCCTTGGCGGAATTAAGTCTATCGTGCGCTGCAAAATATCCCATCCTTTGATACCCATTGCTTCGTAAAAAGCAATATTCAGTTTATATGAAACAGCAAAAGGCAAGGTTGATTCAATAATCGCCTTATTGAACTCAAACACCCCATCAGGATCGTTTTTCAATGATATTGGTAGCTTGTCAGGATCGGTATCTAGACCAACGCATAAGAATGACTTCTTTCTCTTAATTAATTCAACTAACTCGGCCTTTGTCATCGCTATTAATTTAAACTTCTTCTCCTGCTTTCAATTTCTCGGCATTCTCTGCCACCTTCAATTCCTCAATTAACTTTTGAATATCACCACCAATTACAGCATCAAGGTTATATAATGTCAAACCAATTCTGTGATCAGTCACTCGACCTTGAGGGTAATTATAGGTCCTAATTTTAGCACTTCTATCTCCTGACGAAACCATGGTTTTTCGTTTGGAAGAAATTTCAGACATGTGCTTTGAGTACTCAATATCGTACAATCTTGAGCGCAGCATTTCCAATGCCATTTCCCGGTTTGCCAATTGCGATCGCGACACTTGGCATTGAATGGTAATTCCTGATGGTTTATGTGTAAGCTGAACTTTCGTCTCCACTTTATTTACATTCTGCCCACCTGCTCCACTCGAACGCGCTGTTTTAAATTCTAGATCAGCAGGATTGATTTGGACATCAACATCGGCAGCCTCGGGCAATACAGCAACTGTAGCTGCTGAAGTATGCACCCTACCCTGTGTTTCAGTTTCTGGCACGCGTTGCACACGATGCACACCGGCCTCGTATTTTAATGTCCCATATACCTCATCACCGGTAACCTTTAGAATGATCTCTTTATAGCCTCCAGAAGTACCTTCAGTTTCATCAATTAGCTCAACTTTCCAGCCTTGCTTTTCCATGAACCGCGAATACATGCGATAAAGGTCTCCTGCAAAAATACTGGCCTCATCACCACCGGTTCCTGCTCGAATCTCAAGAATTGCATTCTTCTCATCTTCAGGATCTGAAGGAATCAGCATCCACTTGATTTTTTCCTCCATTTCTGGAATTTGTTCTTCTAGAGAATGCAATTCTTCCTTAGCAATTTCTCGCATTTCATCGTCTTTCTCGGTCTGAAGCATTTCCTTAGTGCTTTCGAGATTTGCGACTAAATTCTTATAAACCTCATAGGCTTTCACAATCTCTGTCAGTTCACTGTACTCCTTGTTGAGCTTTACGAAACGAGACATATCTCCCGTAATCTCAGGATCAGAAAGTTTCAGTTCTACTTGCGTCCATCGTTCTTTGATCGACTCAAGCTTACTCATCAATTTACTCATAAGCTTGTTTTAGAGTAGTGTAGTTTGTTTTCTCCCTGAATAATTTCTAATTCAGGTTTTTCATTCGATTCAACATGACCAATAATTTTTGCATTCACATTGAATGACTTAGCAATGTCTATAACCGTTTGAGCATACTTTTCGTCCAGATAAAGCTCCAAACGATGACCCATATTGAATACTTGATACATCTCTTTCCATGCTGTATTCGAATGTTTCTGGATCAACTGAAACATGATCGGTGTGTCAAAAAGATTATTCTTAACCACGCGATTCTTGGTAAGGAAGTGAAGAATCTTAGTTTGTCCACCTCCAGAGCAATGAATCATTCCATTTATGTTTCCTTTAAGCTCATCGAACACTTTCATCATGATTGGAGCGTAGGTTCTCGTAGGAGACAGCACCATCTTTCCCGCATCAACAGGAACACCTTCAATTCTATCGGTCAAGAAATACGGTCCTACATAGGCCAATTCTTCATCGATGGCAGAATTGAAACTCTCGGGGAATCTTTTTCCGACTTCCTTATTGAACAGATCATGTCGAGCAGATGTAAGTCCGTTAGACCCTGTTCCTGCATTCCAATAATTCTCGTATGATGCTTGTCCATCTGAAGCAAGTCCAACGATTACATTCCCTGATTTTATGTTAGAGTTATCAATAACATCTGCTCTTTGCATCACGGCCATCACAGTGCTATCTACTATGATAGACCTCACCAAGTCGCCAACATCAGCCGTCTCTCCACCTGTAGAGAAAATATTGAAACCATTGTCCCTTAAATTTTGAAGCAGCTCTTCCGTCCCCTCAATGATAGCCTTGATTACTTCTCCGGGAATCTCAGATTTATTGCGTCCAATTGTTGAAGACAACGCAATTGGTCCTCTTGCTCCTACGCAAAGTAAATCATCGGTATTCATGACCACCGCATCTTGTGCGATACCCTTCCATACCGATAGGTCATTGGTCTCTTTCCAATAGGCGTATGCCAAAGATGATTTTGTTCCTGCACCGTCTGCATGCATCACTAAACATTTGCTTTCATCACCCGACAAAACATCGGGAATGACCTTGCAAAATGCACCAGGAAACAATCCTTTGTCAATGTTTTTGATAGCATTGTGAACGTCTTCTTTACCTGCAGAGACGCCTCTTCCTGCATATTTCTTACTTACTTCCATTTTTCTTCAATAAAAAAACCGCATGAATAAGATATACCTACTCACACGGTTTCAATTATGATGTTCACCTAATTGGCGCCTTCGTTCTCTTTTGGAATAAAGTCAAAGCTCAATACTTGAAATACAGTTCTTCTGTTCTTCTGGTGTGCAATTTCTCTTTCTTCGTTGGAAGGTAGTGCTGCGATTTGAGCGTCAGAAACTATCGGGCGAGACTCGCCATATCCAACAGGCACCATCCGGGCTGGATCGATTCCTCTTTCAATCAAGTAGTTCACACATGTCTCTGCTCTTTTTTGAGAGAGCACTTGATTTGATTTATCCGATCCCCGAGTATCTGTGTGTGCAGCAAGTTCAACGATGATCGTTGGGTTTTCCTTGAGGATACTGTAGAGGTACTCAAGAGAATCTTTAGAATTGATCGTTTCGTCAATCATTAAATCCCACTTTCCTAGCTCATACAATACCAAAGGCATTTTAATCTCCTTATCACAATCGGCACAAAGCAGCGCAAAATCCTTCACGAATGCAGTTGACTCAGTTAAGCCAACAGTTGTTTCCTGTCCTTTTGCACCAAGGTATTTATGATCATTGGAAGCTGGACTTTCCACTGCCGAAACTTCAATGGTGTATGAAGTGTTCTCTAAAATGTAACGCTCTTCATTTTCGCGCATTTCAAACTCGTAATGTCCAGTTGGATC
>Ga0255773_10000486_pt1 | contig 42639 bp, 39 predicted proteins | sample 011ome_17_FD_179971 | JGI IMG/M metagenome (GOLD analysis project Ga0255773, IMG submission 179971) | Coastal salt marsh microbial communities from the Groves Creek Marsh, Skidaway Island, Georgia - 011502XT metaG (version 2) | ecosystem: Environmental > Aquatic > Marine > Intertidal zone >... | reverse complement strand
ATAGTTCTACCGTGAATCCACTCACCATCTTCTTCAAATTTGAATCCCCACGAATCATTGTATCTAAGTTTGTTCCCTTGATATATCCAATTGGTTGCTTGATAGATTGTTCCAGCGTGACCTTCTTTTGGGTCTGAGTATGATATGAGTGCTTTGATTTGTGGTGCGTTTTGTCTTAACCACTCAAAGGTTTGACCTAAGAACCAACTTTCAATGTTATGACCATACCCATCAAATACAAATAAACGAACTAACTCTAACACCTCAGTTCTATCTAAGGTCTCTGAAATGGATTGACCAGTTAACCGACCAATGGGGTCACCATAACAGGCAACCCCAATCAGTTTATCGGTGGACTCAAAGAATTGGTGAGAATCATCTTCTACATACAACCCAATTGCGTAAGATACCTTTGTCCATGCGTGAGAGTAGTGGTTAGTTACCACCATTTCTTTTGCTACTGACTTAGATATGCGTCTTACTGATAGTTTAGATGTGTCAGTATAAACTCTACCTTCTACTTTCATTGATAATCGTTAAATTCTCCAAAAAGAATATGAGTCCAAGTTTCACCTTTTACAATCCTACGAATGTTGGCAGGTGATACGCCATTGTTTCGGGCCAATACTTTGATGTTTCGGTGTCCCACAGCCCACAACTTACGAATTGCCTTTACTTGGTCTTCCGTAAGTTTGTGTTGTGGGTGTGATTCTCCTCTTAGTGCCATCTTAAACTTCCTCATCAAAAGGAATTTCCAATTGACCCTGACCGGCAGTCAAGAATTGTTCAATGTTAGGTGGTGAGAAGTTTGGCCCTTTCAAAACCTTTCCATCCTCACGATAGATAGGTTTACCATCTTCACCTAACTTTGACATATTAGAACGATGTACCTCATCAAAGACATCTTCGATTATATCACCCATTCCGTGAGCAACCATAGTTCCCAAGAGGATGTATAGTTGGTCAGCAAGAGCATCGGTAATCTCAACAAGGTCATCATTATTACAAGCTTCCAAGTATTCTACCAACTCTTCTTTACCCAATCGATATCTGAGGTAGAATTCTTCTGGTTCTAAAAGTCGTGGTTTACTACTACGAGGTTGATTGTATGCGCTTTGGAACTCCCAAAGTTGTTGTAACTGTTTTTTCATAATACTAATATACGAATTTATTTTGAATTTTCCAAAATTATTTTTCCAGCATCTAAACCACTTGGCGCTTCCCACCAAAGGTTAATTGCGATGGCACTACGAAGTCCTTTAGTTACTGGACTTACTCTATGTGGGTATCTGCCTGCTGAAAAGATTACTAATCGGTTGAATACTGGCTTTATTCTTTCGAGTTCACCATTCTCACCACTTTCGATTTCCAAATAACCACCTTCAAAGTCAGTATCTAATGGGTAAAATACAGTACCAATCATTGGTTGAGATAATTCACCTGTTGTTTCGAATAGGTGTTCATCTTTATCAAAGTGTGTGTCTAATTTAGTATCAACACCACCTTCACCATATTGACCAGTCCAATATTCAAACCCACCAACACTGTAACTATCCATAGGTGAATTTTCACCCCAAATATACTGAATCAGTTCTTTCTTTAGAGTGTCTGCTGGGGAATTCCACCAACCATCCCACCACATATACTGACCATTCTTTGAGAAGAATGTTTCATCATTTTGAATTCGTTCTAAGAGCTTTTCATCTCTTATGAAATTGTCCATTACTATCATAACTTTTCTACCTTTTTTAATGCCGATGCTATTACTTGATGCATATCATAGTATTTGTACTCTGCGAGTCTTCCACCAAATATCACCTTGTCTTTGTCAGCAAGTTCTTTATATTTCCGATACTTTTCATTATTAACCTCATCATTGACTGGGTAAAATGGTTCTACACCACGTTTATATTCTTGAGGATACTCCCTACTGATGAATGTGTTTTTTTGATTTTGATTATCGAAATACTTATGTTCGATTACTCGTGTATATGGAATATTATACTCGGTATAATTCATAACAGCACACCCTTGGTGATTTTCAGTAGGTAAATATTCATTCTCCCATCTAACGGACTTATATTCCAAATCACCAAATTCATAATCGAAGTACTTATCAATTGGACCTGTGTAAATTACCTTATCTGCCAAATCATCCCAATACTCTTTGTTTTCTAAGTAATCACAATCAGTATAGACTTTTATACCTTCTAGCATCTTCTCAAATATCTGAGTATATCCTCCGATTGGAATACCTTGGTATTTATCATTGAAGTAGTTATTATCATATGTAAATCTTACCGGCAATCGTTTGATAATTGACGCAGGTAGTTCTTTAGGGTCTTTCATCCATTGTTTAGCGGTATAACCCTTAATCAACTTTTCATAAACATCACTACCAACGAGAGAAAGTGCTTGCTCTTCGAGATTAGTCACTTTACCAGTATATCTCTGAGATTCAATCATTTCTTGTGCTTGTTTAGGTGTAGTCACACCCCACATTTTGTTGAATGTCCACATATTAAATGGAAGTGAGTAAATCTCATCCTTGTAGTTTGCTACTGGATTTAACTGAAATTGATTGAACTCAGCAAATTGGGTTATATAATCCCAAATTCGTTTATCATTGGTATGGAAGATGTGTGGTCCATATGTGTGAACGTGGATACCTGCAACATCTTCGGTATATGAATTACCACCAATATGCTTTCTCTTTTCAAGAACAACAACACTCTTACCCCTCTTATTGAGTTCGTAAGCGCATATTGCCCCAAAGAAACCAGACCCAACAATTATGTAATCGTATTTAGACATTACTTAATGCAATTTCGTGTAGTTCGTTACAAAGCGTACCAGTATCTTGGTATGCTGAATTTTCGATAAAGAATGAGAATTGAGGGAATGGGTTTATACGACCTTCCATTGTAAGGATAGATGTAACTTCCAACATATTACCCCATTGTTCAATTCTACGATAGTATTGAGCCAATTTTACAAAATGTTCATTTCGACTACCATTGAACTTACCTGCGGCTCTTAGATAGAATAACATTTTATCATATTCACCCAACCACTCATATGCCTCGCCAATCAACAAACAAGCGTAGTATCCCATATCATCTGGCATAGCAGGGTAATGGGTGTTCTTAAAGTCGTGTTTTTTGTTGAGGTAACAATCAAAGTAGAATATACATCTACGAGCATACTCATCTGAGTGGTCTTTACCAAATGGTAGATTACCCACATCGCGATACCCATCATTGTAAGACTTACCAATATACCAAAGGTGATACTCATCCTCTAATACCAAATTAGTAGGTACTTTATCCAGCTCCAAAGTCAAACCATCGGTGATGAACTTCATTGGTGCCATCCAAGTATCACCATCATTAGTAATGATGTGTCTGAATGACTTAGGTAGATTCATTCGTTGGAACTCCTCACCTACTTCAGGTAACCAAATAGTTTCGTGTCTTTTATCGTGAGCAAAGTACCAAGGTCGATTTGCGTTCCACATCCAAGTACGGAAGTAGAGTGAATTACCAGGGTCTGCTACGATGTTCCACGAATCTATTGAGGTATCATTTAAGATAGTCCAATCAAAGTCATCATCAACTTGTAATTGTTCATCAGCATCCATACGAAGAATCCAATCACAGCCGTGGTCTGCTTTTAGAGCAGTTTGTAGAGTGTGGTCACGATTCCAACCTGGATAGTCCCATTCTACAAAGTATGTAAACCCAGGAACACCATTTGACTGAAAGAACTCATCAATAATATCTTTAGTTCTATCATTACCATTACATTGAATTACATAGTAGTCAATGTGTTTCACAACTGAGTCTAACATTCGTTGAATGGTTGCTTCCTCGTTACCAACCATTCCATTTAGACAAATTTTTGTAGTTTTCATAACTTATACGTTTAGATAATCGGCCTCTGAGCGTGCTCCTACGATTCGTTTTACTTCTTGTCCATTCTCCAACAAAACAACAGTTGGGATGTTTCTTACATTATATTGTTGAGCCATTTCTGAGTTCTCATCAACATTTACTTTTTGAACTGGAATCGTGTTGTTTACTCGTTCCATCACTGGACCTAACATTCTACAAGGTCCACACCAAGGGGCACTAAAATAAAGATACTGTTTCATATTATTCCTTTTTATTTACTTATTCTTAATGAGTGGGGGGTAGCGAATCCCCCACTCAAATCCGTGAACTTTCACGGTCCTAAGATGAGGTCTTCAAACCCCAACTCGGTTATCCATCACACGAGACACAATCTGGGTCAGTTGCTTTCATAGCAATATCACCACGAAGTACTGACTCAGTTCTCATATAATAGAGTGTTTTGATTCCCTGCTTCCATGCTTCCATATGGACTTGGTTAATCCACTTTGGAGATGCTTGTGATGGGAATGCTAAGTTTAATGATACTGCTTGGTCGATGTATTGTTGTCTCACACCTGCTTGTCTCACCAACTCCAACTGATTGATTTCCTTGAATGTCTTAAATACATCCTTTACCCAATCTACTTGTTTGTTTTCAATCACTTGAGGGTCAATGTCCTCTTTTTTAGTAAGTTTACCATCGACATATCCCCAATTATCCAACTCATCCAAACCTTGAACCGAACCACCATCAGCAAGAATCTGGTCCCAAGTATCTTTGTTGTTCATACCCATCTTACGAAGTGCACGTTCCAACTCGGTGTTCTTACGAATGAATGTTCCTTTAGCAGTTTGTTCGGTGAATACGTTTGCAGCCCAAGGTTCGATACCTGCGGATACATTACCACTCAACTTTGAGTTTGATACCGTTGGTGCAATTGCTCTAAGGTGAGTATTTCTCATACCTGTACCAACACACCAAAGTGGTTCACCATATTCGTTAGCCAAATCACGAGATGCTCTATCAGACTCAATCTTGATTTGAGAGAAGATTTTACGAGTCTCGAATTGAGCAGGAAGACCTTCAAATGCCATACCTTTTTGTTGTAAGTATGTGTGCCATCCCAATACACCTAAACCAAGTGCTCTACCCTTCTCTGCCGAACGAACTGAGTTTTCAAATCCTCTCATATTCTTTGCTCTCTGAATGAACTCTTCGAGCACACCATCCAAGAACCAAGTTGCAGTGTAGATAAGGTCAGTATCCTTCCACTCATCGTATTTAGCAAGGTTTACTGAAGACAAACAACATACGAACGAGTGTGACTCATCAGTATGAAGTACAATCTCACTACAAATGTTGGTCATAAAGACCTTCAATGAGTTTTGTTTGTATGCTTCGGGGTTTGCTTTGTTCACATTACCCTTATACATAATGTAAGGTTCGCCAGTTGCTTTTCTCTTCTGAAGTACCTTACCCCATCTTCTACGTGCTTCAGGGTCACCATCTTCAAGTTTTCTCATAAACTTGTCACCCACAACTACTGCTTGGTGTAAGTTCAAACATTGGCGATTTACATCACCCTTTGGTTCACGAATTTCAACCCACTCATCAAAATCTTCGTGTTCGATGTTTAGGTTTACCGATGCAGCACCTCTACGAACTGCCCCTTGATTAGTTGCAAGGATTGTAGAGTCATAGATTTTAGCAAATGGTACTACACCATCACTCGTTCCGTTATCGGTAATTGGAGCACCTGCTGGTCTGATTTGGTTGATACCAATACCAACACCACCACCATGCTTTGCCAATAACATCAACTCTAAGTTCTTCGTACCAATGTCTTGAATTGAATCTGCTACATCAATACCAAAACACGAGATAGGTAGACCTCTATCAGTACCCATATTCGATAGAACTGGTGATGCGAGGTTCAACCACCCTCTCCAAATATAATCAAAGAACTTTGATGCGAGGTGAGGTTTTCTTAGTCTTCGTGCTGCTGCCGTAGCAACTCTCCAATAAGCATCTTTTGGTTTTTCACCAACAAGTAGATACCCTTTAGAGATTGTCTTTACATAAATTTCCGTGTTTGCCCAAGTAGGAAAGTCAACTCCCAACTCCCAACCCAGGTCTTCTCCATAATTTTTTACTGCCATAACTAATTAAAATATATCATCCCAATCTTCACCTTCATTTGCCTTCGAGTAGTCAGTTGGTCTTACTGCGAAGAAGTCGGTATGGGTTGTTCCCCCAGTCAAATGGTAGAACCACTCCAACTCATTTGCCGAGTCTTTACTGAATTCTATGATTTGACCTTCGTAACCTAATTCATTGTATTTTTCATTTACTCTTCTTCTGATGAAGTTTACAAGGTCTTTCTTTTTTAGATTTTCCAAGTCACCCATTTCAAACATCTTATCGATGTATTTGAGTTCCAACTCCAACATAATCTTAGCAGCTTCTTCTACTGCGTCTTTTGCCTCTAATTTGAGCTCTGGGTATTCATCACACATATGTCTGAATAGTTGACATCCCATTTTAGAGTGTAGTGACTCATCACGAACCGACCACTTCATTTGTTGGCCAATTCCCTTCAACATATTTCTCATTTGGAATGAGTATAATACTGCAAATGAAGAGTAAAGTGCAACTCCTTCGGTGAATGCTGAGAAGATTGCAAGTGAACGTGCTACTTCTCTCCGTGCATCTGCATTTACTTTGAGGTCTTCCCAAGTGTAACGATTTTCGATGTTAGCAAGGTTCTCAAATCTATCAGCAGTTGCTGGTTCGTGTAGGAATGCTTCGAAATCTTCTAATCCGAGTGATTCATTCAAATATGAGTATGCAGTTGCGTGAATAGTTTCTTGTGAACCGAACATCATAGCCATTTGCTTGATTTCGTGTTTAGGAAACCACTCAGTTACCCATCCTGTCCAATAATCGGATACAGCACATTCCGTTTGTGCAAACCCAAGTAGGATATTACCTACCAAGTTCTTTTCTTCGACTGACAAATTTTCATTCCAATCTTTAATATCACCTTGCATTGGTATTTCGGTATGCAACCAAAATGCTTGTGCTTGTTTCAACCACCCTTCGGTGTAGTACTCTGGATATTCAAACGGCTTAAAAGGTATACGATTATCAAATAGACCCATACTGGCTCCTCTTTATATTGTTAGACATAATGTTAATTGGGGTGGTAATATATAGTCTCTAAAAACCAATATCCCCACTCATTTCTTTATATTTTTGTGCTAATTCTTTTCTTACTAAACTCTCCCCTTGTTTCATCTGGTTTGAGGTCTTTCTACCATCAATGGAATCATCGTTATATATGTGAATTTGACCAGTTGAGAAGTTTGCTTTGGATGGGAATGTCATACCATCAGGCCCAAAACGATTCTTAATAACGTGCCATCTACCAGTCCCAGCAAGTTTGTCTTCAATCTTACGAGATAGTGATACCACAAAATCAGCAGTCATCATTTTTGAGAATGACCCAGCAATCTTCGTACCTGTAATAATGTCATCTTCTGCACCACTTCTATTGATTTGAGATGCCGTGAATACTGGAACTTCATACTCACCTGCCAAACCTCTAAGGTCTTCGATGATTTCTTCCAACTCCTCGTGTCTCTTTTCTTTAGATGGACCACGAAGTAGGTCAGCGTAATCCACAATCACCAAATCTGGCTTCTTACCTTGTAGAGTCATTTTATCCATATGTGCTTTCAATGAATTCACACTTGCGGTTTTGGTTGGATAATGTTTTACAACAAGGTCACCTGGAACATTCTCCACTGCCTTCTTAACATCTTCCATATTGTATTTGAGGTTTCCTACTGCAACTCCACTTAGAACTGCATCATATCTTTGACCAGTATAACCTTCATTCAATTCCAAAGTATAATGTGCAACTATCTTACCCTTCTTCATTGCGTTTACACCAATGTTGACCAAAGACCACGATTTACCAATTCCTGGTGGAGCTGCAAATAGGATTAACTCACCTTTACCAAATCCACCTTGTGTAATTTCATCAATAACATCCCAACCAGTAGACACCACATTACGAACACTATCTTCATATCTCTCCACAATCATACTCTTGTATTCGTGTCCAATGTCCGAATCTTGACCTGCTTTCATCGCAGTATCAATGTTTTTCTTGATGGTCTCATACTTACCATCCTCTAATAGAGACACCGAATCTAAGATTGCGTTCTTAATTGATTGGTTCTTACAAAAGTCAAGGACTTGTTCTTTTACATAGACTAAATCATCACTTGATAGATGATTCCAAGCAAATTTGAGCGTATCTACAACTGATACCTTCAATACATCCCTCTCAATGGTGTTTATCTTGACTTTAAGGACATCTAAGGTTGGCATTGTCTCATACTCATCAAAATATTTTAGAATGGTTTTAACTAACCACTCAGATGCCTCCGAATCAAAGTATTCTGCTTTTAGGATATCATAGATTTGTCGAGTAAACGACCTATCTGATAATATAGCGGATATTACCTTATTCTGAAATGATGTACTAAACTTACTTCCTAACTTCTCCATATAGAATCATATTGTACAAATATACAACATATTTTCGTATTTACCAAATCTTAATTCAACAAAAGTGGTTCTTTGTAAAAATAACCTTCACTTCTACGTTTCTTATGCTTCTCAAATGGGTATTGTATAACTTGTTTATACAATCCATCCACATACTCAAAGTGAGACAAATCAGCAGCCTCACCATTTCGTTTGAAGTTGTTACTCAATCTATAACACTCATAAGTGGCATCAAACCCACCATATTTAGAATATAAGTGTTGTGGCCATAGAGCAGGACACCAAAGTGGGTCTACAAATAATTTTAATTCAAACCCCACTCTTACCATTACCTCTAAAATTTCTTTAATCTTTATAGAGTCAAACTCCCCAATGATAAGTAAATCAATATCCCAAGATACCCAATCTTCTAATAAGCCACCCGAGACATAAAATTTATAATCACTTATATATTGAGATTCAGTTAGTATTCTATTGATTAGGGTTTTGAATAATGGGTGCTCCTTACCACCAATACCAAACCACCCAACACCTTTGTAAGTGTGGTATTCCATTTCACCACTCCAAACCTCAGTTTTTAGGTCACTTAGCATTTCTCAAAAATCCATCTAATGACAAAAATGAGTTTCTTAACCAAGAATCTACATTTGAAAATGCAGTATAGAGTTTATCATACATAAACATCTTCTTAAATTCCACTATGTCAAAATTAGATTCGTGAGAGTCCATAATCTCTCGTATATTTGATTTGATAGATGATGATATTTCAGGGTCTTTGAGCTGCATCAACTGATAGTTCATCTCAATCGTTGTCACATTTTCAGTCAACTTTTGTGACAATTTCTCATCACACTCTGAATTGACCTTCTCCATAAACCCATCTAAAGTTAATTCATCCTCATTTAGGAATGACATTTTATTTAGAATTGTCTTAGGACCAACACCACGAACTCCCTCTATATTATCGGACTTATCACCCTCTAAACAACGATAGAACACGAGGTTCTGAGGTTTTACCCCATAATCTTCCATTACCAATGCCTCATCGTACATTTTCTTTTTAGTAGGGGCCCATACTTTGATTCGTGGGTTTACCAATTGAAGAAAATCCTTGTCTGATGAGATGATTGTGACTTCTTTCTTAAAATAGTGATTTGCAAGATATGCGATGATGTCATCTGCTTCTACATAATCAATATAGGTGAGGGAAATGGGTAGGACTTGGAGATACTCAATCAATCGAGTAAATTGCTTTCTCATAGATTCTTGTTGGTCTTCCAAGTCCTCGTATCCTGCCAATCTATTGATTTTAGTCAGACCAGTACGACCTTCCTTATAACCTTTATACATTGACTTTCTACGATTTGACCCACCCTTACCATCAAACACGATAACAACCCGTGTAGGTTTCAATCTTCGGATGGTTGCAGCGGTGGACAAGAGGAATCCTGTCACACCACCACAATGTTCTCCATCATCATTCAACGCAGGGACTGCCCCAAATACTCTAATGAACTGATTTAGCCCATCTATAATCAAAACTCGGTCATTTAGACTTTCATCTTTCTTTACATTATGTTCTTGACTCACTTCTTTGAGGAGTTCTGCGTATCTATTATTCATCGAAATCTGCTACTTCTATGTTATCTATGTTTGATTCTGCGCTTGATTGTTTGTAAGACATAATGTATGCATCACAAATTTGATTGTAGATTGACTCCTTAACTTCAGGTCGTTCTGCCAAAATGTCTTCGAAGTTCTTGGCTTGGAATTTGATTTCCTCACCAGTCTCTTTATCTACATAAGTGTACCAAGCACCACTTTGATTTACCAACTTGTAACTCTTCATCATTTGTAACCAAGAACCATAGTTGTCGATACCACTATCAAAGTAGATATCGTAATCCACCGAACGGAGAGGTGGTCCCATACGATTCTTGATGACTTGAGCACGGGTCTTAATACCCACAACTTGGTCAACACCACCAACCTTTGATTTTAGTTGACCCATTTGTTTCAATCTCAATCTACAAGATGAGTGGAATGCAATTGCCTTACCACCACTCGTAGTCCAAGGGTCACCAAATGATACACCTAAACGTGTTCTCAACTGATTTGTAAAGATTAGTGAAATTCGTTCTCTTCCAATAAGGTTAGTTACCTTTCGCATTGCCTTCGAGATAATGATGGCTTTTTGAGTTGCGTAACCTGCTTGGTCATAATCTGCTGAAATCTCAACTTTAGTAGATGCACCTGCAACGGAGTCTACCACGATTGTAACCAACTTCTTTTTGTCAGAAGAACGGACTGATTCAATGATTGAATCAATTGCTTCAAAGATGTCTTCTACTGTTTCCAGTGGAACGTACAACATCTTGTTTACATCTACACCAATTGCTTCTAAGAACTCTTGATTCATTGCGTTCTCGGTGTCAATATAGACTCCAAGACCACCTTTCTTTTGAGTGTCTGCAATTGAGTGAGCTGCGAGTAGTGATTTACCACTTCCTTCCAAACCTGTAATCTCAGTAATACGACCTACTGGTAATCCACCATTTGGTCTATTTGAGATTGCCAAGTCTAACATAGGAGACCCCGTTGATACCCACTCATCTAAGTCGGTTGGGGTTGTCTCCTCCCCATCCAAGAAGTAAGCCACCTTGTGGGCGGACTTAAACTTCTTGTTTAGGTTGTCAGCGAGGATAGAAGACAGTTCATCACGAGAACTTTCCTTCTTCTTCTTAGCCATACTAATTAGTCGTTAAATAGGTCATCGAATGCGTCTTTTACATTTGACGCTGGAGAAGTCGCTTGAGTTGGTTGAGATGTTTCAGCCACAGGTTGTTCGTTAGAGTCTGATACTTCACCAGTTTCCAACCATTGCTTCAACATACCTTCCATCTCTTCATAAGAAACTTTTTTGAACATAGTAGGTAGTTCAATTTGTTCTTTAGATGCAGCGATGATGTTTGCATTCTCTGAGATTGGCGATGTGTTTGGTTTAACACGAATGTAAGTCTCAGGATAAGATTTACCCAACTCAGCAGCAGTTTTGAATTCTACTGTGATATCACGACCATTTACAGGGTCAGTCAAATCACCATAGTCTGGGTCTGCAAAGAATCCTAGCAACTCTTGGTATACGTTTTTACCAAATCCCCAAAACTTCACACCTTCAGATTCTTCACCACGAACCAATACAGGAACGTAAGTACGCATCTTAGGGGTTAGTTTACGAGACAATTGGTAATCATCACGATTTCCAGTTGCTTTCAACTTGTCAGCAAATTCTACAAGTGGGTCAGCTTCACCAAATGAAGTAGGTGAAATGATGTTTTTACCACCAAATCCGAAATGGAAGTAAAGTTCAATGAACGGATTTGAAGTGTTGTGAGTGTAAGGCAAAATACGAATTTGTTGTTTGCCAGGTTGAGGTTTCCAAAGATTATCAGTCTTTGTTACTTTTGTTTGAAGAGTGTTCAAACGATTGCGGATTGCGTCTAAATCAATAGCCATAGTTTTTCCTTTTTAATTGTTAATTGTTAAACTTGTCACTAATATACAACATTTGGGTGACAAATCCAAATGTATTTCAAAATATTTTTTTCAATGTTCAATTTGTAGTCATACTACGGGTATAAATATGGTGCTGGAGTTAATTAACATCAATAATTCGGAACAAACTTGTCTTCATTACCTTATATCCATCACCATCGGTTAGTATAACTGAATTTCTATATTTATCCCAATCTACTTGGTATGTTTTATCCATTGACCCATTCTCATCAACAATCAGTCGGTTCAATGCATTAATAGTGTACATTGTATTTGATTCTTTCTTCCTATGAACCATAATGGTTGATGGTAGAAACTTTGATGTATTTGGAATGATATTATAACTCACTACCAATTCTTTTGATGGGTCTAATTTCAATACAAAAATCTTACGGCTGAATAATTCAAACTCTTTTAAGATTTTGCCTACTATATTTTCAAATTCACTCTCATTAGTGAATGTACATAATAATTGTGTTCTCACTCATTATCTCCTACTTGGACTTAAAACATTTTTGCATTTGAGTACTATAAGTAAAGGTGTTGTTTGTTTTTCCAGTAGCACCCGCTTTAGAACGATATGATTTTTGCCCTATTTCGATTTGTTTACCATCAGAGTCAATAGCGTATACAAATACAGTCTTACCAGTAACATTACCATTGTCATCTTTCATAATTTTATCAACTTCATTTAGTCTGAATTTTTGTTTGAACTCAGTACTATTGTTGACACCAATACACCCTCGTAATTTTTCACCATTTACTTGAGCGCCACCCATATTCACATCAAGAGATGTACCTACCATAGATGATGGGTCACCTTCTTTATAGTCCTTTGGTGGATAATCCATAAGTGATAGGTGGAATCCACGAATGGTTTCTTCGGCCTCCATCAATCTACCTAATGGTACAGCAATACCATCAACATCTACCGACCCTTCTGAATTCAACTTTTGAACGCGTTCACGTTGTAAATTTACTACTTGTTCACGTTCATCCGAAATCAACTTCTTAACATCAATACCCTCTATACTTGAGTCTTTCGATTGTAAAGCAAGTCCCATCTTGGTGATGACTTTAATTTCCTTGGTCTTACCATTACCATCAGCTACCAATCTACGGATTGCATTATATTTATCCTCAGTAGAAAGTGAATCTGAGGTTGCACCATCTGGAAGATAATCTCTAAATTGCGATTTGAGCTTACCACTGTCACCAAAAATAGCTTCTTCAATATTCTTTTTGAGAGTACCTTTATCCTTTTGAATAATATCTATCTGAGTATCAATTGGAAGTTCCGACAATCTACCTGCAATCTTAGCGGTCTGATTATTATAGTTATCCTCTATCTCCGACATCCTATTTGAATAGTCTTCAACTACTTCAATAGCTTTGGCTTTGACATCATCCGAAATACCATCGATTTTAGAGATATATGATTTGTAATTTTCACCCTCTTGAGCCAATGTTGAATTATCTTGAATATCAGAAGTTGATGTTTTGTCGGAATGGAATTGAATTAAAAGATTACCACCCTTATCTTTGACAAATGTAGCAGTATCGGATGGGTTCATACCACCACCACCTGCTTTTACAAACTCAATAGCATCTTCCTTACTGACTTCAGTTCCATTTGGTAAAAGAACCTTATTAGCATCGTTGATGTCCTTCATTTGAGCCTCGATTGACTCAGCAGCACCATAGTAAGTATCAATTTTATCAATACTACCAAATTTACCACTCGATTGAAGGTCACTTACTCTTTTTTGTGTAGTATCGTACTTAGTTCTAGCAGAACGTGCTGAAATGATACACTTTGACCATAAGTTTTTATTTTCGATATCAGTTGGAATTTTACCAACACCACTTGAAGCGCTTTGTTCTTTACCAAGTGCAGTTTCCTTATATTGGTCATACATTTTACGAGCCAATTCCTGCTCACCCATATTCGGATTCTCACTCAACATATGAACACCTTCACCAGATGCAATTTCGTTAAAAGCAGAACCAGGAGAACCTGGAGCCGGCTTTCTACCAGTACCTTTCTGATATCCTCGGAAGCCATACTTGAACATATCGTTCTTTACATCAGTATCACCCTCACCAGTATTACCATACACATTGTCGGTCATTTTTGCTGACTTCTTTGGTTCTGATTTAGCTTTAGCTTCGGCTTCGGCTTCGGCTTCACGTTCGGCTTGGGTTAATGAACCTGGGTCGTTTGCAAATCCTTTATCATCATCTTCATCTGAATTAGACTTACCCTTTTCAAGAGCAACTGCGGCTTTATATTGTGGGGATTCCTTCTCAGATTGTTTGGCCTTTTCGTAAGTGGTCTCCTTTTCAACTTGCTTACCATCTTTGGCCTTCACCTTATATTTAACCTTGGTATCTGGGTCAATTTTATCATCACCCTGTGCTTCCAATAAATTAATAATGAGTTGTTCGGCGATATCCTCACCTGCCAGTTCTGAAACTACCTTGTATGTAGCTTTCAATGACTCTACATTGGAAATACCTTCTTTCAAAGATACACCAACTTCGTTCCACACTTGTTTTGCTATGTAATCGATAAGTTTCTTCATAAACATAAATATCTAAAGATTGACCTTAACCATATCCTTATAATTATCACCAAATTCTACATCCGTTGGGAAACCATCTGATTCCATAACCGATTTTATCTTCAATACATAGTCATTACCATCATCTGGGTGCATATCAAACAAAATTGAGTCATATGTGTATAGAATTGGTAAGGACTTTTGAGATAATTGTAATTGAGACAATTTCTCCAATATAAGTATGTTCCGTTCGGTCTCAACGGCTTGAAGAATGTAGTTAAATAGTTTATTTTTATTTAATTCTCCGTTATAAGTTATTTTTCTCTTTAATATAGGCGTATATACCTCTTTTTTCATCAGAAACTCACTCCAAAGCGACTCTATATACTCCGAAGTCTTCTTAAAGAATGGGATGTGTTTGTATTCATCCTGAACACCACCGTATAATTGTCTAAAGGTAATTGCTTTTGCGTCTTTGAGGTCAGCGCCATATTGGTCTGCCAGCCATTTGTGTGCTTTTATGTCTAAGGGTATGTCTACACCTATCAATTTACCAATCAAACGAATGTGATACCCATCAAAATCCAATTGAACCAACTTACCACCCTCAAATCGTGATATAAACCTCTTACGAACATCACCATCTTTTGGTAGTGCTGCATAGTTGACTCCACCAAATGTATTGGATGGTCTTGAGGTTGTTGTAAGTGGGTTGTATTGAGTGTATTCTAATACATTCCCATTATGAAGTCCACTCAACTCAATCCAATTCAAACACTTTGGGTATAATTGACTGAATTTACTTGGTTTAACACCTATCCATTTCTTCTTCCATTCTTGGAATTGTTCGTAGTGTTTCCAAATTGGAATGAGGTCGTTTGCTTTGGGTGCTTTCCTTCTTCTGAATATGGTATAGATTGGTTTCTCCTCTACATCAAAGTCTCTTGCTTCGTGAAATAGACTCATTTCAAGGTCATACATATTAGGTAGGAAATCGTAGTGGTGTAAGAAATCTTTCATTCCTACTATCATCACCTCTTCGAATGGACTGAAATCTATCGTATCACTTACACAGCTAGCGTCTATGTTGTTATAATTCACAAATAGGTCAGTTACCCCATCGGATACTAAAATAGCAGATATACGAGTTTGGTGAGGGTGTCTCTCCAAACTTGTTAGAATGGGAAACACCAACACCTTACTTGACAGGGCAGAGATGCGTTTATGTAATCTTTCGTTTGTATCTACTATCTTCACAAAGGGTAATATACGAAATTATTTTCTATATACCAACTTTTTTGAGCAGTTTCTTGAGCCCAAGTCCCAATGGTTTGGATTCTCACCTCGACTGATGAGGTGTTTTTTACGAAGTTCAACCATAACTTCCCACTCTTGTGGGGTTAGTCCCTTCCATTGGAGTTTGTTGGACATTTTCAACCATTGGTCTTTTTCTGATGCTGTCATATCTTATCGGTAAAGGGTTACTATTGAACCGAAGTTCTTATCAAACACTTGAAGAAGGTTTTCGTAATCACCACTCTTCATTTCTTCCATAATTTGGTTACCATCCAACCCCAATTGGGAAGCCAGTTTTTTGGCAGTCCCAAGAAGGAAGAATGCGTTACCTTGAGGACCTGTGAGGTCAATTGTGATACCTTCACTTTTTGGTTTCTGAACAATCATATCTTATTTGTTTATTTCAATCATATTCATAGGAACTGTGTAAGTCCCATACCCATTCAACACTTTGAGAACGGCTTTGGTTCGGTTGATTTTCTCAACTCGGAGTTGTTTACCCATCAACTTTGGGTGATTTACTTTAACATTAGCACCGATGTAAAGTTCTTCTTTAACATCAAGAGCAACCACACTCTTTTTCATCTTAATCACTTCAACTACTCGGTTGTTCAACATTCGTAGTTCTTCGATGGTCATTTGATTTAACTCTTGGTAAGTCATATTTTTCATTGTTTAATTATTAACTCTCAATCTTACTTTATAAAAGTACGAATTATTTTTGGTATTTCCAAATTTCTAATGTTAAGAAATTGTTAAACTTTAGTAACCAATAAACTCAAGTTCAACTGAAGGAACGATACCTTTCTTCACTCCGTAAGGGTATTCTTCGTTCAACCAATAGTTTTGAACATTCTCCAATCCATTCAAAGCATCTTTGTAGATACCTTCCATATCAAATCCATACCCATATCCAGAAGGTTCAATCACCGAAGCAACCTCTCGTAGGAGTTCTTCATTCTCGTTCTTGTATGCCTTGACAAGAGCCAGTTTTAACTCGGCTTTCATCAAGTCAGCAACCTTGTCATTATGGTCATACATTTCCTTGTTCCAAGGTTTCGTGATTTCGATTCCGTACTTAGTTCCTAATACTTTCATATTATAGTGTATCAATTAATTTTACAAGTTGTTCAGCATACAACCAAGTATTCCACGAGTAATAACTATCAGTAGAACAAATACTCATATTGATTTGAGGAACTCTTAGAGTGTATCCGTTGTAGGTTCTACTACCACCAGAAGTGTAGTATCGTAACCCATTATCTCTCCACTTAACCTCACTCCACTCCATACAAGAGTTTTCAATACCCAACTCAGTAAGTAACTCACTTACTTTATTAAGGTTTGGCATTCTACCTTTTTCAGTAGCTTTCTTACGGAGGGAATCTAATGTTTTTTGGTTTTTCATATCTCTCAATCTTACAGTACTAAAGTACGACAATAAATTGAGATATCCAAACTTTTAATGTTAAGAAATTGTTAAACTTTTACGAACTCTGAATAGTTTGTGATGTAGTTTGAGATACCTTTGATGTCTTTTTCAGCAGTTCTTACTTGTAATAGATTAGCATCAGATGCGTTATCTCTAAGTTTCCAAGCAAGTTCCAATCTAATGTAGTGTTCATCTTGGACTGAGTTAAATGTGTCTTTACTCACCTCAGTTATAATTTGGTCAAAGTGTCTTTTTACAAAGTATCGTGAGTAATATCCCCTATCATAATCTTTTTGAGTAGGTTGTGTTTTTTCGTATTTAGCAAAAACAAATGACTCAATTTCATCGTTTCGTAAATTGTCATACTCAAACTTAACCATATTATCATTTTGAGATAAGTCTATATATGGGATGAGTTTTTTAGACACATTTTTTACAAATGCAGATTTAGTATATACCTCACCTGTAATATATTTGTGGTAATCACCAATATACTCAGTACCATCTTCCATCATCCACTCTTTACCTTCGGTATAGAGTCCTTTTTGGATTTGACCTTCTGGATAATATATCTTTTTTCTACTCATTATGCATTTACCATCATATATCCAACAACTGTGGTATCCCAAGTCTCACCATCACACTTGTGTTCAATCTCACCAACTACATAGTATATGTCAGCACCACTTACTGCATTTGGAAGTGGTTGGACTGTAAACTTCTCCATAAAGTTAGGACCATTCCAACCATCAAAGGTAACACTCAAGTCAATACCATATCTCATCGATATACCCGTTAGGTTCTGATTTACATACTCTTTTAAGATACCTCTCATATCTTGAGCAAGTTCACCACTATAATTTTCACCAATTTCGGAAATTTTGTCTTTTAGTTTTTCTTCCGGACTTGGTAGTGGTTTTTTAGAGTCATCTTTTTTAGGAGTACATCCACTAAACACATTTTCAACAATTGAAGTTGGGTATTTACCACCCCCACCTGCAAAGGCAATAGCAGCCATATCAGGGTCCATATTTGAAGACATACTAAGTGATTTAACTGGGGAGTTTGCGTCTAACAATTGTATAGTGGCACCTTTTGACCCCTTTTTTATATCGTTTTTACGATTTACAATATAAAATTTACCATCACTCTCACTTATCATACAATCAACTGCACCACCGGTGTTCGAGTTTAGGTCCGAAAATAGTTTGTTTAGAAACTCATTTATCGTGTATTCCTTATTATCTTCCTTCTTAGAGTCCATAATTGCCGTTTCTACTTGCATTAACTTATCAGTAGAAACATATATATCACCAACTTCACCTATTGTACCTTCTAATTTAGAAAAATCATTACCATCCCCATACTTACCACGAGTTGATGGAAAGCAAAATTGTAATGGGTCGGCAGATTGTAGTAATGGTAATTTGTTAGAATACGTTGCTTGAAAATCGTATAACCCACCACCAGCAATACCATCTAAGAAGTTTACTACTTCCTTTAGTTGAACTGTGGATATAATTATATCATCAGCAGACCCACCACTCCAAAACATCGACCAACCACCAGCGGCTTTTTGTATTTTTAGTAAACCATATGGTGCTTTAGAATACGCAGTACCATCAGCCGATGGTATTGTAGCACCTGTTAATTTACCCTCAGCATCACGGCTCAATCCTAATTTCTCATCAGCAGTATTTTGAAGTTTCTTTATCAAAGAATACCCAGTTACTTTTTTATCACCTGCGTCTGAACTTTCGACACCAGTTTCGGATGGTTTTACTTTTAAGGCACCTGCTACTCCTGATTTGGAATTCTCACCCAAACATTTACAAGTACACGAGTAACTACCATCATCTGAATTATAGTTCCAACTAAAATCATATACCCTTGCTTTATTGATAGTCAATTTATCACCAGGGTCATATCCAATAACAACATTGATTAGATTACCAGGAACCATAAATGCGTTTGATGCTTTATTGAGTTGGTCCGTACTATAACAAGTGTATTGAAATTCAACTTCCCAAAGGGCAGTATCTGAGATATCACCACTACCTTGGTTTTTTGTTGTAATTGAAGTTAAGTATGGATTTGGTGCATATCTACCACCACTACGGGGATTTACAGCACCACCTTGTGAATATTTTACATCAGAATCACCACCAAAGGTTAGTGAGAATCCACCACCCGAACAATCGAATTGGTCGTTTCCAACAGCAGTTACACTACCATATGCCCTTCTTTTGTAAGCCCTTTGTTTACTACTAAACGGACTTGGTGGCATCGACATTGACCCTTGATTAAATGGATTTGCCATAACTTATTACCCAATTTTATTTATATCGTTGTACTCATCTATGATGTCAAATTGATTTTGTGGTATTCTCAACTGAAGACCTAATGGTACTACTAAACTACCCTTACCAATGTTATTTGCTCTTGCTATAATCCACCAAAGAGAAGAATCACCATAATATTTGAATGCAAGATTATCAAGCCTATCTCCAATTTGACCTATGATGTATATATCATCAATATGTGGTTCAATCACAGGCAATAAGGTTGTTTTTCTAAATCTACGACCTTTTGAATCTTTATTTAGTTGTATGTCTTCGTATCTATTCATTATTAAAATGCCTTTGTATCATAGAAACTATAATGATTCTTACTACTCTTATAAATAGTATCTGGTAGAATAGTCAATCCAATATTCACATCAACACCCATTGGTAATTCTGCCAAGTTACCATCGTGATTAATCTCCCAAGGTAAATCATCTGGGATTGTGTAGGTTAGTGATGTGATTAAAGATGGGACTCCTGCGTTTCCGTTACCCCACAACTGACCTAATCTGAAGTAACAAATATGACCCGAATATGCAGACCCCTCATAGGTTGGCATTGTAAGTTTTGATAACTCAGACAATTTTTTCCACATATTCTTCATCTCATCTCGTGATGTTGCATATGCTTTGAATGAGAACGAAAGAGTTCTCTCAAATTCAGAGTACATATATGCTTTATCAGCACGACCTGGATACTTGATACCATTCCAAGATGGTGAGAATGTTTCAGTCACACCATTAATTGTAGAACGGAATTGAATTATCCGACTTGAACTTTGAGTACCTGCTGAAGTATCATATGCAAAGAATAGGTGTACTAAATCTTGTTGTAATTTAGCATTAAATACTGATTCGTACACACTATCAATTCGCAATGACTTATTGCTAGGGTCGATGCGTTCTGCATTAGTTTTGAATGTAGATGGTGTACCATAGAAAGACTGAAGATTGTAGGTTTCATAATTTTCACCTGCGGTTCTTTCCGAATCTATATTAGATTTTGATTTTTTTAGATTTCTAAAGTCACCTTTGTAGTTCGATGGGTTCTCACCATTTGATACTTTGGATATTTTACCATATGATATTGCCTCATAATCAGTTATATCATTTCCAAATCCCTCAGTTCTACCTTCAGATGAATACAATCCACGACTTTTGAATACAGTATCAAGTTTATTATCTTGACCAGGGATGCCAAATGGTAACACTGGTGATGGTGGGATTTCATCCCAACCTTGAGTGATTCGTGACACTAATGGACTTTCATCAGACTCAGAGTCACTATAACGAGTTAACCCAATTGATAGTGGTCGTGTATTACCAAATGTGTTTACACCACGAGTTGTTGTAGTAATACCAATACCATAAGTCGAATCAAAACCACCAACATTTGTAAGTGTAGATGGGAATGGCAAACCTGCCCCAGTCAAGTCAAGTTGATTGTATAATCTAAGAACCTTACCCGATTCATACTTCCAAGTCTCATCACCAAGTGGTTGTTTTCCAGGTCGGTCAAAACGAAGTCCAAGATGTTGACCCCCAAGTGATGCAAGTAAATTAACTGGTGTAAATTTCTTGCCCCATTGTTGACTTCTCTGCATACCCCCTTGTTTTGCCATCCAAGTGATTCCACGAGGTGTCAATAAGAACTGAGACATTCGTACTACATCAATTGCAGCTCGAGCAGTTGAGGTAATAGCACCACCTCTGATAAATGAGAATGACCCAACACCTAATGTTTGAGGTTCACCCTTTTCTCGTTGGATACCACTTAGGATGAATGGTTGCTTGATTATGGATGAGTTGTATGAATCTTCCTTGAGGTTAAACTTATTGTATGTGGTTTTTAACACTTTATCAGTATAAGTCTTACCCAATCCATTATCATTTTGTTTATTAACATCATATTGATTCAATACAAACTGACCACTAATTGGTGTTAGCCCCTCAAACTGAGTTTGTGATGGGTCTACCCCAACAAATGTAGAATTATTCTTTGGTTGTTGGAATGGTGAGAATCCTTTAGCATCATCGTTGGCAATAAAGTCAACGAACTTAGGTTCTGTTGCTTGTAAATCAAACTTAGGGTCAAATGTAAATTCATTAGGAGTAGTCTCACCCTTAAATGGACTCTCCAATACCATATCAGGTACATCAGTCTCACCCAAGAACTTTGCTTCTAAACTCATCTTGTTAGGAGTTGTTTCACCTAAGAACTTTTCAGCAATTGAAAATTCCCTTGGTGTAGTTTCCCCTAAGAATTGTTGAGTGAATCTAAATTCGGAAGGTGTGGTTTCTCCTTTGAACTTTTCCGCACTGGAGTAGTCTTGAGGAGTCGTTTGACCCTTAAATCTATCTCCTTGAGTAATATTTTGCGTTTCGGTTTCACCTTTGAATTTATCCCCTTGTTGAACTTGTGTCGGTTCGGTCTGACCTAAGAATCTTTCCGATAACGACATTTTTGATGGTGTTGTTTCACCCAAATAGTTTGATGAGTTATCAAACTTAGTTTGAGTCGTTTCACCAAGATAGTTTGATGAGTTATCAAACTTGTTTGGAGTAACACCTTGTTTAGGGGTCGTTGTATTTGATTTAGGGGCACTTGGAGTCTTATCTACAAACTGAGATAATGGAGTCTGATTAGAAGTCTTAGGAACATCCACACGTTTCTTATCAACAAGTGGTTTCTCTACGGGTCTTCTAAACTTAGACAAGTCTGATTTTAAGTCTTTTAATGCCATTTATATATCCTTACTTCAATTGGTCTCTATAAGACTGCATTCTTACATTTTTCTTATTCATAGTAGAAACCACTTTATCATCAATAACAATCTGAACTGGCTGTGATTGTATATCTCTACGAAGTCCTTTGATTTCATCAAGAAGTGGGTCACTTTGTTGGCCACCAGCACTACCACCTTCACTATCACCACCCAAACCAAGTGCGTTAGCAATCATAGGTAGGAATACACCCAAAATCATAAGAGTTGGGAGTAATGGTGTGATTAGAGCAAGTCCCATTGCTAATGGAATCATAGATGCACCCAATAGTGCGAATACACCGGCCAAAGCAATAAGACCTGGTGCTATCATTACAAGCGCTACCAATTGATTTGTTAATTCACCAAACATACCAAAACCTTTAGCGATTTCTTGGATAGCAATACCCAACACCAATAGGGCAGCTGCAATTACTAACATAGCGGCTGCACCTGCAAGGATTGCTACTGCACCCACACCACTCATCATAATAGCACCTACTAATGCGAGTGCTCCAACGAGTGCTAACATAGATACAACTGCCATAGCGACAGCTTCCCAAGATACTTCCATAAATTCTTGAACTGCTTTAGCGAATATGAATACTGAAGCGGCAACTAATGCAAGTGCGGCACCACCAGCGAGTAGTTTTTTAGCATCGATACCTGAGATTGCTTTACTCATACCACCAATACCTTTACCACCACCTTGTGGAACAGATGGTGCTTTACCACCACCACCAGCAGCACCCATACCTTTACCACCACCCATACCTGGCATAAACGACTTACCTTGCATCTTATTCATAATACCATATTGAATAACAAGTTTAGCCATTTCGATAGCAGCAGTCTTAGCACCTTCGGCAGCACTGGCGAATGTTCCTTTTAGGAATCCAAATACTTTAGCACCAGTCGAACCATATTTAGCAGTTAATTCTGCATTTTCTTCTTGGGTTTGAACCATATTGGTTAGTTCATCAGCCGACATACCATATGTGTCCGCCAACATTTGAACTTGTTTATGACCCATTGAACCCAATTTTTCAGTAGACAGTCCGGCCTCTTTTATAGATTGTGCCATCATCTCAGCACCTTTTTCAGCATCACCATATTGAATCTCAAAAGCAGCTGCTCTCATAGCTTGAGTATCACCCAACATATCACCAAGACCCATTGCCCTTGCCTTTTGTTCGGCCCTTAAAGAACTTTCGATGTTCAACATATTGTCTGACATATCTCTCATTTTAGATATCGACAATCCTTGCTTAGCAAGTTCTGCTGATTTTTGTGCTAACACTTTAATCTCTTCTTTCGACATACCCAGCATCATTTGTTGGTTTGCTGCCATATCCTTCATTACAGCCGATGCGTTTACACCAACACCTTGAGCAATATCTTTGATTTCAGTTGTTAAATCACCAGCACTACCTGATGCTTGTTCAAATATAGTTGATAATCCGGCCGCTGAAGCAGCATCGCCTGTAAGTGATGATATTTCAGCGACATCTTTTAGCATACCACTTGTAATATGTTGTGTTGTATTGAATTTATCAGATAATGCCCCTGCTGCCGCTGACATATCATTCATATCATATAATAATGATGTAGATGCGGCTAATTGCATATCACCTGCCAATCCGGCTGCTTCACCGGCACTCAGTCCCAATGTTTTATACAACTCAACACCAGTATCTTTTACACCAGTGAATGCTTCTTTTGTCTTGTCAATCGCAGATGTAAATGCTTTTGCTCCAAGTGCCATTATACCACCGGCTGCAAACAAGTCTGCTAATTCAGATGAATATCCCAATGATTGTTTTAACTCATCATTGAGGTTGTTCATTATGTCTTTTTGCTTTTGCTTATTATCCTTTATCTTTTTTTCAGTTTCTAAATATTTTTCAACTGTATCAAGATGTGATAGTAAGTCTTTATCGGCCTGTCTATTAAACTTAGCAACTTTTTTGAGAACTTTTTCTTTCTCTTCTTGAACTGCTAGAATCTTAGACTCAAGGTCTTGTACACCAGATGTACTCTCAACCAATGCTTTTTGAGCTTTGGTGAGTTCGCCAGTCTGAGTGATACGTTCTTGTAGAATCTTTGACAAATTCCTTTGAATCGCATCTTCTTGCTTTATCTGATTTATACGTTCTTGATTATCGGCCATCTAAAACCCCAATGGATTAATATACTTGCTTGATATTGTACTTCTTTAGAATTGCTTTGAATTCTGGGTCGTTTTCTAACTTCTCTAAGTCTTTTTCTAAGTCTTTAAGGTCTGATTTCTTTTTTGCTATCTTTACTCTATGAAAGATTCTATCAACAAACCCCTCATCGAGTCCCTTTGATTTCAATAATTCGGTAAGTTCTGATTTTTTCATTGTTTTCATACGTCTCCCATATAGTATAAATATGGAAAAACCCAACTTTAAGTTGGGTCTTCCTTACTTTCTTGTTTTGGCTTTTATTTTTGCGGCTTCTTTGTCGTGTGCTTTCTTTTCCTCTTGTTTGAACTCTATAATTTTATTAATATAAAACTTACGGGCCCAAACTGGCATATTGTAAACATCTGACCAAGTGAATCCACCATTTCCGTGGTAGATTAAATCAAAAATATGAGCGTGCAAATATTGTCGATAATTAAGACTCAGGCCAAAAAAAGGACACATCCATTGGCAGTTGCATCACTCTCCCTTCCCCGGTCTCCTCCGAAATAAATTCCCAAGTCAAATCGATATCAGGAACTACTTTGTTAATATGTGCTCGGAGGGCCTTTGAATCTACTGCAAATAGTTCATTATCAACAAAATTATTAATTGTACTTAATTCTCTATCACCATCTACTGAAAGAATCATTGTTTTCAATCGAGTTGTTAACTCTCTTGATGTAGTATCTTTCATCTTACGATTTGCTTTATTAATTGCTTCGGCTTCGTGTTTAACTTTACGCTCTTTACTCTCAGTCATTGCCATAAAGGTAATCTTACGTTGAGAACGGGGTAGAGTGAATTCAAATTCGTTTGTATGTGGTGCTACTTGATACGACCCATCATATTCTTTATTTTCAAACTGAGTAAGGTCGATAGTTTCTTTTTGTTTGTTACCACTATATGGGTCATCAATCTCAACTTCGTAATCTTTACCATATCCCAAAATTCTTGCAGCAATCATAATGGCATTCTTGTCACCAGCCACCAAGTCTACATACTTGATAGGAACACCCTCACCATTTGATATAATCAAAGATTGGAATAATCGGTCAAGAACTGACCCATCTTTAATATATGACTGAGTTGTAAGGATATCCTCTTCCTTAGCAGTCATATACTTCATTTCAATTTTACCACTTGAAAGTGGGTTTTCTTTTGGATAAATCAAACCCTTAGATGGGAGTTCGATAATCTCGGTTGGAAACTTGTAATCACTTACTTGTTTCACTTCGTGTTGTTGTCTGAGTTTTGCTGCCAACTCGGCATCAGACATTTGATAATCATCTTGTAAATCTGCCATAACTTTTCCTTGTTATTATTTGGTTAACCACATATAAATATGGAACTCAAACATTTATAATACAAAAACCCCCACCAAAGGTGAGGGTTCTTAAAAATCAGTTCTTAGGATTTCTTAGTGTTCCCAAGAGTAGTTACCTTCAGTACCCAACAATTTTGAAGTACCTGCGTTGAATCCATCAAATCCTGCTGGAACTTCTTCAAGAGTAATTGCTTCTCTATTTTCTTTGTCCCAACCTGGGTTTGGAAGACCCCAAGTCTCATCAGCGACATCAATTGTGAAGTGTTCTTCACCTGCATCTACAAATGCACCATTACCACCAATGTACTCTACTACGAAGTCATCTTTTCTTCTTACTACTAATTCTGCCATAGCTTTCTCCTTTTATTTTATTTTGGTTAACCTCAAATAAATATGTTATAAATATAGAAAAACCCCATCAAAACGATGGGGTTCTCAATTCTCATTTTACAATAGTTGCAATCCGTGTCTTAGTATTGTAGTATTGCGTAATCGTAAGTCAATGTCATTTCAACTGTTGCCAAATCTTCACCACTATAATCCATATCGGAGAAGTTAGCACTTTGTACGAATGCACCTTTCAAAGTCCACTCTTCTACTTTATCACCAACAGGACCCAAACTATTGAATGTGATATCTTTTTTGTAGAAGTCAGAGTAACCATCACGACCAGTTACTGATTCGTGGTGTAGTCTTACCCACTCCATTACTGCTTGAGCAGCCGAAGGAACTACTGGGTCATACAAGGTTACTGACAAATCTTGCCATTCAGAACGACCTTTTACATATCTACGAGTGTTGATATGGTCGATAGTCACCTTACCATTATTAATCTCAGGTCTTGCAGCGGTTTTCACCAAGTATGCAGGGATACCTTCGATGTACATAATGAACCTATTTGACATTTTAGGTTCAAAGTTGGTGAACATAATTTCATTTGGGTCTAATAGCTGTGCCATTTATAATCTCCTATTGTCTCTTTCTAATAAATAGTCTATTTCTACAATTATGCCTCAGGGAATGCAGCGCCAGTTGGAAGGATGTTGAAGTCAAGTACGATGAATTCAGCAGTCTTCGTTGGTTGTAAGTAAATTTCCCCTACCATAATGTTTCTATCAATAACATCTGGAGTGTTGTTGGAATCATCCATCACCACCTTAAATGCGTACAAACCATTTCTTTGTTGGATTGATTCCAAGTAAGGATTCACAATTGATAGGAATCTATTTCTTGTAGCAGCGGTGTTGTTTTCGAATACCAAGTATCTTGTTGAAGATGCGATGTATTTCTTCACTGCGATTAACAATCTTCTTACATTGATTCTATCCAATGCCGATGGTTTTGCTTGTAGTGTCTTTTGACCGAATACCGTAGCACCTTGTCCAGGGAACGTAGCGATTGGGTTGATTCGACCTTCGTATAGTGTATCTCTCTCATCGTGAGTCAAACGAGTCTGAACTTCAATTACATTTGGAAGACCACCACGATTCAAACCAGCAGGAGCGTACCATTCAGCACCAACAGCGTCGTTGAATGCAATAACACCTGGAAGTACAACACTTGGTGGTACCCAGACTGGCTTATTCTTATCAGTATCTAAAATCTTAACCCAAGGGTGGTAAGTTGCCACATAGTTTGAGTCAAATGAAGTAAGTGCGTTATTTACAGTTGAGATAGAATCTCCGTAACGACCAGCATCCATTACATAGAAACAATCCAATCTATCCTCACACATATCTTTAGCGTAAGTAGTTACTGAAGAGTGTAGTCTATGTATTACACCTGGTAATACTACCATATTGATATCAAACTCATCTGGGTTAGAGATAGCGTTGATTGCTTTTCTATATGCAACAGTACCAGCAGCGGTAGCAGATGACATATTCATACCTTGTGAGTTACCAGCAACAATTGCCGAACCTACGTTTACTACTCTATTTGGTTCGTATCCATCAAAACCACCTTGGAATGGTACTAAGAACTTCTTAGCATCAATATCAGATGATAGAGAAATAGATGAACCATTTGAAGTACAATCAGCCAAATCAAAGTCAGAACCAACTACTTCAGTACTTGAAGCAGGTAGTGGTGACAAGAAGTTTAAGTTATCAGTATTTGATAAATCAAATGAGTAACCTAAGAATACTCTCTTATTGTACTCACCAGAAATTGTTTGGTCAGATACATAAGTTGGAGATGGTAGGTTGTAAGTTGAGTGAAGTGGTGAAGTTACAGCACCAAATCCGAATGGAACGAGTGATGAATCAATTGCACCAGCATCTACATCATCAGCAACTACTACTCTAATATGAGCAGATGCGTTAGGGTAGTCACCATTTGAGTTTAATTTACCATTTGCGTCAACAGTAATGTATTTGTCACCAATTACTCTTTTGATGTAGTTTGGTGAGTTAGGGTCGAGGTTTACACCTTGGAATTCTTCAACGATGTTAGGTCTAACATCAGAATCTTGAACACCTTGACCGAAGATTGAATTAGGAATCTTTCCAGTATCTACTCTTCTTACAATAACACTAAATGAACCATATTCAGAACCTGGCACCTCTGAAGCTGGTTTGATGTTACTAATACCTACTTTGAATTCGTAGTTAGTAGAGTTACCGTGAGACAGTGTGTGGAACTTGAACAATTCGGTAGCAACACCACCCACTTTTTGTGATTTAATCCAAGGAGTAGATGCTTCAGAATATGCATTTCCGTAGTCAACATCAACTTGTTGAACTGAAACCTTCACATCTTCACCAGTTGCAAATGATGCAGATTGGAATGATGAGAAGTTAAGTTGAGTATATACATCTTTAGATGACTTAGGAGCGTAACCATAAGTCTTAGTGATGTAGTTTTCGTTAGAAGGGTCTAGTGACGCTGATACAATATTTGCATTACTTGCACTATTGATACCACTACCATCCAAAGTAAGGATGAATGAAGATGCACTTGCCGGAGCATCTATACTTGTAGTATCCATATCACCACTACCCAAAGTAGTACTTGGGTGAAGTAGAGCACCTACCAATTCTCCTTCAGATGATGATACCACCAATGCCAATGGTTTAGCAGTATATCCATCTTGCCCCAACACTCTTACGATAGTTGCAGCACCAGCTTCCTCTAAATAAGATTGAGCGGTATACGGAAGGTATGAATCTTCAGTAAGACCACCAAACTTTTGTTGGAATTCGTTAAATGATTCTACTTTCGTTGGAACGAAAGCAGGTCCTTTGATTGATTGCCCGATAAGAGCAGCACCAATCTCACCAATACCTACTGGTAGGAATGAGAGGTCTTTTTCTCTTGTAAATACGCCAGGACTTACAATTCTTTCAGCCATTATTTTCTCCTAAAATATAATTTTCGGTTTTCCTTATTATAAATACACCAAAAAATAGGGAAACGACTACTTATTTGGTAGGTGTGAACTGATTTGTAGATATATCGTAAGTACCCTCACCATATTTTTCTTTCAATTCACTCGATAATTCCATTTCTTCTTGTTGAATGTTAGCATACTGATTGATTAATGTCTGCTTTTCATTTTTTAGTTCTTGGAACTCTCTTTCTAATCCGTGTATGAGTAGTTCAATCTCTCCAATTCGTGTATTGACAGTCAATACCTTTTGTTGTAACTCCTGAATCTTGCTTACCTCTTCTTGGGTAAATTGAATCATTGTTTTTTCTTCCATAACTTGTCTTATTAATGTTCTATTATATAAATATGTAAATATTATTCATTACCTATGATTGGGTATGATTCATTTCCACCTAATTTTGGACTCTCACCCCAAGATACCTTACCAACTGAGATTCTTCTCTTGGTATTGTTAGTCATTGCGGCGTATTCTGGAACGATGTATGCTTTTGCAGTCAGATTGATACTTGCTTTAGTGATTCTATCTTGACCTACCTCTGATAGAGTTTCAAATGAATAAGAATCACCTTTGATTACAAATTTGTATCTATCACCAAAGGAACGGCCTTGGAAAAACACGATTTGTTCTACAATCTTGTTCACTTGCTCCATATAGTCACACCAAACGACCACTTCGTACTCTAAATTAACATAATCAGGTCTTTCAACCGACATATACTCTTTTTTAGGTTGCTGACCAGTCAAAACCGAGAATTGGTCGTATCTATTGGTCTTACTATATGTTCGTTCGAACATTTGGTGAGCATCTTCGTTTTGTGCTACCTTTAACTTTGCTAAATCGGTATTGATGGAAAGATTATTTCGTTTGAATGAGATAACTGGTGTTAAAATCATACCACTGTCATCTCTCATAAACCCATCACGTTGTGCACTTGCCCATTTCTCTGGAGATGCGTACATTACTGGAACTGGGTAGAATCTACCATCATCTTCGATTGTAGGTTTTACATCAGATTGTAAGAAACTTTGAAACGCAGAGTCAATGTCATAAATACCAACTGAAATGTTCTTTACATTGTCTTGGTCTCTACGAATCTGCTTTGCCTTGTTCAATTTCACATCTTCACTTGTAGAAGATTGAGTTTGAGTAAGGTTTGGTTTCGATTTGTCTTCGTTTCTATACTTTTGAGCCATCTTACAATCCTAATGGTACTTCGTTATCATTTTGTCTTGAGTTACCTTTATATGTATCCACCAATTTAATTGATGTTTGTCGAGTAACGTGAGTGTCACATTGAACTGATACATTATAACCTTGTGTCTCACCACCATCCCAAGTTTGTGGGTTCTTTCCAGCAAAGTATTGGACTTGATATGTTGCATCAATCAAATGGTATTCTTCATTCCATAAAATAATGTCACCAACTTCGGGTACAAGATTTTTATCAACCAAAGTATCACGAAGAAATCTAAATTGAACTTCACGAGAATATGATTGGCCAAAATCATCAGAGATTTGAGTCGCCTGACCCCTCTCTATCAAACAAGGAATTTTTATTGGTTGATTGAATACTTTATCTTTACCCTCACCATATAAATTTGCTTTAGTTTCAGTCAAAGCGACTTGGTAGTAGTAGATTTCAGTATCAATAATGTCGTTGATAAGTTCTTTATTCACTTTACTGAATAGAGCCATATCCCTTTGTCCACCGAATAGAGCCATTTGATTATCCTATAAAAATTGGTCGTGGTACTCTATTAAGAGTTTCTTCCAAGTATTCAGATTCTTCTTTTCGTGCTTCCATCAATGCTCTACGAGATGTCGATTCCAACATTTCAGTCAATTGAGTCATCAATGCTTCTTTTTCAGCAGATGCTTCGTTACGAAGGTCTGACCCATCTAATGTAATGTCTGCGCCAGGAATTGGAATTGCTGAGAATTTAGAACGAACTGCTCCCAACATCTCTTTTGACAATGCAAGTGCGTATCTTGCAATCCATTGCTTTCCTGCTGAGTTGATATTAGAGTAAGTCAATCTTCCAAATGGAGCATTAGACAAATCACTAACCACATTAGATGCAGCGATTGGTGAATTTACTTCACTATCCAATGTATAATCAAAATATACCTTGGCGCCAGTATCAGTTCCACTTGGAATTGGGTATAATCTGATTCGTTGCCCATCAACGTGGAAACCATATGATGACTTACGAATCTTATCGTTGAATTCGATTGCTTGTAATCTTAAAAGGTCATCAAACATTGGTTGCATCATAAATGATACACCTGGTGAGTAATTACCCCACCCAAAGGTTTGCATCATTTGTTGAGAACCAAGACCAGTACCTACAAATGGGTCAAAGTATCTAATGATTGCAGGTGGTTGAGTGTGGTATACTCTACGAAGAGTAACACCATCGGTTACTGAACCATTTTCAAGTGTTACTACATTAGCATCACCCAAGTCGTAGATTTGTTGACCCGATACCATCTCAAATGACCCAGTGTAAACAGTAACTTTACCACCACTAAGTGCTTCAGTACCATAATCCTTTGCGATATTTACAAAGTTCTGCATATTTGCATTCATATTGGTATCTGATAAGTCTAAGTCTAATGATGACCCTTGAAGAGATAACAAATTCTCTTTTGCTCTATATTGGTTTACTTGTGATGAATACTCATTCACTGCTTCTTCCAAACAAGTAAAGAAATTGATGTCTTGAAGTTCGATATCAATGATTGGGTAACCCAATCTACGAGCACACCATTCTGCTACTTTTGGAGCATCACTCTGAAATTGTGCATCAGAATCGAAGAACCCAAAAGGAGTCGATGAACCACTTGTAAATGAACCTGAACCTGGCCAAATTGGAATTGTTACTGACATTTATACTCCTAAATACTATTAGTCCTATATAAATAGTGTTTCGATTACCTTTTCGTATTTCTCATAAAGGATACTACGATATATCGTGTACCATCAGTCACTGCCCTAGCACCGTGTTTATGAGTAATGTTTCCAGGATGAATACTTACATAACCAATACCATTTTTTAGTAATTTACGCTGTCTTCTAAACCAAGTTCCACCACCCTCATATTCATCGAGGTCTGACAATTGAACCAAACAAGTAATATCAGACATATCGTGGTGAATTGAAAGATGACCTTGTGCATCCGGAGTGTATCTTGCTAAGAAGTTTTCCGTAGTAAGATTATCCCAACCTTCACCTTCAAGTGCCCACATATAAATTGATACAGGCATTACAAACTCTCTCAGTATCTCCATATAAATGTCATGCATCCCAATTGTTTGTAAAACCATATCGGTAGTTGGATAATTTTCGTGTCTATCAACAGTCCACGAATTTGAGTGTTCAGCTTCTTCACGAATCATCCTACAAAATTCGGCTGTAAATAGTGGAAATGAGAATGTATTCATAAATGGTTCATCTACTATCAACTCCCACTCTTTAGTTCTTGCTGAATAAGTAATGAATCTCGATTTCCATGCGTCAGGGTCATCGTAGTATGTATACAATTCTGGATGTAGTTTGTCATTATTATTTATCATTTCAATCCATTGATTATATCGGTTAGACCAATTTTCGTTTTTAGCAAAGTTGTATGCAGTTTCCAAATTAGCCATCGCCAATGACTTATCATTGTATACATCCAATAATTTTTCAAATATATCTTCTTTTAATTTATCAACATCGCTTGGTGTTGAGATTAAACCACCCTTACCCATTAACAAATTTATCAAGTTACCAGTATCAGTTGATACAATCTTAACACGACCAAACATCATTTCTAATGCGGTTATACAATAAGTCTCATCATATTGTGAAGGATATACCCAATATTCAGCCGACTTAATTTGTTTATATAATTCAGATGGTGATAATGCTCCTAAGAAATACACACCATCCATTTCATTTACATATGAATCATACCATTCAAGTGCGTATGGGGGTGTGGCTACCCACAAACTTGCGTCTGGAATCATCTCTCTAATTCTTGGCCAAATACCAAGTAAGTGTTCTAACCCTCTATCAGGTGCTGAAGTGTATATAAACTTATTATCAAACTTTGGGACATCAATATCTTCCCAATCGGATGGGTCAATCGCATTATTTAGAACTTTAATACGACCTTTCATATCAGGCCACATTTTTTCTAACTTATTCTTCTGATATTCAGATACTGCGATGAATTTTGAGATTCTATTGTCTTTTAGAAGGTCTATACCCCCATTTGGTAGTTCCAATCCTTTATACCAAGGGTAAAACTCAAAATTATGAATCCAAAAGTATGATTTATCAAATGTAATGTTTAAGTCATCCATTAGTTGTAGGTAATGAATGTAATTAGACCCTATGACTACATCAAAGTGTTGAAATGTACCCAATGAGTCGTAATCATAATAAGATACACCATTACTTTCGGTGTTTTCCACCATACCACTCACGATTACCTCGTGTCCATCATTAGCAAATTGTTCTGCCAACTTTATAACAGCATATTCCGACCCACCAAGACCATTTTCTAACCAATAGTTCTTACTGATGTTTTGTTTCTGATAACCTATTGTAAATAATACTCTCATACTACTCCACAATGTAATTTAAGACTTCTTCTCGTTCATAATATCGTGTTCTATCCATCCAATTTTGTAGATAGTACCCACGATTATTCTCTTCATCCCAAGACCAATCGAATTTACCCAATTCAGCAATTCGTTCGTGAATAAATGGGTCATAATAATCCTTAATCAGTCGTGCTCTACGATTAATGTCGGTAGAATTGTTATCAACCGTGGAATTATAATTATTATACTGAACGTATAACATTCGTTTGAGGTGAATCATTCTCGTTTCAAGGAATGTCTTAACAATCAACTCATAATCATCAGCAACTGATATATTTCTACTATGACCTCTAACTTTATGATAGGTATCTCGATTCCATACTCTACAATGGTTAGGCATTCCTATATTAAATCGAATTGTTTTTGGATTAATGTCTGGATAATGATGTACTAACCAAGTTTTACCATCGTATTCTTCCCAAGTATGCCCTGCGTATGCCCAATCGAATGGATTTTCGGGATGACCATACCAATCATCACCAATTCTACCATATTGTCGTGGTGTTCCATCCTCATATACCTCAGTTACATCCGTGTAGATAAATCCTGCGTCTGGATATTGTTTACTTGCATTAAGAACTTCTTCCAAACAAGTCGATATAAGAACATCATCGTGGTCTAACTCAAATAACCACTCACCATTACACAACATAGCAGCTCTATGTTTTACTTCACCAACATTACCACCCGAATTTGGAGTCATTCTATGAATTTTTACTCTATAATCTTGGGATGCTAAGTCTTTTAGATACTCCCAAGTCTTATAATCACCTTCAGGTGAGTCATCAACTACTACCCACTCCCAATTTGGATAAGTTTGCTTTCGTAATGAATCATATGTTCTGAAAATTCTCTCGTTTGTCTTGTAAGTCGGAGTAAAAATAGATAAAATCGGTGAATCGGAATCACCATAGACCTCTTTTTGAGAACTACAAGCCCAAAATGTAGACTGACACACCACATCGTTTGCTAAAATGTTATCATCCGGTATCATTTCGTAATTTATTATCTTACTTGATACCATTGAGTGGTGTAGCATCTCCGATATTTCAGTTGGAGTATCCCCAATAATAACGATTACATCGGGTCTATGAGTTGCAAAGTGGGTTTTGAAATTTATTGATGAGTCGTATGAGTATAATACTACATATTCTTCGAGCCCCTCTTCAAAATATACATCTGATTGGGTTCTTATCTCACCAAATCTATCCCAACCATAAATTAATGCAGTAGGTAAACTTGTTTTCATAAATTATTATCTATATGGTTCTCCACCAACCCAAAGAACGAATGATTTTCGTGTTCCACTCTTCACAGGTGTGACTCTATGTAGGTAAAATGATGGAAAAATCACAGCAGCTCCTTGAGCTCGTGGTGCAGTTATTTGCTTTCCAATGTTGAATTGTAAATCACCACCTTCGTATTCCGATGGGTCTGATAGCTGGACTGTTACTGAAATCTTCCTGCGATTTTGCATCCCAATACCACAATCCATATGCCAATCGTAATGACCACCACCACCATAGTATTCGGTATACTGAATTGCCTCAGGCATCATAGTAATATCCATCTTCCACATAATATCATTTGCTTCTGAAATCATATCGTGGAGTTTGGAGTATACCCAAGTCCATTCTTCAGTTTGAGGACACCATTTAATTTTGGATTTACGATATTCGGATACTTGTGACTTATCATCTTGACCAGTGGCTGCGGTTTCCCAAGACAAGTTTGAAGTCATTTCTTCAATTTCTTGTAGTTCTTCTTTGGTGAATCCAGTTTCAAACCAATAGTAGTCATTGTAAGACACATCTGACCGATATGCGTTTCTATCAAAGGAAAAGCTCTTCTGCATAACTAATTATTTTACTATAAATATGGAACTAAACTTTAATAAGACCCACTTATGTAAGTTTCTACAATCCAAATTTGTTGGCCACTCTGCCATCCGTGTTTTCTGAATGTAAGTTTGTTTAGTGAGTTGTCCCAAATGAAGTAACCACCTGGAAGTGTATTACCCTTTGAACCTTTTCCACCACCAAGACCAGGGTTACCTTTTAGACCCTGATGTCCTTTGTCACCACGAACTCCTTTGTTGCCAGCAGCACCACCATTACCGACACCACCAGTTCTACCAACAGCACCACCAATACCTGAATTTCCAGGATTACCATTTGAACCTTTTTGACCAACACCACCTTGAGCACCTTGTGCACCTACATTTCCAATATTACCTTGAGAACCTTGAGAACCTTGAGCACCAGTAACACCCTTAGCACCAGTATTTCCTTGAGCACCAGTAACACCCTTAGCACCAGTTCCACCTTGAGCACCTTGGATACCCTTATCACCTTGAGCACCTACATTACCAGTAGAGCCTTTAGCACCTTGAGCACCTTGTGCACCTACATTTCCAGCATTACCTTGAGAACCTTGAGCGCCTTGAGCACCCGTTGAACCTTGAATACCTTTATCACCCGCGGCACCAGTATTACCTTTAGCGCCTTTAGGACCTTGAGCTCCTTGAAGACCAGTGTCACCTTGAGCGCCAGTAGCACCAGTTCCACCTTGAGCACCTTGAGCACCCTGAATACCTTTGTTTCCGACATTACCTTGAGAACCTTGAGCGCCTTGAGCACCAGTATTACCTTGGATACCCTTATCACCTTGAGCACCTACATTACCAGTAGAGCCTTTAGCACCTTGAGCACCTTGTGCACCTACATTTCCAGCATTACCTTGAGAACCTTGAGCGCCTTGAGCACCAGTATTACCTTGGATACCTTTGTTACCAGCAGCACCAGTATTACCTTTAGCGCCTTTAGGACCTTGAGCACCTTGAAGACCAGTGTCACCTTGAGCGCCAGTAGCACCAGTTCCACCTTGAGCACCTTGAGCACCCTGAATACCTTTGTTTCCGACATTACCTTGAGAACCTTGAGCACCTTGAGCACCAGTATTACCCTTAGCACCAGTATCACCTTGAGCACCTACATTACCAGTAGAGCCTTTAGCACCTTGAGCACCTTGGATACCTTTGTTTCCAGCATTACCTTGAGAACCTTGAGAACCTTGAGCACCAGTATTACCTTGGATACCTTTGTTACCAGCAGCACCAGTATTACCTTTAGCGCCTTTAGGACCTTGAGCACCTTGAAGACCAGTGGCACCTTGAGCGCCAGTAGCACCAGTTCCACCTTGAGCACCTTGAGCACCTTGGATACCTTTGTTTCCAGCATTACCTTGAGAACCTTGAGCGCCTTGAGCACCAGTATTACCTTGGATACCCTTATCACCTTGAGCACCTACATTACCAGTAGAGCCTTTAGCACCTTGAGCACCCTGAATACCTTTATTTCCAGTAGAACCTTGAGCACCTTGAGCACCTTGAGCACCCGTTGAACCTTGAATACCTTTATCACCCGCGGCACCAGTGTTTCCTTTGAAACCAGTCGGACCTTGATGGCCCTTAGCTCCTAAGTTTCCAGTAGCACCCTTACCCCCTTGAGGACCTTGAGCACCCTGAACACCTTTAGCGCCAGTATTTCCTTGAGCACCTGTATTCCCTTTAGGACCAGTAGCACCAACACCCCCAGTATTACCAATAGCACCTTTAGCACCAGCAGAACCTTGAGGACCAGTAGCACCTGTATTTCCTTTTGGACCGAGGTTGCCTGAATTACCTTTTTGACCAATTGGACCAGTAGCACCTATATCACCACTAATATCAGTTGAGTTTTCGGTCATATAAAGACCAGTAAAGTATCTGAATCCACTTGTGGTTGAACCTGGGGCGTACCCAACATACCAATTGAAATTACCGTTTGCAAGAGCATCGGTTGTAAATGTTAATCTCCTTCTTTCCCAAGTAAGAGTCGCACTAATCTCAGAGTGGTAAATATCCATCGAATGGATTAGTGTACCTGCACCACCAGTTGTTGGGTGTGTACCACTTGTTACATAGTGTCTTGTATGGAAAATTTGATTTCCAGCAGTCCAATTCGAATCATATGCAACCCAACATTCCACAGTATACGATGTATTTGGTTTCAATCCACTTAAAGGAATATCATACTCGGTATAAATACTACCAACGGTTGATTGTCTCAATACATATTGAGATTGTGCTGACCTTGGGTTTGCTACTAATGTAACTACATCGTTTGTTGGATTAGACCCAGCAGCATATGGTGCGTATAATGCTCCAGTTGAGAAGTCTGGGTTTTGAATTGAGTTACCCGAAGCACCTTTTTGACCTTGAGGACCTTGAGCACCTTGAACACCCTTAGCGCCAGTATTTCCTTGAGCACCCGTGTTCCCTTTAGGGCCAGTAGCACCTTGATTACCTTGAACTCCTTTGTTTCCAGCACTACCTTGGTAACCCTTAGCACCTTGAGCACCCTGAGCACCTTGTAAACCTTTGTTTCCAGCAGAACCTTGAGCACCTTGAGCACCCTGGGCACCAGTATTTCCTTGGATACCCTTATCACCTGCGGCACCTGTGTTACCTTTGAACCCAGTTGGACCAGTATGACCTTTAGGACCAACATTACCAGTCGCACCCTTACCACCTTGAGGACCTTGAGCACCCTGAACACCCTTAGCACCAGTATTTCCTTGAGCACCTTGATTACCTTTGTACCCAGTAGCACCACCAGCACCTACGTTACCAGTATTACCCTTAGCACCAGCAGCACCTTGATAACCAGTAGCACCTTGATTACCTTTAGGACCAGTATTTCCAGCTGCACCACCAGCACCAGTAGCACCAATACCACCTTGAGCACCTGTTACTGCTCCCGGAACGAAATCGAAGTAAGTAGTAACATTATTATTAGAGAAATTACCAGTTGTACCACTTGTGTAATCTAATCCATAGTAGAAATAGGTGTTTGTTGAGAAGTATGTTTTAGCAGTAATTCTATATATACCACTTTCTCCTACAACACCACCTTGAGTAATCATTACAGATGAGCCAGCGCCATATGAATTTAATTGAGTATATTTATCGACTCCGTTACCATCATAACGAGATACGATGATAGAACCCATACCACTTGTCGAAGTATTACCAAAGTTGGTCTTACCACTTGTAAGTGTGTTTGATGTTTGTGAGTAGAAGAATACTTGGAACGCAGATGAAGCACCTTTGTTACCAGTTACCCCTTGAGCACCAGTTGAACCTTGTGGGCCGGTATTTCCAGCAGCACCTTGGTTACCCTTAGCACCAGTAGCACCTTGATTACCCTTCGACCCAGTGTTTCCCTGAGCACCCGTGTTTCCTTTAGGACCAGTAGCACCAGTAGCACCTTGAGCACCTGTATTTCCAGTATGCCCTTTAGCACCAGTACCACCTTGAGCACCAGTATTACCAGTACTACCTTTATTCCCAGCAGCACCAGTAGCACCAGTACCACCTTGAGCACCTTGATTACCAGTTACACCCTTATTTCCAGCAGAACCTTGAGCACCTTGAGGACCAGTACCACCAATTAACGCTGAAGAGAATGTAATATTGTCGAATCCTGCGCCACTTGTATATAATGATGAATCTACATATAATGTAAGACCACTACCTACGTTTAGAGTTCTAAGAAGTAAAGTTTGATTTACACTTTGGTCATAGAAGTAATATCTAATGTATTGATTATCATATGTAATGGTGAAGACATCAGAAGTGGTATATGATGATACAAATTGACCTTTATGTGAACCATTTTCATAAATCCTAACAGTACCATTGGCTTCTGGATAGAATGCGTAGTCAATTGAGTTATACGATGAGTTAGTAGTTGGGTCAGCTGTAAGACCCAGCATCTTATATGTGTTTGTTTCTTGTGCAGTAAAGGAAAGAACTATGTTTCCAGTTCTACCAGTAGAAGAATATGCTTGTGAAGACCACGAACCATTTGTACCACCAGTTTTCGTGATAGTATATGACTGATTATTCGAGTTATTTGATACCGTAACACTACTATCAGCGGTTAATGTGTATTGACCCGCCGAATTACCAGTATTACCCTTAGCACCTTGAGGTCCTTGCGCACCTACATTACCAGTAGAACCAGTATTTCCACTCGCACCCTTAGCACCTTGAGGGCCGGTAGCACCTTGATTACCAATTACACCTTTATTACCAGCAGCACCAGTATCACCACCAGGCCCAGTAGCACCTTGGGCACCTTGGTTACCAATTACACCTTTATTACCAGCAGCACCAGTATCACCACCAGGCCCAGTAGCACCTTGGGCACCTACTGACCCAGTATCTCCTTGAGCACCTTGATTACCTTTAGCACCAGTACCACCTTGATGACCAGTATCACCTACAATTGAAGGTGAAGTAATAGTAACTACTACAACTGGAGTAGCACAATTGTTTGAGAATGTATTTTGAGATGCAATTGCTGAATTTAAGTTGATATCAAAGTATGAATACCCAACATTATAACTAATAGAGGATATTGTTGATATTCTAATAGCAGATGTCCCAGTTTGAGTCATCTTTATATTCCAGTTAGCAGCAACACCATTTAAGAAGTTATATTGGTCAACGCCATTGTAATCATAACGATGTATCTTAACATTGGTCATCGCTTGACCACTTGCATTGTCAAATACCAATCTATTTGATGTAGGTGTTCCAGTACAAGACAACCATTGTGATGTTAACGAAGTAGCCGACCCAGCACCTTGAGCACCTTGAGCACCTTGAGCACCTTGAGCACCAGTATCCCCCTGGACACCCTTATTACCTGCGTGACCTGCAGCACCAGTATTACCTTTATAACCAGTAGCACCAGTTGTACCACCAGCACCAGCAGAACCTACTGCGCCTTTTTGACCTTGAGCACCCTGTGCGCCTTGAGCACCTTGAGCACCTTGGTTACCCTTAGCACCAGTGTCTCCTTGAGCACCTGTATTACCCTGAGGTCCTGTTGCACCTTGAGCACCTTGGTTACCCTTAGCACCAGTGTCTCCTTGAGCACCCGTATTTCCACCAGGCCCAGTAGCACCTTGATATCCAGTAGCACCTTCATCACCACCGGCGCCAGTAACACCAGCGGCACCAGTATTACCTTTATAACCAGTAGCACCAGTATGGCCTTTAGGACCAGTAGCACCAGCAGCACCCTTAGCACCAGTAACACCATATCCTTGAGCACCAGTATGACCTTTAGGACCTGTTGATACAGCACAAGTGATATCTACATATGTAGTTACTGTACCACCCGTATCCCAAGTACCAACCCCACTTGCACTATTAAGGTTAAGTACAAAATATGTTCCTGATGAGTAGTATGTTCTACCACTAATGTTGTATTGACCACTTGCACCAACTTTACCACCTTGGGTAATCATTATACTACATCCAACGACATTACCATTTAGGTATGAGTATCTATCCACACCAGCACCATCGTATCTATCGATGGTTACTGCATTTGTAGAAGAAGGTGTTGAATGTGAGAATCCGATTTGACCAGTTGATTGACCCGATGTAGACCCAACCCAATATGTGTTAAGGTTAGCAGGTACGGATGCAGGAGCACCCACAGCACCAGTGTTACCCTTAACACCTTTGTTACCAGCAGCACCAGTAGCACCAGTAGGACCAGTAGCACCAGTACCCGATGAACCTCGTGGAGGACCTACACTACCTTGAGCACCAGTATTACCCTTAGCACCAGTTGGACCGACAGGTCCAGGAGCACCACCAGCACCTTCTGGACCAGGTGAAGTATCACCATCGGCTGGGGTACAACCCGGAGAAGGACCACATGGGTCACCAAATGCTAACCCAAAGTCAGCCTCTACTGGGTCACAAGTATACCAACACTCGCCCCCACGGCCGACCCCAGCTTCATCGAAATCAACAAAATGACAATCAACTGAATTTGCACCTGGGTCAAAACCCATCATCCATCGGTTACCAATGTATGCTTGATTACTACAATTGTATATCGCATATCCTGGTGGGTTGTGAACAATATACCCATCCGCTAAATAGACATCAATATCTTCAATTGCAATGGTATGTATGGATTGATTTTGGATTTCATATGCTGAAGTGATTAATTCTTCAACAATCCCATCATCCGTATATTTTACTAAATAATCTGAGTTTAGATTAATTGTATTGGCAGGTGTAAAGTAGTATAAACCACTCGAATCTTTGATTAAGATTTTTTGATGTTCTGATACTACAAGGTCACCACCATTGAATTCAATAACACTACCACTATGAGTTGTTTCAAATACAACACCTGCAACTCCAAGTGATGTAGATGATATATCAGTAGAAGACCAAGTTCTGAAGTCTTGTTCATTCAATCCAAGACCAGGTAGTTGAACACCACTAACTAATGAACCACTACTGAGTGTTCCTATCGTAACTGATGAACTATCAGGTAATCTTACGAGTTGTCCGTTTAATCCTGCCATACTATTTTATTCCCAATTAGATTGGTTCTTAATAAGACCCACTTACATACATATGAAGAACGTAAGTGTTTCCACCATTGTTAAATTTCAATACACCCAAGTTAGAATCCCAAGTAAGACCTGGAGATACACCACTAATTAGAGTTCCTAATGCAGCCTCACCTTTGTTTCCTTTAGCACCTTGTGCACC